>Ga0268299_1000289_pt1 | contig 177499 bp, 142 predicted proteins | sample NOBtaG_FD_193484 | JGI IMG/M metagenome (GOLD analysis project Ga0268299, IMG submission 193484) | Activated sludge microbial communities from bioreactor in Nijmegen, Gelderland, Netherland - NOB reactor | ecosystem: Engineered > Bioreactor > Aerobic > Activated sludge | place: Netherlands... | reverse complement strand
GGGGGTGGGGGCGGGGGCGGAGCGTCGGAGCCGGGGCGGCTGGTGGATGCGTCCACCGGGGTGGTGGCGTGCGGGGAGGGGGGCGCGGTTCGTATTCTGGAGGTCCACCCAGCGGGTCGGAGTCGGATGGCGTGGGGGGAGTTTGCGCGGGGTCGGCGGCTGGAGGCGGGGGCGCGGGTGGAGTCGGAGGTTCGGACGTGCTGACGCTGTGGGATTTGCTTGAGCCGGCGGTGAAGCCGGTGCTGGATCGGCTGAGGCCGCGGTCGCGGCCGGCCGCGGCTGCGCCGGTGGAGCGGCCGCGCGGGGCGATGAGTGGGGGAACGCAGGCGGCCGTGCCCGAGGCGGCGGTGACGCCGGCGAGCGGCCCGAGGCCCGAGAGCATGGAGGAGCGGTACGAGCGGGTGACGCGTGAGATGTTGGCGCGGTACGACATCAAGGTGCGGAAGTGGCGGACGAGCATGTCGGGGATGGCGTGGGAGTTGCGGTACCGCGATGGCAGCCGGAAGCGGCTCCTGGAATCTCCCCGGCCCAAGGGCCCGATGTCGATGGCGATCTTCCTGCACGAGGTGGGGCACCACGCGATCGGGTTCAACCGGTACAAGCCCCGCTGCCTGGAGGAGTATCACGCGTGGGCGTGGTCGCTGGCGGCGATGGAGGCCGAGGGGCTGAACGTGACCGACGCGGTGCGGTCGCGGATGCACGAGAGCCTGTGGTACGCCGTGAGCAAGGCTCGGCGGCGCGGGCTCAGGGACCTGCCGGCGGAGTTGGAGGCGTTCACGGAGCGCCCCCCCTCCAGGCGTGCGCGGCGGGGGCGTGACGGGCGGCGGGGCGCGGGCGCGAGGGAGTCCAACGCTGGTGCGTGACGGCGGAGGCGTGCCGGCGCATCTTGGCGGGGCGGGCGGGGGTGGTGAGCGGGGGTGGTGAGCGGGCGGTATCCTGTTCGCCCGAGTCGTGCTGAGGCGGGTCCATCTCCGGAGGTTCTCGTGAACAAGATGCGTGTGCGTTCGTGCGTCCTGGCGTGTCTGGCGTCTCTGGCGGGCTCGGCGTGGTCGGTGGCGGACGTGACCCCCTCGGGGGCGATGCTGCGGTTCCCCGACATCAGCGCGACGCACATCGCGTTCGTCTACGCCAACGACATCTGGACAGCGCCGCGGACCGGCGGCACGGCGACACGCCTGGCCTCGCCCCCCGGGGCCGAGGCATTCCCGCGGTTCAGCCCCGACGGGAAGGCGATCGCGTTCGCGGGGAACTACGAGGGGAACCGGGACCTGTACACGATTCCCGTCGAAGGGGGCGTGCCGACGCGGGTGACCTATCACCCCGCGGCGGAGATGCTGTGCGACTGGTCGCCCGACGGGTCGAGGCTGGTGTTCCTGACCAACGGCCTGGCGGGTCTGCCCCGGCAGACGCAGATGTTCACGGTGGGCGCGCGGGGCGGGCTGCCCGAGAAGATGCCGATGCCGTACTCGGGGTTCGGGTCGATCAGCCGCGATGGCGAGTGGGTGGCCTTCACGCCGCACTCGACGGATACGCGCACCTGGAAGCGGTACCGGGGCGGGATGGCGACCGATCTGTGGCTGCTGAACCTGAAGACCAACGCGTCGAAGAAGATCACAGACTGGGAGGGCACCGACACGCTGCCCATGTGGGGGTACGGCCCGGCGTCGGGGATCGTGTTCTACCTGAGTGACGCGGGGCCCGAGCACCGCCTGAATATCTGGAGTTACGACACCGCTTCGGGCGTGCGCACGCAGGTGACGGCGTTCACGGAGGACGACGTGCGGTGGCCGGCCGTCGGCCCGGGCCCCGGGGGCAACGAGGCGGCGTGGGGCGAGGTGGTCTTCCAGTTGGGGTCGCAGTTGCGGGTGTTGGACCTGGCGACGAAGCAGACGCGCGAGGTGAAGGTGACGATCCCGGGGGATCGGCCCAAGATCATGCCGCGGGACGAGGACGCGGCGACGAACATGCAGGGGCTGGCGCTCTCCCCCACTGGCAAGCGGGTGCTGGCGGTCGGGCGTGGCGACATCTGGTCGCTCCCGGCGAAGGAAGGGGTGGTGCGGAACCTGACGCGGAGCGACGGGGTGTTCGAGCGCGACCCCTCGTGGTCGCCCGACGGGAAGTGGATCGCGTACTGGAGCGACCAGGACGGGGAGTACGACCTGTGGCTGCGCGCGGCGGACGCGAAGGGCCCGGAGGAGAAGGGCGAGAAGAAGGACGACAAGGCGGCCGAGCCCAAGGAGGGCGAGGAGAAGAAGGCCGACGGGGAGGCGCCGAAAGAGGCTGAGGCGAAGGGCGCCGAGCCGGGAACGATGAAGCCCACGCGGCTGACGGACCTCGGGCCGGGGTTCCGGTACCGGGCGTGGTGGTCGCCCGACTCGACGAAGATCGTGTTCACGGACCGGGCGGGGCGGCTGACGCTGGTGACGCTGTCGTTCGAGGGCGGAACGCCCAAGGCGACGCTGAAGGAGATCGACAAGGATCCGTGGAACGAGGGGGCGTCGCTCTCGTGGTCCAGCGACTCGAACTGGCTGGCCTACACGCGGGGCGACGACGCGCAGCCCATGTCGTCGGCGTGGATCTACAACGTGAAGGAAGGGACCAGGACGCGCGTCACCGACCCCATCACCAGCGTGTCGGGCGTGGCCTTCGACCGCAAGGGTGACTACCTGTACATGGTGGCGAACCGGAACTGGTCGCCCAAGTACGAGGACCTCGGGACGACGTTCATCTACAGCGGGACGGAGGTGCTGCTCATGGCCCCGCTCCGCGAGGACATGAAGAACCCCTTCTCGCCCAAGAGCGACGAGGAGGAGTACAAGAAGGACGACAAGGCCAAGAACGCCGACAAGGCCAAGGACGCCCCCAAGGACGACGCCAAGCCGGCGGAGAAGAAGCCCGACGCGGCCAAGCCCGACGACGGCGTGACGGGCACGTGGGATGTGAAGGCCATGCCCACCGGCGGCGCCGAAGGCGCTCCCCCGCCCCCACCGGGCGGCATCCCGTTCACGATGAAACTCCGGCTGGGTGATGGCGGGAAGGTCACGGGGACGCTCACCGGCCCGATGGGCGCATCGGACGTGTCGGGGACCTATGACGCGGCGACCAAGACCGTGACGCTCACCATCACGGTGAACGGGCAGCCCGCCAGCATTACGGTGACCGTGAACGGCGATGAGTGCACCGGGACGTTCGATCACGCCCGCATGGGCGGGACGCTCTCGGGCAAGCGGACGAGCAAGGAGCCCCCGGGCGACGAGGGCGGAAAGAGAGACGGCGCGAAAGAGGGCGGCAAGGACAAGGCCGACGACAAGAAGAGCAAGGACCTGAAGATCGACCTTGATGGGCTCGAGCGGCGGGCGATCCTGCTGCCCGTGCAGCCCGGGAACTTCGGCAATCTCGAATCGACCGACGACGGGAAACTGGTGTACACGCGCACCACGTCGCGCGGCGTGCCCGGGGAGGCGGGGATCAAGATCTTCGACCCGCGGGCGGACGAGAAGGAAGAGAAGGCGGTGACGGCGGGCGGGGGCTTCGAGATCTCCGCCGACGGGAAGAAACTGCTGGTCTACCGCGGCGGCGCGGGGACCATCGTGGACGCCTCGGCGGGCGGGGGCAAGACGCAGGCGGTCTCGACCAGCGGGATGCGCGTGCGGATCCGGCCCCGCGAGGAGTGGAGGCAGATCTTCAGCGACGTCTACCGGCTGCAGCGGGACTTCTTCTACGAGCCGACCCTGCACAACGTGGACTGGGCGAAGATGAAGGCCCACTACGGCGCGATGATCGACGACGCCTCGAGCCGGGAGGACGTGGCGTGGATCATCGCGGAGTTCATCAGCGAACTCAACATCGGCCACGCGTACGTGACCGGGCCCGGGGACGTGGAGTCCGGCCCGGCCAGCGTGAGCGTGGGGATGCTGGGGTGCGACTTCGCGCTGGAGAACGGGGCGTACCGGATCACCGCGATCCACGAGGGCGGACCGTGGGACTCCGACGCGCGGGGCCCGCTGAGCCAGCCCGGGGAGAAGAAGAACCGTGTGAGCGTGGGTGACTACCTGCTCGCGGTCAACGGCACGCCGGTGGACACGAGCCTGGACCCGTGGGCCGCGTTCGTGGGCCTGGCCGACAGGCCGACACTGGTCACCGTGTCGAGCGAGCCGACCATGAGCGGGAAGGCCCGCGAGGTGCTGGTGAAGCCCGTGGGCAACGAGACGAACCTGCGCTACCGCGCGTGGATCGAGAAGAAGCGGGCGTACGTCGCCGAGAAGAGCGGCGGAAAGATCGGGTACATCTACGTCCCCAACACGGGCCAGGACGGGCAGAACGATCTGGTGCGTCAGTTCTACGGGCAGCGCGACAAGGCCGCGCTGCTCATCGACGAACGCTGGAACGGCGGCGGGCAGATCCCCACGCGGTTCATCGAACTGCTCAACCGGCCCGTGACCAACTACTGGGCCCGGCGCGACTTCAACGACTGGACCTGGCCGCCCGACAGCCACCAGGGCCCCAAGGCCATGCTCATCAACGGTCTCGCAGGCTCCGGGGGTGACATGTTCCCCTGGCTCTTCCGGTTCAACAACCTGGGCAAACTCATCGGCACCCGCACGTGGGGCGGGCTGGTGGGCATCTCGGGCAACCCCGGACTCATCGATGGCGGGGGCATCTCCGTGCCCACCTTCGGGTTCTACAAAAAGGACGGCACCTGGGGCGTCGAGGGCCACGGCACCGACCCGGACATCGAGGTCATCGACGATCCGGGGCTCATGACCAGCAAGGAGCCCGTGGGCGGCGGCGCCGACCCGCAACTGGACGCTGCGATCGCGCACCTCATGGGCGAGATCGCCAAGAACCCCTACTTGCCGCCCAAGCGCCCGGCGAGCCCGGATCGCAAGGGCATGGGCATCCCCGAGCGGGACCGGTAGCGTGTCGCGCGCGGGGCTGAGGCGGCCGACGACGCGGAGCACGCGGTGCGCGTGATCCGCCTGGGCACCGTGGACTCGACCAGCCTTCTGGCGCGGCGGGATCTGGCGCGCGCGGCCGCCGAGCCCGGGGCGGCTCTGGCCGAGGGGCCCGTGCTCTATGTCGCCCGCGAGCAGACCGGCGGCGTGGGGCAGCAGGGTCGGCGCTGGTGGAGCCCGCCGGGCGGGGCGTGGTTCACGCTCGTCACCCGGGCCGAGCGCCGGCCAGAGCCGACCCTGGCGCTGCGGGTCGGGGCGATCGTCGCAGCCCGAGTGCGGGAGGAGTTGGCCCGCGCCGGCGTAGCCCGAGCGGACGGACGCGTCACGGTCAAGCCCCCCAACGACGTGCTGATCGAGGGGCGAAAGGTGGCGGGAATCCTGATCGAGGTGATCCCCGTCGTCCCGGGGGCGGAAGGCCGGGACGGAGGCGGTTTCGCGCTGCTGGTGGGGGTTGGGGCGAACGTGGGAAATTTGTCACGGGACGCGCCTGCGGAGTTGCGGGGGAGAGTGACCAGCCTGGCGGAACAGGTCGCGGGAGACGCGGACAAGAGCTCGGTGCCCGAGCCAGGGGAGTTCGCCGAGGACCTTGCCGCGAGGCTCCTGGCCGGGCTGGAAGGGGCTCGGGAGGCTGATTCCGAGATTGGGGAGTAGGGCGGGGTTCCTAAATCGATCACCCGGGTTCGGAATGGGGCTGCGAGGCTGGCACCATCCCGGCGGCGGTGTAGGTTCATGGCGGAGTGTCGTTCGGCCCCAGTGCGGCGGACGATGGCGCGCTCGTGAGAAACGGGCGGCCTTCGCGTTGCCGATGGGACCGCAGCGGGAGGACAAGCCATGAAGAAGATGCGTTGGGCGCGCTGGGCGGCCCCGATCCTGGGGATCTTGGCCGGGTTGACGCTCGCCGGGCAAAGCCGATCGCTGGGGCAGTTGGCCAACAGCAACGCCGACGTGCTGGATGCCCGCGGGATCGAGGCGATCTTCAGCCTGAACGGCTTCGGGGTGGGGCTGGCGATGGCCGAGACGGGCCGCCCGGGGCTCACGGGCTTTGACCTGCCCATGTTCACCCACCCGCTGCTGACACCGGCGGGCATCTTCACCGAGGACAACATCGCGCTGCCCAACGGGGGGCCCAACAGCCACTCGCAGGGCGTCGCGGGCGTGGTGATCTCTCGCGACCCGAACGTGCGGGGCGTCTCGCCCTTCGCGTCGTTCTACGCCTCCGAGTGGCTCACCGGCGACACCGACCTCGCCGACGAGGAGAGCGTGGCCATCTCGTCGCAGCACCTGGCCCTGATCGGTAACCGTGACGGCTTCCGGATCCTGGGCGTGCGGGCCGTCAACCACTCCTACGGCGTCGGGCCCGTGGGCAATCCGACGGGCACGCGCCTCTCGACCATGTTCGCCGACTGGTCGGCGCGGCGGTTCGACGTGCTGCACGTGACCGCGGGCGACGAACTCGGCTTCGCCATCGGGCGCAACGACCTGCTGGCGGGGTGGAACGACATCAGCGTCGGGTTCACGCGCCGGGACGACATGGGGTTCTTCACCATCGTCGACGAGGCGAACTACAACGGGCGCTGGCCGGCCAACGGGCGGGTGCTGGTGGACATCGTGGCGCCGGGCTCGGACATCCGGATGCTCGACATCGGCGGCGGGCAGCAGGTGAGCAGCGGGAGTTCCTTCGCCGCCCCCCTCGTGACGGGCGCGGTGGGAACGCTCCAGTACTACGCGCAGCAGCAGGTGCTGGGCATGAACGCGCGGTTCGACCGTGACGCGTTCCGGCACGAGGTGATGAAGGCGGTGATGATGAACTCCGCCGAGAAGCGCGAGGGCGTGCTGGGCATGGGCAAGACGATCACGCGGAGCGTGCTCACCGACCCCAACACCCTTGTGAACCCGTTCCCGGCGGCCGACCCGCGTCACGCGGCGTTCGAGAACATCCGGAGCCAGCCCAACAACCGTGCCGGGGACACAATGGACTGGATTGACCGGCGGGACGCCGACAACGCCGGCGCGCCGAACCCGCAGTTCCTGCCGCGGGATCGGCACCCGCTCGACGACCAGTTGGGGACGGGGCAACTGAACATCACGCGGGCGGTGGCGCAGTTTGTCGCCGGCGAGTACGACCCGGGCCCGATCCCCCTGGTGGCGTGGGACTATCACGCCACGGGCGGCGCGGGGAGCAACACGATCTACCGATTCCAGCAGTCCTTCGCGGTGGGCGACTGGGTGGCGGTGACGCTGGCGTGGGATCGGCTCGTGGGCCTCACCGACGGGATGGGGGGCTCCTCCGGGCTGTTCGACCGGGGCGAGTCGTTCACCCAGACCGGTTTCGCGGACCTGGACATCTACCTGATCCCGGCGGGCGCGAACGCGCTGGCGGCGTCGGTGGCGCGGAGCACCAGCACGCTCTACACCGTCGAGCACATCTTCCACCAGATCACCGCCCAGGACGGGGCCGGGATGTACGAAATCTGGGTGCGGCACGCGGCGGGGAACGTGGCGCCCCAGGACTACGCCCTGGCGTGGTGGGCGGTGGTGCCGGCGCCGGGAAGCGTGACGCTGATCCTGGGCGGCATGATCCTGGTCATGCGGCGGCCGCAGCGGCGGGCGTCGGCGGCGTGAGAGCCTGGAGCACGCGCATCGTTGTCGGCTCCGCTACCATCTTCGCGTGAGCGACGCCATCACTATCGCCGGGGTGACCAAGACGTTCGGCCCCAAGACCGCCGTGCGCAAACTCGACCTCTCGGTGAGGGAGGGCGCGGTGTGCGGGTTCATCGGGCCCAACGGCGCGGGCAAGACCACCACCATCCGCATGATCATGTCGATCATCTTCCCCGACGCGGGGGAGATCCGCGTGCTCGGGAAGGCCTCGGCCGTCGAGAGCAAGGACCGCATCGGGTACCTCCCGGAGGAGCGGGGCGTCTACCGCAAGATGAAGGTCGGCGCGTTCCTCAACTACATGGCTCGGCTGAAGGGGATCGACCCGGGGGCGAGCGACGCGAAGGTGCGCGCCTGGCTGGAGCGCATGGGCCTGCCCGACGCGTACAAGAAAAAGTGCGAGGAGCTCTCGAAGGGCATGCAGCAGAAGGTGCAGTTCGTCTCCGCGGTGATCCACGAACCGGAACTGCTGATCCTCGACGAGGTGTTCACGGGGCTGGACCCGGTGAACCGACGGCTCATGCGGGACCTGATCGACGGCGAGCACAAGCGCGGGTGCACGATCATCTTCAGCACCCACGCGATGTTCGAGGCCGAGCAGTTGTGCGACCAGATCTTCATGATCCACAAGGGCAACAAGGTGCTCGACGGGAGCCTCGCGAGCATCGTGGCCAAGCACGAGCCGCGGACGTTGCTGGTCGAGGCGCTGGGCGGCGCGGGGGGGGGCGGAGGCGGAGAACATGCGTCGGCGGCGCTCTCGCGGGTGCCCGGGGTGCGGGGCGTGGTGACGGGGGCGGACAACGGGTCGCGCGGCGTCTGCGAGGTGCTGCTGGAGGAAGGCGTTGACGCGGGCGAGGCCATGCGGCGGGTGCTCGAGGCGATGCCCGTCAGGCGCATCGAGCGGAAGCGAGCGTCGCTGGAGGACATCTTCATCGACACCGTGCTGGGCGGCGCTGCGGGGGCGGGCGCGGCGAACGCGGCGGGTCAGGATCGCGAGAAACTGCGCGAGCAACTCGCGGCGGTGGGCTCGGAGGAGGGCGCATGACGCGGATGCTGCTGGTGGCGTGGCGGGAGTTCGGGTCCGTGGTCTTCACCAAGGGGTTCCTGCTGGGCATCCTGCTCCCGCCGTTGATCGCGGCGGTCGCGGGCGGGGCGATCTACATGCTCCGCGACGCGCAGCGGCCGTCGGTCGCGGGGCGCGTGGTGATCGTGGACCAGTCCGGCGTCACGGCGGAGTTCGCCCTCAAGCGCGTGCCCGAGGCGCTCTCGTCACGACGCAAACAGATCAAAGAAGCCGCGGCGAAGGAGGTCGAGAAGGCGACCGCGGCGATGAACCTGCCGGCCGAGCAGGCGGCCCAGATCAAGGGCATGACCGGCGCGCAACTCGACGAGCAACTGCCCGCGGCGGACATCACCGTCGAGGCGCTCGATCCCGCGGCGGCGAACATCGAGGCGCTGAAGGAAACGCTCAAGACCTCCCAGATCCGCGCAAAGGGCGAGGGCACCGGCGAGGTGCCGCTGCTGGCGGTCGCCGTGATCCCCCACAACGCGACGACGCCCGACGCGGCAGGCAGGTTCGGCGCGTTCGACCTGTTCGTGGTGAACCGCTTGGACATGGAAATCCAGGGGACAATCAGCCGGGGCGTCGGGGACGCGATCGTGGACGCGCGGATCGCCAACGACCCGCGCGTGAAGGCGGCGGGATTCGACGCGGCGTCGCTCCGATCGCTGCTGCTGCGGCCGGTCACCGAGGCCGTCACGGTGAGCAGCAGCGGGGAGCGAAAGTCGATCGGGCCGCTGCAGTTCCTCCTGCCCGTCGGGTTCATGATGCTGATGATGATCGCGGTGATGACGACCGGACAGTACCTGATGACCTCGGTTGTGGAGGAGAAGAGCAGCCGGGTGATGGAGGTGCTGCTCTCGGCGGTGTCGCCCATGCAACTCATGGGCGGGAAGATCCTCGGGCACCTGCTTGTGGGGGTGCTGCTGGTGGGGCTCTACGGGGGCGTGGGGGTGGGCGCGCTCATCGCGTTCGCGCTGACCAACCTGGTGACGCCCATGACCCTGGTGTACCTGGTGTGCTACTTCATCATCGCGGCCGTCTCGATGGCGGCGATGATGGCGGCGATCGGCAGCGCGGTCAACGAGTTGCGCGAGGCCCAGACCCTCATGACGCCGGTCATGATGCTCACGATGCTCCCCTGGATGATGTGGTTCTTCATCCAACGGGCGCCCAACTCCACGCTGGCGACCTCGCTGAGTTTCGTACCCGTGATGGGCCCCTTCGTGATGGTCCTTCGCCTGGGCGGGAGCGAGCCGATCCCGTCCTGGCAGCACCCCGTGGTGATCGCGATCGGGGCGGTCACGTGCGCGACGATGCTCTGGGCCGCGGCGAAGATCTTCCGGGTCGGCGTGCTGATGTACGGCAAGCCGCCCAACTTCGCCACGCTCATCAAGTGGGTGCGGATGGCGTGAGGCTTCCCCCCGCGCTCAACGATCGCCACGCCCTCTACGAACGCTGCGTGCAGAACCCGGCGGTGGTCGTCCGTCTGCTGCGGGCCATTCATGGGGGCGGGGGCGGAGTGGATGGGCGGGGCGAGCCGCGCCTGCTTCGCGAGGACTTCAGCGCCCGGGCCCGCGTGAGCCGGGCGTGGTGCGCAGCGATCCCGGGCGGACGCGCCGTCGCGGTGGACCTGAACGCCCGCCTCCTCCGCCGGCCCGGCCGCGGCGTGCGCGCGGTGGTGGGCGACGTGCTCAGGCAGCCGGTGTCGGGGCCGCGGGCGGACGTGATCTTCGTCGGGAACTTCTCGATCGGGGAGATCCACACCCGCGCGGCCCTGGTGCGGTATCTCAAGCGTTCGCTCGCGCGGCTGAACCCGGGCGGGGTGTTCGTGTGCGACACCTACGGCGGGGCGTCGGCCTTCCGCGTCGGCGCGGTGCAGCGCACCCACCCGTGGGCGCAGTCCGCCGTGGCGGGGGTGGGCACGCCGCGCGGGGCGAACGCCGATCTCCGCATCCGCTACACCTGGGAGCAGCGCGAGGCCGATCCGCTCACGGGCATGGTGACCAACGCGATCCACTTCCGCGTGCTCCGCGGCACCGAGGCCGTGGGCGAGATCACCGACGCCTTCATCTATCGCTGGCGGCTGTGGAGCGTCCCGGAACTGAGCGAGGCGATGACGGAGGCAGGATTTGACCGCGCGGAGGTCTACGCGGACGTGGCCGAGGCGGTGGACGAGGCGGGTCGGCCGTACGTGCGCCCGCTGGCTGGGCCCGGGGACCTCAACGATGGCGCGGGGCCGGGGGAGGGGTACATCGTGTGCGTGGCGGGCCGTCGCGCGAAGGGTCCAACAACGGCCCGGTCGAGCGAGAGGGCGCGCGGGCTCACTCGAAGCGGGCGACAATGAGGCTCACGTTGTGCCCGCCGAACCCGAAGGTGTTGTTCATCGCGTAGCGGGTGGCCCGCTCGCGGGTGTGGTTCGGCACCAGGTCCACGTCGAACGAGGCCAGGAGGCCCTTTGTCGAGGGGTCGCGTCCCGCGGCGGGGGTCTCGAGGTTGATGGTCGCGGCGATCACGCCGTCCCGCACCGCGTGCACGCACGCGATCATCTCGACGGCGCCGCTGGCCCCGAGGCAGTGCCCGTGCATGCTCTTGGTGCTGGACATGAGCAGCCGGCCGCCGGCGGACTTGCGGGCGTGGTCGCCGAAGAGGGAGAGCACGGCCTGGACCTCGGCCTTGTCGCCCAGGGGCGTGCTGGTGCCGTGAGCGTTGATGTAGTCGATCTGGCTCGGGTTCAGGCCGGCGTCGCGGAGGGCCCAGCGCATGGCGCGGGCAGCGCCGGAGCCTTCGGGGTCGGGGGCGGTGATGTGGCTGGCGTCGCAGGAGTTGGCGTAGCCCACCAGTTCGGCGAAGATCGTCGCACCCCGGGCCTTCGCGTGGTCGAGGGTCTCGAGGACCATCATCGCGGCGCCCTCGGACAGCACGAACCCGTCGCGGTCGGCGTCGAACGGGCGGCTGGCCTTGGTCGGGGCGTCGTTGCGCGTGGAGAGGGCCTTCATCGCGGAGAACGCCGCGACGCAGATGGGCGAGACGGCGGCCTCGGCGCCCCCCACCACCATCACGTCCGCCTCGCCGCGGCGCATCGCGTGCATGGCGTCGCCGATGGCGTGCCCGCTGGAGGCACAGGCGGTCGCGTGCGTGCTCGCAAAGCCCTGGAGGCCGAATCGGATCGAGATGTTGCCCGCGGCGGCGTTGGCCATAAGGCGCGGCACGGTAAACGGGCCGACGCGATCGGGCCCCTTGTTCAGCAGCGTCGCGGTGCCGTCCTCTATTGTGCGGATGCCCCCGATCCCGGAGCCGACGACGACGCCGCACCGCTCGGGGTCTTCCTTGGAGAAGTCGATCCCGGAGTGCGCAACGGCCTCGATCGCCGCGGCGAGGCCCAGTTGCGTGAACCGGTCCAGCCTGCGCGCCTCGCGGTGCTCGATCACCTTGGCCGGATCCCACCCTTTGACCTGGCCGCCGAACCGCACGTCCCACCGCTCCGGCGCGCCAAACTCCTCGCCCTCGATCACCGAGATCCCGCTGCGGCCCTCTCGCATGGCTTCCCAGGTGGCGGGGGCGTTGTGTCCCAGGTTGGTAATCGCGCCCATGCCCGTGACGACGATGCGCGTGGAGCCGGGGGCAGGTGGGGTGTGGGCCATGAGGTCCTTGCCGCGGTTGAAACTGGAGACATGCAGGGCAGGCGTGCGGCGAACACACCGCGCGAACCCCGCAAGAGGATACACCCCCGGGCCCTTCGGCCGGGGTCAGCGGGAACAGGTACCGGATGAAATCCGACCGCACATGGCGGGAGCCAGCGCCCGGACGGCATCGCGTGGGATGCCCCAGCGCACGCCTCGGTTACTTCGACGACACGGACTTGATGAAGTCGATCGCCTGCCCGACGGTCTGGATCTTCTCCGCCTGATCGTCGGGAATGGTGGTGTCGAACTCGTCCTCGAACTCCATCACGAGTTCGACAGTGTCGAGGCTGTCGGCGTTCAGGTCGGACACGAAGTTCGTGTTCCGGCTGATGGCGGCCTTGTCGGCACCCATCTGCTTGGCGACGATCTCGATCACCTTCGCTTCGATTTCCTGCTCGTTCATGGGCGGGCTCCACACGGGCGACGAACCGACGATCACACTCTGGTCGGCGGGATCGAGTCCGCCTTCGCCGGGCATCCCGCCCGGCCCGCGAAATATAGCGGCCCGCCCTCGATTTGCCAAGCGCGGGCATTCTCCCCCAGGAAAGCCCTCCGGGCACTCACCCAACGCCCCCCTCCCAGGCCACCCCCTCGCTTCACCGGGCAGCCGCCCGCGGGGTGCGGATCACCGCGGCCGGGAACGCCCCGAGCCCGGCGCTCCGGCGGCCCCGTCGCGTATCCTCTGGTCCTTATGCCCCTCACACGAGATCAGATCACCGTCCGCGCCGCTCGCGAACTCCGCGACGGGTACGTCGTGAACCTGGGCATCGGCCTGCCCACCCTCGTCGCCAACCACGTGCCCAAGGGCATGGACGTGTGGCTCCAATCCGAGAACGGCCTGCTCGGGATCGGCCCCTTCCCCACCGAGGCCGAGGTCGATCCAGACCTCATCAACGCCGGCAAGCAGACCATCACCGCCCGCGCCGGGGCGGCGTACTTCTCCTCCGCCGACTCCTTCGCGATGATCCGCGGCGGGCACGTGGACCTGTGCATCCTGGGCGCGATGCAGGTCAGCGAGCAGGGCGACATCGCCAACTGGATGATCCCCGGCAAGATGGTCAAGGGCATGGGCGGCGCGATGGACCTGGTCGCGGGCGTTCGCCGCGTGGTGGTCACCATGGAACACAACGCCAAGGACGGCACGCCCAAACTGGTCAAGCGCTGCACCCTGCCCTTGACGGGCCGCGGGTGCGTCCACATGGTGATCAGCGACGTGGGCGTCTTCGAGATGGACCAGTCGGCGCATCGCTTCACGCTCACCGAGATCGCCCCGGGGCTGACGGTGGAGGAAGTGAAGCGCCGCACCGAAGCCGACGTTGACGTTTCCCCCGCGCTCAAGCCCGTGGAGGTCTGATGCCCCCGCTTTCGCCGATCACCGGAGACTCACGCCCCGCCCCGGCAACCGGGCTCTCGCGCCGCGCGGTCCTCGCGGCGGGCGGCGCCGGGCTCGTCGCCCTTGCCGGGTGGGGCGAGGCGCGGGCCGCGCGGCAACCCACCGGATCGCCGGCGACAGAGCCCAAGCCCTCGCCAACGAAGGCAGAGAATGCCGGGCCGCTGTTCCGCATCTCCCTGGCGCAGTGGTCCCTCCACAGGATGCTCTACGCCGGCAAACTCGATCACCTCGACTTCCCGGCCTTCGCGAAGGAGCGGTTCGGCATCGTCGCGGTGGAGTACGTCAACGCCTTCTTCGCCAAGAAGGGCAACGCGGCCTACGTCGCCGAACTGAAGAAACGCTGCGCCGACGCCGGGGTCACCAGCGTGCTCATCATGTGCGACGGCGAGGGGGCGCTGGGCGACCCGGACGCCGCGGCACGGACCAAGACGGTGGAAAACCACCTCAAGTGGCTCGACGCCGCCAAGGCCCTGGGATGCCACGCCATCCGCGTGAATGCCCAGAGCACCGGGACGTACGAGGAGCAGCAGAAACTCGCCGCCGACGGACTCCGGCGTCTCTGCGAGCGCGCCGACCCCCTCGGGCTGAGCGTGATCGTCGAGAACCACGGCGGGCTCTCCTCCGACGCCAAGTGGCTCGCCGGGGTGATGAAGCAGACTGACCACCCCCGCGCCGGCACCCTCCCCGACTTCGGGAACTTCCCCAAGGAGGCGGACCGCGTCACCAGCGTGGCCGCGCTCATGCCTTTCGCCAGAGCCGTCTCGGCCAAGTCCTGGGACTTCGACGACAAGTCCGGCGACCACGTCGGCTTCGACTACGCCCCCCTGATGAAAACCGTCGTGGCCGCGGGGTATCGCGGCTGGGTCGGCGTGGAATACGAAGGCTCCCGCCTGGGCGAGCCCGAAGGCGTCCTGGCAACCAAGCGGCTTCTCGAACGGCTGCGCGACGAACTGCGCAAACCGACGTAAACTCGCGCCTTCCCCTCGTCGACCCAAGCCCCCACCCCCCCACCCCCCCACCCCCCCACGCCATCCCACCGTCCTACGGGAGTTGTTTGGGTGAGCGGATGGATGTATACTGATCGAAGAACCGTCTGGCCGCCGCGTTCTGCGGAGGCTGCTGAGGACCGTGCCCGTAGGGGTGCGACGCAAAGGAGCCGGACGGGGATCACAAGGAGCCCGCCACATGGCGCGTCATGCTTCCAATCGTTCCGTTTGCCGTGCGTTCACGCTGATCGAGTTGCTGGTGGTGATCGCGATCATCGCGCTCTTGGTGTCGATCCTGTTGCCCTCGCTCGGGGAGGCGCGCCGGTCGGCTCGCCAGGCCATCAACATCAGCAACCAGAAGAACCTGGTGACGGCGACGTACAACTACGGCGGGGACTTCAAGGACAAGATCGCGTCCTTCACCTGGCAGGGCGGGCGGACCTACCGGCTCACCTCCGGGCCCAACGGCGCAACGACGCCCGTGACGCCCGGGTCGGATCTTCTCGCGGCGGCCAACCAGGCGCTGGACATCATCCGCCGCCGGGCCGCGCCGGAGAACACCGGGATCGCCACCAACCTGGGCAACTGGATCCCGCACCCCACCTACAGCCACCTGGTGGTCATGGACTTCCTCTCGGCCCGCATGCCCGAGCCCATGCTCGTGTCGCCCGAGGACAAGTTCCGCCAGAACATGGCCGAGACCCTCCGCACGAGCCAGAACCCCACCGCGTACTGCATGGGCTTGCCGGGCACCAACGACGGCATCCGCGAGACCTGGCCCTACAGCAGCAGTTACCAGTGGGTCCCGGCTTCGTACACGCCGGATCGCGAGGCGCCCGACGGCGGCTCTCTCCGGCAGCAGGACAACCAGATCTACTACATCTACAACGCCGGCACCAGCAACCGCTACAAACTCGGCCGCCGGCTCCTCACCGACGTCCGCTTCCCGGCCCAGAAAGTTCTCCTGATGGAGGACGTCGGGCGTCACGTCGGCAAGAGGGAGATGCCCTTCCTTCACCCCAACGCGCTCATCACCGTCGGCATGTTCGACGGGCAGGTCCGCGTGATCCGCATGAGTGACACGAACGAGGGCGGATACACAGCGTTCAACGGGCGCCGAGCGAGCGTCGCCGCCATGACCTATTCGCCGCAGACAGCCTGGGGCTATCCGCTCTGGCCCGACGGGGCGCAGATCCCACAGGACCTTTACGGCCGGTGCCGCTGGACGATGTCCGGGCTCTCCGGCCTCGATGTTGGCGGTTCCGAGGTGTACGTTCGCTAGGACGCCACGTGCACGAGTCGGCCGTGCTCCCCGCTGTCCTCGCCGGCGGTCGCAGCACGCGCTTCGGCCGTGACAAACTCATGGAGCACCTCGCCGGTGCGCCTCTGGTCGCTCGGCCCATCGCCGCTCTGCGCGTCGTCTTCGGCCCGCGCGTGCTCCTCGCGGGCACGCCGGATCCCCGCGTCGCTGCGCTCGCCGACGGCGTCTTGCCCGATGAGCGCCCAGGCTGCGGGCCGCTGGGCGCGATCGTGACGGCGCTCCGCCACGCCGGGCGGCTCGGCCTGACCGGCGGCGCCTTCGTGCTCGCGGGCGACATGCCCGGCTTCGACGCCCCCGCCGTCCGGACCGTGCTTCAAGCCGCCGCCGCCCGGCCCGCCGCCTGGGCCGTCCTCGCGTCGCACGATGGCCCCCTCCCCTGCGCCGGGCTCTACCGGCCCGCCGCCCTGCCCACGCTGGAGACGGCGCTCCAGCGCGGCCACTTCCGCCTCCGCGACCTGATACCCGATCAGCACCTCGTGCTCGTGCCCGTGAGCGACGCCGCCGCCCGAAACGTCAACACCCCCGCCGACCTCCCGCCCACTTGAGCGCCGAGCGCGCGGCCCCACACCCCTCCCACCTCACTCAGCCCGAGGCCATCGCCCCGCGCGCACGCTGGTACACCTCTCCCACCCGCGGCCAGTTGATCACGTTCATGAACGCGTCCACGTACGCCCGCCGGTCCCACTTGTATCTCAGGTAGTACGCGTGCTCCCACACGTCCAACCCCAGCAGCGGGATCAGCCCCCCCACCGCCATCGATTGCTGCTTCTCGGCCTGCATCACCATGAGCATGTCGGTGTCGCGGTGCAGCACCAGCCACGCCCAGCCGCCGCCCTCGACCTGCTGGGCCGCCGCCTTGAACTGCCCGATGAATCGCTCGAACCCGCCGAAGTCCCGGTTGAGCGCCGACGCCAGCGGGCTCCCCGCGGCCGGCCCCGCAGCGCCGATCCCCGCGCCCGGCGGCGCCATGCACGCCCAGAACAGACAGTGGTTCACGTGCCCGGACAGGTGAAACGCCAACTCCCGCGACCAGTGCTTCACCATCGACGGGTCGCCCTGCCCCTCCCGGATCTCGCTCAGGCGGCGCAGCGCCGCGTTCGCCCCCTTCACGTACGCATCATGGTGCTTCTCGCGGTGGATCGTCATGGTCTCCGCGTCGATGTGCGGCTCCAGCGCGTCGGCCTTGTACGCCAGCGCCGGCAGCACAAACTCCCGCCGGACAGGGTCCCACCCCATTTGCGCCGGCGTCATGGGGCCCGGGATCGGTGCCGGCCCCGGGTTCACCGGGCTCGTCGGCACCGGCGCCCGATCGGGCCGAGGGCGCTCCGGAAACCGCTCCGGCGGGTCCTTTGGGAAGGGCGGGTTGTCGCGGGGCGGAACTGGCGACGGCGCGGCGGGGGGCTGCCCAAGGGCCGAGCCCGCCAGCGCTCCAAGCCCCGCCGCGGAGAGCGCCGCGACCATCTCACGCCGGCTCAGGCCCGCGTCCGGCTCGTGGGCGTGGTCGTGTTTGTGCTTGTGGTCCATGGCCGATGGTACAGGCCGTAACAGCCCGCGTTGCTCGCGTGCGCCCGCCGCCACGAATACCCTTGTTCGTGACCCGCCCGGCCATCTACTTCGAGACCTTCGGCTGCCAGATGAACGAGTTGGACTCCGAACTCGTCACCGGCTCCCTCCGCGCCCTGGGCTACCGCTTCGTCGCCCAACCAGAGGCGGCGCAGATCGTCCTCTACAACACCTGCTCGGTCCGCGAGCGGGCGGAGCAGAAGGTCTGGAGCCGCCTGGGCGAACTGGCCATCCGCAAGCGGACAGAGCCCGGGCTCGTTGTCGGCGTGCTGGGGTGCATGGCCGAGCGCGAGGGCGAAGCGCTCATCAAACGCATGCCCGTGGTGGACGTGCTCGTGGGCCCGGGCGAACTGGACAAGGTTCCCGGGCTGATCGACAACGCCGTCCGCACGCGGGCCGCCATGCTCGATGGCGACGGCAACGGGGCTCTCACGCCCGACGGGCGCCTCCGCTCGGCCAGCCAGTCCGCGCTCCAGGGCAACGCCAACCGCCGCTCCTCCACCCTCGCCGCCGCCGCGGACACGCTGGAACTCCTCGACCTCTCTCGCGCGATCTCGGCCCAGGACACCCCCGAGCGCGGGCGCTCCGCCTACGTCCGCATCACCCGCGGGTGCAACAAGTTCTGCTCCTACTGCGTCGTCCCCGGCACCCGCGGCGCGGAGGTCCACCGCCCCCCGCAGGCCATCGTTGACGAGTGCAAGCGCCTCGCCGACGCCGGCGTCATCGAGGTCACCCTCCTCGGACAGACCGTCAACCACTACCGCTTCGAGCACGGCGCCGCCGTCACCATCGGCGGCGTCCTCCAGCCCCAGAAGGGCAGGCCCTATGTGATCCGCGACGGCGTCTACGAGGATCCCTACAAAGACGCGGGCGCGGGCGGGGCTCGCGTCACCACCTTCGCCGACCTGCTGGCGATGATTCACGAGGCCGTCCCAGCCATCCGCCGCCTCCGCTTCGTCACCAGTTTCCCACGCTCGTTCGGCGACGACGTACTCCGCGTCATGCGCGACCACGAACGCATCTGCCGATACCTCCACGTCCCCGCCCAGAGCGGCAGCAACCGCATCCTTCGCCTCATGAACCGCGGGTACACTGTCGAGGAGTATCTGGACTTCCTCGACCGCGCACGCGCCCTCCTCCACCAGCCCGAGATCGGGCGGCCCCTCACGCTCGCGGGCGACATCATCGTCGGTTTCCCAACCGAAACCGACGAGGACTTCGAGGCGACGCGGTTCCTGCTCCGCAGGGCGCGGTACAAGAACTGCTTCATCTTCAAGTACTCCCCCCGCCCCGGCACCATCGCCATCGACAAGTTCCCCGACGACGTCCCCGAAGACGTCAAGCGCCGCCGCAACAACGACCTCCTCGCCGAGCAGAACCGAATCTCCGCGGAGGTCGGTTCCGAGTTCGTGGGGATGACCCTCCCGGTGATGGTCGAGGGGTTCTCCAAGCGGCAGGCGAAGTCCACGCCGCGACAGAAGCCCACGGAGGCTCTGGCTGAGCAGGGGATCGCGCTGACAATCGGCGGCCGCCGCGCGGGATCGTCACCCGAACACGACGAAGGCCACCACTGCCCGACCCACGCCGACCCCAGCCACGACCACGCCGACGAAGCCTGCGGCAGCGCGGGCGCCCACGTCGAGGGCCTCCAGGCACACGACGACGACGCGCCGGATCAATACCCCGCCGGCGACGCGCCTGTCCAACTCTCCGCACGCACCGAAGGTGATCTGATCGTCTTCTTCGACCGCCCCGCGCGCGAAGCTCGCGCCCTCGTCGGCTCCATCGCCCGCGTCCGCATCGACGCGGCCCGTCCTCTGGCCCTCATGGGCACCATGATCGTTCAGACCGCGCCCACCCCGGCCCAGGAACCCTCCCCATGCTGACGCCAAAGTTCCTCGGCCCCGCCGACGGCACACGCCTCTTCGTCCCCGGCGGCGACCAGTCCACCACCAAACTCGCCGCCGCCGACACCGCCGATCAGTTCTCCCTCGCCACCTACACCGTGCAGCCCCGCACCGGCACGCCCCTTCACGTCCACGCCCGTGAAGACGAGACCTTCTACATCCTCGACGGCGTGATCGAGTTCTGGATCGGCCCGCGCGACACGGGGACTCGCATCACCGCCCCCGCGGGCTCCACCTTCTTCGGACCCCGCGGCGTCCCCCACTGCTTCCGCAACTGCTCCGCCTTGCCCGCCTCCATGCTCCTCATCGTCAGCCCCGCCTCAAACTTCGAAGCCTTCTACCAGCAAATCGGCGGCCCCGGCCCCGACGGCGCGCCACCCTCCGAGGGCGAGTCCATCCGCCGCGTCGTCACCCACGCCCCCGAGCACGGCATCCAAATCCTCGGACCCTCACCGCTCGAATAGCCATCGGTGTCCGCCCTAGACACCGTGTCCGACCACGCCGCCCACATCCGGTCCTGCCCCCGCTGCGGATATGACCAGCGTCGCGCGACCGCCTTCCTGCTCGCCCGCGTGCTGGCGGCGTTCCTAACCATTCGCGCCGGGCCTGGCCGGCCTCACGCCACAACGTAGAAACTCAGGTGCAGTTCCGCGTGCCGGAGCGTCATGAGCCCCCATTGCTCCCGCGTCACAGGCCCAAACACAGGGTCGGGAACGGTGGGTTCTTCGCACGCCAGCCGCGCGGCCGACGCCGCGGGCATCGCCAGCCCCTCCGCCGCGGAGACATCCCGCACCCCGTACGTCCCCGCTTCTGCGCCCGGGAGCCGTTCGCCGGGCGCCATCGTCTCGTGCAGGATGCGCTCAATGCTCGCTCGTGCCCTGGCCTTCACCTCTTCCGGGAAGTCCAGGCCCGCGGGGTAGCCCACGTAGGGGTAGTCGGCCCACTCGGCGATGTGCGCCAGGGCCGTCCCCAAACTCCAGTTCCCGAGCCGCCTCAGCCGCCCTCGCGTCTGGGCCTCGACGCAGGCGCGCGCATCGGCCAGCATCGCCCCGAGCGACTCGAACCGGAGCGCTCGCCGCGTCGCGGGCTCGCCGCCGCCGTTCACCCGATGCCTTCAACCTGGGTGCTGCGGGCAACCTCGTCGGGGGTCGTGACGGCCTTGAGGCACTTGAGTTTGCCGTCCTCCACCAGCGGGCGCATGCCGTCGGCGATGGCCGCCGCCCGGATCTTCGAGAGCGGCTCCTGCCGGAACGCCATCTCCCGGATCTCCGAGGTCATGTTCATCATCTCGAAGATGCCCTTGCGCCCGCGGTAGCCCGTTTTGTTGCAGTTCTCGCACCCCACGGGCATGTGCACCTTCCCCGCCGCTTCCTCGGGGGTGATGCCCACCAGCGCGAGGTACTTGTGGTCCGGCTCCGGGTTCACCGCCTTGCACTTGGGGCACAGCACGCGGATCAGCCGCTGGGCCATGATGGCCTGGATCGCCGACGCCACAAGGAACGGCTTCACCCCCATGTCCGTCAGACGCGTGATCGCCGACGGCGCGTCGTTGGTGTGCAGCGTCGAGAAGACCAGGTGCCCCGTGAGCGCGGCCTGGATCGCGATCTCCGCCACCTCGCGGTCACGAATCTCACCCACCAGCACGATGTTGGGCGCCTGCCGCAGCATCGTCTTGAGGATCAGCGAGAACGTCAGGCCGATCTTCTCCCGCACCTGGCACTGGTTGATCCCGTTGAAGTTGTACTCGATCGGGTCCTCGGCCGTGATGATCTTCTTGTCCGGTCGGTTCAGCACGTCCAGCGCCGAGTACAGCGTCGTCGTCTTGCCCGAGCCCGTCGGACCCGTCACCAGGAAGATCCCGTTGGGCCGCCGGATGATCTTGTTGAACGCGGCGAGTTGGTCCTCCTCGAAGCCGAGATTCACCAACCCGATCTTCACCGCATCCGCCCGCAGAATACGCAGCACCACCGACTCGCCGTGATACGCCGGGCACGCCGACACGCGGAAGTCGATCGTGTCCGCGTCCACCTGGATCTTGATGCGCCCGTCCTGCGGCATCCGCTTCTCGGCGATGTTCATCCCCGCCGTCAGTTTCAGCCTGCTCAGCACCGCGTTCTGCATCCGCTTGGGCAGGTTGTCCCGCTCCATGCACACGCCGTCGATCCGGTACCGCAGCCGCACCCGGTCGGCCATCGGCTCGACATGGATATCGCTCGCCCGCATCTTGCACGCCTCGGTCAGAATCCGGTTCACCAGCCGGACGATCGGCGCCTCTTCCCCCGTGATGTCGATGGACTTGTCCACCGATCGGTCCACCGACCGATCCACCGACTTGTCGATCGACTCCGACACCAGGCTCTGCCCCGCCTCCACCTGCTTGGTCTGCTTGAGTTTCCCCTCGATGAACGACTTGATCTGCGACCGGCTCGACAGCCGAAGGTCCAGTTCCGCGTTCAGGCGGAACCGCAGCATGTCCTGCATCTCCAGGTCGTTGGGGTCGTGAACAATCAGCGTGATCCGCCCGTTGTTCTTCCCCATCGGCAGGATCATGTGCTTCTTGATCAGGTCCTCGGGGATCAACTTCGGATCCACCTGCCCCGCCACGCCCCCGGCCGCCAGGTCCACGTACTCCATGTTGAACTGGCTGGCCAGCGCCTTGGCCACCTGGTCCTCCGTGCACAGGCCCAACTCGACGAGCGCATCGCCCAGCCGCTTCCCCGTGCCGCGGGATTTCGTCTGGGCCTGATCGACCTGGTCGGCCGTCACCATGCCCCAGCCGACGAGAATGTCACCGAGTTTCTTGCGGGATCGTGCCATGGTTGGGAACTTTGCTCAGTGTCTGTCGCGGCCCGCGACCAAGTGCTCCACATCGAGCCAGAAGAACGATTCCATCCGCCCCAGTGCCCATCCACGCCGTCCCGGCGGACACGTCCGTGATTCTACGGCACCTCGCCGACGGAGGCAGCCCTACGCCGCCCGCGACCCCGCCCCAACCGCCCTCATCCCGCCAACGGCGCTGATCGGCAGCGCGGCACGGAATGACGGCTCCGGCGTGCCACCAAGGTCGGCGCTTCCGCCGACCTCGGTGCGAATCGACTTCGCCCCACCAACCCATGCCACTGAGATCACAATCCAACCTCTGTGCCACGCCCCACCCCCCGCCCCCCGCGGCCCCCCCGTTTAGCACGGCGGGTTGAAGTACGCCGCGATGAAGTCCGAGAGGTCGTCGGGGTCGATCCAGGCGTCGCCGTTGAAGTTGGCATCTAGGCTCGGCGGCGAGGCGACGTAGCAGGCGATGTAGTCGGCCAGATCGTCGGGATCGATGATGCCGTCGCAGTTGATATCGACCAGCGGGTTGCAGCAGGAGGGCCCTCTGAGCAACCCGCGCAACCATCGGCCTGATGGTACCGTACATCCGAGCGGCGTGATCGATCGCGCCGGACACGGAGGTTGGGCATGGCCGAGCGCACGAACGCGGGCCCTGGGCTGATCGACGGCATGACGGCCGACCTCGGCGGGCCTCGCACGGCGGCGTTGCTCCCGCGGCTCGACGCGCGGCGACGGCACGAGCACGCGCGACCCCGAGGCCTCGTTCACGAAGAAGCACGGAGCGACCCACCACGGCTACAAGGGCAGCATCAACGCCGACCGCAGCGCAATCGTCGTGGACTACCGCTTCTCCGACGCGGCCCCGCACGACTCGAACTTCATCGACGAACTCACCGCGCACGAGAGGAGGATCGTGGTGGCCGACTGCGCCTCCCGGAGCCGGGAGCGCGAGGCGGCGCTCGCGGCACGCGGCGTGACGTGCGCCATCGCGTTCAAGCGGCAACGCGGGCAGAAGGACCTGCCGCCGATGCTGAAGCGGCTCAACCGGATGATCGCCTCGGTGCGGGCGGTAGTGGAGCACCCGTTCGCATGGATGAAGAACATGGGGTACCGGCGTGTGCGCTACCGGGGCCGACGCCGCAACGAGGTGGACTTCGTGCTCAACCTGATCGCGTACAACTGGAAGCGGAGCCTGAGCCTGACCCCCACCAGAGCCGGGTGGCGGACCGCGGGCAGCCGCCAACGCCGCACGCGACGGCGGCCTCGAACGGGAAATCACGCCGTCACGCACAACCCCGCTGCCGCCGAGGGCGGTTGTTCAGGAGTCCCATGTGCGTATGACCCCACATTGACATAGGGCTCGAACGGATGGGGACCCCACAGCCCTGCACGGGTCTCGCTGCCTTCCTCGGGAAGCCCGATGACGAGTGGATCGTTGCCGCCATCCGGATAGAGCCAGTAGCCGGGCAGGTTGGGGCCGAAACGGTTGGGGTCGAAGTAGGTGGCCTTGAACCACTCGTCCCGAGTCGGAATCCAGAACCGGGCACCGGGACTGTGGGTGAGTTGATCGGTAAAGGCGAACGTGTTGTCGAAACCAAACGTGCTCGTGTCGTACGCGCCGCCCCCGAAGGCCCAGGCCTCGTTCACCTTGCCGTTGTGCAGCCAGTTGCAGAACCGCGCGGCCATGCGCCACGACATATCCGCCGCGTACTGCTCGGCACCGGCGACAACGTGAGACTGCCCCGCGCAAAGTCGTAGCGAAACCAGTTCCCGCTCAGGCCGGGAACCTCTGGATTGCCCGTGTAATGGGGCGTGTAGGCGCCAACAAACTCCAGCCACTCCGTGGTGGTCACCTCGCGCTCGGCGATGCGATACTCGTACGCCACAGCCCCGACCCCGGCGTTTGAAAAGAGTTCACCGCCGGGATACGCCGCGTTGCCCGCAGCCCGCACGGTGCGAAACGGCATGCCGTACTCGAACGTCTGTTCCTGTCCGTGCGCGACCGCTGCCGCAATCGCGACCTACAGGCACACACAGGTTGCTCCGATCACGCGGCTCTTCATTCGGTTGTTCACCATCGCCGGCCAGCGGCCGCCGCTCGGCCTGTCACTTCGCCGCGCACGCCGACACCCGCGGCAGCGCCCGGCACGACAACGCCTTCCACGTCAGCACCGGCACCGCCTCCGCCTGCGCCGACACGTGCTGTTGGTGCCCCGACACTCCGCCCTGCCCGCACCCGCAACCCCCCTGCCCCGCAACCCTCGCTCCCCCCGCTCCCCCGACCCCGCCGCAGCCCGTCGCGGGTATCCTCGCCAGCGCCCGCAGCGTTCCCGGCGAAACCAGCCGCTTGCTCCCGGCATCCGCTGGATGCCCCCCAGAGTCCGCCTTTGACTGACAGCACGAGTCCATCATCGTGTCCCCACGTCCCTTTCGCCTCCGGGCACGCCGCGCCGCAAGCCCGCTCGCGGCTTCTCATCACCGCAGGGCCCACGCACGAGCCCATCGACCGGGTGCGGTTCATCGGCAACCGCTCGTCGGGCCGATTGGGAATCGCCCTTGCCGAGGCTGCCGCAGCGGCGGGCTGGCAGGTCACGCTCCTGCTCGGGCCGACGCCACGAACGCCCACCGATTCGCGTATCCGCGTCCATCGGTTCCAGACTACCGCAGACCTTGAATTGCTGCTCTCCCAGCATTTCCCAGACTGCCACGTTCTGGTCATGGCCGCCGCCGTCGCGGATTACCGGCCCCGCCCCGCCCCCCCGGACGCCGACGGCAAACTCAAACGCGACCCCGCCGGCCTCACCCTCCACCTCGATCCCACCCCAGACCTCCTCGCGGGCTGCGCCGCACGCCGCGACCCCTCCCAGTTGCTGATAGGGTTTGCCCTGGAGCCCCGCGCTCGAATGATCGACTCCGCGCGCCACAAACTCGCCCGCAAGCGCGTGGACCTCATCGTCGCCAACCCCCTCGAGACCATGGACGCCGACGGCATCGAAGCCGCCGTCGTCGGACCCTCCGGCTCCATCGCCTCAACCCCCGGCATCATCAAAAAGGACCTCTTCGCCCCCTGGCTGCTGGACGTAATCCACCGCGCTCTCGCGGCCTCCACCCCGACGGGCTCGGGTCCCCTGAGCATCCCTCATCCCGACGGCTCGCCCTCCGCGGGCACCACGCCAGCGTGACCTCTCCCCCTCTCCACCCGACTCCCCGTATGTCCCTCCGCAGCCATCCGACGCTCCGCCGGTCTGCAGCGAGCCTCCCGATCGGCCTCGCCATCACCATCATCCTCACCGTCGGCGCGTCGCTCTTCAATCGCGACATCGCGGATCCCACTGCCATGCGCGGCGTCGCCTTCGTCCTGCCTGAGCCCGCCGGCGGCAAGGGCCGCGGGTTCGTCAACCTCACCTCCTTCGAGCAATGGGGCGTCACGTTCGCCTACTCCGGCCTGCTCCTCGACGCGCCGGGCGTGAAGCAACCCGAACCGGCTTCCCTCACCCGAAGGCCCCGCGACTGGCGCGGCCGCGTCCTCGTCCCCTGGGCCACCGGCCCCGACGCTTGGCCCACCGGCCAGCGCGCCGAGCGGATGGAGGTCAAGGCCGCAGGTTGGCCCTGGCGCGCCGCCTGGTGCGAGGTCAAGGCCGAACGGCTTCCCTCTCGCGGCGGGCACATCTGGCGAGTCGCCGGCGGACTGGCCCTCGACCAGGACATCCGCGTCGCCGCTCCAAGCGCCTGGCCTCCCGACTACCCAGGCATCATCCCCTTGCGCCCCCTCTGGCTTGGGCTCCTCGGCAACGTCGCCGTTTGGTCCTCGGCCTGGGCCGCGCTGGCCTGGGGGCCCGGAGGCCTTATCCGCTGGCGCCGCCGCCGCTCGAACCGCTGCGAACGCTGCGGCTACAGCCTCGCCGGCCTCGCCTCGCCCACCCTCTGCCCCGAGTGCGCCTACCCCACCATCACTTCAGCCGGTCCCCAACCTTCGCGTGCAGGTGCTTGAGTTCCTCCGCCCGCGCCCGCGGCATCACCAGCGTCGCCTCCGGCGTGTGCACCACGATCAGATCCTGGCACCCCAGCACCGCCACCGTGTGCCCCGGATCGCTCGAACACACCAGCGTGTCCCGGCACTGCATCAGCAGCGCCGTCTCAGGCGTCGAAACGCCCCCCAACCTGTTCCCATCCGCGTCGGACTGCAGCGTCTCGCCGTACGACGGCCACGATCCCACATCCAGCCACGCAAGGTCCATCAGCACCGTGCACACCGACACTACCCCGTCCGTCGCCGCCGGCTCCATGATCGCAAAGTCCACCGAAATCTTCGGCAGCGTCGGGTACACCGCCTCCAGCACCGACACCTGCTGCGGCGTCCCCCACGCCGCCTGAATCTTCATCAGGCCCTCGTACGCCTCGGGCTTGAACCGCTTGATGCAGTCCAGCACCGTCGCCGCCGACCACACGAACATCCCCGAGTTCCACCCGAACTGCCCCGACTCCACGTACGCCTGCGCCCGCTGAATGTTCGGCTTCTCCACGAACCGCGCCACCCGGAACGCCAGCCCGTCGGCCCCCTTCACCCCGCTGGGGCCCGTCGACGGAATCGCCACGCCCCGCTCGACGTACCCGAACCCCGTCGCCGGATACGTCGGCTTGATCGAAAACGTCACCAACCTCTTCGGGTCCGCCTCGACCAGCCGGAACCCCAGATCCACCCTCGCGCGAAACTTGTCCAGCGGCTCGATCACGTGGTCCGCCGTGAACACAGCAAAGATCGCCTCCGGATCCCGCTTCGCCAGCACCGCCGCCGTGAACCCCACCGCGTTCAGCGTGTCCCGCGCCACCGGCTCGCCCAGAATCTGCTCCGGGCCCACCGCCGGCAGCGATTCCGCGATCGCGTTGCGATACTGCTCCCCTGTGCACACATACCGCCGCGACGGGTCGATCAGCCCGTCCAGCCGCTGCGCCGCCAACTCGATCAGACTCAACGGCTGTCCGCCCGAAGCCTGCGAGCCCGCGCCCGCCCGCGGCTCCCCACGCCGGATCAGCGGCAGCAACTGCTTCGGCTGGTCCTTCCGGCTCATGGGCCATAGCCGTGTGCCCGCGCCGCCCGCCATAATCATCGCATACCGCATTCAACGCACTCGTGGTTGGGTCCAGGGGACCGGAAGATAGCCGCTCCCAACGCCGCCCGCACGCCGTCCCGTCCCCACATCGGCGTATCCTCCGCGCGTGATCACCCGCGTCCGCGGCCACCTCGAAGCCATCGACGGGCTCGCCGTCACCCTTCGCCTCCCCTTCCCGGGCGATCCCGCCCCCGGCTGGGCCATCGAGGTCCTCGTCCCCGGTTACGTCGCCCGCGAACTCGCCCCCCTCACCGGTCAGCCCCTCACCCTCCACACCTTCTGCTACCTCGAAGGACAGGGACAGGGCGCATCCTTCGAGCCACGCCTCATCGGCTTCCTCTCCCCCACCGAACGCCGCTTCTTCGATCTCTTCACCACCGTCAAGGGCATCGGCAACCGCAAGGCCCTCCGCGCCCTCACCGAGCCGCCCCCGGCCGTCGCCGCCGCCATCGCCGCTCGCGACACCAAGTGGCTCACCAACCTCCCCGAGATCGGCAAACGCCTCGCCGAGACCATCGTCGCCGAACTCCACGGCAAGGCCGACGCCTTCGCCGACCCCACCGTCATCCGCGACCCTCTCGGCTCCCCCCTTGCCGCCGCGTCCATCGAGCCCGCCTCACGACGGCACCCCCCCGCCGTCGCCGAGGCCATCGAAGCCCTCTGCGCCCTGGGCGAAACCCGCGCCGATGCGGAGCGCAAGGTGCTCCTTGCCGTCGAGCGTGCCCCACGGGCTCCGGGCCAGGCCTCCACCTCGATCGACAGGGCCGACACGCTTATCGCCCTGGTCTACTCGACCCCCTCTCCCAGGTAGCGTTCACGCCAGCCCGCTCATGAGGCCGACTCCCGGCGCCAACTCGCCAGACCGGCCGCCCGACCCCGATCAACCCCGGGCCGAGGATGGTGCGCTCATCGCGCGCCTCCGCGAGGGCCGCGCCGCCCCCGACGACTGGGCCACCCTCGTCCGTGCTCACCAGGACCGCATCTACGCCACCTGCCTCCGCATGGTCGGACGACCCGACGTCGCCGCTGACCTCACCCAGGACACCTTCGTGAAGGCCATCCAGGGCATCCAGGCCTTCGACGGGCTGTCGGCCTTCTCGACCTGGCTCACCCGGATCGCCATGAACCTCTGCCTCACCCACTTTCGTTCCGCAAAGGTCCGAGATCGGGCCGTGGCTCAGGCCCACAGGTTGGGGATTGTTCGCAGTTCGGAATCTGATAGGTCTGCGGGTCACTTTCGGGAACACGGGAGCCCTTCGCGCGTCGAACAGGACGAGACCCGCGGGGCGCTCTCCAAGGCCCTGGGCGCCCTCGATCCAGACCAGCGAGCCATCCTCGTGCTGAGAGACGTTCAAGGACTCGATTACGACCAGATCGCCGCGGCGTTGGAGATCGCCGTCGGCACCGTCAAGAGCCGCCTCTTCAGGGCTCGCCTTGCGCTCCGCCAGGCGCTGGACGCCGCCTCCAACCCGCCCGGCCCCTCGTCTCCCCCGGCCGCCTCATGACCTTCCCGCTCGACCATCCCGACGCCGCCTTGCTCCTCGCCTTGGTCGAGGGCGAGTCGCTCTCCCCCAGCGACCGCTCGAACGCCGAGCGCGTCCTCGCCAGCGACCCCGCCTTGGCTCGTCTCGTCGAATCCCTCCGCGCCGATCGGCTTGCACTGGTTGCCCTGGGCGGGGCTCCAGTGCTTCCTCCGGGCGACATGCTCGATCGCATCGCCGCGGCCCTTGACGCTGCCGCCCTCCGCGCGCTCGCCGGCGAAGAGGCCGACGCCGCAACCGCCGTCCCCGTCTCTCGCGTCGAATACGCCCGACCCAGTGTCATCGCCACCCTCGGCGCCAGCCGGTGGCTCAGGCCCGCGGCTCTCGCCGCCGGAGTCCTGCTCGCCGGCGGGATCGTCCTCGTCTCCGCCCGTGCGATCCTCAACCGCCAAGCCCCCTCCGTGCCCCTCGCGGTCAATCCCGCGCCAGAGGCCCCGTCGCCCGAGCCCGTCGCGGCCCCATCCGCCCTGGCCCACGCCAACCACACCGACATCCTGCCGCCCGCCATCCCCGAGACCATCACGCCCACCAGCACGTCCGACGCGCCCGGCACACGCGTCGCCGCCGCCAAGCCCCGTTACGGCATCCCGCTCGACCGCGCCCTCGAACTCGCCGCCGAAGGTCGCCTCGCCATCCGCGTCCGCGCCGCCGGCGATCCATCCATCGCGCGCCAACGCATCGCCCGCGTCGCCCCCGCTCAGGACGGCCCCCTCGACGAATCGCTCCGACTCGCCGTCGCGACGCCCATGCCCGCACCATCAGGTCCTTCCGTCCCGGTGCCCGGTCCGATCCCCGCGCCCGCCATCGCGGTCGCCGGGCCCAAGCCAGTGACCCCCACCCCGCTCGCGCCGACGCTCGAATCACCCGCGCAGCCCGCGCCCTGGCGCCTCGTTGACTCAACCTTCGTCGCGCGCCTAGGCCCTTCCCGCGCCGAACTCCGCGCCCTCCTCCGCTCCCTCGAATCCGGCGCCATCGCCGTCGAAGCGATCGAACTCCCTCAGCCGCTCCACCCCGGCCTGGGCACCGACGCGGACGAACTCCTCTGGTGGACCCGTGCCGCCACCTGGAGCGAGCCCCTCCGCGTTCCCGTCGCCCTCGAGGTTCGGTAACCCAATCCGGCTTCGACCTTCTCCCGCCCCGCGCGCTGACCCGGAGCCGCGTCGGCGGTATGCTTGATCCCACGCACCGAGCGGGCCGTTCGCCCCTGCGCGGGTTCACCCGTCCGAGGCCGCCATGTCACACCACTCCTCCGCCTCCGCCAATCCCAACGACTTCATCCTCCCCGACCTCGGTGAGGGCGTCCACGAGGCCGAACTCCTCAAGTGGCGCGTCAAGGTCGGCGACTCCGTCAAGGAACACGACATCCTCGCCGACATGGAGACCGACAAGGCCGTCGTCGAGGTCCCTTCGCCTCGCACCGGCGTCATCGCCGCCCTCCACGGCTCCGAGGGCGAGATCCTCAAAGTCGGCAACGCCCTCGTCTCCTTCGTCGCCTCCTCGGGCGGCTCCGCCGCGACCCCCACCCCAACCCCCGCCGCCGTCGCCGTCGCCGAGCCCAAGCCCGCCTCCACCGCCCCCTGCGAAATGGGCACCCAGATCGCTTCCCACGCCCCGGCCGAGAACGGCACGCACGCCGGCGCAGTCCAACGCGAAGATGCTGGCACCGTCGTCGGCGCCGTCGGCGGCACGCTGGGCGGCGTCACCGCAGAGGCCGGCAAGGCCCTCGCCACGCCCGCCGTCCGTCGCCTCGCTCGCGACCTTGGCGTAGACATCGACCGCGTCACCGGCACCGGCATTGGTGGCCGAGTCCTCGAAAAGGACATCCGGGCCGCTTCGACCGCGCCCGCGGCAGCGCCGTCACGCCCAGCCCCTTCGACCCCCTCCCGGCCCGTCGCCCCTCCAGCCGCGCCACGCCCCGCCCCCGTCTCCGACGACCTCCTGGCCCGCACCGCCGCACCGGCAGCCGCCCCACAGAAAGCCGCCCTCGTGCCCCCAGGGCAGGAGACCGTCCGCGTTCCGTTCCGCGGCGTCCGCCGGACCATCGCCAACCGCCTCAAGGAGTCCGTCACCCAGACGGTCCACTTCACCGTCATGGACGAGGCGGACGTGAGCGCCCTCGACGCGCTCCGCCGCAAACTCGCCGCCGCCAGCGGGGAAAAGGTCTCCTTCCTCCCCTTCGTCGCCGCCGCCCTCTGCCGCTGCCTCTCCGGTGAGTTCGCCGAGTTCAACGCCACCACCGACGACGCCGCCGGCGAGATCGTCCGCCATCGCGCCGTCCACATGGGCATCGCCACCGACACCGACAACGGCCTCATGGTGCCCGTGGTGCGCGATTGCGACAAACTCGGCGTCCTCGAAATCAGCCGCCACATCGCCCACGTCGCCGTGAGCGCACGAAACCGCTCCGCGCCGCGCGAAATGCTCCTCGGCTCCACCTTCACCATCTCCAACGTCGGCTCCCACGCCGGCCGCTTCGCCACGCCCATCCTCAACTACCCCGAGGTCGGCATCCTCGCCGTCGGGCGCGCGCGGGACGGCGTCGTCGTCAAGCACGGCATGCTCGGCGTCGGCAAACTCCTCCCCCTCTCCCTCGCCTGCGACCATCGCGTCGTGGACGGCGCCTCCGCCGCCCTCCTGCTCGCCCGGCTCATCGAACTCCTCCAGGCCCCCGACCAACTCCTCGGGCCCGCCCGAGCCTGATCCATCCGCGCCCCATCCCCGGCCCCCCGCCGTCGGATCGATCTTTCGGCAGGCGCGGCTGAGTCCGGCCTCCTCAATCCTCCCCGAATCCCGACGCCACCAACTTCACCAGGTCGTCGATCGCCGCCTGCGCGCCGGGCCCCTCGGCGATGATCTCCAACTCCGTCCCCTGCGTTGCCGCCAGCAGCATCATCATCATGATCGACTTGCCGTCAACCGCCTGGTCGCCGCGCTTCACGGTGATCGCACAGGCGTGAGCCATCGCCGCGTCGACAAAGCACATCGCCGGGCGCGCGTGCAGCCCCAGTCGGTTCACGATCGTCACGCTGGCGCTGGCTCGCTCTGACACGTCATGCTCGTCCCGCACCGCGCCCGCTTACTCCGCCGACGCACCGCGCGCCGACCCATCAACCGCCTCCCTAGAACCCGCCCGCCCCGTCCGCCTCCTCGAGCAGCGACCGCACCTCCTCGATGCTCCCCGCCTGTCGTAGAAACCGCCGGAACGTCTCCTTCGACAGGTTCGTGAAGATCACGTTCATCGCCTGCAGGTGCTGCTCGGGCTGGTGCTCCGGCGACAGCAGCAGGAACACCGTAAACACCGGCTGACGGTCGAGCGACGCAAAGTCCACCCCAGGGCCCGACAGCCCCACCGCCGCCGCCATCGACTTCACCGACGGGTGCTTCACGTGCGGCACCGCCACGCCCTTGCCGAACCCCGTCGAGCCCCGCTTCTCGCGCTCCAGAACCCGCGAAACCAACTCCTCTCGGTACTGCCCGTCGGCCGCGCCGGACGCCACCAGCGCGTCCACCAACTCGCGGACGACCGCATCCCGATCCCCCCCTTGCAGCCGCGCAATCACGGCCCCTTGAGGAACAATGTCGCTCAATCGCATGGTGCAGGCTCCCTGGATTCACTCCCCGTCGGCACCCTCACGCCCCGCTCCCCGACGGCCCGCCCCGCTTGTTCTGCTTCAACTTCTCCTTGAAGCCCGTCAGTTGACGCGCCACCTTGTCCGTCGCTTCGTCGATCGCGGCGTACAGGTCCTCGTGGTGCGTCTCCGCGACGAAATCGTCGTGGTGCTCCACGTCCGCGATCACCTCCGCTCGGAACCCCTTCTTCCGCGGGTCCGCCTCCAGCCGAAGCGTGATCTGCTGCACCCCGTCGTAGTGCTTCACCAGTTTCGCCGCCTTCTGGTCGGCGTACTGCCGGATCGCCTCTGTCACGTCCATCTGCTTTCCGATCACGTCGATGCGCATGCTCGCTCCGTTGCTGCTCGTGTCTTTGAACGTCACCGCCGGGGGCCCATCCGGCAACCCGCCCGGCCTCCTGAACCGAACGGACCTTCCGCGCCGACCCGGGGCCCGCGGCCCCTCCGCTCAGGCCGACGCGCCGCCCGCGCCGCCCATCTCCTTGGCGAACTGGTCCGCGGGAACCTCCGTCACCGCCGCCTTCGCAAGGATCGCGTCCATCGTCTTGTGCTCGCGGATCTGCGTGAACACCGCCCCCACCTGGTTCGCCTGGATCATCTGCTGACGCAACTGCTCCGGCCGCATGTTCCGCTCCATCGCCATCTGCGCGATCCGTCCGTTGATCTCCTGCTCGCTCACCTTCACGCCCAACTGCTCCGCCGCCTTGTCCAGCACGAAGAAGATCTTCAACTCCCCAGCCGCCGCCGCCGCCGACTGCCGACGCAACTCCGCGATGTTCTCCTCGATCTTCATCGGGTCCACACCGCGGTACATCAGTTCCAGACGCCGCCGCTGGAACGTCCGCTCCGCCTGCTGCGCCGTCGTCCGCTGCGGCAGGTCCATCTTCGTCTTCTCCAGCAGGTACCGCGCCAACTGCTGACGCATCACCGACTGCTGGTCGATCAGCACCCGCTGCTGCAACCGCTGCTTCATCGCCTCCCGCAGCCCCGCCTCGTCCTCAAACCCGAACCGCGACGCCAGATCCGCCGGCGACGCCGGGATGATCCGGTCGCACCGCGCAGGAACGTACGTCACCGTCAGGTCGATCCCGCGCAACTCCTCCCGCTCGTGGTTCTCGGGGCCCTTCGCCTTGATCGTCACCGTCTCCCCGGCCTTGGGCAGCCCCATCTGCTTCGACAGGTCGTCCACCACCAGCCCCACGATCATCCCCTTCCCGTTCTTGTCCGCCGGCGGAACCTGCACCACGATCCCGTCCGACTCGAAGAACGTCGCCTCCTTCCCCTCCTTGTCCTTGCCGGTCATCTTGGCGTGCCCGGTCAGGTAGTCGCCCGGCTCGGGCTTCTCCCGCTCCTCCAGGCTCCCCTCCTGCACGCACAACTTCTCCATCTCCTTGCCGACCATCTCGTCGGTCACCGGGATGAGCGGCTTCTTGATCGCCACGCCCTCCAGCGCCGGCAACTCAAACTCCGGCACCACCTCCACCTCGATCTCAAACACCAGCGCCTTCCCCGCCTCCACCTCCACCTTCGCCAGCGTCTCGCTCGTCGGCTCCCCCACCACACGCAACTTCTGCTCCTCCACCGCCTTCTGATACGCCGACGCCACCAACTGGTCCTTCGCCTGCTGCTTCATCACGCTCCCGAACCGCTTCTCGATCAGCCGCTTCGGCGCGCGACCCTTCCGGAACCCCGGCAACTCCGCCTCCAGCATCAGCGTGTCCAGCGACGTCCCGAGCGTCTCGTCCACCGTCTCCCGGGGCACTTCGATCCGGATCTTCCGGCGCGTCGGGTTGATCGACGTCACATCCACCTTGTTCGGACGATCCGCGGTTGCCGTGGCCATGGTCTGTTTCTCCGGGGTCCAGGGCCGACGCAATGGCGACGGCCCCCCACCCGTGGTGCGAAAGGACGCAAGCGTAGCCCCACCGCTCGCCCCAGTCCCCGCTCTCGACATCCCCGCATCCCCGATCGCCTCCTCAGCCTCGCTCCGCCCGCCCGTCACGCCACTGCATCGACCCGCCCGGGACCGCCGAATACGCTCCCGCTCCATCGTGTCCCGACCGCTCCGCCACCCACCGAGGTGCCACCCATGAACTCCTCCCCGCTGCTCCGCGTCGCCTCGATCGCTTCGCTCTCCCTCCTCGCGGCCTGCAACCAGGGCCCCCGCGGCGACACCGACGGCCGCATCGACCCCTACAACCGCACCCGCATCGACGCCGCCTCACCAGAGGCCGACTCCGTCACCCTCCTCGAGTTCTCCGACCAGGTCGGCCAGGACCTCGCCGCCCAACTCGCCCAGATCTCCGAGATCCGTTCCAGCCCCTCCAAGGTCCTCATCGAACTCGGCAGCATCCAGAACCGCACCCGCACCCCTTCCTCCGACTTCGCCGCCATCCACCGCCGCGTCTTCCTCACCCTCGTCCAGAGCGACTTCGCCCGAAACGTCGCCGACATCGTCGAGGACGTGGATCGCATGGACGCCGACGCCGCTCGCGTCGCCCCCGCACCCGCCACCGACGCCCAGGGCCGCCCCACCCACCAGACCGCCCGATACCCCGCCGAGCAGACCTACTTCCTCCAGGGCACCTTCAGCGAACTCTCTCGTGGAGGCGGCCGCCAGTCCACCTACGTCTTTGACTTCACCCTCACCTCCGCCGCCTCCCGCAAGATCGTCTACGCCCGCCAGATCACCCCCAAGCAGGTCCGCTGACGCCGTGCTCGCCTGCCTGCGCACCATCTCCCCGCGCGCCCGTCAGCGCTCGCTCCGCTCGATCCTCGGGCTCGCCGTGCTGCTCCTGCCCGTGGCCTGCGCTCCGCGGCCCGAACTCCGCACCACCCTCCTCCGCGCCTCCGACATCGAAACGTTCTCGGCAGACGCGGTCCAACAACTCGCCTCCAGCCCCTTCATCGCCTCCCGCGGCCCCGACGCCCCGCGCCTCATCCTCCAACCCCAGCCCATGCGCAACCTCTCCGACAACCGCCTCTCACAGGGCGACCAGTGGGCCGCCATGTCCAAGGTCCTCTTCTCCAACCAGATGCTCGCCCTCCTCGCCTCCAACAACATCGACCTCCAGATGCCCGCCATCGAGACCACCCGCCTCGCCCGCGCCGGCCTCACCCGCGCCGAGCCCCCCGCCACGGTTCCCCCGACCCACGCCTTCACCGCCACCCTCCGGTCCATCGCCCGCGCCGAGGATGCCAAAGCCCGCGATCCCGGCGCCACCGGCGCCCGCGCCGGCGGCCGGAAGGACACATTCCTCGTCGAGTACGCCATCATCGACCTCGCCTCTCGCCGTGTCGAATGGACCGGCCAGTCCACACTCGCCCGCATCGCCCACGGCTCGCTGATCGACTAACCCTCGCACTCTCCGCCCCATGCCCCGACCGGCCCGCACTCACCGATCCCGCCTCCCACGCAGGGTCACCGCCCTCGCCGCCGCCCTCATCGCGATCGGCTCGGCCATCGGCTGCTCCACGCCCCGTGCCGACCCCCGCGTCCTCTCCATGACCCAGCGCGGCGAGTTCGGCCGCGCACGCTCCGCCCTCACCAACGCAGCGTCACGCGATCCCGCCGATCGAAACTTCATGCTCCACCGGGCCAACCTCCTCTCGCTCTCGCTCGCCGAGGGCCTCCCCCAAGCCGCCGAGCCCATCGCCGACCGCCTCTACGACTTCCTCCGCACTCAGGACATCAACGCCGACACCGGCGTCGCCTCCTTCCTCCTCGGCGAGGGCAACGCCCGCATCTGGAAGGGCGAGCCCTTCGAGCAGGCCTACACCCTCACCTCTATCGCCATCCTCGACGGCATGTTGGGCGACTGGGGCAACGTCCGCGCCTCCGCCTCCTCCGCCCTCTTCCAGGTCCGAGACTTCAGCCGCGCTCTCTCCGCCCGCGCCGACGGCAAGCGCGTCCGCCATGCCAACCCCGCCGACGACACGCTCTCCGCCCGCGAGGATCTCCTTGCCCGCGCGCCCTCCGACGACCTCGCCGGCACCTTCACCCTCGCCCGCTCGGACTTCGAACTCGCCTACATCCTCAAGGCCGTCGCCGCACGCCAGATCGGCGCGCCCGACGCCGACGAAGCCCTCGCCCAACTCGTCCAGGTCGCCCCGCGACTCCAACCCCTCGCCGACACCATCCGCGCCGGTCAGTACAACACCATCCTCGTCGTCGAGCACGGCCTCGCCCCCGAGAAGTACGCCACCGGCCCCGACAACGCCATCGCCGCCTTCCGCCCGCGCACCCCCTCCTCCGACGCCCCAATCCGCGTCCGCCTTCAATCCGGACCCGACCTCGCCCTCGTCCCCGTCGCCACCGACCTCAACCGCCTCGCCCGCGACCTCCGCTGGAACAGCCTCGAAGACCTCCGCAAGGCCAAGTCCGCCATCGGCACCGGCCTCCTCATCGGCGGCGCCGTCGTCGCCGCCTCCTCCGACAACCGCAACGCCCAACTCGTCGGCCTCGGGCTCCTCCTGGCCGGCGCACTCTCCAAGGCCACCGCCGCCGCCGACACCCGCTTCGCCGAACTCCTCCCCCAACGCGTCTACGTCGCCCCCGTCACCCTCACCTCGCCGGGTGCGCCCATCGAGATCCAGATCGATGGGCGGCCCGAGACGCGCATGGTCCTCGCCGGCCTCGCCCCGCCGCCCACCGGCGATCTTGCCCTGCACCTCGTCCGCATCCCCGCCGCGCCGGCCCCTTGGGCAACCTCCGGTGCCATCGCGTATTCCAACGACGAAACCGGCCCCACCGCCGGCCCGCAACTCCCCTGGATCCTCGGCGGCCGCTGCCTCCGCACGCCCTCCTACCCCGTCCTCGCCTCCTACCAGGCCTCCGGCTTCCTCAAGAACTTCACACTCAACGACCTCCTTGACCTCTACCGCGAAGAAGGCATCGAGATCGCCGGCCTCTCCACCAAGGGCGAGATCGGCCGCCACATCCTCGAAGGCGGCTCCTGGCTCTACTCCCCCCGCGCCGGCAGCACCGGCTTCGCCCGCCTCTTCGGCTCGGACCACCCCGCCTACCAGCCCAGGTCCGCCCGCGTCCGTGACCTCGCCGCCCAGTGCCGCGCCGCGCTGGCCCAGCCGCCCCGCAACTGACCGCCCAGTGAATCCGCTCCCTGTCCCTCTCGAATCCGCTCGCAGGAGACCAGCCATGCCGACCTTCGCCCAGCCCCTTCGCCTCCCCGCCACACTCGCCGTCGCCGGCCTCGTCTTTCTCTCCCTGGGCTGCTCGGGCCCCCGTCCGCCCGCCGGCGCCGTCGCCGACCCGGTCATGCAGACCGCCTACCCGGCCATCACCGTCGACGGCTCGATCCAGAACTTCGTCGCGGTGGACTACACCAAGATCATCGCCGACCAGGCCACCGAGGACCGCCCGCTGTCGGTGCAGGTGCCCCTCCGCTCGCAGGCCGACAACGAGATGACTGTCCAGTACCAGTTCACGTGGTTCGACGGGCAGGGCCGGCAGGTCGGCGAGACGGGCTGGCGCACGGCCACGCTCCCGTCCCGACGCCAGATGCAACTCCAGGGCAACGCCATCACCCGCAGCGCCAGCCAGTGGCGCTTGGACATCCGCTCGGCCCGGTGACGCCGCGGGCCTCAAAGCCCCAACCGCCGGCGCTTCTCGTCCCACTCGGCCTGCTCGCGCTTGTTGTCGCTCACCACCAGGGGCTGGAGCGTCGCGCCCGCTCCCCCCACGCCCTCGCCCTCCCGGCCGCGCTGCTCGGCCAGCCGGCGGATCGCCTCGATCTCCAGGCGCGTGAGGTGCATCGCCTCGCGGTCGTAGTCGCGCCACGCCTCCATCGTCAGGGGCACGATCGGCTCGATCAGGTCGTGCATCGCCTGGGCGTACACGCGGATCTCCTCCTGCGCGTGCGCGTCCATCCGCAGCGACAGGAACCGAAGGATGTTGTGCAGGTCGCACTTCCAGTACCACTCGGTGTACAGGCTCACCGGCAGGCCGATCCTCGCCAGTTCGCGCGAGACCCCCGCCTCCGACAGGCGCAGGTACTCCGCGTGGAGTTTCTCGGTCTTCTCGAGGTACGCGAGGAACTCCGCGGCGGTCTGGGCCTCGCGGCGCGCCTCCTCGGAGCCCTCCGGCTCGGTGACGAACCGCTCGCTCCCACCCTGCCGGTTCGCCCGAGACTGCTTGCGCACGTTCTCGATGCTGGGCTTGTAGAAGCGGTCGGGCATGATCGAGTAGCGCCCGCTGTACTCGTTCACGTTGGCGGTGCGGTGGCGGATCCACTGGCGGGCGATGAAGATGGGCATGGCCACGTGGAACTTGAACTCGACCATCTCGAAGGGCGTCGTGTGCCGATGGCGGAGGAGATAGCGGATGAGCCCGCGGTCCTCGCTCACCTTCTTGGTGCCTTGGCCATAGGAGACGCGGGCGGCCTGGACGATCGCGGCGTCGGCGGTCTGACCCTCCGGGACGAGGCGGGGCATGGCGTCGACGAGGGCCACGAACCCGTGGTCGTAGCACCGGATCTCCCGCCGGGCGTCCCCGCCCATCAGGTCGCGCCACGGCGCCTCCGAAGGGATGGCGCGGATGCGGCCGGAGTCGGGGCAGTCGGCGCGGTTCGGCGCGCTGGCCGGAGCGTCAGCGTGGGCTGGCGGGGGAGGTGTGGTCATGCGGAGCCGAGTTTAGCGGGCGGTGCCGGGAACAGCGGGCGGCATCGGGGGCGGGAAGAGCGGCGCGAGGTCTGGGACCTGTGCGGCGGGGGTCCAGGCGGGCATGCCGGGCTTCCAGACGAGGGCGTCGCGGGAGAGTTGGCCGGCGTGGGCCTGCGCGGTGAGGGTGGCGAGGTCGAAGGGCCCGGCCTGCTGGCCGTTGACGCCGACGTAGAACGCGACGGCCGCGGGGAGAGGGGGCGGCGCGGCGGGGGCCGGCTGGGCTCCCTGCTGCGCCGCCTGCATGGATTGGCCCATCTGCTGTGCGACGACGAAGCCCATGCCCATGGCGGCGGCACCGCCGGCGGCGCCGGGGTTCTTGGCGGCGGCTTCCATGGCGCTGGCGGCCTGAAACTGTGTGAACTGGTTCATGCCGCCCGGCGCGGCACCGACGATGCCCATGCTCGACCGCTTGTCGAGCGCCGCCTCGACCTCGGGCGGGAGCGAGACGTTTTCGACGAGGAGTTTGGTGAGGTCGATGCCCAGGGCCTCGAACTCGGGGCGGACGATCTTCGCGACGGCGTCGCTGAGTTCGCTGGCGTGGCCGGCGATGTCGAGGAGCGGGACGGAGGACTCACCCACCGCCTCCGAAAAGCGTGAGACGATGAGGTTGCGGAGTTGCTCCATCACGCCCTCGATGGTGAAGCGTCCGGCGGTGCCGGCGAGTTCGCGGATGATGGCGGCGGGGTCCTTGACGCGGAGGGCGTAGGTGCCGAAGGCGCGGAGCCGGACGGGGCCGAACTCCGGGTCGCGGCGGATGACGGGGTTCATCGTGCCCCACTTGATGTCGGTGAACTGGCGCGTGGCGACGAAGTAGACCTCGGCCTTGAAGGGCGAGTTGAAGCCGTACTTCCAGCCCTTGAGCGTGGCGAGGATGGGGAGGTTGGCGGTGGCGAGGGTGTAGGTGCCGGGCGTGAAGACGTCGGCGAGTTCGCCCTCGTTGACGAAGACGGCGGCCTGGCCCTCGCGGACGACGAGTTTGGCGCCGTTCTTGATCTCGTTGTTGTGGCGTTCGAAGCGATGGACGAGGGTGTTTTGCGAGTTGTCCAGGAACTCGACGATGTCGATGAGTTCGCCGGTGAGTTTCTTCCAGAAGTCCATCGGGGTTCTCCAAGGTCGCGGGCCTGGTGCGGGCGGTCGATCAGATCGTCGTTGTGACGATTATTGGTCGGAGAACAGGGCGCGGAGTTGCAGGCGGTGCCGACGGGAGGAGACAGGGGCGTGGAGACGGGAGGCGCGGGCGGGGCGGTGACCGGGGATCGACCCGGCGCGCGATTCGACGATCCGGCGTCGGCTCGAGAAGGCGCACCGGCAGTGGCTGGATCTCGGAGGGGTTGGGTGAGGGGGCGGGTGCGCGGCGGGGAGGTGGCGACGGAGGCGGAAGGCATCGAGGCATGAGGGCATCGAGGCATCGAGCGGGGCTGATGCCGAGCGAGGCGGAGCAAGAGGCTCGCTGCGCGGCAGGCGGCGGCCCAGGCGAGGCGACGCTCGCGGAGATGGTCGGGTGAGGTTGGCGCGTCGGCGGGGACTGCCGGCGCGGGCGCGAGGGGAGCACAGATGTCGCTACGCGACAGTTGTGGCACGGGGCCGAGCCGACCTTGGCGGCACGGCTGGGTCATCTGGATACGGAAATCGCTCAGGACGCACTCGGCGGCCTTGATCGCGCTGACAAGGTGCGACGTGGCGAGGAGACGCACGCGGGCCGCGACGGCGGTTTCGAAGTCGCGCATCAGGCGCTGCGTGTCGGGAAGCGCGATCCAGGCGCAGAGGTCGTGGAGGCCGAGGTGGTGACGTTCAGCGATGGCGTGAAGCGGCTGACGCGCGTCGGCGAGGTCGGAGAGGATCTCGGAGGCTTGCGATGGCGTGAAGGTGAGCATGTGCGGCTCCGGGGACGGGACCGGGGGAGGGTGGGAACGCGGCGCGCCGGGTATCGCTATGGAGGGGCGGGCGGACGCGATTGCGCGCGCGCGGGCGTACGGCGTGGGCGAGTGCGGCAGCGAATCGGCACGGCCGCGGCGGGCGTGGAGGGTGAGTTTGAGAATCCGGTGGGGGGGCGGTGAGGGCGTGTCGCCGTGCGCGCGCAACTCGGGCGCTGTTGGGGTGGAGGGACGCGCGGCGATTGCGCATGAAAAAAGGCCGAGGCCAATGTGGCCCCGGCCCTGAGTGGTTTGGCGAGGGCTCCGAGGGAGCCCGCCGAACTTACCAGCGTCCGCCGCCGCCGCCGCGGTGACCGCCGCCGCCGCGGTTGCCGCCGCCGCCTTCGCGGGGCTTGGCCTCGTTGACGGTGAGGTCGCGGCCGTCGACGTTCTTGCCGTTGAGTGCGGCCATGGCGGCGCGGGCGTGCTCGTCGTTGGGGAACTCAACGAAGCCGAAGCCGCGGGGGCGGCCGGTTTCGCGGTCCATGACGAGAGACGCGGAGGCGACGTCGCCGTGGGCGGCGAAGAGTTCGCGGAGTTGCGATTCGGACGTGTTGAACGAGAGATTGCCGACGTACAGTTTCATGGCTGTACTCCTGACCCGAGTGGACTGAACGTGCTACCGCTGCTTGGACTCGGGCAGGAGAAAGCGTCGGGAGACCAGAGCGGACTCGACCAAACGCGGCCGGGACCTAGCAGAGATCACGGGGGATGGTAGGCAGGGCAAACCGGCGGGTCCTGCCCCGGGGACGTGATTCCGGCGACGCCTGGGGGTCGGGCGGCGGAGTCGCCCGGCTACATGTGGCTGATGACGGCGTCGGCGAACTCGGAGCACTTGACCTTCTTGACGGTGGTGTCGCCCTCGGCCTTCATGAGGCGTTCGAAGTCGTAGGTGACGGTTTTGGCGGAGATGGCGCCGTCCATGCCCTTGATGATGAGGTCGGCGGCCCTGGACCAGTCGGCATCCCCCCCACTGCCCATGTAGCGGAGCATCATTTCGCCGGAGAGGATGACGGAGCCTGGGTTGACCTGGTCGAGGTTGGCGTATTTGGGGGCGGTGCCGTGGGTGGCCTCGAAGATGGCGTGTCCTGAGACGTAGTTGATGTTGGCGCCGGGGGCGATGCCGATGCCGCCGATCTGAGCGGCGAGGGCGTCGGAGAGGTAGTCGCCGTTGAGGTTCATGCAGGCGATGACGTCGAAGTCCTTGGGGCGGGTGAGGACCTGCTGGAGGGTGATGTCGGCGATGGAGTCCTTGATCATGAGTTTGGACTTCCACTGGCCGGAGCCGTGGGAGGCGCCGATGGCGGCGAGGACGGACTCGACCTCCTTGACGATCTTGGCCTTCTGGTCGGCGGTCATCATGTCGTAGCCCGGGTCGATGAGTTTGGCGTTGTCCTCGGCGGAGAGGGCTGGGTTGGCGTCCTTGTTGCCGAGGATCCAGGATTCGCGCTCGGTGACGATCTGCCCGCGGAAGAAGGAGGTGGCGACCTGGTAGCCCCAGTCCTTGAAGGCGCCGGAGGTGAACTTCATGATGTTGCCCTTGTGGACGAGCGTGACGGACTTGCGCTTTTCCTTGAGGGCGTAGGTGATGGCGGAGTGGACGAGGCGTTCGGTGCCGAGGTAGGAGACGGGCTTGAAGCCGATGCCGACCTGGACGGGCGTGTCGCGGCGGGGCGAGCCGATGGCCTCGAGTTGCTTCTGCCAGGCGTCGCCGGCCTCCTTGGTGCCGAAGCGGATCTTCTTGAAGTCCTTGGGGAACTCCTTGGCGAGGAAGTCGAGGACTTTCTGGGCCTCCGGGGTGCCGGCGGCCATCTCGATGCCGGCGTAGATGTCCTCGGTGTTCTCGCGGAAGATGACCATCTCGCAGTCCTGGGGACGCTTGACGGGGCTGGGGACGCCCTTGAACCAGCGGACGGGGCGGAGGCAGACGTAGAGATCGAGGAGTTGGCGGAGGGCGACGTTGAGGGAGCGGATGCCGCCGCCGACTGGGGTGGTGAGGGGGCCCTTGATGCCGACGAGGTACTTTTTGAAGTCGTCGATGGTCTGATCGGGAAGCCAGTTGCCGGTTTTGTTGAAGGCTTTCTCGCCGGCGAGGACTTCGTGCCAGTGGATTTTCTTTTTGCCGCCGCTGGCCTTGGCGACGGCGGCGTCCATGACGCGGACGGAGGCGCGCCAGATGTCTGGGCCGGTGCCGTCGCCTTCGATGAAGGGGATGATGGGGTCGTTGGGGACGATGAGGCGGCCGCCGGACATGGTGATGATCGAGGGCATGTGGGTCTCCAAGGCGTCGGGCGGAAGGCGCGAACGCGGAAGATCGGAAAATAGGAGGGCTGGGGGCGCAATGCGAGCGGAGGGCCCCCGGGGCAGGGCGCGGGGGGCGGGGTGGTGGGTGGGTGGGGTCAGGCGGTGAGCCAGTCGGGGTCGATGAGGAGGCCCTCGGGTGGGGTGGGCGGGGTCGTGGCGAGTTCGCGCATGAGGGCGACGGGGTGGGCGCAGTAGTCGAGGGCGAAGGCGCCGGCGGGGCGGTGGTTGCCGGAGAGCCCGAGGCCGCCAAAGGGGAGTTTGGAGGAAGCGCCGGCGGTGCCGGTGTTGATGTTGATGCAGCCGGCGCGGACGCGTGCGGTGAAGGCGTCGATGGCGGCGGGGTCGCGGGTGAAGAGGGAGGCGGCGAGGCCGAAGCGGGTGCTGTTGGCCTGGTCGATGGCGTCGTCGAGGGTGCGAGCGGTCGAGACGCGGAGGAGGGGCCCGAAGAGTTCGGGCTCGGGCTGGGCTGGGGCGATGGGGTTGAAGCGGGTGACGCGGGCGAGGCCGGGCGAGAGGAAGAAGCCGCCGGGGCAGGAGGGGATGTCTCGCGGGATGGAGGGGACGAGGAGGTCGGCGCCATCGGCGGTGAGGGCGGATTGGGCGGAGAGGATGGCGTCGCGCGCGGGGGCGGAGATGAGGGGCCCCATGAAGACCGGGCTGGGGCCGCGAGGATCGCCCACGATGAGGGTTGATGTGGCCTTGGCGAGCGCGGCGATGAATCGCGGGGCGATGGAGTGGTGGACGATGGCGCGGCGGGTGCAGGTGCAGCGCTGGCCGGCGGAGACGTAGGCGCAGCGGACGATTTCGAGGGCGGCGGTGTGGAGGTCGGCGTCGGGGAGGACGACGGCGGCGCTGGAGCCGCCCATTTCGAGGGCAAGGAGGCGGCCCGGGCGTTCGAGATTGGCCTGCATGATGGCGCGGCCGGCGGGCCAAGATCCGGTGAAGGCGATCGCGTCGAGATCGGGGTGTGCGGCGAGGGCGGCGGCGATGGGGGCGGAGCCGTGGAGGAGGTTGATGACGCCGGGAGGAGCCTCTGGGGCTTCGGCGGCGATAGCGAGGTGGAGGAGTTCGGCGAGAAGGGTGCCGGAGGCGGGGGCTTTGTCGCTGGGCTTGAAGACGACGGTGTTGCCGAGGAGGAGAGCGGGGACGATGTGGCCCGTGGCGAGGTGGAAGGGGAAGTTGAAGGGGCCGAGGACGGCGAAGACGCCGTGGGGGCGGAAGAGGCATCGACCGGTGCGAGAGGGCGAGATGGGCAGGTCGAAGGGGGTGACGCGGGCGAGGCCGCCGGCGGGCGCGGCGTCGAGGGTGATGTCCACCTTGGCGGGGAGGAGTGCGGCTTCCTGGCGGGCGTCCCAGGCGGGCTTGCCGACTTCGTCGCGGATGAGGGCGGCGATGTCGGCCTCACGGGCGCGAGCGAGGTCGGCGAAGCGGCGGAGGCAGGCGGCGCGGCGTTCGAAGGGGAGCGCGGCCCAGCGGGGGGCGGCGGAGCGGGCGGCGGCGACGGCGAGATCGAGGTGGGCCGGGTCTGGGGTGCCGGACCAGAGGACTTCCGCGGGGCGTGCGGGGTTTCGGGCGACGATCGTGTCGCCCGGGATGGGGAGCCATTGGCCGGCGACGAGGTTGCGGGGCGCGATGGCGGGAGCCGGGTGGATCATGGCGGATCGTTGCGCGCGGAGCGGGAGCGGGCGCGGGGTGGCCTGAGTGCGGGGGGCGGGGGGGCAGCGGCTCGCTACAGTGGCGCCCGGGGTGGAAGCGAGTCGAGCGCCGAGGCGCAAGGAGGCACCGATGGTCGTGCGGACGAAGCGGGCGGGCGTGGCAGCGATGACGGCGGGGTTGATCGTGGCGCTGGCGGGAGCCTCCGCGGCGTACGGACAGGGGCCCGCGAACGGCGTCAAGGACGATCCGGCACACCGGGCGATCATCACGGAGGGGCTGCGCGGCGTGATCGCCAGCGCGCGGGACCGGGTGTTTCCGGCGCTGGTGAACATCTCGGTGATCACGGTGAGTTACGGCGGCGGGAAGGAGATCAAGGGGGGCGGGACGGGGTCGGGGACCATCTTCAGCAAGGAAGGCCACGTGCTGACCAACGCGCACGTGACGTCCAAGGGTCGGAAGTTCAAGGTGACGCTGGCCGACAAGCAGACGGTGTCGGCGACGCTGGTGGGCGAGGACGCGGCGACGGACCTGGCGGTGCTGAAGATCAACCTGTCGGAGTTGACGAACGCGGGCTCACTGCCTGTGGCGGAGTTCGGCAACAGCGACGAGATCGAGGTGGGGGACTACGTGCTGGCGATGGGGTCGCCGTTCTCGCTGTCGCGGTCGGTGACGCTGGGGATCGTGTCGAACAACGAGCGGGTGTTTGCGGGGGGCTTCGGGAACGACGAGGTGGAGGCGATCGACTACATCGACGGGCGAGCGACGGGGATGCTGACGCGCTGGCTGCAGCACGACGCGCTGATCAACCCGGGGAACTCGGGGGGCCCGCTGGTGAGTCTGCAGGGGAAGGTGGTCGGCGTGAACACGCGGGGCGGGGCGGGGATGGGGTTTGCGAGCCCGATCAACCTGGCGGCGGACATCGCGGGGAGGCTGATCGCACACGGGGAGGTGCCTCGGAGCACGATCGGGTGGGCGCTGCGGCAGATCGAGAAGACGGGGGAGAAGGAGGGCGTGCTGATCACGTCGGTGACGCAGAACCCGCCGGGCCCTGCGGCGAAGGCGGGGATCGAGGCGGGGGACCTGCTGCTGAGCATCGACGGGCAGGCGGTGACGGTGCGGTTCAGCGAGCAGATTCCGCCGCTGCTGCGGGCGTTGTCGGACCGGGCGATCGGCTCGAAGGTGGAGGTGACGTATCGGCGGAAGGGGGAGGTTCGGTCGGCGACGATCACGACGGAGAAGTTGCTGGACAGCAAGGGAGACGAGACGCTTCTGCGGATGTGGGGGCTGTCGTGCGAAGAGATCACGGAGCAGATGGCCCGCGATCTGAGGCTGGAATCGCGGGACGGGGTGTACGTGACGGGGGTGAAGGGTGGGAGCCCGCCGGCGCTGGCGGAGCCGCCGATCGGGGGCGGGGACATTCTGCGGGGCATCGGCGGTCAGCCGGTGCGGACGATCGCGGAGGTGGTGGAGCGGTACAAGACGATCATGGCGGAGCCGGAGAAGGCGCCTGAGTTTCTGCTGGTGGAGTTCGATCGGCAGGGGAAGCGACAGGTGACGCTGATCAAGCCGCGGCCGGTGAAGCCCGAGGACCCGCCGCGGGAGGCGGCGAAGGCGTGGGTGGGCGTGGCGACGCAGATCGTTTTGAAAGACCTAGCGAGGGAACTGGGGCACGAGGGGCAGACGGGGTTCCGGATCACGCGGGTGTATCCGCGGACGCTGGCGGCGGAGAGCGGGCTGAAGGCGGGCGACGTGATCACGGCGATCGACGGGGAGAAGTTGTCACCCCGCGGGACGCAGGACGGGGGTCTGCTGAAGCGGCGGATCGAGCGGATGAAGATCGACGAGAAGGCCAGGTTCGCCGTCATCCGCGAGGGCAAGGAGACGGAGGTGGAGGTGACGCTGGAGCGGACGCGGATCGGTCCCGACGAGGCGAGGAAGGACAACAACAAGGACTTCGAGTTGAGCGTGCGGGAACTGACGTTCTTCGACCGGGACGAACTGCGGTGGGATGAGTCGGTGAAGGGGGTGCTGGTGTCGGGCGTGGAAAGGGCGGGCTGGGCGGGGCTGGGGGGCCTGTTTGATGGGGATTTGATCCAGAAGATCGACGATGCGGTGGTGACGGACCTGGCGAGTTACCGCGCGGCGATGGCGGACGTGGCGAAGCGGCAGCCGGAGCGGGTGACGTTCGTTGTGCTGCGTGGGTCGAGGACGCACTACAAGTTTGTGGAGCCGGATTGGAAGCCGGTGGTGGAGAAGCACGGGAAGGATTGAGGCTGCGCGGGCGGCGCCGAGTGGAGCGCGAGCGCGGGGCGGGGCTCGCGTGGCGGCGTAGCACACGGCGGGCGTCAGGCGCCGAGTTTGGCGCGGAGCATGGCCTGCGATTCGGGCGTGTTGAGGACCTGGGCCGAGAGGGCCGCGGCGCGGCGGAGAGTGTCGGGGTCGAGGGACGCATCGAGGTCGTTGAGAAGCCGCTTGGTGGCGGCGAGGGCCTGGGGCGCGCCGGTGGCGAGGCGGGCGATGATGGCGTCGGCGGCGGGCGCGAGGTCGGCGAGGGTGGGGACGACGTGCGTGACGATGCCCGCGGCGTGGGCGTCGAGGCCTGACATGAGGCCGCCGGAGAGGAGGACGCGGCGCGCGGCGGCGTGGCCGATCTTGGCGACGAGCCATGGGGCGACGACGGCGGGGCAGACGCCCAGGTCAACTTCCGGGAAGCCGAGTTTGGCGTCGGCGTGAGTGATGGAGAGGTCGCAGACGGTGGAGAGGCCGCAGCCGCCGCCGATGGCGGCGCCGTTGACGATGGCGAGGGAGACGCAGGGGAGGGCGCGGATCTTGAGGGTGAGGTCGGCGAGGGAGGCGAGGAGGGCGGCGGCGCGTTCGGGGCTGCCGAGGACGAGTTTGAGGTCCATGCCTGCGCAGAAGGCCTTGCCCTCGCCGGAGAGGGCGAGGACGGTGGGGGCGGTGGCGGGGTCCGCTGAGTGCGCTGCGAGGTCGTCCACACGCGCGTGCAGGGCCGCGAGGAGTTCGGGGGAGAGGGCGTTGCGTGACTCGGGGCGGTTGAGTGTGAGGCGCGCGACACGCCCGTGGATGACGAGGGTCGCAAGTTCGGGTGTTGCGGGAGGGGGCATCGGGCGTCGTCCTTGCGGGAAGAGGCGTGAGTTGTGGGGCTCTGGGGCGGCGCGGGCGGAGTGCGCCATCAGGCTTCGTCGGGAGGCTCGCGGTCGGGGGGAGCATCGAGGAGTGCTCGCCAGGCGGAGGCGGCGGGGCGACCACGCTCGGTGAAGGAGCCGCTCTCGGCACGGTGGATGAGTTCGATGACGTCGGCCTGGGAGAAGGGCCAGGTGAGCCCGCCGTGGCTGGGGCCGCGGACGCGAGCGGCCTTTCGGATGGTGTCGAAGGTGCCGGCGGAGATTCCGGCGGCCTCGATGAGTTCGGCCTTGGTGAAGGCGCGTTGGCCGGGCGGGGTGGGCTCTGGGCGAGTCTGGCCTCGACGCATGGTGGGGAATCCGAGGGAGAGAAGGCGAGGCGCGAGGGACTAGGCCGCGGGTGCGACCGGCGCGGCGGGCGGAGGGGTTGCTGGGCTGCCGGGGCTTGCCTGCTTCTCGTGGCGGAGTTGGCCGCAGGCGGCGGCGATGTCGCGGCCGCGCGAGGCGCGGATGTGGACGTTGACGCCACGGTCGCGGAGGATGTGCTGAAAGGCGAGGACGTCGTGGTCAACGGGACGGGCGAAGGGAAGGCCGGAGACTTCGTTGTAGCGGATGAGGTTGACGTTTGCGCGGAGCGACTTGGCGAGTTTGGCGAGGAGTTCGGCGTGCTCCGGACGGTCGTTGACGCGGTGGAGGAGGGTGTACTCGAGGGTGATCTCACGGCCAGTCTTGTCGAACCACTTCTGGCACGCGGCGAGGAGATCGGTGATGGTGGTGTACTCGGCCCAGGGGATGAGGCTGCGGCGGATCTCGTCGGTCGGGGCGTGGAGGGAGAGGGCGAGGGTGACGGGGAGGTCGAGGGTGTCGGCGAGGCGCTCGATGGCCTGGGGGAGGCCGACGGTGGAGAGGGTGATCTTGCGGGCGGAGATGCCCAGGCCCCAGAGGGCGTTGATCGTGCGGATCGCCTGTGTCACGCAGGCGAGGTTGGCGAGCGGCTCGCCCATGCCCATGAAGACGATGTTGGAGATGCGGCCGACGTCGGGAAGGCGAGCGAGGCGCCAGACCTGCTCGACGATGCGCCCGGCGGAGAGGTTGGCGTCAAGGCCGCCGAGGCCCGAGGCGCAGAAACGGCAGCCGACGGGGCAGCCGACCTGGGAGGAGATGCAGGCGGTGCGGCGGTCCTCGGCGGGGATCATGACGCACTCGGTTTGGCGGGCCGGATCGGGGGCGGCGTCGGCGATGGGGAGGGCGAGGCCGGGTTCGGTCGCTGGAGCCGGGAGGTGTGGGCCTGCGGGGCGGGAGGGGGAGAAGTCGGTCCATTGGATGAGGAGTTTCTGGGTGCCGTCGGAGGCGGACTGGTGGGCGACGGTGGGCCCGGAGAGGAAGACCATCTCGGAGGCGAGGAGGTCGCGGTCGCGTTTGGAGAGGTTGGTCATCAGGGCGGGGTCGGCGACGCCCCGTTCGTAGACCCAATCGAGGATCTGGCGGGCGCGGAAGGGGGCCATGCCGCGGGCCTGGCACCAAGCGGCGAGGGACTCTGGGGTGAACTCGAAGACGTGATTGAGGGGGTGCGCGAGCACGGGGCGAATGGTAGCGGCGGCCGGGGGCGAGCCGGGCGTTGCGGATTTCACCTTCGGGCGCGGGGCGTCTAAACTGGACGCTCTCGATCGGGCCAGGCGGCGCGGGCCGCGGCGGGCGGTTCGAGCGAGAGACCTCGCCGGAGAGGTGTCCGAGAGGCTGAAGGAACGCGACTGGAAATCGCGTATACGGGCAACCGTATCGGGGGTTCGAATCCCCCCCTCTCCGCTTGAAGCCGCGGCCCTCGCTCCATGCGGGGGCCGTGTGCGTTTTGGGGCGATGGGGAGGTTGGGTCAGCCGGGCAGGCGGCGCGGGTCGTCAGGCGCGGCGCGGGCGATGTAGAGCACCTCGGTGATGGCGGCGCGCTGGCCGGGCCACATGAAGCGTGCCGGGGCGGTGTCGGCCTTCACCCAGCGGTGGCGGGAGTGCTCGGCATTGAGGCGGGGCTGCCAGCGGGGTTCGACGCGAGCCGCGAAGCGCGGAGAGCAGACGATGGCGTCCAGCGCGGGGAGGTAGTACGGGTGGACCTGTTCGAGGGCGAAGAGGTCCACGAGCGCGGGAGCGGCGAGACTGAGTTCCTCCCGGAGTTCGCGCCGCGCGGCGTCCACGGCGGTTTCGCCCGGTTCGATGTGGCCCATGACGGGGTGCCAGGTGCCTTCGAGCGGGGGCGTTGCGCGGAGCAGTTGGAGGAACTCGACTGGTGCGCGACGGCGGGCGTTCGTGGTGCGGAAGACGTAGACGTCGATGACGTCGGCGCGGAGCCGCGGGCCGGGGAGCGCGGCGCGGGGGCCCGGGCGGCGGTAGCCGTCGGGGGCGCGCGTGGGTCGCGTGTTCGTGCCGCGGGGCGGGCGGCGGGCGTCAGGCATGGGCGTGCTCGGCGGGGGAGGCTGAGTCGGCCAATGCGAGGATCGCGCGGGCCTTGTGGAGGGTCTCTTCCCATTCGGATCGGGGGTCACTCTGGGCGACGATTCCCGCGCCGACGGGGAAGGTGATGGTCGAGCCGCGGTGGAACAGGGGTCGAGCGGTGGCCGAGCGGGCGGCGGTCTGCGCGGCGGGCGGTGCCTGGATCATCGCGGTACGGATCGCGACGCTGAGCATCGAGTGGCCGCGGTCGTCGGCGTACCCGAGGCAGCCGCAGTAGGGCCCGCGTGGGAGGGGTTCGACCTGCTCGATGATCTGCATGGCGCGGATCTTGGGCGCGCCGGTCACGGAGCCCGGGGGGAAGGCTGCGCGGAGGAGATCGGCGAAGGAGAGGCCGTCGCGGAGGGCGGCGCGGATGGTGGCGACACCCTGGAGCACGCCCAGGTCGGCGTCGCCGTGGGGTTCGAGGGCCCGCGGGTCATCGACGAAGACCTGCCCCGGGCGGGCGATGCGGCCGAGGTCGTTGCGCATGAGATCGACGATCATGTTGAGTTCGGCACGGTCCTTTGCGCTGTGCGAGAGGTCGGAGTGGGCGGTGGGGTCGCGGAGCGGGCGGGTGCCCTTCATGGGGCGGGCCACGGCTTGGCCGGAGACCGGATCGATCGCGAGGAAGAGTTCCGGGCTGAAGGAACAGATGGCTCGCGCGGGCGTGTTGTCCAGCACGGGGGCGAGTTCGAGATACGCACCGAACCAGGGGCGGGACCGCTCGGTCATGGCCGCGAAGAGGCCGCGTGACGAGCCTTCGAACGGGCCGGCGAGGTGGTGGGCGATGTTGGCCTGGAAGATGTCGCCGGCGTGGATGAGTTCAACGACGGTCGCGACGGCGCTCTCGAAGGCCGCCTGACCCGTGAGGCTCCGGAGGTGGCCGAGGTGGAAGCGCCCGCTGTGAGGGTCGGGGCTGTTCGCGAGGGCGCGCCCCGCGAGGCCCAGCAGTCGCGCCCGCTCGTGCCGGCAGCCGGTGATCCACCATCGGCCCTCGGCGTGGTCGTGCGCGAGGACGGCGTCGCAGCGGAGGAGGGCCGCGGCGGGCCATGGTGTTGGGCCGCTCAGGGCTCTTGGGCTCGGCGTGTGCCGGGCGTGCGGCTCGGCGTCGCGGCCCAGTTCGTAGGCCAGGGACATGATCCAGCCGGCTTGGAACGGCGGCGCGGCGCTGTCGAGGGCTGCGTCCCTCCGCCCCCCCACTTCGGTCGTGCGAATCGCTTGCGCCTCGGTGGGGGCGAGGCGCAGGTGCGTGCGGATCTGCTCGAGCGCGTCGGGCCGGCCCGGGGGGATGTGGATGAGTCGATCTGGGGCCGCGAAGTAGGACCATCGGGCCCAGGGCGATGCGGATTCGCCATGAGCGTGTCCACGGCCCGCTGGGTCGTGCGGCGGCGGATGGGAGACGAGGGCCGCCAAGGGCGCGTCGGCGGGCCAGCCCGCGAAGAGGGAGGCGGGGGAGATGGCGGGATCCCAGTTCAGGGGCGAGGGCTGCTCGCGATGGTTCATCTCGGGGGATCGTACGGTGCCGCGGCGGAGGGGAGCGCGCGGAGGAACGAACTGACAGCGGCCTCCATGGCGGCGCGGCTTGGCTGGTTGGTCCAGGCGTCGGTGTGCCCCGCGCCGTCGATGCAGATCAGGCGGCCGCCAAGGGCGGCATCGGCGATGGCCCGGGCATCTTCGACAGGAACAACTGCGTCCTGAGTTGCGTGGAGGACGAGGAGCGGGCAGGGCAGGGCCCGCGCCAGCGCGGCGCGGTCGAATGCGGGCAGCCCACCGTCGAGCCGTGTCGCCCCCCAGCGCACCCCCTGCCCGGAGAGAACCCCGAGCAGCGCGAGCGCGGGAGCGAGGGTGAGACGGTGCGGGAGCGCGGCCGCTTCGAGGACGCGGGCGGCGGGAGTCGCGGGAAAGCGATAGGGCGCTTCGGCGATGACGGCGGCGATCGTTGGTTCGGCGCGCGCCGCGGTGGCCGCGGCGGCGATGGAGACGCCCGCGCCGAGGGAGAAGCCGGCGAGGACGACCGGGGGAGCCGATGCGGTCGCGGAGTCGTGCTCATCCGGCGTGCTCACCGTGGCGAGGACGGCGAGCAGGTCGCCGACCTCCGCGGTGCCGAGGTGTGAAGCGCCCTCGGACTCGCCGTGCCCGCGGAGGTCGTAGAGGACGACGCGTCGGGCGTGGCGAGCCAGCGCCGGGAGTCGGGTCAGCGCGTGGACGCGGGACTCGCCCCACCCGTGGGAGAAGACGACGATGGGGCCGTCGGGGTCGTCACCCGTGATGTCCCAGCCGGCGATGGTCGGCCCGGGAGCGCCGGGGCGAGAGGGGGTGCCGCGGAGTGACCACTCTCGGAACGGTCGCGGACCGCCGGCGGCGGACGGGATCTCGCCCGGGTTGCTGGGAAGGCCCTTGGCGACCGCGTATGTGTAGCCCCGGCGGGGCGGGTGGGTGATCATCCACGCGGTGTGGAGTACGACCAGCGCCCAGGCGAGCACGGCGCCCGCGGCCAGCAGCACAAGTAGCCCGACGAGTGGGTCCACGATGAAGCGTACGGGCACGCGAACCCAAGGGCCCCGGCCCGACGCGCGCGCTGGTGTGCTCAGCCCCAGAAACTGGAGGCGAGGGCGGAGAGGTCGTTGAAGGTGGTGATGACGAAGACTGTGCCGATCATGATGAGGCCGGCGATGGTGGCGATGTTCTGGACGAGCACGCTGACGGGCTTGCCGGTGATCTGCTCGTAGAGGAGGAAGAGGAAGTGCCCGCCGTCGACGATGGGGAGTGGGAGGAAGTTGATGACGGCGAGGTTGACGCTGACGATGGCCATGAAGAAGAGGAGCCAGACGAAGCCGCGGTCGGCGAGGTGCGTGCCGACGGTGGCGATGCCGACGGGCCCCTTGAGGTGCTCGACCTTGACGGTGCCCTGGGCGAGGCGTGCGAAGGTGAGGTAGGTGCTGAGCATGACCTTGTGGGTTTCTCGCAGGCCGAGCCCGAGGGAGTCCGCGGTGGACTGGCCCTTGAGCACGACTTCCTCGAACTGGAAGTAGGCGCTGGGGAGGGTGCTGACCCACCCGAGGCGGGTGATGCCGTCGCGCTCTGCTTCGGAGAGCCGCCACTCGACGCGTTGCTGGACGGGTCCTGAGGCGAAGGGGAACTCGACGTCGAGCGTCACGGCGAGGGCCCCCGGGGGCGAGGCGGCGGAGGCTTGCTGGAGGGCGGCGCGCATGTCGCGGAGCGAAGCGACGGGGATGCCGGCGAGTGCGAGCACGCGGGCGCCGGCGGGCAGCCGCAGCGCGGCGCCGGAGGGCGGTTCGGGCTGCGGAGGCGCGGCTTGAGCGGTCGGGCTCGCCTCGGGCCTTGACGTGTCCAGGAGTCCGAGGTAGGAGAGGGCCGGCCATCGGGCGAGGATGGCAGCGGACTCGGCGGAGTCTCCGCGGAGGAAGCCGATGGCCCCGCGGCGGACGGCGACGCCGGGAAGGGAGACGAGAGCGGGCGAGGCGCCCGGACCTGCGCCGGGTCGGAGGACTTCGATGTCGATCGAGCCGGTGCCGACGCGTTGAATCTCGGCGACGCCCTCGGCGGCGCTGGGCCATTCGAGGTTGCCGAGGCGGGCGAAGATGTCGCCGGGCTTGAGGCCTGCGCGGTCGCCCCCGCTGCCGGGCTCGACTGCCCGAACCGACAGAACCGGCGCGAGGCCGGCGAGGTGGGCGAGGGCGAAGCGGGTGGTCTCGGCGGCGTCGGAGCGAGCGGCGAAGAGGGCGGTCTGCCACTCGGCGGCGGGGCGCATGGTGGTGGAGGCGGCGCGGTCGCCGAGGGCCCAGCGGAGGGTGATGGGCGCGCCGCCGGAGGCGCGGGCGGCGGCGTCGATGGCGCGGGGATCAACGCCTTCGGGGGATTGGACGACGCCGTCGATGCCCACGAGGCGCATCCCCGGTTCGAGCCCTGGGAACCCGAGGCGAGCCAGTTCGGCGGAGCGTGCCGCGCGCTCGGCGGCGGAGGCGCGGGCCCCTTCGAGTACGCCCGAGAGCGCGGGACCGAAGCCCATCTGGAGCATCCGGGTGCCTGGGTCTTCGATCGGGGTGATGCGGAAGCGGAGCAGATCAGGCACGCCGGGCCGGCGGACGGCGACGCGGAGGGCCGTGCCGCGGGCGCTCATGGCGGAGGCGAGGGTGATGTCCTTGAACGCGGCGACGGGTTCGTCGTCGATGGAGACGATGGTGTCGCCGGTCTGGAGCCCGGGCTGGGAGACGCCGAGGGCTGCGGCGTTGTCGGCGATGGCGGTGGCGGCGGGGGAGCCGGGGACGACCTGCCCGACCATCGGGGCCTCGGTGGGCAGGCCGAGGTGGAAGACGAGGATGTAGAGGCCCGCGGCGGAGACGATGTTGGCGATGACGCCGGCGGAGATGACGATCATGCGCTTCCAAGGCCGGCAGCGCTGGTAGGAGTCGGCATCTTCGCTGCGGGCGGCGGGGTCGGCGTCGTCCTGCCCGAGCATCTTGACGTATCCCCCGAGCGGGAGCCAGTTGAGGCGGTATTCGGTGGGGTAGATCCCGCCCACGACGCCCCCGGCCTGCCGAGGGGGCACGCCACGACCGGCCGACTGCTCAGCACGGGCGGCGAGAAGGGCGAGGTACTCCGGCTCGCTGGAGCCCCAGCGGAACCCGAGGCCCTTGCGGAAGGAGCAGACTGCCCTGCCGAAGCCGACGGCGAAGGCGAGAACGCGGATTCCCGCCCACCGCGCGGCAAGGAAGTGCCCGAGTTCGTGGATCACGATGATGAGCGTGAAGGCGATGATGACCTGGAAGAGATCGGTCACGCAGGTTCCTTCGGCCCGATGCCCCCCGGACCTTCAGCGGCGTGCCGGGGGCTCGCGCGGGCGATGTCGCGATCGTAGGGGTCGCCGGGCGGGGCGCGATCAGGTCGGGCCGGCGCGCTCCCAGAGGCCGGAGGTCTTTGAGAGCATGAAGGCGGCGACATCGGGGGCGAGGTTGATGATGCCGCACTCAGGACAGCGGACCGAAGCGCCCTCGACGTGGGTGACGCCGGTCAGGTCGTAGTCACACCCCATGCACTGGCCGGAGAGGGCGGCACGCTCGGCGCGGGCGTCGGCGGCAACGCGGGCCCAGGATGCGGCGGCCCGCCAGCCGAGCAGGATCGATCCGCCGATGGCGACGAGGAACGCCAGCGAGAGCATGGGCTCCATGCCCCGGGCGCCCGCTGCGCTGGCGAGGACAATGAGCACCGCGAACGAGACGCCCACGCCCACGAGGGTGACGATCACGCCGAGCACGGCTGTGCCGAGGCGGTCGGTCCAAGCCTGGCCGGGCCAGCGTCGGGCCGCCGCGGAGAGCCAGTGCGCACGGAGTTCCGAAAGGCGGGGCCTGGGGCCGGCGACGATCTTGCGGATCGCGGCCTCGCGCCCGGCGGAGAGCAGGCCCGCCGCGCCGGGATCTGTCGCGCGCTGACGCGCTGGGGCCGATTGGGCCTGGACGGGCTGCGTCTGCATCAGAAGTCCTTTCGGCCCGCGGACGTCGGAGTTTCAGGCTGTGGGCGGGACGATGGGCCCGAGTTTGGAGGCGTTTCGCAGGAGGGCGTCGCCCGCGAAGTCCTCGACGACTTCCCAGCGGCCGGGGAGGCGGCGGACGATCTCCCCGAGGTTGAGTTGGCCCTTGTAGATTTCCTCGTCGCTGTACTCGGTGTAGAGGAAGGAGGTTCGGGCGAGCGCGGCCTGGCCGCCGGCGATGAGCAGGTCTTCGGCGCCCTGGACATCGGCCCAGATGAAGTCGATGGCGTCGATGCCGCGGGCGGCGCAGAAGGTGTCGAGCCGGACCACGGGAACAGTCGCCTTGGACTCGAAGCGGACCCAGGGGACGTTTTCGAGGTGCTTGACGGGGGGCTTGAGCGACGAGGAGTAAGACCACGGCTCGTTTGGCTGACCCTTGGTGTAGTGCGGGTCGCCCACGGGGGGGCGGCCGGAGGAGAGGAGGAACTGGGCCGATCCGTCGGTATCACCCACGGCCGCCTCGACAAGGTGGACGGCCTTGTGCACGCCCGAGCGTTTGAGCCGGAAGATGTTCCGCGGGTCGGGCTCGAAGGCGTAGATGGTGGCCCGGGGGAAGAGCGCCCGCAGTTCGACGGTGTCGTGCCCGTGGTGGGCGCCGATCTCGATGATCGTGGGGGCGGGCACGCCCGCCAGCAGGTCGGCTAACAGGGCGTAGATACTCGCCACGCGGTGCGTCCTCCGTGCTCGGGGCCTCCCGCCTACGATCGGCCCCGCTTCGCAGAGGATACACCGGCAGCGGGCCCCGCGCGGATGGTCCTCGCCGGGCTCGGGCTCGGACCGCCGGGCATCCACTTACTCCGATCACCAGAGGGACGACAGATGAAGGCCACCGACCTCCGCCCGGGCTACGGCGTCAAACTCGACGGCAAGATCATGGTCATCACGAACTTCGAGCACCGCACCCCGGGCAACCTGCGGGCCTTCATCCAACTGAAACTGCGCAACGTGACCACCGGGCAGATCATCGAGAAGCGGCTCTCCTCGTCCGACGACCTGGAGGTGATCGACATCGACCGCCGGGAGATGGAGTATCTCTACCCCGAGGGCAAGGACGGGGTCTTCATGGACACGGAGAACTACGACCAGATCACCATCGGGCAGGCCGTGCTGGGCGACGCGCTGCTCTACATCCGCCCCAACGCGCACTGCATCGTTCTGCTGCACGACGGCCGCCCCATCCTCGTGGAACTCCCGGCGTCGGTGGAACTCACGGTCAAGGACACGACCCCCTCGGTCCGCAACGCGACGGTGACCAACGTCCAGAAGGACGCGACGATGGAGACGGGCCTCAAGACCCGCGTGCCGGACTTCATCTCGATCGGGGAGAACGTGAAGATCTCCACCGCCGACGGCTCGTATCTCAGCCGGGCTTGAGCCGGGCCTGAGTCCGCGCCGGGCCCCACCTCGGCGGCCCGGCAGGCGAGTTCATCCGGGTGCGCTCCGCGGGCCGATGCAGGACGCAATAATGCCGCGTCCGGAACGACCGCCAGGAGTCTCCGCCATGGTCTCTCGACTGCTTCCTGCCCTTGCCGCTGCCGGTCTGTCCGGCGTGTGCCTTGCCCAGTCCCCCCAACCCCCCGCGTCCCCCGCGCCCGCCACCCCGGCTGCAAAGGCCGCGCCGGAGCCCTATCACGCGATGATCGCGCGCGACGGCGTGGAGTTGCGCTGCGGCGCCGGCACGTTTTACTACCCCGTCGCGGCCCTCAAGGCCGGGACGCTCGTGAAGGTGCTGGGCGAGGACAGCGGGTGGCTCAAGGTCGCCTACCCCGAAGGGCTGCGCGTGCTGCTTCGTGCGGAGGACGTGACGGCCGACGCTTCCGGCAAGTCCGTCAGGTTGGCCAAGCCCGGCTCGCTGCTGCACGCGAACCTCAACGGGGGCGCGGCCGCCGCGTGGAGCCGGGTTGTGCTGGAACACGAGCCGCGGCCCGGGACCGAGTTGGTGGTGCTCGACACGACGAAGAAATCGGACGGCGTGGTGAGCCACTATGCCGTCGCCGCGCCCGCGGGCACCTTTGGCTATGTGAACCGCGACCTGGCTCGGCGCCTCTCGCCGGAGGAGTACGCCGCGGCGATCGCCAAGCCCGCTGTACCCGCGCCGACCACCCCCCCCACCGCTCCTGCGACGGCCACGCCATCTGGCGAGACGCCCGCCTCGGTGCCGATGACGCCAATCAACCCGATGCCCCAGGACGGCACGCCCGGAGCGGCGCCCCCGGCCGATGCCCCCTCTACGCCCCCCGCCGCCGCGCCGGTTGCACCAGTCGTGCCCGCCACCCCGAAGGTTGATCCACGGGTCGCGGAGATGGCGGCGCTGGCGGCCCTGTTCAAGCGCATCCAGGCGCAGGGGCCGGAGGAGGCTGAGTTCGAGCAGGCCATCGTCGCCTTCAATGACGCCATCGCCAAGGCGGGCACGGGCTTGGCCGACCAGCGGTACGGCGACCACCTGCGCAAGTACGTGGAGGTGCTGCAACTCCGCAAGGACCTTCGCGACGCGAACCGCCGTGCGGCGACGGGGACGCAGGCGCTGGAGGCCCGGCACGCGGACATCAGCCGCCAACTGGCCGAACTGGAGAAGTTGTCGGTTTACCGGGTGATCGGCAAGTTGCTCAGCAGCACGGTGTACGACGGCACCCGGCTACCCAAGTTGTTCCGCGTCGTCTCTCCGGAGCCCGGATCGGGCCGCACGCTGGCGTATGTGCAGCCCGCCGAGGGGCTGGACCTGGAGGGCAAGTTGGGACGGATCGTGGGCATCGTGGGGGACTCCCGCCTTGAGGAGTCGCTGCGGGCCAACCTGGTGACGCCCAAGCGCGTGGACGTGCTGTCGCTGGCCTCGCTCGAGGCAGCCTCACCGACCAACGCCCCGGCCGCCAAGCCCGCGCAACCCGCGGGCGGGCAGTGAATCGCGACACCGACGCGAAGGCGGCGCTCAACCTCGCGGCCCGGGTCGGGCTCCGCGGTTGGGGCCGCGTCGAACCCAACCCGATGGTCGGGTGTGTTCTCGTCCGCCCGGCCGGACAACCTGGGGAACCGCTGGGGGCCCGCGTCATCGGCATCGGGCACCATCGGCGGATCGGCGGCCTGCACGCCGAGGCGGAGGCCCTTGCGAACGCGCGTGCTCGGGGGCACGATCCGGCGGGCGCGACGGCGTACTGCACCCTGGAGCCGTGTGCGAAGGCTGGAAAGCAGCCCGCCTGCACGGGCGCGCTGATTCAGGCCCGCGTGGCCCGCGTGGTGTGCGCTACGGCCGACCCGACGCCCGGCAAGGGCGGCGGCGCGGCGGCGCTGCGGGCGGCGGGAATCGCCGTCGAGTTCACGGATGTCAGCCCCGCCGCGTGTGAGTTGGCGGTGCCGTGGCTGCACCGGGCGCGGACGGGCCTGCCGTGGGTCATCGCCAAGTGGGCCCAATCGATCGACGGGAAGATCGCGACACGGACCGGGGAGAGTCAGTGGATCAGCGGTCCCCAGTCTCGCCGATGGGTTCATCTCACTCGCGCCCGCGTCGATGCGGTGCTGACGGGGATCGGCACCGTTCTGGCCGACGACCCCCGTCTGACCGCGCGGGACGTGCCCGTGCGCCGCGTCGCGACTCGAGTGGTGATCGATCCGGGGCTGGAACTGCCCCCAAACGCCCGGCTGCTCACCGAGGCGGGCGGTCCGGTTGTGCGCGTCGCGCCGGTGACCGATGAGGCGAACGACCTCCTCGCCCCTAAGGGTGAGGCGTCATCAGTTCTCCGCGTTCCCGGTCGCGGTCGCGCGGTCGATCTGCGAGCGACGCTGGCGGCTCTCTCCGCAATGGGTTGCGCGTCAATCCTGACCGAGTGCGGGCCGGGCCTCACGAGCGAACTTCTCGCCCAGAACCTGATCAACGAACTGCACGTGTACATCGCTCCGACGCTTTGTGGTGACGATCTGGCCCGCTCCGCGGTTCGCGGGCTCGACCAGCCAGCCCTCGCCGCCTGGCCCCGGTACCGGACTGTCCTCTCACGCCGATGCGGGACGGACATACAGGTGGTGCTGAGGCAATCCGCGGCACACCCCGGGCTCGGCGGTGCTCCCCTGACCGGCGGTTGAGCGCCCACGGCGGCGGGCTGCGGTTCGGCGCCTAACCCATTGTCCGCACACGACTTCTGTCGCAACACGGTCAGCGGCGAGTGGTCAAGCGGACCAGCAAACCCTAGCGAAGACCAAAAAAAATGCCAGAATGCTGGTTGTATGGTCGATGATCGGCTATCCTGAACCAACCGAACTGGACCCGCACAAGGTGTTGGATGGTCGGTAGGTTGTTCAGGCACCGCGGCAAGCCGCGGGCGAGCCCGCGACAGTCTTCGACGAATCAAGGATGAGTCACCCTGGCAATCAAACCCGAACTGGAGTGAGCGGGCCCGCGCGGCTCGGCGCACATGGTGCGGCGTGCCCCTCTGCACCCGTGGTGGCGCTGGGGCCTGGCGGTGATTTCCTGATCGCGTTCAGGGGAAGGGCGGCTTCCACGCACTGGTGCGAAGCGTCCGGGCGTAGCGTGGTCGCCGCCGAGGATCGCGGCACGATTACCAGTGCGCGCTTCGGATGTGCGGGAGCGTGGGCATGGTACTGCTGGCTCGTGGGGGTTCTGGGCAGTCGCGTGGGCGGGGCGTTGGGCTGGCTGGGCCGGGCGGTGGTCCTGGCGCGGATGAGGCCGATGGGTGCAGAGGCCTCGCGTGGGGCCGGGAGCGGGTTGGCCGATTGGGTTAAACGGCGGCGACGGGCGAGTGCATGGCGGGCCGCGGTGGGCGGGGTGGTTCGCCAGGCCCCGGTGCTGGATGGTCTGTGCGAGCGGATGAACCGGTGGCGCGTGGAACGGAAGCCCGACGGGCGGCCGCGGGTGAGTCGGATGGTGCGGACTGATGAGCGTGAACAGTCGTCCCCTTGGGGGGGCGTGCGCGTGGCAATGTTGTGGTCCCACACGGAGACATGGCATGAACCTGACACCCAAGCAACTTCGCATTCTGTCGCTGATCCGGGATTGGCGGGTGCGTCACGGCTACTCGCCGACGATGCAGGAGTTGGCCGACGAGATCGGCGTGAGCAAGGTCACCGTGTTCGAGCACGTCGAGGCGCTCATCAAGAAGGGCGCGCTGGTGCGCGAGGCGAACAAGGCACGCTCTTTGTCGATTGCTGAGGGGATCGCGGTGCCCGACGAGAGCCGGCCGCTGCGGTTCCCGCTGGTGGGCAAGATCGCCGCGGGCTACCCGATCGAGAAGGTGGCCGAGCAGGACGAACTGGACGTGTACGGGATCATCGGGCCGCGCCCGGGGCGGGCGGCGTCGACGTTCGCGCTCAAGGTGACGGGCGACAGCATGAAGGACGAGGGCATCCTCGACGGCGATTTCGTGCTGTGCGAGCGGACCGACGTGGCCAGCAACGGGGAACGGGTGGTGGCGCTGCTGCCCGACGGGCAGACGACGCTCAAGACGTTCTACAGGGAGGCGGACCACATCCGGCTGCAGCCGGCGAACCCGTCGTTCTCACCGATCATCGTGAGGGAGTGCCGGATCCAGGGCGTGGTGCGCGGGGTGATCCGGAAGTACTGAGCCGGGATGGCGGGATGGCGGGATGGCGGGGGGAGGGCCGCACGGAGTCCCGCGGCGGCGGGCGGCCGGTTGGCGCGAGCACGGGAGGCCGAGCCGCGCGGGCTGGAAGTCCTCGCGCAGCGTCGCGAGTGAGTGTGCACGCGAGTGAGTGTGCACGCGAGTGAGTGTGCACGCGGATTAGTGACCGTGGTTGGGCGAGAGTTTGCCACGAGCGCCGCGGGCCGGCCTTGGAATGCAGCGAGGCAGGCCATGCTCGGGGCGGATGCGGAGCGTGCGCTCAGGCGGGGGTTCTTCGGCGGCGTTGCGAGGCGATGCCGAGGGCGAGGGGCAGCAGCGCTGCGGCGCTCGGGCCGGGAATGACGGCGACCCAGACGCGGGCCTGGCCTTCGAAGGTGCCGGTGCCGATGATCATGGTGCCGCCGTTGGAGACGCCGCGGGCCTCGGAAAGGACCCAACCGGTGAGGTCTACGCCGAGCGAGGGGAGGAGGGTTTGGAGGTTGACCATGCCGAGGTCGGCGCGCCAGAGGAAGGCTCGCTGCTCGGCGGCGGTGATGCCGGCGGCGCCGACGACGGCATCGCCCGCGGCGCTCATGCCGAAGGCCTGGCTGCCGCGGAGGCCGGGGATGGAGCCCAGGGGAGCCATGCCGGTGTCGAGGGTCCAGCGGAAGGCGACGAGTTCGGCCCCACCGGCGTCGGAGGCCCCGGCGATGATGGTTCCTGTGGCGTCGACGGCGTTGGCGTAGGAGCGGGTGCCGCCGGGAAGGGTGCCGAGGCTCTGCATGCCGTCGGCCGCGGTCCAGCGGAAGCCGCGTTCGCCGGTGCCGCTGCGGCTCCAGCCGATGACGACGGAGCCATCGTGGCTGGCCCCGGTGGCGAGGGAGAGGTAGCCTGAGAAGTCGGGCGTGCCGCCGGGGAGGGCGCCGAGCGCGATGGGCGAACCGAGGGAGGGCCAGATGGTGGCGGTGCGAGCGGTGTTGGCGAGGGTGTCGGAGTCGCCGACGAGGGTGAGCCCGTCGCCGCTGAAGCCTCGGCCGGTGGTGTAGGTGCCGCCGGTGCGGAAGGGCATGAGTTGAAAGCCGGCGGCGTTGGTCCAGCGGAAGGCGCGGTTGCGGCCGCCGACGTTGGTGGTGCCGCCGACGGCGAGGCCATCGGCGCTGATGCCCGCGGCGAAGGCGCTGATGCCGCCCGTGGGCAGGCCGATCGACTGCGGGGTCAAGCCCGGCGTGAAGGTGAAGGCGCGTGCACCCTGGTCGGTGTTGGCGGTGAAGGCGGCGCGGGAGCCATCGGCGGCGACGGTGGGTCGAGAAAAACTCGACAGGCTCGGGGCCAGGCCCATGTTGTACAAGGTCATATCAGCGAGGGCGCAGGAGACGAGCGTCCCAGCGGCGAGCGCGGCGGCCACGGTGCGGCGCATGTCCATGCCTCCACACCCCGGGACATCCTCGCCGGCGCCGCTCCACCGCTTCGCCTGACAAGCACTGTTGGGGTACGGAGAAACTCTAACCGGCCCTGGCCTCAACGGCAGGGTCGATGCCGAGATTGTCCATCTTTTTATAGAGCGTGGTGCGGTTAATCTGGAGAAGTTCTGCGGCCTTGGCGCGGTTCCAGTTGCAGGCGCGGAGCGCCGCGAGGATGAGGCGTCGCTCGGGTTCCCGCAGCGCCGCCTCCAAGCCGCCTTCGAGCCGGATGGGGATGAAGTCTCGTGGGGAAGGCGAGTCGCCCGCGGGGGCGTCGGTCGGGGGCCCCGGGCTCGCGTGGGCGGTGGCGCCGATCGCGGACGCATCGGCGATGCCGGAGACGTTTGGCGGCAGGTCCTCGGGCTCGATGGTCGGTCTTCGAGCGAGCACCGCGGCGCGCTCGACGATGTTGGAGAGTTCTCGCACGTTGCCGGGGAACGCGTAGCGCCGGAGGAGGTCCATGGCGTCGGGAGAGAACCCGGTGAACGTGCGGCCTAGATCCGCGGCGTGCTTGCGGAGGAAGTGCTCGGCGAGCAGCGGGATGTCGCTGAGCCGCTCGCGCAGCGGGGGCAGATCGATCTTCACGACGTTGATGCGGTAGTAGAGGTCCTGGCGGAAGAGGCCCTTGGCGACGAGGTGCTCGAGGGGCTGGTTGGTCGCGAGGATGACGCGGACGTCGGCCTCGATGGTCTGGTTGCTCCCGACGGGCTCGAAGCGGCGTTCCTGGAGGACGCGGAGGAGTTTGAGTTGCATCCCGGGGGAGGCGGAGTTGATCTCGTCGAGGAAGAGGGTGCCGCCGTGGGCGGCGAGGAACTTGCCGGCCTTGTCGGCGTGAGCGCCGGTGAAGGCGCCCTTGACGTGCCCGAAGAGTTCGCTCTCGAGGAGGGTCTCGGGGATGGAGCCGCAGGCGAGTTCGACGAAGGGCTTGTCGCGGCGTGGGGAGCGGAGGTGGATGGCGTGGGCGATGAGGCTCTTGCCGGTTCCGGATTCGCCGGACATGAGGACGGTGGTTTTCGTGGGCGCGACGGCCTGGATGAGGTCGTAGGTGCGGAGCATCCTGGGATCGGAGCCGACGATGCTGTCGAGGCCGAAGCGCTCGTCGAGTTGGGCCTTGAGGGCGCGGTTCTCGGAGAGGAGGGCCTGCTGGCGGAGGGCCCGTTCGAGGGCCATGCGGAGTTCGTCGTCCACCACGGGCTTGGTGAGGTAATCGGCGGCACCGAGGCGGATGGCCTCGACGGCCTGCTCGATGGTGCCGTAGCCCGTGAGCATGAGCACGACGGTGCCGGGGTGCTCGGCGGCGACGTGACGGAGGAGGCGCATGCCGCCGGGCGCGGCGTCGTCGTCGGCCGCGGCGCGGGGCTTGCCCGTCGAAGGCTTGAGGACGGGGTCGGCGGGCATGGCGACATCGGAGATGACGACGGCGAAGGGTCGTGGCACCTGGCCCGCGCCGGCGGGCTTCTCGCCGGCGGCGAGGGTGTCGATCGCCTCGCGGACACCGTTGGCGGTTGAAGGCTCGTAGCCCTCGGCGGCGAGGAAGTCGCGGAGGGACTCGGTGACGATCGGGTCGTCGTCAACGATGAGGATGCGGGCACGCCCGGCGGCGGCGTCGCTTCGTGCGGCGGGCTTGGGCTCGGTGGGTGATGTGGTCACGCGGCGCGCTCCCGCCCTTCGGGCGCGTTGGTGGGCAGGGCGACGCTCGCGGGGAGGCCTCTCGCGGGGTATCGTGCCGTCAGGGTGGCTCCGCCATCGGGGTTGGCGTTGAGGGTGATCGTCCCGCCGAACTGCGAGAGGAGGTCCCGGCAGACGGCGAGGCCGAGACCGGTGCCGCCGGGCTTGGTGGTGTAGCCGGGGGAGAATGGCCGGCCGCGGCGGGAGCGATCGGGCTTAGGGGGCCCTTCGCCCTGGTCGGTGACCGAGAGCGCGACCCAAGCGGTGGGCGCGCCGGCGGTGCCGGCGCGTGAATCGCCGTCGTGGGAGGCCGGGAGGAGATCCATGGCGATGCGGACGACGCGTCCGACGGGCTTGCCGGAGCGGAGGCCCATGGCGACGGATTCGACGGCGTTGCGGACGCCGTTGACCACGACGGTGTACGCCGGCCCGGCGGGGAGGGCCCGAGCGGCGTCGTGGAGAGAAGTGACGAGGGCGATGCCATGTTCGGCGGCGAGCGGTTCGAGGATGGCGACGCCGTTGGTGATGGCGTCGTGGAGGCTGAGGGTTTCGGTGCCGAGGCGTCTGCGCGGGAGCGTGGCCCGCCCGCGTTCGGGGCGTGTGGCAGCCTGGACCATGGCGGCCATCTGCTCGAGGGCGGCACGAACTGAGCGGAGGCGTCTGGCCATGTCGTCGGGGGCGTCGCCCTCGCGTGTGTCGTGGCTGGCCAGCGCGAGGTTCACGGAGCGCATGGAGCCGTCGAGGAGGCTCGACAGTTCATGCGCCAGCGCAGCGAGGCGCTGCGCCCAAGCGTCGGGCGCGTCGCTGGCGCGTCCGGCGGACCCTGGTGCGCCGCTGTCGCGCGGCGGGTGCGCGGGGGCGGCCTGAGGGCCGGGATCGGCGCGCGCGGGAGCGCGATGGTCTCCGGGGTGACGGGGGCGCATGGCGGTGTCATCGGAGCGCGACAGGGCGTGCTGAAGCGCGGCGCGGCGTTTTCGCGACAGTTGCGGGATGCCCCTGTCGCGGCGGCACCACCCCGCAAGAGTTGCGCGTCGGGCCGGCGCGCCGGTGTGACCTATCGGCCGGCCTTGAAGAGCGTGCGGAGGCTGTCATAGATGTCCTCCCGGTCGTTCACGCGGCTGGTGACAACGCGCTGAGCGAGCGGGACGGCGTCGCCCGGGCGGAACGGTCCCGCCGGCTTCTCGGGGAAGGCCTCGCGCATGACGTTCAGGAAGTGCCCGCTGCCATAGGCGGACTTGACCTGGACGTACCCGAACATGTTGACGCCGGGGAGGATCTGCTTTTCGAGGAGTTGAACGCAGAGGCGGTTGTCGGTGTCGCTGGAGTTGTCGCCATCGGAGAAGTGGAAGACGTAGATGTTCCAGTCGTTGGGGTCGTAGTGGGCGTCGAGGAGTTCCTTGCAGCAATGGAGGGCGGAGGAGATGCGGGTGCCGCCGTCCTCGCGGAGGCTGAAGAAGGTGGCGCGGTCGACTTCTTTGGCGGAGACGTCGTGAACGATGTAGCGGCTCTCGATGCCGTCGTAGTTTCGGCGGAGCCAGGTGTCGATCCAGAAGGCCTGGAGGCGGACGAGTTGCTTCTGCTCGTCGCCCATGGAGCCGGAGACGTCCATCATGTAGATGATGGCGGCGTTGCTCTGGGGCTTGCGGACCTCGTTCCACGTGCGGTAGCGGAGGTCGTCCTTGATCGGGACGATGACGGGATTGGCCGGGTCGTAGGTGCCGAGGGAGAGTTGGCGTTTGAGGGCCTGGCGGTAGGTGCGTTTGAAGTGTCGGAGCGAGGCGGGCCCCACGGGACGGATGCCGGTGTACTTGTCCTTGATGGTGGTCAGGTGGTGCTGGCCGCGGGGCTCGATGCGGGGGAGTTGGAGTTCCTCGGCGAGGATGTCGGCGAGTTCATCAAGGCCGACGGAGACCTCCATGATGTGCTTGCCTTCCTGGTCGCCGCCCTGGCCCTGTCCGCCCACGGCTTCGCCCTCGCCGCCCTCGCCCATGCCGACGCCGCCGTCGTTGTCGCCGTAGCGGAAGGTGGGGATGTCGATGTCGTGGACGGGAATGGAGACGAAGCGTTTGCCCTCTTTGCCGATCATCTCGCCGCGGGCGATGAACCGGCGGAGGTCCTTGCGGAGTTTGCCTTTGACGATCTGGCGGAAGCGGCTGTGGTCCTGCTCTATCCGATTGACCATGAGCCCTCTCCCGAGGTGGGCGACCGGGCGTGGGACGCCGGGCTGGCGCGCGAGGTGCCGGGAGCAAGCATCGACCGCCCGCGCGGGGAGCATGACCCCGAGGGAACACCCGGGCCTGATAACCCGGCCCTGGCGGGATGGCCGCCCGGGTCAGGCTTGGAGGGCTGAGGGAAGGAACGATGTGGGCGGGCTGCAGGTCAAGCCGTGGGGTCGCGTCGGGAGAGCCCTGGTGCGCGACGCCACAGCCACAGGAGGCAGGATGAACCGACGCATGTCGATACGAGCAGGTCGGCCGCGCGGTTCGCCAGCGCCGCGGTGATTCCGATGGAAACGGTCGGGGCCAGCAGGCCCACAGCCCACTCCTGCAGGCCCACGTGCATCGGGAGAAGCCCGGCGACCTGCGCAGGCCCGGCAAACCAGACCGCCTGCGCGGGTGACACCGCCTGGCCGATCAGGGCGAAAGCCAGGAACAGCCGGAGTGCCATCACGGCCATGTCCAGCACGCGCAGCGCCAGGGCGCCGGACCAGTGCGCCGCGCGGCGGGCTGCGGCGGTCTCGCGCCTGCGCGCAAAGACCCACACGCTCGCGAGGCCCGCGGGGATCGCCAGCACGGTGATCGGCGCGGCCCAGGCGCAGGGCGCGTTGAGCCTGGCGAGGAGCAGCGCGGCGAGCGCAAGGAGTCCGGCGCTGAGCGCGGTCATCACGCTGGCGACGATGCCGACGCGGACCGAGTCGCGCACGGCGATGCCGCGTGCGGCCTTGAGGTAGGCGACCCGGCCCAGCATGCCGGGCCGGAGCGGCAGCGCGTTGAGCAGCCACGACGCGCCGATGAGCGCGAGCATCTCGACCGCGGGCACTCGCCCGTAGGGCCGCGTGAGCGTCCAGAACAGGGCGCTGGTCAGTGCCCAACTCAGAAGCGGCAGGACGAGGATCGCAACGACGAGCCACGGCGGCGCTTCGCGTGCCGCGGCCCACGCCCGGCCCAGCGCCTCGCGGTCGCGCGCGATCCACCACAGCGCCAAGCCCAGGAGCAACAGGCCCAGGATCCCGCCGACGGCCCGGGTCGCACGGCGCGAGCGCGACGCCACAGGTAGCGCCGCGGGGAGGTCGTCGCCCGATCCCGGGTTTCGCCCGGGTGCGTTCATCGTCCGAAGAGGGTGAATCGAGAGTAGGTCTTCGCGTCGCCTTTGAGTCGGTCCCGGCTGGCGCCCGCGACGAGTTTGAGCGCGGGGTCCGCTGCGCCGTCCGCGTCCGCGAGCAGCGGGTCGTCCGGCGCTGTGGCGCGAGTCGCCACTTTCACAAGCAACACGCGAGGGTCGGGCTCCTCGGTCGCCGCCGCGGCGCGATCGAACGGCGCGAGCGCCTTGAGCATCCGTGACGAGGGCAGGACCGAGAGGATCAGCATCCGCTCGAGGGGCTCGGCCTTGGCGTATCGATCCGCCAGGGCGCGGGCGGCGCGGGCGGCATCGTCCGGGTTGAGGCGTGCGACGCCGCCCTCGTCGAGGAAGAGCCTCCAGCGCAGCGTGCCGAGGAGTCCGGAGAGTTCCGCGGGGGGCAGGGTCGCAACCAAGTCTGCCAGACGGGCCATCGGCTCGGCGGTGTGGGGGTAAGTCTGCTTGAGATAGATGCCGGTCTCGGTGGCGAGGGACATGGGGCCGAGTTCCGCCGTTCCCTTCTCGTTGAGACGGAAGCCCTGCACGACGCGCCACCTGGACCTGGACAGTTCGCCGGCGGAGAGTTCGCTCAGGAAGCCGTTGTATCCCGGATCCGCCCAGACGCGGACTTTCATCTCGGTGCCGGGCATGAGCCGGAGGCGGCGCTCGAGGCTCACGACCTCGGGCGAGGTTCCCTGGACGCGGCGGGTGCCGATATCGATGGCGGGCCCGAGCATGATGCGGGAGTTGAGCGGGCGGTCCGGGCCGATCGCCAGCGGGATGGGGGCCATGTTGCGGAGCGAGAGTTCGATGATGGGCTTGTCGAAGGGCCCGCCGCGATCGGCGACGAGGGCCGCCTGGAGGCTCTGAAAGGACTGTGGGCGGATGTGCATCTGGTCGAGCCAGCGGGGCACGCCGTCGGCCATCGCGCCCAGCAGGCGGGCCTCATCGCGTGGCGGCGCGGGCGAGCCTCGCAGCGCCGTGGCTCGATCGGCGGCCCAGGCGGCGGTGGCGGTGCCACGGAGTGCGTCGGCGGCGGTCTCGAAGGTCTGCCGCGCTTCGTCGCGCGAGCCCGACAGTTCCAGCGCGACGGCGAGGGCGACCTGCGCCAGCGGGTCGCGCGTGGCCGCGTCGCGCAGCGTCGCAACGCCCTGCGGATCACCCTTGCGAGCCTGGAGCAAGCCTCCGAGCCGGGCGGCGACATCCGCGGGGAGCCCCGCGCCCGTCCGCAGGATCGACAGGAGGGCGTCGGCCTGCGTGGGGTCCTTGTCGACCAGGAGCCGCGTCCACGCCAGAGAGACCGAGTGCTGCGTGACGGCATCGGCGGCCATCTCCGCGGTCCACTCCTTGGGACGGACGGTCGCGTCGTCGCGGGCGAGCTGGAGCCGCGTGAGGGTGGAGGTCATCTCCTCGAGGGCCTGGCGGAGCCCTGCCTCGTCGCCCGCGGCACTGGCCGCCAGCGCCCACACGCGCTCGACCTCGGGCGAGAGTTTCACTTCCTCGGTCTTGGGCAGTTTGGCGATGTCGGCCTCTCGCCCTGCGGCCCGCAGCAGTTGCGCCTGCTCCTCGATCTGCTTGCGCGGCTTGGAGATCGCCTCGTTGAACTCCGCGGAGACCTTGCCCGCGCCGCCGGCCAGCCATTGCTGGATGCGGCTTTCGAGCGCAACCTCGGCATCCACGGGCTCGCCGATCTTCGTCAGGATGGCCTCGGCGCTGTCGAAGAATCGCACGGCCTGTTTGGCCGCGCCGACGGAGGCCAACTCCCGCGCGATCGCCGTGTGCGTGTGCCCGTCGAGGGGATCGGCACCGAGAAGAATGAACAGCGCTTCGAGGCGTTTCTCGGGCGGGTCTCCCCGCTGCGCGACGAAGGTAACCAGGAGTCCCGCCGCGTCTTTGTTGGTCGGATCGAGGGTCGTCGCCTGCCGGAGGCGCTCCGCGAAGCCCTGCGCGTCCCCTCGCTCGCGGAGGAGGAGCGCCAGGTCGAGCGCCAGCCGACTCCGGAGGGCCGGATCCAGCGCGGCACCGGCGGGACCAAGGAACCGCTCGTACGCCTGCACCCGCGAGTCGGCATCCTGCAGGCGGCTGATGTTGGCCGACAGCAGCGAGAGTTGCGCGACGGTATCACCCGGGTCGAGTTTCAGGAGCCGCCGCGTGGCATCCTCGACCGTCGCCCGGTCACCCGCGGCGCTGGCCGCCTCGATCAGCAGGCGCAGGATGTCCTCGTCGGCCGGCTGAAGGCTCGCGGCCAGCGCGAGCAGTTCCGCGGCCACCACAAGGTCCGCCTCCCCGGGGGACTTGACCAGTTTTAGATCCGTCAGGGCGATGCGGGTGAGGGTCCGGGCGACGACGGCCTCCACCGGCGGGAGGGTTGCCGACGCGATCGCGGCGGTCGCTTGCGGCGAAGATTGGGCTCGGACCACGCCCGCCGGCATGAAGGCCAAGCCCGCTGCGGAGGCCAGCACGAGCGACACGACGGCAACGGGAGGCAGTGGCTTCAAAGCAGGAACCCTCCGACAAGGCACCCCGCGCCGCCCAGCAGGACGAGGCCCGCGACGACGTGGGCCGCCGTCGAGAGCCACGGGTTGGCGTGGGGGAACATCCGATCGGCCACCAGGGCACAGAAGACCAGGTGGGCCATGGCCAGGAACGAGACGCCACCGGCGGTCCACGCCCACGGGGGCACGGCCGGGACCGGCGGGGCGCACGATAGCATCAGCGCCCGCACGCCCGCCAGCGCCAGCGCGCCCGACCAGGCGGTCGCCGCGATGATGCCCACACGACCTGCACCGACCATCGTCCGCATCGCCGGGTGCCTCCTGGTGTCATGGTACCGGGCCGGCCCCCCCGCGAGACGATCCACCGCCACGGGCCGGGTCGCGCCGCGATGGCCCCCGTGGTCTACGCTTGGCCGCCCATGATCCGCTGCACAGGCGTTGAGAAGTCGTACCGGGCCCCCGATGGGCAGGGCACCCCCGTGGCGGCTCTCCGCGGGGTCGATCTTGCCATCGACCAGCCCGGGTTCTACGCGATCATGGGCGCTTCCGGTTCGGGCAAGAGCACTCTGCTCCACCTCCTTGCGGCGCTCGACACGCCCGACCGGGGAGAGGTCATCGTCGCGGGGGAGCCCCTGCACACGTTGGGCGAGCGTGCCCTCACGGCCTTCCGCCGCACACGAATCGGGATCGTCTTCCAGCAGTTCAACCTCATCCCCACGCTCTCCGCGGTCGAGAACGTTGAACTCCCCGGCATCCTCGCCGGCGACGACCCGGGGGCCTTACGGGCCCGCGCCGCGGACCTGCTCGAGCAACTCGGCGTCGGCCCACGCGCCCGGCATCGGCCCGACGCGCTCTCGGGCGGCGAGCAGCAACGCGTCGCCATCGCCCGAGCGCTGCTCTTCAGCCCGGGCGTCCTCCTTGCCGACGAGCCCACGGGCAACCTCGACTCGGCGTCCAGCGAGCGCCTCTGGACGCTCCTGGCGGACCTGGCCCGCGAGCGATCCATCACGGTGGTCATGGTGACGCACGAGCCGGCGGCGGCGGCGCACTGCCGCAGCGTCTGCGTCCTGCAGGACGGCCGCGTCCGCGGCCACATCGACACGGAGGGCCTTGATGCCGGCGGCGTGGCGACTCGCTACCAACAACTTGTCCGGCAGGCGTAACCGTTCGCTGCTGCTGATCGCGGCCGTCACGCTCTCGGCGAGCCTCATCGCCGCGGTCGCCTGCGCCATGGCGTCGCTCGACCGGGCCCTGCTGGAGCGCGCGAAGGCGACGCTGGGAGCCGCTGATCTGCGCGTGCAGCACGTCGGGGGCGCGCCAATTGACCCGGGGGTGGTTGAACTGGTCCGCCGATGGCCGGAGGTGCGGCTCGCGGTCCCGCGGATGCGCGAGGCGGTCGCGCTGCGGAACCCCGCCGCGACCGGCTCGCGCGACCCCGCCGCCCCCCCGGAGGCCACGGTCTTCATCTTCGGCATTGACCCGGCCCTCGAGCCGGAAGTTCGCGCGTTCACCTTCATCGCGGGCCGCCAGATCGCCCGCGACGGGGAGGTCGTGCTCGACGAGCGGGCGGCGCGGTTCCTTGCCGCGTCGGTCGGGTCGCGGGTCGAGGTCGTGCGTTTCGGTGAACCGCTGATACTGGAGGTCGTCGGGGTCGTTGCCTGCCCGCCGTTGGGCGCGATGATCGAGCGCGAGGAGGGTTTCGCCACGGTCCCCACGGTCTGTTCGATCATCGGCCTCAAGGCGCGGTTTTCGGAGATCGACATCCTGCTTCGCCAAGGGCTGGACCCGGTGGAGGTTCAACAGTCGCGTCGGCCGCCGCCCGTCACGCAGGGCGCGCCCGCGCCGGGCAGCACAGCCAGGCCGGGCGTCGCCGACTTCCTGCGCTCGCGCTTCCTGAGCAAAGCCCCCGAAGGCAGCGCGGCGTCGCGCGACGCCAAGGCGGCCGCGCCGAACGATCCAGACCCCCTCGCCGCGTCCCCGGCCGCCACGCCATCTTCGGCGCCGGCGGCGGCTCCCGACGCGCTCCCCCGCGGGCTGGTGATTCAGGCTACAGAGCGCGTGACCAGCGGGCTCCAGAAGAACATGGAGTCGAACAAGATCGGGCTGATCCTGGCGAGCACGCTCGCGTTTGTCGGCGCGTCGTTCATCATCCTGACGGGCATGACGACCGCCGTCACGGAGCGCGCCCGCGAACTGGCCATCCTCCGCTGCATCGGTGCCAAGCGGGCGCAACTCGGCGCGGCACAGGTGCTCGTCGGGCTCATCATCGGCGTTGCGGGGGCGGCGCTGGGGACGCCCCTGGGCGTGGCCTTCGCCTACGCGCTCGTGCTGCTCTTCCCCGAGCAGTTGCCGGGCGGCTTCGGCATGTCCTGGCTCGGGGCGGCTCTCGCCTCGATGGCCGCCATCGGCGCGGGGCTGGCCGGCGCTGCATGGCCCGCCGCCGTCGCGGCCAAGTCCAGCCCCCTCGAAGGCTTGTCGCTCCGTTCGCGGCCCGTCGCGCGCAAGTGGATCTGGGTCTGTGCCGCGGCGGGCCCGCTTCTGCTGGGCACCCACCTGCTGATCGTCCGCCTTCTCTCCGCCGACGACGGCATGTTCTGGGTCTACGTCACCGTCGGCCTGCCAGCGCTCATGGCCGGGTATTTCGTGCTCAGCGTCCCCCTCACGCTCGGGCTGGCGTCCCTCGTCGCCGACCCGCTCGCCCGCGTGCTCCGACTCCCGCGCCACCTCCTTGCGCCGAGCATCACCGGCACGCCGTTCCGTCACGGCTTCACCGCCGGCGCGATGATGCTCGGCCTGGCCATCATGGTGGCCATCTGGACCAACGGCCGGGCCGTCATGCGCGATTGGCTCGACGCGCTGGCGCTCCCCGACGCCTTCATCTACGGCACCGGCTTCCGCCCCGAGGTCCACGACCGCATCAAGGCGCTCCCCGAGGTCGCCACCACCTGCGCCATCACCCGCCAGACCGTCGAACTCGAGGACCATCTCCGCCAGGGCATCAAGGGCCTCGCCAAGTTCAACACCTACTTCTTCGGCTTCGAGCCCCGCCCGTTCTTCCAGATGACCCGCGTCGTCTGGGAGCAGGGCGACCCAGCGACCGCCATCCCTCGCCTCGAACAGGGCGGCGCCATCCTCGTCGAACGCTCCTTCACCGTCTCCCGCGGCATCAGCGTCGGCCAGACCATCTTCATCCGCCACAACGACCGCGAGTACCCCTTCGAGGTTGTCGGCGTCATCTCTTCGCCGGGGCTCGACATCGCCAGCAAGTTCCTCGAAGTCGGCGAGCAGTTCGTCGAGAACGCCGTCAACTCCGTGTTCGGCTCCCGGGACGACATGGTCCGCCTCTTCGGCAACGACGCCATTAACTTCGTCCAGATCGGCTTCAAGCCCGGCGCCGACGGGCGCGAGGGCCTCCGCAAGGCCCGCGAAGCGGCCGGGGGGGGCGTCCTCATCGCCGTCCTCGCCACGGACATGAAGGACCGCATCCGCGAGGTGATCTCGGGCTCGCTCCTGGTCTTCTCGCTCGTCGGTGTGGCCGCCATGCTCGTCGCCTGCCTGGGCGTCGCCAACGTGATCGTCGCGGGCATCCAGGCCCGCCAGTTCGAGTTCGGCGTCCTCCGCGCCCTCGGGGCCCAACGCGGGCTCCTCGGGCGCCTCGTCCTGGGCGAGGCCATCCTCATCGCCGCCGCCGCGTGCATCCTCGGCACGTTCATGGGCCTCCAGGGCGCCTTCGGCGGACTCCAGGTCTACCGCGCGCTCCTCGGCCTCTCGCTCTCGTTGCCCGTCCACGTGCCCGCCATCGCTATCGGATGCGCCGCGGTCTTCGCCATCACCCTCGGCGCGGCGGTCCCGTCGGCGGCAAGACTGGTCCGCAAGCCCCCGCGCGAACTCCTCGCCGCCATGAAGGGCTGAGGCGGTCTGAAACCTGGCTGACACCGCGCCAACCCGGCGGGGTCTACCGTTCACCCATGGCCGAACAGGGCATCCACATTCGCCCCGCGACCCCCGATGACATCGACCTGATCTTGTCGCTGATTCGGGAACTGGCCGAGTACGAGCGCGCCCCGGACCAGGCCGTCGCCTCGCCCGAACTCATCCGCACGCACCTCTTCGGCCCCGGCCTGGGCCGCGGGCCGACCGCCGAGTGCCTGATCGGTTCGGTCGATGGCGTGCCGCAAGGCTTCGTGGTCTACTTCCACAACTTCTCGACGTGGGTGGGCAGACCGGGCCTGTTTCTTGAGGACCTGTTCGTCCGCCCCGCCGCGCGCGGGCGGGGGCTGGGCAAGGCCCTCTTCCTTGCGGTCGCCGACATCGCCCGGGCCCGCGGCTGCCGCCGGCTGGACTGGATGGTGCTCGACTGGAACACCCCCGCCATCGAGTTCTATCGCCGGATGGGCGCCGAGCCGATGAACGAGTGGACCACCTTCCGCCTCTCGGGCGACGCGCTCGACCGCGCCGCCCTCGCCCGCAGCACCACCGCCTAGGTGCACCGTCATGATCGAAGCCGGGCGTCAATATTGCGATCACTGCGAGTACGACATCACCGGGCTCGGCGTCCCGGGCCGCCTCATGCGGTGCCCCGAGTGCGGCGGCGACAACCGCATCGGCACCACCGACCTTGACGCCATCCGCCCCCCGCTCCCCCCGTGGTGGTACGCCGCCCTGCACCTGGGCTGGCCCAGCCTCGTGCTCATCCCCTTCGGGGTGACCGCCTGGCGCGTCGCGACACCCACCGCCATCAACACTGCGATCTTCATCGCTGGGCTCGTCGTCTTCCTCGCCATCTCCCGGGCGATCATGCTCGCGTTCGATCATGCGAGGCCCGGCCGCCTTGCGCCCACCGCGGCCGTCACGCTCCTGTGGGCCGCCGTGGGGACCCTGGGCATCCCCCTGGGCCTCTTCGCGATCATCGCCGGGCTGTGGCAGGGCGTGGTGCTCCTGAACCGCCTCAACGGCACGCCGATCTAACGTTGCGGGCCGCCGAACTCGCGGGACACTCACATCCCCCGAACGTACTGGATCGACGCGATCGTCAGGTCGTCGTGAAACACGTCCGCCGCGGCGTGCCGTTGCACCGCCCGGATCAGCATCGTCACATCATGCTGCGGGTTCTCCGCCGACGTGATCGCCGCGATGATCCGGCCCGCGCCGAACGCCTCCGCCCGCACATCGGTAATCCCCCCCGCCACCCCCGCCGGCTGCTCCACCACCCCGTCGCTGTACAGCACGACGCGCGTGCCGGGCCTCAGCACCGTCTCGGTCGACACGTACCCGGGCTCGTCCAGCACACGCAGCGGCACGCCCCGGCCCGCCAGGTCGAGGTCCGCCGGCGGTTCTCCCGGCGCCGCGAGCAGCGCATACCCGTGCCCGGCGTCGCAGAATCGGAGCAACCCCGTCGCCGTGTCGAGCACGCCCGCCCAGAGCGACACGAACTTGCCCTCTGGCGCGTGGGTCATCAAGTGCCGGTTCACGTCGGTCAGCGCCGCGGCGGGGTCGGCGTTGGAGCGCAGGGCCGCGTTCAGATACGACTGCGTCGTCGCCATGAGGATCGCCGCGGGCACTCCCTTGCCCGCCACGTCGCCGATGAAGAACGCCACGCGCCGGTCGTCGAGCCGGAAGATATCGAAGAGGTCTCCGGCGACGAACCGGCCCGGGCGCAGTTCCATCGCGTACGCCACCGCACCCCAATCCCCCTCGGTGGGCGGCAGGATCTGCCGCTGGATCTGCATCGCCGCCTCCATCTGCTCGCCCAGACGGGTCCGCTCGATGTTGAGGCGTGTGCGCTGCATGTTCGCCAGCGAGAGCGAACTCATCTCCGCGATGGCCTGGCAGAAGGCCGCCGCGTCGTCGTGCACGGGCGGCTCGTCCCGCCGCGCGTCCAGGTAGAAGCACATCGTCACCGCGCGATCCAGGAACACCGGCACCGCCATCGCGGTGGTCATGCCCACGCTCATGATGCTCATCGCCGGCATCGCGTCGGGCTCGAACTTCATCTGCACCATCTGCCCGGTGCACGCCGCGGCCACGAGCGACCGGCTGAACTGGAAACTCGCGGCGCTGTGCCGCGCCGTCCGCGTCGCCAGCACGTCGAGCGACCCCGTGATCCCCGGCGCGGTGCTCACCGCCAGGCTCGTGGGCCGCACGATCGCCACCCGCGGATACCCCGTGCCTTCCAGCAGCGCGTCCACCACGCACTCCGCCAGCGCCCGCTCGTCTGTCGCCGCCTGGATCTGCTTCGCGCACTGGATCAGCAACTCCAGCCGCCGCCGATCGATCGCCCCCCGGTCCACCTGCGTCACCGCGAACACCTCGCCGGCGATGTCCGCGGGCGTGGTCGTGGTGATCAACTGGTCGCGGTTCGCCCCCGCCGATTGCACCCGGAACACCCAAGGCCCCAGCCGCACCGTGTCCCCCGCCCGCACCATCCGCGCCATGTGCGCCGCCAGCGCCTCGCCATTGAGCACCGTGCCGTGCCGGCTGCCGCAATCCGTGAGATACCACCCCGGCGCGCTCCCCTCCGTCCGAGCCTCGAACACGCAGTGCTTGCGCGAAACCGTCTTTTCCGACTCGGGCAACTGCACCTCGCACTCGGGCAGACGTCCGAGCGTCACCCGCCCCGGGGGCGTCAGGTCCACGGGCGCGATCGGCGGGCCCATCACGGGCTCCAGCACGAGGTTGGGAACGAACCCCAGGCCGACGCCGGCCGACGAAGGTGGCGAGGATGATGCGGGCACGGGGCTAAGCATAGCGATCACCCGCGACGCGCCAGCCCCGTCTCCAGCGCCGCCAGCAGCGCCGCCTCGCGGTCCCCCTTCACCGACTCAGGCTCGCCCCCGAACCGCACCGCGTAGAACCGCTCCACCAGCGCCTCCATCGCCGACGCCGCCTCCCCCCCCAGCCGCCCCTGACCGGCCAGCACCCGCGCGTGCCGCCCCGGCGGCCTCGACAACGGCTTGCCCATCCCCGCGCGGCGCAGCGCCCGCAGCATCCGCCCGTAGGCCCGACCTGTCGGGCCTTCGCCGATCGCGCTCACCCCTCCGCCGCGCCGTCGGCCCCACCCGGAGCCGCCCATCAGCCGGGCCCATGCGCGCCGCGTGAGCGCGGCGAACCCGACGACCGCGCCCATCGTCACGATCACCGCCACGACCACGCCGGACCAGCGCCCCAGCCCGGGCACCAGGGACGACACCCGGTCCCCCACCTGCGCCAGCGCATCGCGGACCGACCGCGCTCGGTTCCGACCCGCCGTCGCCGCTTCGATCAGGTCCACCTTCCGGCTGGACTCGAAGGCGACCACGTTGTTGATCCACCCGAACTCCATCGCTTCGTAGATCTGCCGCAGCCGCGCAAGGAGCCCCGCCGACTGCCGCCGCGCCGCGCTCAGCGCTCCGGGCGGCGTCGGGTCGAACGTCTCCCACCGATCGGCGCGAACCTTCGCCTCCACCCACGCGTGCGCGTCGGACTTCCGCACCACGTACACCCCGGCGATCGGGTTGTACTCCGACGCCGCGTACCCCGTCACGATCCTCGCCGGCACCCCGAGCGACCGCAGCATCGACACCATCCCCGCCGCGAAGTACTCGCAGTGCCCGCGGCGCGTGCGCAGCAGGAACTCTTCCACCGGGTCCTTCTCCGCCGGCACCGCCGTCTGGTTCAGGTCGTACTCGAAGTTCTCCCGAAAGTACGTGTTCACCGCGCTGATCAGCCGCCGCGTGTCTGCCGGCTCTCGCTCCGACGCCTCCGCGGGCACGCCCGCGCGGGCCGCGATCTCCCGCGCCAGGCCCGCCACCGCCGGCGCCACCGCCAGCGACGGCAATTCCCCGCCCCGTTCGACCTCCCGCATCGCCCCGGGCGCCGACACGACCGTGTACGAGTACCGCCCCGAAGCATCCACCTGCCTGTGCAGCGTCAGGTCGCCCGGGTCCAGCCCCACCTTTCCGTCCTCCGTCCGCACCGTCCATGGCCGCCACGCCGCGAACAACGGCGACGCACCACGCCGTCCGTGCCGAACCTGCACCTCCTGCACCAGCCTCATCGACCCCGGCTCGGCCCCGCCGATGAGCGCCGGCTCGCTCGCGTCCAGCGTCACCACCTCCGCCATTCGATCCCCACCGGCGCCACCCCCCACCCCACTCGTTCGGCTGCTGTGCCACCGCGCCCCCGCAACGTCGTACGTGTCCAGCACCGCGCCGCGCAAGTACACCGGCTCGCTCCGCGCGGTGATCACGTTCCCCCGCTCGTCCCGCAGCGTCAGGTCCAGCACCGGCTCCTCCGACGTCGAGATCGCGCCACCCTGCCCAAGGTCGATGCTGTCGCGGAACTCCGTCTCCGCGCCGATCCGCGGCGAGCCCAGCGCCCCCGCCACCTGCTCCGCGAGCGTCCGCGGCGCCAGCACAAAGCCCGCCACGCTCAACGCCGACAGCATCACCAGCGCCACCGCCAAGAGCACCCCGAGTTCCCGCCGCCCGCGCCGGCTCTCCACCAGCACCAGCCCGCCCCGTTCGCGTGTCCCGTCCGCCACCCCGAGCACCGCGTCCCGCCGTTCGCGCGTCCGCCGCGCACCCTGGTAGATCTGGTACCCCATCGCCGCCGCCACCGTCAGCGGCGTGAACATAGCCAGCATCAGCCCCAGCCCCAGGCTCTGCCCCGTCAGCACCGATCCGATCACGATGAACACGCTCAGGCCCAGCAGTTGCGCCTCGTCCCGAGGCCGCCCGCGGTCAAACAACTTGATGAACAGGATGTACACCAGGAAGTCCGTCATGTCCGTCACGACTGGCGTCCCCCCGGCCGACAGCACCCGCAGCACCACGTTCACCATCGCCCCGAGCAACAGCAGGTTGATCGCCAGCCGGGGCAGACCCGCCACCCGATCCCGCCGGATCATCGCCGCCGCCGCAAGGGCCGTCCCAAGCGTCAGCGCCGCCAGCCCGGGCCGAACGTCGGCGATGCAGTACGTCATCGCCGCCAGCACCGCCACCAGCCACACCAGCCACGCAAACCCGCGGTGCGTGCTCATCCCTCCGCCCCCTCTTCACCGTTGCTCGCGTCGGGGCCGTCGCGCGCCGAGACCACCACCACGTGCCCCGGCAAGGCCCCGTAGCCGCCCGTGGCACCCGCGCGCTCGGGCTCCGCTCTGAACGCCGGGAGCAGCGCCAGTTCGTTCCGCAGCCGCGCCGCGTGCCACCGGCCCGTCCGCGCATCCCCCAGTCGCTCCACGCGATCCCCATCGCCTTCGGTCGCCCAGGGACCGCGCACCAGCAGGCCCACCCGCACGCCCTCGCGCTCCGCCCCGCGCACCAGGCCCGTCGCACGCCGGATCGCCCGCTCGTACGCCGCCTCGTCGGGCGCGCCCGTCAGATCCAGCAGCACTTCCAGCCGCCCCGGGGCCGACGCAGTAGTTTGCCGAACAAGCAACTCCGCGCCGCCTCCGCCGCCGTCTCGTGGGGCCGCCCGCGCCGTCGCCCGCCACGCGATGGACCGTGGGCTGTCCCCGGGCTGATACTCCCGCAGCGCGAAGAACTCGTCCCCCATCGCCCGCTCTCGCTGCCGCGTCGCCTCGCTCATCAGCCTCGAGCGCGCATCCACCGCGAGAGAGGGCGCCTCGCCCCCCTCGGGCCGCGGCCGCACGATCAGCAGCCCCGGCGACACGAACCGCAGCGACTTCCGCACGATCCCGAACGGAAAATCGCTCGTCACCACGATCTCCACCAGCCTCATCACGCCCCGCCCCTCCGCGCGGCACACCCCCTCGACCGTGACCGTCTGCCCCGCCCCCACGTGCGCCACAAACGCCCTCGGCCCCTCGTCGAGCCTCGCCCCTCGGGGCGGACCCCGCCCCGATCCGCTCCCACCAGCCCCTCCGCCCCCCCCGCGCCCCTCGCCTCGCTCTTCGACCGTCAGTGCGAACGCCGGCACCCAACGGTTGGTGTTCCGCACCCTGTACGTGAACCGTGCCGCGCTCCCCTCCACCGCCTCCGTCACCCCCACGCGCTCCACCCGCACGCCCATCAGCATCGGCCCGCTGATCAGCCCTGACACGATGATCATCGAGAACGCCAGCGCGAACATCCAGAACATCAGGTTGTTGTTGCTGTTGAACGCCCCCACCGCCAGCAGGAGCGACACCGCACAGTACATCAGCAGCACCGAGTGCACGTGGTACCGCCGCGCCACCGGCTCATCCCTCGCACCCCCACCCCCCATGCCCGCCGCGAGCCCCGCCGCCCCGACCGACTCACCCGGCTCCCACACGGCACCCCGCGCCGCGTCACCGCCGCCATCCGCCGCCGGGCTCGTCAGGACCTTGCCCACACCCCATCCTTCGCACTCGCCGTTCGCCCGGTTGCCCCGGACCACCAACCAACCCGCCCGCCCCGCACCAGCGCACCGCCGACCCTCGCCGGCGCTCCACCGCTACCCCGGTCCCGGCCGGCCCGCCTCGTCCCTCGCCGGCGCATCGTCCCCGAACAGCCTCTGCTGCTCCTTCGCATCCCGCACCCGCGTCTTCAACTCCTCCAACTCCTTCTCCATCTCTCCCAGGTCCTTGAAGCGGTGGTACTCGCTCGCAAACCGGATGTACGCCACCTCGTCGGCGTCCCGCAACTTCGCGCACACCGCCTCCCCGATCGCCCGCGACGGCACCTCGCGGTCGTACCCCCGGTGCAACTCGTCCTCGATCTCGTCCACCATCCGCGCCTTCACGTCCTCGGGCACCGGACGCTTCCCGCACGCGGCCTGGATCCCCCGCAGAATGTTGTCCCGGTGGAACGGCACCCGCGTTCCATCCCGCTTCACCACCGTCAGCCGCGCCATCTCCTCCACCCGCTCGTACGTGGTGAACCGCCGCTGGCACTTCAGGCACTGCCGACGACGACGGATCACCCGCCCCGCGTCGCTCGCGCGCGAGTCGATCACCTTGTCGTCGTTGGCGTTGCAGAACGGGCACACCACGGCCGGGACGCTCCAGATGACCCCAAAAAACAACCGGGGCGGCCCCACGGCGGAACCGCCCCGGTCCATCGTACCAGCATCCCGCGCGACGCGTCCTCCGCCGCACACCAACCCTCAGCGCGCAGCCACGCCCGCCGCCGCCCCGCCGACGGGCCCTACGGCCGCACCGCGCGACAACTCCCCGAGCACCCACGCCACCCGGGCGTGCACGCGCGGCGGCGCCGTCACGAACACCCGGCCTTCGTACCGCGTGAGCCGAGCCCCGTCGCCCCCGTTGTCCGCCCACACCTCCGGCTCCGCGAGCGTCGTCACGAGCGTGCAGATCTGCTCGACGCTCGACCCCACCTCGCCGCCATGCTGTGCCGCCAGTCCGGAAAGGTCGTACACCACAAGGTCCTGCTCCAACTTGTCCAGGAATGAGCGCGGCGCCACCACCAGCACTCCTTCCCGCTCACCGACCGCCGGCGCGTTGGGCCCCATCTCCAGCGCCAACTCCCTCAGCACCGACCCCACTGTCGCCCCCGCCTCGGCCACCCGAACCACCTCGTCGCGACGCACCCCGACCGATTCGAACCGGTCCCACCTCACCAGAACCTTCCGCGGCGTCCCCTCCAGCCGCGCCAGCAACTCGCCCAGCGTCACCTCGCCCGCGCGACCCGCCGTCGTCGTCGCCAGAAGTTGCTCCGCCGGCCCCTCTGGCGCGACGAACCGCGACGAAGGCACCCCGGGCCCCGCAGCCGCCCCGGACCGCGCTCCACCCTCGACCGCCGGCCGCTCCCGCGCCACCACGGCGCTCGGACCTCCCTCGCCACGTGCGGCCCCGGCAACCTCCCCCGCGCTGCCCCGCGCGCCGATCGATACCACCGCGATACCGCTGAAAAGCACCGCCGTTCCCGCAAGACACATCGCTGCAACCTGCATGGCAAACCTCCGTTTCGAGGGTTCGATGGCTTCGTCAAACCGCCGCGCCAATCGCGCCGCGTCTCCCAGTTCCCCGATCGCCCGTGCCGTCGCCTCCCCCTCCGACTCGCCCCCGAGCACCAGATCCCGCACGCGCTCCGCCAGATGGCTCTCCAACTCCTCCCGTACCGCCCGTCGCTCCTCCTCGGGCGTCCGCATCAGCGTCATCACCAGATCCAGCCATGCAGCCGCGTCGCCGGCTCGCTGGCAGCCCGCCTCGGGTCCGCTGCCCGACCGCTCGCCACGCCGCGCAGCGGAGCCCTCCGCCCGACGCACACCGCCCCCTCGGCTCCTCCACGCCCGGGTCATGGGGTCGCCTCCCTGCCCCGCCCGTGTCCATCACCGGCGCCGATGAACGCGTCGATGATCCGCCGGTAGAGCCGGTGCGTTTCCACCGCCTTCGCGAGGTTCCGGCGCCCCTTCGCCGACAGCCTGTACCACTTCCGCCGCCGCCCCTGCTGCTCCCCCGGGCTTCCAGCCGCCCGCACCTCCTCCCACGAACTGCTGATCAGCCCCTCGGCCTCCAACTCCCGCAGCAACGGGTACAACAGCCCCGGGGTCAGCCGCACCCGGTCCTCCGAACGCGCCGCCGCCTCCTTCGTCAGCAAGTACCCGTACCGGGGCGCCTCCGCCAGCAGCGAGAGCACCACCAGCCGGGCCGAATCACGCTGCGCATCGCGCGGGAACATCGCCATACTCTACGCACCACGATATATCCGGTTGCGATATATTCAAAAAGCCTCGCCCCCGACCCCGTCGCCGCCCCCTCACAGACCCCGCGCAACCGCCCCCGTGGCCCCTGCCATCCGCGCCCAGTCCTCCGCCTCCGCCATCACCCGCACCCGCCGCACCCCCTCCCGCACCCGGTCCAGCAGCACGAAGTACATCACCGTCGCGATGAGCGGCCCGATCATCAGCACGCACGCCAGCAGCACGTACAGCACCGGCCCGAGCCACATCAGCCGCTTCGCATCCCGCACCGCCTGCTCGTCGGGAATCCTGGGCGCCAGCCACGCGAGATACGTCATGGCCGCGAAGTACTGCACGATCCACGCGAGATTGCCCACCAGCGCCAACGCCCCCAGCGCCAGCCCCACCACACCGACGCCCAGCGTCGTCGCGGTCGCCGTCGTTCCCGCGCCCGTCCCGCCCCCTCCACCACCCCGAATCGTCCCGCCCGGGCCGAACACAGGCACCGGGCCCATCACCGACTGCACCACCTCACCCGCCGACGACGCCAGCGACCCCACCACCACCAGCACCAGCGTCACACGCACCAGCCGCCGGGGGCTCTCGCCCTTGTCCCCGGCCCGCCGCGAGGGATCCGGCGCGCTGAGCCACCACCACCCCAGCGCACTCGCCGCCGCCGCCCCCAGCCCCAGCCCGCCCGTCACCACTGTCGAGATCCACCTCTGCCCGGCTACCCCCGCGGCCATCAATGCAATCCCCAGTGCGATCCCCGCGATGATCGTCAGCACCTTCAGCACCAGCGACCACTGCACCCACCGCGCGCCCCGCTCCAGCGACCGCAGGTACTCCGGCGGCGCAAACCGCAGATCATCCCCCGCCAGGCTCGCCGCTACGGACCGCCCGCACTCGGGGCACACCCCGTCCACGGGCAGGCCGACCAGCGCATAGCCGCACCCGTTGCACAACTGCTTCCCCGTCACCACCTCGCGCGCGCCAGCAACGCCGCTCTCGGCCGCCCCGCCCGCCTCCACCTCCTGATCCCTGCCCGCGCCTTCACCGTGCTCGTCCATTCCCCGAGTCTACCGCGTCATCACCTCGCCATCGGGGAGCAACCTCTCCCCCACCTCTCGGCGTCCCGGCGGGTCCGCCGGACAGATGCTCCCGGACTTTCCGAACCACCCCATCCGCCGCCGCGCCACTGCGTCGTAGACCGCGTCCCTCAACCCCCGCGGCACCACCCTCACGATCCCAGCCATCCGCCACGGCCACCCCAGCCCGCGTGCGATCCGCAACGCCGCCTCCGACTTCGCATGCACGCCCTCCTCACTCACCACCACCATGCTGTCCGGGAGGCCGGTCGGCTCCACGCCTCGCCCGCTCAAGACCCGCGCAGCCGCCACCGACCCCAACGCCGCGAATCGAATCCGCTCCGCCCGGTCCCGCTTCGCGATGAACCGCACCGCCCCGTGGCACAGCGCGCACCCGCCATCGAACAGCACCACGATGCGCTCCGCGGCCTCGCTCATCGCCTCGCTCCGCCGCCCCTCACCGCACCCGCGCCCGGCAACCCGGCCTCGCCGCCCGCTTCACACCGTCGCGATCACCTTCACCTCAAAGTGGATCTCCGTCGCGCCCATCTTGGGCAGGGCCCCCACCTCCACCGTCGTCCGCGTGGGCTGGTTCGGCCCCGCCGGGAAGTACTCCGCGTAGACCCGGTTGTACGCCGCGAAATCCCGCTTCATGTCCGTGAGGAACACCATCACGTCGACGATCTTCTCCCAACTCGAACCCGCCTCCTCCAGCACCAGGCGCACGTTGGTGAAGCACGCCCGCACCTCCGCCTCGATGTCGTAGTCCACCAGGTGCCCCGCCGCGTCCACCCGCGCGCCGGGGATGTGGTTGCTCCCCCGCACCCGCGGCCCGAGCCCAGCCAGAAACAGCAGATTCCCCACCCGCCGCGCGTGGCTGTACGCCCCCACCGGCTCTGCCGCTCGCGTTGAATGCACCGTCCCGTCGCTCATGTGTTCCTGCTTTCCTGCTTTCCTGCCTTCCTGCCTTCTTGTTCTATCTCCCCCCCACCCCCACGCACACGTTCTTCGCCTCCGTAAAGAACCGCAGCGCCTCCGATCCGCCCTCACGCCCCACACCGCTCTGCTTCGCCCCCCCGAACGGCGTCCTCAGGTCGCGCAGCATCCACGTGTTCACCCACACGATCCCCGCGTCGATCCGGCTCGCCAGCGCGTGCGCCCGCCCGATGTCCCGCGTGAATATCGTCGCCGCCAGCCCGTACGCCGTCCCGTTCGCCAGCGCCCCCGCCTCCTCGTCGCCCTCAAACGCCCGCACCGTTACGACCGGCCCGAAGATCTCCTCCCTCTCCACCTCGCACGACGCATCCAGACCGCTGATCACCGTCGGCTCATAAAAGAACCCGCCCCGGCACCGCGCCGGAAGCGTCCCCGGATCCACCCGCTTCCCGCCGCAGTGCACGCGCCCGCCCAGCGCCCGCCCCCGCTCCACCATCCCCTCCACCTTCGCCAGGTGGGCCGCGCTCGACAGCGCCCCCTGCGTCGTCGCGTCCTCCAGCGGGTCCCCCACGCGCAGCGCCCGCGCCCGCTCCACGAGCCCGCTCAGCACCGCATCGAACACCCCGCGCTCCGCCAGCACCCGCGACCCGCACAGGCACACCTGCCCCTGGTTCGTGAACGCCGCCCGCGCCGCCACGTCCACCGCCCGCGGCATCTCCGCGTCCTCGCAAATCACAAACGGGTTCTTCCCACCCAACTCCAGCGACACCCGCTTGAGCATCCCCCCCGCCGTCGCGCCGATCCACCGCCCCACCGCCGTCGAGCCCGTGAACGACACCGCCGGCACCTCCGGGTGCTTCACCAGCGCCGCCCCGGCCGGATCGCCTCGACCCTGCACGATGTTCAGCACCCCCGCCGGCAGCCCCGCCTCCATCGCCAACTCCGCGACCAGCAGCGCCGTCGTGGGCGTGAACTCGCTCGGCTTGCACACCGCCGTGTTCCCCGTCGCCAGCGCCGGCGCGATCTTCCACGTCAGCAGGTACAGCGGCAGGTTCCACGGGCTAATCAGCCCCGCCACGCCCCGCGGCGACCGCAGCGTCACATTCACCGCGCCGCCACCTCCGCCGCCCGCTCCTCCCCCCACCGCCCGGCTCGGGGGCACACCATCGGTGATGTACGCCTCCGTCCCCGCGTGCACCGCCGCGCCCGCGAAGAACCGGAAGTTCGCCGCCGACCGCGGAATGTCCACCGTCCTCGACAGCCCCAGCGGCTTGCCCGTGTCGGTCGTCTCCGCCAGCGCCAGCCGATCCAGGTCGCGCTCGATCAGGTCCGCCAGACGTGTCAGGATCCGCGCCCGATCCTCCACGGGCGTCGCGGCCCACGCTGGGAACGCACGCCGCGCAGCCTCCACCGCCGCGTCCACGTCCGCCGCGCCCGAATCGGCCACCTCCGCGTGCGCCGCGCCCGTCGCCGGGTTCACCAGCGGCATCCACGCCCCCCTGCGCGGCTCGGCCCGCCTGCCATCAATGAAGTTCGCGACACGCATCATGCGTGCCGAGCATATCCGCCGCCCACGCCGCCGCGGGAACGCGCGGCCCGCTCAGCACCGCCCGCTGCCGACGCTCCGGCCCCGCAGTTCCAGCCGCACGCCGTCGATCCGCACCCCAAGTCGGGCCTCGATCGCCTCGACCACTTCCGCCGGGAGCGCCGCCAGCAACGCCGCGCCTTCGCCCGGCGGCACGTCACGGATCACCCCGTCCTCCAGCACCACGTGCACGTGGTCGCTCATGTCCGCGTCGTACCGAGCCGCCCCCCCACCACCCCCGCCGCCAACTCCGCCCCCGCCCGCCCCCGCGGGCCTCACGTCGGCGAACCTCCGGCACAGCCCGCGACGCTCCAGCGCGTCCAGCGTGTTATAGATCGTCGCCAGACCGACCTCCGGCATCCGCCGACGAACCGCCGCGTGCAACTCCTCCGCCGTCGGGTGCGATTTCGTGCTCGCCAGCGACAGGTACACCGCCTCGCGCTGCGGCGTGTGCCGCAGTCCATGCCGCTCGAAAAGGCTCGCAATCGGCGTCATGCCCTGATTATTGTCAACACCGCCCCGGCCGTCGCACCCCACCACGTCCGAGATCCACGCGAGGCGGCCTGCTGTGCGGCTTCTGTTCGCACGCGCCGCCCCCGCAAACGCCCCGATCATTCAGGCTTCCCGCGCGTCGGACCGATAGCCCCCGTGTCGCACGGGCACATCCGTGCAGCGCACCACGCCGACCAGACCCGGAGGCACCGCATGCACCTGACGCTGGATCGCCGACGCATGACCCGAGGCGGCGCCGACCGCCGCCGCCACGCTCGTTTCACCCTCCCTACCGGCTACACGCCCGTCCTCGCCCGCACCGTGGACCGCGAGGACTTCTCTATCGAGGGCTTCGCCTACGACCTCAGTGAGGGCGGCGTCCGCTTCGAACTCGACCGCGCCATCGCCCCCGGGACCCCCATCGTCCTCCAACTCCTCCTCCCGGGCCTCGCCCAGTCCACCCGCGGCCCCGGACGCGCCATCTTCGTCTTCGCCAACGTCGTCTGGCTCGAAGACGAGGACGAGCCCGGCCCCGTCAAGATGGCCGCCGTCTTCTCGCGATTCGCCCGCGCCGAAGACGCGGCTCGCCTCCGCGAGCAACTCGCCGCGCGACGCTACCGCGCCGCCGCCTGATCCGCCCCGATTCCGCTGGCCGCCCTTGCGCCAGACCGCGCCTTTCGCCTACGATCGGGCATGTTCGTTGATCGTGCGCTTATCACCGTGAAGGCCGGCGACGGCGGCCCGGGCTGTGTCTCCTTCCGCCGCGAGAAGTTCGAGCCCAAGGGCGGCCCCGATGGCGGCGACGGCGGCCGCGGCGGCGATGTCGTCATCCAGGTCGATGAAGGCCTCAACACCCTCCTCGATTTCCGCGGGCACCCGGACTGGGCCGCCGAGAACGGCGAGGCCGGCGGCCGCAAGCAGTGCTTCGGCAAGGACGGCCGCGACTGCGTCATCCGCGTCCCCCCCGGCACCTTGGTCTACGACGACGCGACCGGCGCGCTCCTCGTTGATACCGCCAGCGTCGCCCGCCACATCATCGCCAAGGGCGGCACCGGCGGCTTCGGCAACGAGCACTACAAGTCCTCCACCAACCAGGCCCCCACCCACGCGCACGCCGGCTTCCCGGGCGAACGCTTCACCCTCCGCCTCGACCTCAAACTCATCGCCGACGCCGGGCTCATCGGCCTCCCCAACGCCGGCAAGAGCACCCTCCTCAAGGCCCTCACCCGCGCCAACCCCAAGATCGCCGACTACCCCTTCACCACACTCGCCCCGCAACTGGGCGTCGCCGAACTCGGCCCCACCGACACCGGCAGCGCGGCCCCCGCCAAGCAGGCGATGGGCGGCGGGCGACGCCGCGTCGTCCTCGCCGACCTCCCCGGGCTCATCGAGGGCGCCGCCCAGGGCGCGGGCCTGGGGCACGAGTTTCTTCGCCACGTCGAACGCACCCGCGTCCTCGTCCACGTCCTCGACGCCATGCCCCCCGACAGCAGCGACCCGGCCGACAACTACCGCACCGTCCGCAAGGAACTCGCCGAGTACTCCGCCGAACTGGCCCAGCGCGACGAACTCATCGTGCTGAACAAACTCGACCTCCTCCCCGACGACAAGGCCCGCGCCGCCGCGGTCAAGAAACTCCGCAGCGCGCTCCGGCTCGGCCGCGATCAGGAAGTCCTCCCCCTGAGCGGCGCGACCCGCCTTGGCACCCGCGAACTCCTCGAGCGCATCTGGACCTTGCTCAAGCGCAACCCCGCAGGGTGGGACGGCGTCGCCGAGCCCGAGACCGCCAAGACCTGACCCCGCGCCCACTCTCGCCCGAAACGCGACTGTGAGGGGGCGGTCCCCGCCTGTGCTCCGGTGTGCGCCGCACGTGCGCCCCGGCTGGTGCCGGGACCTCAGTTTTGCGCGCCGCTTTGGACCTTGTTTTGGGGGTCGCGAAGTCCGTGTAACTCCGCGCTTGCGCGCGCACCTCGTTGCCGGGCATTGGAGGGCCCGCTGAGCGGCCCTCGCGCAGACCCCCCGACCCCCCCGCCCAGCGCGCCAAAATCGATCCCGGGGCATCGTAGAGGAAATGGCCTTTTCCCACATGGGAAACGCGATTTTCTGTGCGTGCGCGCGCAATCTCGCGTACACGACCCTGATCCAGCGCCGCGGCAGGGGTGCCGAACGCGCCCGCGCGCAATCTGAGCGACGGCGGCGCGATTACGGGAACTTCGCGCTCGTCAGCGGCGACCACGACGGCGGGCGCTTGGTCGCCACGCGCGCGCACACACCGCCGACTGCCGTCGGCGGCCCCGTCGAGCCTGATCCAGGAAGTCACGCGCGACGCGCCCCTCCGGCCTCGCTGCGATCAGCCACCTTCTCCGGCCCCCCGCGGCACCGGGGGCGGGTGGAAGGGGAGGGCGCGGGCTCGCGGGGAACGAAAACGGTCGGCCCCCTCTCGGAGGCCGACCGCGCGAAAGAACTGAGCCGAACCTGAGGGGCCGTGTTACGGGCCCGTCCAGGCGTTGGTCGCGGGGTCGCCGTCGGAGGCCGCGGCTTCGTCGAAGAACTGGGCGTAGAGGGTCTTGGTGGTGTCGTTCCAGATCCAGCCGTCGGTCGCGGCGCCGGCGGTGTGGTCAGCGCCGAGGGCGACAGACGAGGAGTTGGTGCGGGGGTTGACGGGCGGGGCCTTGAGGTAGTCGACGCCGATGAGGTCGGCCCAGGCGACCGCGCCCGCACCGCCGGCGACGACGGAGGGCGGGTACTGCCCGTTGTTCTTGACGCGGTAGAGTTCGATCTGGCTGCGGATGGTCTGCAACTGGGTCTGGACGTTGCCGACCTGCGCATCCTCGCTGGCCTTGGTGAACTGGGGGATCACGATCGCGGCGAGGATGCCGAGGATCACGACCACGATGAGGATTTCGATCAGGGTGAACGCTTTCGAGCGATGCCATCGACGTGTCGTCATGCGGAGACTCCTTCGTTGCAGAAGCGCTTCGGACCGGCACTGTCGGAGACGCGCCGCGGTGCCGGGTGGGCCTCGTGAACGGAACCGGCTGCACCCCCCCACGAAACGCTCGTGAAGGCGGCCGGCGAGAGGGTGGATCGGCGCAGGAACCGCGCGACATCGGCGGGATGCGGCCCCGGAGGCTCCGTCGGCGGCGGTCGGTGCGGGCTGCGCCGCGGAGAGAACCCCGCGCGGACGTTCCCGGACGGGCGGGCAGGGTGAACCCGGGCGAATCCGGGGCCGATAAGGGACCGGCATCTCACTCCGGAACCACTCATTCTCTGCATGGGAGAAGGCACATGAAGGCGACGACTCGGCGGTACACGATGGCGGCTGGGATCGCGGCGGCCCTGATCCTCGCGGCGGGGACGGCAAGCGGGATCAGCCCGCCCGCGGCACCCCCCCCCGCGCACGGCGCCGAGCCGAAGCCTGCCGCGGCGAAGCCGGCGCCCAAGCCGGTGTCGCTCCTGAACGCGCCGCCCGCCGCGAAGGGCGAACCCAAGAGCGAGAGCAAGAGCGAGCCGGCGGCCAAGCCCGCCAGCGGCGGCCACGGTCCTGCTCCGAAGGGGGATTCGCACGGGTCCTCGGGATCGGGCGCGCACCCGGGTGCGACCAAGGCCCCCGCCCCGACGACGCCGCCCGCGAAGGGCGCGCACGGCACGCCCGCGGTGAACGCCCCGGCGACGGCCGCGCCGATGCCCAACGCGCACGCGTCGGTGGACGGCCCGACGGCTGACCAGGCGCTGCAGTGGCTGACCGAAGGGAACGCTCGCTGGGTGGCGGGCACACCGGAGCATCCGAGCACGGACTCGCTGCGGCGCGAGGCGCAGGCGGGGGGCCAGACGCCGTTCGTGTCGATCTTGACGTGCGCCGACTCGCGGATCCCGCTGGAGCGGGTGTTCGATCGCGGGGTGGGCGAGGTGTTCGCGGTGCGCGTCGCGGGAAACGTGGCGGGGACGAGCGAGGGCGGGACGCTGGAGTACGGCGTGGAGCACCTGCACACGCCGCTGCTGGTGGTGATGGGTCACACCAAGTGCGGGGCCGTGGCGGCCGCCGCGAGCGGGGCGGTGCTGCACGGGCAGGTGGGGGCGTTGGTGGCGGAGATCAAGCCGGCGGTGGACCGGGCCCGCACGGCCAACCCGGGCCTGGCGGAGAAGGAGTTGGCGGCGGCGGCGGTGAAGGAGAACGTGTGGCAGTCGGTGTTCACGCTGCTGAAGAACAACACGACGCTGCGGCAGAAGGTGTCGGGCGGGGAGTTGCGGATCGTCGGGGCGATCTACGACGTGGCGAGCGGGAAGGTGGAGTTCCTGGGGAGCCACCCGTGGCAGGCGGAGTTGGTGGCGGCGCTGAACGCGCGGGACGCGCGGACGGCGGCTGGCGAGCAGCCGGCGGGCGAGGCGCACGCCGGAGCCGAGGGCTCGCACTGAGCCCGGAGCGGGAGGGGGAGGCGACGAGCGTGAGGGTCCGTGCCCGGGATTGAACGGTCCGGGCGCGGGCGGCCGATAAGGAGGGTTGTGGACCTGAACCGGGCTCTCGGTGCGCTCGTGATGACCTGCCTGACGGCGGGAGCGGCGGTCGCGTGGGCGGGCACCGCGGAGCCGGGGGCCCAGCCGGTGCGCGGGGCCCATCGGCCAGAGGCGGCTGGTCGGGTGGTGCGGGTGTTTGATTTTGAGGAGCGGGGGGACCCGGAGAGGCCGGACTTCAACCCGGAGCCGGTGCCGCGGCACTGGGTGCGTGCGCAGCACAACCCGCCGGAGCGGGAGCGGCCGGGGTTTCCGCTTGGGAACAAGGCGGGGTACGACCTGGAGACGGCGCACGGTGGCGCGGTGTCGGTGGTGCTGCCGACGCTGGGGGGTTCGACGGCGTTGCGGCTGGCGCCGGCACTGCTCCCGGTGTTTCCGAGCACGGACTACTCGGTGCGTGCGTGGGCGCGAGTGGAGGGTCTGTCGCACGCGCGGGGGTTTCTGACGGCGCAGTTCACCGACGCGAAGGGTGAGCCGGTGGAGGGGTCGCGCGGGTGGAGCGCACCGATCGGTGGCGAGCAGGGCGGGGCGGCTCCAGAGGGGGGTGGGGGGGGGGAAGGTGGTGGTGAACCTACCCGGGCGGTGGCCTGGGGCGGCGTTCGTGCAGGTGGAGTTGCTGCTCTTGCAGCCGGAGCAGTTTCAGCCGGCGCCGGTGAGCGGGTCGCACCACGTGTGGTCGGAGGACTACACGGGGAGCGTGTGGTTTGATGACGTGCAGGTGATGCAGATGCCGCGGGTGGAGTTGCGGGCATCGACGCCTGCGGGGGTTTCCGGGGGGCGAGGGCCGGGGTTCTCGGTGAACGTGCAGGACCTGACGGGGGAGGCGATCGAGGGGACGCTGACGATCCGGGACGTGGACGACGTCGTGGTGGCGAGCCTGACGCGGAACCTCGGGGCCGGCGGGGGGCGGCTTGATTGGGCGCCCTCGCTGCCGGGGCTGGGGTGGTATGGGGCGGAACTGGAGTTGCGGAGCGGCGGGGCCGTGCTGGCGCGGAAGACGTGCGCGGCGGTGTGGAGCCCGGGCGGACCGAGCGGCGGCGGGAGGACGGAGGATCGGTCGCGGCGCGCGCGGGGGCGGTTCACGCTCATCGTCGAGGGGCTCGACCCGTCGCAGGACGCGTATCTTGGGGCGTTGGCGGAGGCGGCGTGGTGCGGGCGGGTGGTGGTGGCGCTTCCGGAGTCGGGGGGCGGCCAGGGTGGGCCGAGTCGGCTTGATCGGCTGCGGGCACAGGTGGATCCGCTGCTGCGGGGGAACGTGGAGGTCGAGGTCTGGATGCCGCGGGTGCCCGAGGATCTCGCGGCGTCACTGCGGATCGACCCCGGGGATCCGCTGGCGCTCCTGGAGTTGCCGCCGGCGTCGTGGATGCCCGGACTGCGCGACGTGCTGGACGTGTTCGGGCAGCGGGTGCAGCGGTGGAGCATCGGATCCGGACGTGATCACGCGACGCTGATGCGGGGTGATCTGGCGAGCCGGGTGGCGACGGTGCGGGCGGGGCTGGCGCGGTCGATCCCGGGGCCGGTGGTGGTGCTGCCGTGGCGGGCGGACTGGGCCTGGCCCGAGGGCGTGGCGGGGGCCAAGAGCGCGGCGGACGCGTTGACGATCGAGTTGCCCAGCGGGCTGCCTTTGGAGGCGGTGAGCGCGCTGTCTCGGGAATGGGCAGAGAAGCGTCGGGGGGGCGGGGGCGGCGTGAGCGTGGTGATCGAGCCGCTCGACGCGGAGCGATTCGGGCGGCGCGCGGCGGCGGAGGAGATGGTGAAGCGCGCGGCGCTGGTGTGGGAAGGGTTGGACCCGTGGCGGGCGCCCGGAGCGGGCCCGCGGGACGTGGGGCTGGCGATCCGGCAGCCGTTCCGCCGGGCTGAGAGCGCCGGGAGCGCGTTCCAGCCTGAGGCGACGCTGGCGGCGTGGCGGACGATCGTGGAGCGGCTGGGGCCGCGTCGCGTGGCGGGTCGGCTTCCCGGGAGCCCGGGGGTGACGTGCCTGGTGCTGGTGGACGCGGAGCCTGGGGGGGCGGCGGGGGCGGGCGGGCCGAGCCGCGGGAGCCTGCTGGTGTGGAGCGATGGGAGTGACGCGGACGCGCACGTGACGGCGTATCTGGGGGAGGGCCCGCTGCGGGTGGTGGACGTGTTCGGGAACGAGCGGGCGCTGGAGGGGGGACGGGCGGGATCGCCGCAGCGGGTGGCGGCTGGGGTGTCGCCGGTGTTTGTGGAGGGGATCAACGAGCAGTTGGCGTTGTTCATCGAGGGGCTGTCGCTGGAGCCGAGTTTCGTGAACGCGGTGGCGTCGGAGCACGAGCACTGGCTGGCCGTGACGAACCCGTGGCCGGTGAGGCTGACGGGGGAGGTGCAGTTGGCGGCGCCGGAGGGCTCGCGGGCGAAGTCGAGTTGGCGGTTCTCGCCGACGGCACCGATGCCGATCGTGCTGGGACCCGGAGAGCGTGTGCGGCTGCCGGTGACGTTCTCGTTCAGCGCGGCGGAGGAGGCGGGGCCGACGGCGCTGCGGGCGATCGTGAGGCTGAACGCGGGTCGGGCGTACCCGGCGATGTCGCTCGGGGTGCCGATCACGATCGGGCTGCGGGATCTGGACCTTGGGGCGTCGGTGATCCTGTCGCCGACCGAGGCGGGCCCTGACGTGGTTGTGACGGCGACGGTGAGCAACACCGGAAGCCGGGCGCGGACGATGCAGGTGGAAACCACTGCCGGGGGCGAGGCGTCGCAGCAGCAGCCGGTGAGCAACCTGGGAGCCGGGGAGACGGTGGTGAGGCGGTTCGTGTTCAAGGACGCGGCGGGGCGACTGAGCGGGCGTCGGGTGCGGGTGACGCTTGTGGACGCTGAAGGGGCCGAGCGGCTGAATCGGTCGGTGGTGGTGCCGTAGGGCGAGGGATGAGGGGGCTGGTGATGCCCGTGTGCGAACGCGGGCTGGGACGCCCGAGGGTTGGGTGCGGTCTGGTAGGATCATGGGTGGGAGGCATCGCCCATGAGGCAGAAGCCGGAGCCGAGGAAGAAAGCGCGGCGGGTACCGGCGAAGGCGGGCGCGCGATCGGCGCGGGGTGGGGCTGGCAAGGGGCGAGGGGGGGTGAGTGCCCTCAAGGGCGCGGCGCCAGCGAAGGGGCTGGATGAATCGACGCGGGACTGGCTGCACCGGACGCTTTTGAACGAGGTCCGCGAGATGGTGCTGGTGTTCGGTGCGGACGGGCGGGTGATGAGCGTGAACGCGGCTGGGCTGGAGATCCTTGGGTACAGCGAGGAGGAGTTGCGGGCGCTGCCGAACCTGTCGGCGCTGGTGGTGCTGGAGGATCGGGCGTTTGCTGAGGAGCGGTTTGCGACGCTGTTCTCGACGGGGCAGCCGCAGACCAAGACGCTGCGGCTGATGCGGAAGGACGGGGCGGTGCGGTGGGTGGAGTGGCGGTGCCGGGCGCTGCGCGAGCAGGGCGGGGTGGTGAAGTTCGTGGTGGGGGTGGGGCTGGACGTGACGGCGGCGCTGGAGGCGCAGGAAGAACTGCGGCGGTCGGAGCGATCAACGCGGGCGGTGCTTGAGGCGATCCCGGACTTGCTGTTCCGGATGGACGCTGACGGGCGGTACCTGGAGGTGCAGGCGAGGCCGGGAGCGCGGCTGATGGTGCCGACGGAGGGATTCCTGGGCCGGAGGGCGCGGGACGTGCTGCCGGCGGAGGTGGCGCGGCCGACGATGAAGGCGATCGACCGGGCGCTGCGGAGCGGGGAGACGCAGACGTTCGAGTACGGGGTGCCGGTCGGGGCGCCGGAGCGGTGGTACGAGGTGCGGGTGGCGGCGGCGGGACTGGCGGAGGTGGTGGTGCTCGTGCGGGAGGTGACGGAGTCGCGGTGTGCGCAGGCGCGTATCGCGGAGGCGGAGCAGCGGTACCGGTCGATCGTGGAGGCGTGCACCGAGGGGCTGTGGCTGGTGAACGCGGAGTGGATGACGGTGTTCGTGAACCCGCGGATGGCGGAGTTGCTGGGGGTGGCGCGGGAGGCGATGCTGGGGAGTCGCGTGCTGGACCTTCTGACAGGCGAGCAGCGAGAGGCGGCGCTGCCGTTGATGCGCTCGCTGGAGCAGGGGCAACCGCTACGGACGCAGTTCCGGTTCAGGCACTCGTCGGGTCGGGAGGTGGTGACGGAGGTGTCGGCGACGCCGACGTTCGGGGAGGACGGGCGGTTCGCGGGCTCGCTGGCGATTATCACGGACGTGACGACCCGGGCGCAGGCGGAGGGGGCGCTGCAGCGCGAGCAGCGGCTGTTCCTCGCGGGCCCGGTGGTGGCGTGGCGGTGGCGCGCGGCGGCGGGCTGGCCTGTGGAGTATGTGTCGGCGAACGTGTCGCAGTTCGGGTACACGGTGGCGGACTTCGTGGAGGGTCGGGTGTCGTACGAGGGGATTGTGCATCCCGAGGACCGGGCTCGGGTGACCGAGGAGGTGCGGGCGCTCACGGCGGCGGGGCGGACGAACTTCGAGCAGCACTACCGGATCCGGCGTGCGGACGGGCGGTACATCCACATCCAGGACTTCACGTCCGTGGTGCGTGACGCGGAGGGACGGGCGACGCACTTCGAGGGGTACATCTTCGACGACACGACGCGGCTGGAGACAGCGGCGGCGCTCGCGGAATCGCAGCGGCGGCTGTCGCTGCTGGTGAAGCGCTCGCCGATCGGGGTGATCGTGTGGGACCAGGACCGGCGAGCACGGGAGTCGAACCCCGCGGCGGCGGACATCTTTGGGTACGACGAGGCGGAGGCGCTGGGGATGCCGGTGAGCGCGCTCGTGCCCGAACGGCTGCACGGGGAGTTGTCGGCCCTCGCCGACGTTCTGTACAGCGGGGGGAGCGTGGAGGCAACGCGGAACTGGAACCGGAGGAAGGACGGGCGGGAGATCGTGTGCGAGTGGCACAACACGCCGCTGATCGACGATGACGGGCGGGTGATGGGGGTGGCGTCGATGGTGCGTGATGTGACGACGGAGGTGATGGCGCAGACGGATCTGGAGCAGCGGGAGGAGGACCTTCGGCTGATCACCGACGCGCTGCCGGCGTTGATCGGGTACGTGGACGAGGCGACGCTGTACCGGTTCTGCAACGCGCAGCACGAGCGGTGGCTGGGGGTGCCGCCCGAGCGTGTGCGCGGGCGGACGCTGGAGGAGGTGCTGGGGGCGGACGTCGTTCGGGCGGCGCGGGATCGGTGGGCGAGCGTGCGGGCCGGGCGGACGGCACGGTTCGAGGCGCAGGTGCGGACGTTGGCGGGCGTACGGGACATGGACCTGACGCTGGTGCCGCACATGCACGACGGGGCGTACCAGGGGGTGTACGTGCTGGCGCTGGACGTGACGGACCGGAAGGTGGTGGAGCGGGAGTTGAGCGACTACCGGGCGCGGCTGGAGCAGTTGGTGGAGAAGCGGACGGCGGAGTTGGAGGCGGAGCGGGCGAGGGTGCGGCGGGCGGAGCAACTGGCAAGCCTGGGCACGCTGGCGGGCGGGCTGGGGCACGACATGAACAACATGCTGCTTCCGATGCGGTGCGCGATCGATGAGTTGAGCGTGTCGGCGTCGGAGCCATGGCGGCAGCAGGTGGAGTCGCTGAAGCGGTCGATCGAGTTCCTGGGGCAGTTGAGCGCTGACCTCCTGCTGTTGGCGAGCGCGCCGGAGGACGCGGTGGGCTCGCGGGCGCGGACGGACCTGCGGGTGTGGTGGGCGCGGGACGGGGCGACGCTGGCGGCGGCGGGTCGGGGAGTGGACGTGCAGATTGATCTGCCGGCGAGGTTGCCGCCGGTGGCGGTGCCGCAGCCGCAGTTGAGCCGGGCGATCCTCAATCTTGTGGTGAACGCGGCGGAAGCGACCGGGGGGCGGGGTCACGTGAAGATCTGGGCGCGTGAGGAGGGCGAGCAGGTGCTGGTGGGCGTCACCGACGATGGGCCGGGGATGCCCTCAGATGTGGCGGAGCGGGCCCTGGACCCGTTTTTCACGACCAAGAAGCGGGGCATCTCGACTGGATTGGGGCTGTCGATTGTGCACGCGGTGGCGAAGGCCGCGGGCGGTTCGGTGCGGTTGTTGGGGGGTGGAGGGGCGGGGGCGACGGTGTGCCTGGCGCTGCCGCAGGCGCGGCCGATTCCCGGCCTGAATCCGGCCTCGCAGGCTGGGAACGGCGCGCCGCGCACGGCCCGATTGAGCGTGGCGGACGAGCGAGTGGCGGGGTACATCGCGGCGCTGCTGTCGGTGCGGTCGATTCGGGTGGAGCGGTCGCGGCCGTCGGAGGGCCCCGGGACGGCGGCGTTGTGGATTACCGATCCGGATGATGCCGTGGACGCGGCCCTTTCATCCCGGGAACCAAGTAGGAAAGTCATAGTAGTTGGTGGGGCTCTCCCGGAATGGCGGGAACGTGGTGCTATTCTGGTCGGCGACCCCTCCGACATCGCCGCGATCGCGGCGGCGTTGAGGTGAGTGGGGGAAACGGCGCGGGTGTGTTGCGTGATGGCCTCGAAGCCGAAAACTCGAGTATTGAGTGTGGACGACCACGCGTTCCTCGCTGAGGGGTTGCGGTCCCGTCTGGCGATGGAAGTGGACATGGAGTTGGTGGGGCACGTGACGCGGGCGGACGAGTTGGCGGCACGGGTGGCGGAGACGGCTGCGGACATCGTGCTGCTGGATATTGAGTTGCCCGGTGTGGATCCGTTCGAGGCGATGGCGGAGTTGAGGAGGAAGTCGCCGCACGTGCGGACGATTGTTTTGTCGGCGTACGTGCGTGACCGGTATGTCGATGCAACGGTGAAGGGCGGCGGGTGGGGCTACCTGGCGAAGGGGGACTCGCCGGAGACGATCGTGCAGGCGATCCGGGATGTGGCGGCGGGGCGATTCACGTTCGGGCCGCTGGTGCTGGAGCGGTGCAGGCAGTTCGGGCGGGAAGGCGCGAACGGGAACGGGCACGGCCCGGGCGGGATTGACGGGGGTGTGGGCGGCGGGGCGGAGACGACGCCGGTTGGGGCAGCGCCGGCGTCGGGGTCTCGGCTGGCGGGTCTGACGCCGCGGGAGTTGCAGATTCTGCGGATGATCGGGAAGGGGATGTCGCGGACGGAGATCGCGAAGGTGATCTTCCGAAGCCCCAAGACGGTGGACGCGCACCGGAGCGCGATCATGGAGAAGTTGGCGATCCACGATCGGGTGGAGTTGGCGCGGTACGCGATCAGGGAGGGGCTGGTGGAGTTGTAGTTGTGGCGGGCTCGGGGGCGGGGGTGAGGAAACAATGCGGGCATGAAGAACCCAGCGGGCGAAAGGCGCGAGGGGGAGCGGGACGCCGCGCCGATCGAGATTCTCGAAGGTGAGTGCTGGGTGTACGTGGCGTTCGACGTGGGGCGTGCGATAGACCTTGACGCCGCGGCAGGGAGGCTTGCGCAATCGCAGCGGGATGTGGTGCCGTCGTGGAAGCGCGGGCCGGCGTTCCTGGAGTTTCACCCCGCGCCCTTGGCGGCGACGGTGACGGGAGAGCCCGTTGAGGTGGCTGGGTGGCGGACGAAGCCGGAGGTGGAGTGCACGCTGTTTGATTTCGGGGCGGTGTCGGTGGCGTATCGGATCGCCATCAAGGGGAGCCTGGAGAGCCTGGCGGCGCTGGCGGAGGGGCTGGAGGCGCACGCGGGGCTGAGGGCGAATGCCCGCCGGCTGGTGGAGCGTTTGGTGGAGGAACTCGGCCCGGCGGTGGCGCAGGGGCGGATGGCGGAGGTGAGCGAGGATTACGTGGTGTACCACGCGCGTCGGTGGGCCGGCGGGGCTGCCGGATGCGCCGGGCCCGCGGCGATGCTGGCGGTGGAACGGCGGACGGTGGCGAGGCTGCTGCGCGCGGCCCCGGCGGAGATCGCGGAGGAAGAGGTCGCCGATGCGATGTCGGCGCGGATCTCGTACAGCGCGGGCGACGCGTGCGTGGTGGACTGGATCGGGGCGGTGGTGTTCGACGAGCGAGCGGAGGACACGCTGGCGGTGCTGGAGTTCGCCAACGTTGAGTTGCTGGAGTTGCGGTACCTGGACGACAAACTCGACGAGATTCTGGACCGCGCGTACCACCTGGTGCACCGGCCCGGGGGGCTCCGGCGGTCGCTGCTGGGGATGGGGGCGGAGGATCGGCGGCGTCTGGCGGGGCTGCAGGTGGACGCGGCGATGCTGTTCGAGGGGGTGAACAACGCGCTGAAACTGGTGGGGGATCAATACCTGGCGCGGCTGTACCGGCTGGCGGCGGGGCGGTTCCACCTGTCTGAGTGGGACGCGAGCATCACGCGGAAACTCGACGTGGTGCAGGGGATCTATGAGAAACTGGTGGACGAGGCGGCGGCGCGGCGGATGGAGGTGCTGGAGTGGATCATCATCATCCTGATCGCGGTGTCGATCGTGCTGCCGTTCTTCGTGAGCGGGGCGAAGTGAGATGAGCCTTCGCGCTGGCGGGTGGCCGAGGCCGATCCTGGGCCCGCGGCGGCGCGGGCGGCTGTGGGCGGAGATGGCGGTGGTGATGGGCGTGGGCGTGGTGCCGCACCTGATCGCGGCGGTGCTGGTGCCGGCGAGCGCGTACGGGCCGATGACGTTCGAGGTGGCGGCGGCAAGCCGGGCGGCGGAGTTGGTGGGCGTGCTGTCGGTGCTGTGGTTCTTGGTGAGGACGAGCGACGAGCCGGCGGGGGCGTTCGGATGCCCGCGGTTCGAGTGGCGCGTGGACCTGAGCCTGGTGGCGCTGGCGGTGGTGCTGTCGGCGGCCGCGGGGCTGGCGTATGAGTGGGCAACGGCCCTGGCGGGGCTGAGCGAGAGGGGCGCGTGGGAGGGCGTCGCGCCGGAAGCGGGCCCGACGACTGCGGGTGCGTGGGCGGTGAACGTAGGGATTCACGCGGCCAACGGACTGGCGGAGGAACTGGTGATCTGGGGGGTGCTGTTCACGCGGCTGGCGGCGCTGACGGGGCGGGTGTGGGTGCCGATGGTCATATCGGCGGGGGTGTTCGCGTCGTACCACGTGTACCAAGGGGCGTGGTCTGCGGGATCTGTGATGGCGTACGGGCTGGCGCACGGGGCGATGTTCGCGTGGACGCGGCGGGTGTGGCCGCTGGCGATCGAGCACGCGCTGACGAACCTGTGGATCGACGCGTGGTGGGCGATGCACTCGCCGGTGGCGGGCAGCGGCGGGTGAGGGGGCGTTGGCCGAGCGAGCGGATCAGGCTCGCGTGGTGAGCAGTTGCCAGAGGAGGGGCGGAGCCGGGGCGGCGTTTCGGGTGAGGCTGAACCAGAGGAGCGCGAGGGCGGACCGCGCGGCACGGAGGCGGACGTCGGCGCGTGAGCCTGGGAAATGGAAGCGGCGTGCGTCGCAGGGATGTGGAAGTCCGGGCTGAGCGGCGCGGCGGGCGTGGGCGATCCAGACGGTGCCGACGGGCTTGTCTGGTGTGCCGCCGCCCGGGCCCGCGATGCCGGTGATGGCGAGGGCGTGATGGGCGTTTGAGCGATCGAGCCCCCCCACTGCCATAGCGCGGGCGACGGGCTCGCTGACGGCGCCGTGGTTGGCGATGAGGTCTTGGGGAACGCCGACGAGGGTGGACTTGAGTTGGTTGGCGTAGGTGACCCAGCCTCCGGCGAGGGTGCGGGAGGAGCCGGGCACGTCGGCGAGCGAGGAGGCGAGGAGGCCGGCGGTGCAGGACTCGACGGTGACGAGGGTTTCGTTGCGACTGGCGAGGGCGTCGAGGACGGCGGATTCGAGGGTGTCGGCGGCGGTGCCGAAGATGAAGCCGGGGAGGCGAGCACGGGCGTCGGCCTCGGCGGCGTCGAGTGCGGCGGCGGCATCGGCGGTGGAGCCGGGGCCTTCGAAGCGGATGCGGACGGTGAGGACGGCACCGGAGGCGGTGACGCCGACGAGGGGGTTTCGGTCGCGGGCGGTGAGGGGGCCGAGGTGCTCGACGCAGTCGGACTCGGCGAGGCCGACGACGTGGAGGAGGCGCGTCGCAACGGTGCGAGCAGGGTCGGGCTGGAGAGCCGGGACGACGGAGGCGGCCCACATGGGGCGGAGTTCGCTCGGCGGGCCCGGGAGGCAGAAGATGTCGGCGTGGGTGTGTGGCGCGGCGGGGGTGGGGATTCGGGCGTGGAGTCCGGGGGCGGTGCCGTGGGGGTTGGGGAGGCAGCGTGCGGAGGCGGGACGCTGGGCTTGGCGGAGGAGTCGCGGTGTGGCGGGGCGGTTGCGGGCGGCGAGGCGCGCTTCGAGGTCGCGGCGGGCGTCGGGGTCTTCGAGGAGGGGCTCGGCGAGCAGTTCGGCCAGCGCGGGCCTGGTGAGGTCGCCGTCGGTGGGGCCGAGGCCGCCGGACATGATGACCAGGGGGGCGGCGTGGGCGAGGCGGCGGAGGGTGGCGACGAGGGTGGGGAGGTGATCGCCCACGACGGCGTGCTCGGCGGGCATGATGCCGAGGTCGGCGAGCGCGGCGGCGAAGAATCGCGCGTTGGCGTCGGCGATCTGGCCCAGGAGGACCTCGTCACCCGTGGAGAGGATCGCGGCATGGGTGTGCATGGAAGAAGGTAGCGCCGGGCGGGCGTTTGGCGGGCGCGCCCGCAGGGGTCGAGAAGGCGTCGGGGGAGCGGGCGCTACCCTTGGAGCGTGACGATTCTGGACCGGTACATCGCGAGGCAGTTCCTGGTGAACTGCGTGCTGCTGCTGGTGCTGCTGAGCGCGTTCGTGGTGATGGTGGACGTGTCGATCAACCTGTCGCGGTTCTACAAGACGGCGGGGAGCCTGAGTGCCGCGGGCGCAGTCGGGGATGACGGGGTGGTGCGGCGAGCGATCGTGACGGTGCTGCTGGTGGCGAACCTGTGGTGGCCGCGACTTTTGAGCCTGTTCAACAGCGTGTCGGGGCTGGTGATGATCGGGGCGATGGGTTTCACGCTGACGCAGATGGTCCGGCACCGGGAGGTTGTGGCGATGCTTGCAGGGGGCGTGAGCCTGTGGCGCGCGGCGCGGCCGGTGCTGGTGGTAGCGGTGGCGGTGTCCGGGGTGCAGGTGCTGAACCAGGAACTGGTGATCCCCAAGATCGCGCCGCTGCTGACGCGAGACCCCGGGAGCAGCGCGGAGCGGCAGGTGGACGCGTTCCCGGTGAAGTTGACGGCCGACGGGCAGGGACGGGTGTTCCAGGCACAACGGTTCCGCCCCGAGGGTGGGGTGATGGAGAAGGTAAACGTGTGGGAGCGGTCGCCCCAGGGGCAGGTGACGAGGCGGATCACGGCGGAGAGAGCGGTGTACGAGCGGGGCGAACCCGGGGCTGTGGGGTGGTGGCGGCTGGAGGGCGCCGCGGTGGTGCCGCTGTCCATGGAGCGTGCCGGCAACGCGGCGAGCGTGGGGCGAGGGGCCTCCCTCCCCGCCGCCCCGGAGCGGATCGAGACGGATCTGAGCCCGACGACGCTACTGATCAACCAGTTTTCGACGGTGAGCCAGAGTCTGTCGTGGCGGCAGATCGTGTCGGTGATGGGGACGCCGGGGGTGAGGCCGGAGGTGGCGGAGAGGCTGTCGCGGGTGGGCTTGGGGCGTGTGAGCGCGCTGGTGTGCGGGGTGCTGGCGCTTGTGGTGTGCATGCCGTTCTATCTGACGCGGGAACCGCGGAACATGATCGTGCAGTCGCTGAAGGCGGCGCCGCTGGCGATCCTGTCGACGGTGGGGACAACGCTGGGGACGACGGCGGCGATCCCGGGGCTGCCGGCCGGGGTGGCGGTGTTCATCCCGGTGGCGGTGCTGCTGCCGCTGGCGATCGCGGCGTGGACGAGCATCCGGACCTAGGCTGGCGGCGGGAGGGGGCCGCGCGGGCGAGGTGTTGAGGAGGCGACGGGCCGATGGACGCAGGCGGAGGTGACGACAAACGCCGGGTGCTCGAGGCGACGGACCTCGTGCGGCTGATCGGCGAGCACGTGACGCTCCGGCGGAAGGGGCGGGAGTGGGCGTGTCTGTGCCCGTTTCACGACGACCACAACCCGTCGATGTACGTGGTGCCGCACAAGCAGATCTATCACTGCTTCGTGTGCGGTGCGGGCGGCGACGCGATCTCGTTTGTGATGAACTACCACAAGGCTTCGTTCCGGGAGGCGCTGCAGATATTGGCGGATCGGGCGGGGATCACGCTGAGCCCGCCGCCGAGGCGGGGCGGATGGACGGCAGAGGGCGGGGGCGGGGGCGAGTCCGCGGCGGAGGGAGGGTCAAGCCAGCGCGGCACGACCCGCGAGGGGCTGCTGGCGGCGAACCGGGCGGGGCAGGACTTCTTCCGGGCGATCCTGAACCATCCGGACCACGGGCGAGCCGCACGGGAGGTGCTGGCGAAGCGGGGCGTGTCGGCGGAGATGATCGAGATGTTCGGGCTGGGCGCGTCGCCCGACCGGTGGGACGGGCTGGCATTGACGGCGGCGAAGAAGGGGATCGCTACGGGGGATCTGCTGGCGGCCGGGCTGCTCAAGGCCCGCGAGAGCGGCGGGGCGTACGACGCGATGCGGAACCGGATCACGTTCCCGATTCACGATGCGCTGGGGCGGGTGATCGCGTTCGGAGGCAGGCGGATCAACGACGAGGACGAGCCGAAGTATCTGAACTCGCCGGAGACGATGCTGTTCAACAAGTCGGCGACGCTGTACGGGCTGCCGATGGCGGCGGCGGCGGTCCGGGAGGCGGGTCGGGTGATCGTGACCGAGGGGTACATGGACTGCATCGCGTGCCACCAGGCTGGGGTGCGGAACGTGGTGGCGACGCTGGGGACGGCATTGACGCCGCTGGGCGCGCGGGTGCTTCGGCGGATGTGCGACACGATCGTGCTGCTGTTTGATGGGGACGAGGCGGGGCAGCGCGCGGCGGACCGGGCGATCGAGGTGCTGTTCGCCGAGCCGGTGGACGTGCGGATCGCGACGATGGCGAGCGTGCCGCTGGGCGAGGGGGAAGCGCCCCCAAAGGACCCGGACGAACTGCTCAAGAGGCCGGAGGGGCGAGCGCGGTTCGAGGCGATGATCGGACGGGCGGAGGATGCGCTGGAGTACCGCTTCAGGCGGCTGGGGGCGCGCACGGCGGGGCTGGGGCTGGCTCCGCGGTCGCGGGCGATCGACGAGGAACTTGGGCGGCTGTCGGAACTGGGGCTAGGACGGATCTCGCCGGTGCGGAGGCATTTGATCGTGCGGCGCGTGTCGCAGTTGGCGGGGGTGCCTGAGACGGTGATCGCGCAGGTGCTGGCGAGGCCGGTGCGGCCGGCACAGCGCTGGGCGGATGGGGCACGGGGCGCGGCCGAGGGCGGAGAAGGGGGCGTAGAGGGCGAGTCCGATCGCTCGTGGACGTTGCGGGGGGAGATGCTGGCGTGCCTGATGGCCGACGGGCATTTGCTCGAAGAGTTGACAGCGGATGAGCGGGGTCGGCTGCTGGCGGCGGACGAGTCGGCACTCGGGCGAGTGGCGAGCGCGATGGCCGCGGCAGCGAGAGAAGGGCGAGCGATCGGGGTTCGTGACCTGACGGTGCGGCTCGGGGACGGGCCGGCGACGCGCCTGGCGACGCGCCTGTCGGCGGAACTGACATCGCGAACGGGCGACGAGGCCGGGAGGATCGCCGCGACGTGGAACGCCGCGCTCTCACGGTTCCGGGCTCGCGCGCACGCGGAGGCGGCGCCGAGCGATCCTTTGGAGCGCGTTGGGCACCTGCGTCGCTCGCCGGATGGGGGCGGGCCGAGGCCGGTGCTGCCGCGGCGCGAGGGGAGGCCGGCGTAATGAGGACGCCGGGGTCAGGTGGTCGAGGGCGCACCTTGACCGAGCCGGGGGGCGACCTACGCTGTTTCCAGCCTGTTCTTGGTGGACCCGTCCGAACAACGCCGTTGGATTCTTCCACGAGCCCTTCCATCCCCGCCCGCCCCACTCGAGCCCTGGAGGCGTCCGTGCTCAATGGCCTGCCCGCGAACGTGGAAGCCCTGCTCGCCTCTGCGCACCAGCGCGGCTGGCTGAGTTACGAGGAACTGAACAACACGCTGCCGGATGAGATGGTCGATCCCGAGCGGATGCACGAGTTCCTTGTGCACCTGGACTCGGTGAGCGTGGAACTGGTCGACGAGATGGAGTTCAAGGCGCGGTGCTGGCGGGAATCGCGGAAACGGAAGAAGGGTGCGGAGGCGTACATCGAGGCGAAGCCCGACACGGGCGACCCGGATCGGCCAGCGCGGGCGATGACGGTGGTGGGCGGTGAGCGTCTGGGCGAGGTGGGGTGGACGAAGATGAACTGGGCGCCGAAGGGCTCGGCGGCGCCGAAGCCCGCGCCCCGGCCCCGCCCCGACGCCGACGACGCCGGGCTGCTCGACGACGACGAGGCGGAGGAACTGCGGTCAGACCTCGCGGCGGAGGATCTGGCGGCGGAGGGGGCCAAGCGGGTCGATGACCCGGTGCGGATGTACCTGTCGCAGATGGGCACGATCCCGCTGCTGACGCGCGACGAAGAGATCCGCCTCGCCAAGAAGATCGAGACGATGCGGATGATCTTCCGCAGGCGGTGCCTGGAGTGCGACTACATCCTGAACCAGGCGGTGGTGACGCTGCACCAGGTGCACCGGGGCGAACTGCCCTTCGACCGGACGATGCGGCTGAGCACGCTGGACGCGCACGCGCGGGAGAAGATCGCCAAGCGCATCCCCTACAACCTGCGGACGATCGAGCGGCTGCTGGCGCAGGACCGGGAGGACTGGGAGGCGCTCAAGCGGGCGGAGCAGGAGGAGCGAGAGGACACGGTGGAGGCGCTGGCCGAGCGGCTGCGCTCCCGCCGGCGGAAACTGGCGGCGCTGACGGAGGAGTTGTCTCTGCGGACCGGGCGGATCATCCCGCTGATGAAGAAACTGCGCTCGATCTCGCACAAGATGAGCGAGTTGCAGGCGCAGATCCGGCGGGCGGAGCGGGCCCCGAGGAAGGGCGACGCGGAGACCGCCTCCGCGATGCGGGAGGAGTTGGCGGGCCTGCGGAACCTGGTGCTCGAAGAGCCCGACACGCTGGCCAAGAAGGTGAAGGCCATCGACACGGTGTTCTGGGAATACGAGCAGGCCAAGCGGGACCTCTCCGGCGGGAACCTGCGGCTGGTGGTGTCGATCGCGAAGAAGTACCGCAACCGGGGCCTGTCGTTCCTTGACGTGATCCAGGAGGGCAACACGGGCCTGATGCGGGCGGTGGACAAGTACGAGTACAAGCGCGGGTACAAGTTCAGCACCTACGCGACGTGGTGGATCCGGCAGGCGATCACCCGGGCGATCGCCGACCATGCACGGACGATCCGCGTGCCGGTGCACATGATCGAGACGATGAGCAAACTGCGGAACATCCAGAAGGCGATGTTCCAGGAGCACGGGCGGGAGCCGACGATCGACGAACTCGCGGCACGGGCGGGCCTGCCGCACGCGGAGGTGCGGCGTGTGCTCAAGGTGAGCCGCCAGCCCGCGAGCCTCGATCGCCCCGTGGGCGAGAGCGAGGACTCGGTGTTCGGGGACTTCATCGAGGACCAGGGCACAGGTTCACCCGTGCAGACGGCGACGGCGGACACCCTCAAGCAGCGCATCGAGCAGGTCCTCAAGAGCCTGACGTATCGCGAGCGGGAGATCATCAAACTCCGCTACGGGATCGGCGACGGGTACACCTACACGCTGGAGGAAGTCGGACGGATCTTCAAGGTGACGCGGGAGCGGGTGCGGCAGGTGGAGGCGAAGGCCATCCGGAAGTTGCAGCACCCTGTGCGGAGCCGGAAACTCGCGGGATTCCTCGACGGCGCGGTGGTGAAGAACTACCGGGAACTGATGAACGAGCCGCTGCCGACGATCAGCGAGCGGCCCGAGCGGTCGCGGGCGCGGACGCCGGAGGAGATCGCCTTCGACGCCGAGGACGTGCCCGAGGCGGTGGAGGTGGACATCGAGGCGGCGGATTCGGTGTGAGCGCGGGGCCTTTGCTCGGGCCGACGAGCGCCGCCACGGCGTGCTCGGACATTTGCCCGCCGCGAGATGCCGGAGTCAGCGCAACTTGCCGAGTTGCACGGTTGGACGGCCACGCGATTTGACGGACTGCCCGTTGAGGGGCAGAAACTCGCAGGAAATCTCGGCCGATTGGCGGGGCAGGTTGTCGCCCCCGACGTCGAGCAGGCTCAGTTGCAGTGCGTAGCCCCAGCCGGGCGGGAGTTGCTTGAGCATCTTGGCGGTGCGGTCCGAATCGAACGTCCAGCGGGCAATCGGGGCACCGGCCTTGTCGCTGAGCGTGAACGAAAGGCTCCCGGGCGTGGCGAGGGCGAACTGGTAGCCCTCCGCGAACAGGTAGACGCTGACTTCGAAGGTGTCGGCGTAGCCGTTGTTGTCGCTGTCGGTCGCAAAGTTGCCCACGCTGAAGACCACGCGGTCGGGCTTGAGCCCTTCGGGCTGAGCGGGGAGGTCTCGCGGCTTTTCCCGCGGCGGAGGGCCCTCCGTGACGCACCCGCCCGAGCCGAACAAGGTGAGGGCCGAGGCCAGGAGCACTCCGGAAGTCGGTCGCGAAGGGCGTTTCAAGGCTTCGGCTCCGGGGTGGTGGGCGTGGCCGACGGACCGGTGGGCGACGGCGTGGGCGGCCGCGTCGGCAGCGCCGGCTGCATGGGGATCCACCGCCGCACGGCGTCGGGCTTGCTGAGTTCGTCGATGGCGTTCTCGCGGAGTTCGCGCTCGAACTCCACGGCCTCCGGCTCGGCCGAGCGGATCACGCGGGGCGTGAGCAGCACCAGCAGTTCGGTCTTGGTCTGCGTGTGACGGCTGGACTTGAAAATCTCGCCAAGGAGCGGAATATCACCCAGCACCGGAACTTTGGTCTTGCGTTCCTCGTCGCGGTTCTGGATGAGCCCGCCGAGGACGATGGTCTCGCCGTCCTTGACGGTGACGACCGTCTGGACCTGGCGACGGGTGATGATGGAGGACTGGACGTTCTCGGTGATCTGGGTCACGCGGTCGGAGAGGGCGGAGATCTCGGGCTTTACGTCCATGCGGATGTAGCCGTCGGCGGAGATGGAGGGCGTGACGTCGAGGATGATGCCCACGTCGTCGCGGCGTACGCGGGTCTGGCTCACGCCGTTGCTGAAGGTCTCGACGGAGTCGGCCAGGCCGATGTTCTCGCCGACCTGGAAGGTCGCGCGTTCGTTGTTGCGGACGGTGAGTTGCGGGCGGGAAAGGACCTCCAGCCGGCCTTGTGCTTCGAGCGCCCGGACGAGGAGTTCAAAGTCGGTGGAGGCGACCGAGAAGTTCGGCACGCCTAGGGCCGTGCCGATGGGCGAGCCGGCGCCGAGGAACGAACCCCGGTAGAGTTCGCCCCCGAACGGGCCGACGCGGGCCTCGATCCCGAACTGCCCGCTCTGGTCCAGCGTGACCTCCGCCAGCAGCACCTGGATGAGGACCTGCGGCGGGGTCGCGTCGAGTTCCTTTACCAGCGTCTCGACCTTCGCGCGGTACCGGGGCGAGACGGAGATGAGCAGGCTGTTGCTCTTGTCGTCTCCCTGGACGATCACCTCTCGCTCGAGTTGGCTGACCAGCGAGCCCACCCGATCCGGGCCGAGCAGCGTGCGAACGCGGGTGGACTCCTCGGTGAAGTAGTCTCGCAGGGTCCGGGCGGCCTCCTGGGCCTTGGCGTTCCGCAGGCGGAAGGTCAGATTCTCGCGCTCGTTGACCTCCTTGGCATCGAGGCGGGAAACGACCTTGCGGACCTCCTCGATGTACTCGGGCGTCGCGGAGACGATGAGTGAGTTCGTCCGGGCGTCGATGGTGACGGAGAGTTGCTGGCGTTCGTCGAGCGTGGGGTAGAACTGGCCGGCATCGTCGGGCCCGGCGGCGAATGCGGGCGGGCCCGCGGCGCCGTCGGTGCCGCCCCCCACTGCCCCCGCTCGCTCGGGCACGAGGACCAGCGTGTTGCCGTTCTGCCGGAGGCTGAACAGTTCACGCAGCACGGCGGCCATGGCCCGCGCGTCGGCGTGGACGAGTTCGAAGACCTCGATCGCCCGGGCCCCCGCGGCGGACTCGTCGATGTCGGTCACCAGGCTCTCGATGAGCACCATCAATTGGGCCGGGGCGTTCACGACGATGGAGTTGGTGCGCGGCTCGGCCGTCAGGGTCACCTGCTCCTGAATCGCCCCGCTGATCTGGGCCTCGGTGAGGTTGCCCGGCGTGTCCTGGCCGTTGGCATCCTTGCCGCCGCGCGCCTCGCGGAGGAACCGCACCACCAGCGCCTGCCGCTGCCCCAGCGCCCCGCCGCCGGCGATGGGACGGCCCGCGAGCACGTTCTGGAGCAGTCTGACGACCTCGACGGCGTCGGTCTTGCGGAGTTCGATGCGCTTGATCTCGGTGACGGCGGTGATGGGCGCGCCGTCAAGCCGCTGCACCAACCCGCGGATGGCTTCCACGTCCGCCGCGGTGCCCGTGACGACGAGCGCGTTGATGCGGGGATCGGGTGTGACGCGCACGGCATCGGCACCGCGCTCGCGATTGGCGCGGTCCACGTACAACTCTCGAAGGGCCGCGACGAGTTGCTCGACCCGCGCCGAGGTGACGCTGATCACGTCGACCATCTGCGCCCCCGCCAAGGCCTCGGCCCCCTGGGTGAGCACTTCTACCAACTGCCGGACGATCTTCAGGTTCTCCTCGCTCGCCGCGACAATCAGCGAACTGGTGGCCGGCTCGGCCTGAATCGAGAAGGTATCGCGCGGGGAGGCGAGTGCGCCCGAGCGCTGGGCCGCGTCGATCCGGTCACGCATGAGTTGCTGGATCTTCGGCGCCAGTTGAGCCACGTTGCCGGCGGGCACGGGGATCACGTGGAGGCCGACGCTGGGGTTCATGGCCTCGCCATCGAGTTTGGCGATGAGCCCCTCGACGATGGCGAACGACCGCGGGCTCGACGACACGACCAGCGAGTTGGTGCGGGCGTCGCTGGTGACGGCCAGGTCGTCCTCGGGCCGGAGCGTCCCGGCCTGAACCTGCTGGCGGAAGATCTCGCGGAGCATGCCCGCGACACGGTCGGCGGCGGCGAACTGGAGCGTGTAGACGCGGAACGTGTTGGCCGCCGAGGCCGCCGGCACGTCGAGCATCTTCACCAGTTCGCGCATGACGGCGATGTTGCTCGTGCTCCCGACGATCAGCACCGCGTTGATCGGCTCCTGGGCGACGATCACCACGCTCGAGAGGTTGGCGAACAGGTCGGACTCCAGGCGGTTCTTCGGGTCTGCCGGGTCCTTGCCCTGCTGGAGCATGGCGATCCGCCCGACGGCGCGCTGCAGAGCCTGGGCCTCGGGCGATTCCCGCAGCCCGTCCACGAACACCTGCCGGAGCGTCAGCGCGATCCGCCTCGCGTCGGCGTGCTTGAGCGCGATCACCGCGGGCTCGACCCACCCGGCGCCCTTGTCGCTATCGAGTTGCTTGACGATCACCTCGACCAGCGCCGCGGCGTCCTCCTGCGCGGCGACGATGATCGAGTTCGTCCGCTCGTCCACCGAAACGGCGATGGGCGACATGATCCCCTTGCCCGCCTGCGTCGTGGGCTCGCCCCGCACCGTGGTGCCCGGGAGCGTTCGCAGACGGTCGGCCTGCGAGAAGAGTTCGCGGATCACCCCCGCCACACGCTGGGCCGCCGCCGCCTGAAGCGGATAGAGCCGGACGGTGATCGCCTCGCCGATGGGCAGCCGGTCCAGCAGCCCCACCAGGTCGCGCACCGCGGCCACGTTCTCTTTCGTCGAGGCAACCACGACGGAGTTCGTCTGCGCCTCCGCGAAGACGCGGATGGGTTTGGAGAGGTCGAGTTGCAAGGGGGCCACGTCAGCGCCACCGCCGGCGCCCCCGGGTTCGCGCTGCACGTTGAGCCGGCGGATCTGCTCCATGAGCGCCCGCGCCGGCGCGCTCGCGGCGTCGGTCGCCGCGGTCTTGAGCATGTTCTCCACCGCCGCCACCACCTGGGCAGCGGCCCCGGTCTTCAGGCGCACGATCGCCAGCGTCTGATCGGCGTGCGCCGGCGACGCGTCCAGAGCCTTCACCAGCGCCGCGACCGAGATGATGTCCTGCTGCGACCCCACCACCGCGATGGCCCGCCGGCTCGCCAGCGCGGTGAGCGTCACCGGCTCGCTCACCACCCCCGGGCGATCGGCCGGCTGGGCCTGCGTGACGCCCAGTTGCGTGAGCAAGCGGATCACGTCCGCCGGCGCGTTGTTCTCCACGTCCACGATCTGCACCGTCTGACCAAGGCCCGCCACCGCCTCGTCCCCTGGGCCCTTGGCCCCGGGTGCCGCGGCGTCGAGTTCCTGCGCCACCTGCCTGATCTGCTCGTACACCTTCTCGCTGCTGGCGATCACCAGCGCGTTGGCCGTGCGGTCCACCTCCACGGCGAGCGTCTCCCCGCCTTCACGGGCGACGCTGGCGAACGTCGTCCGCACCGCCAGCGCGACGCGGGCCGCGGGCACGTTCTTGAGCGCCAGCACGCGGACCTTGCTCCGCGAGCGGTCGCCCTCCTGCTGGAGCGTCTCGGCCATCGCGCTGATCTGCGCGAACTGCGACTCCTCCGCCCGCACGATCAGGCTGTTGCTCTTGTCTTCGCCGATGATGACCACCGAGCGAGGGCCTTGCTGCCGGGCCCCGCCCGCGGTGTTCTCGGTGAACGTCTGCCGCAGCGCCTGGGCGATCTGGCTCGCCGGACCGATCCGCAGGGGAATGATCCGCGCCTCGGGCAGGCGAGCCGAATCCGGCACGTCCAGTTGGGCCACCACGGCCCGCAGCCGCTCCATCTGATCGCGCGCGGCCCCGATGATCAGCGAGTTGGTCAGCGGCTCGGCGGTGATCGTCACCGCCTCCTTTGTGTCAAGCAGCACGCGGGGAACGTCCGGGCCGGTCGTCTCACCTCGGGCTCGGCGTTCCTGCTGGCGGGCGCGTTCGCGCTCCAGTTCCGCCCGGAGCGGCGCGGCAAACGACTCCGACAGCGCCCGCGCCAGCGCCACCGCGTCGGCGTGCCGGAGCGCCACGATCTCCAGCCGGCGCGACGTGTCATACTGCTCGTTGTCGAGTTTGTCCAAGAGCGCCCGCACGCCCTTCCACTCCGTTTCGTCGGCGGAGATCACCAGGCTCTTCGACACCGGGTTGGCGATGATGGTGACGTTCCGGGCGGAGGGCGTCGCCGCCTCGGGCGCGTAGCGCCCGTAGAAGACCTCCAGCGCCCGCGCCGTCTGCTCGGCGTCGGCGAACCTGAGGGGGACGAACTCGGTCGTCCGCTTGACCTCGCTGGGTACGTCCAGTTGCGCGATGATCCGCCGGGCCTCGTCGATCTGGTCCGGCGCGCCCGAGAGGAGCAGCGCGTTGTCGCCGTCGGAGAACGAGACCGCCGGGGGGGATTCGCCGGGGGGCGTCGCGCGGCGCTGGAGCACCTGGCGGAGCGTGAAACTCACGTCCGACGCGAGCGCGTGCGCGAGTTTGAGGCGCACGAACTCCTGCTGGCGCGACGGCTGCGCGTCGAGCGTGGCGATCTGCGCCGACACGATCGCGATGGCCTCGTCGGAACCCGTCAGCAGGATCGAGTTCGTCCGCCGCACGGGTGTCACCTTCACCTTGACGTTCTTGGGCAGGGCCGCCGAGAGCGACTGGGCCACGTCGTCGGCACGAGCCGTCGAGAGCGTGACGGTCACGATCCGCACGGCCTCCGCGGCCGGGGGGGCGTCCAGTTGCTCCACCAGGGCCGCGACGCGAGGGAACAGTTCCTCCGGCGCCGAGACCAAGAGCGCGTTGGTGCTGGCCTGCGGCGTCACGATCACCAGCCCTTCACGCTGCGCCAGCGAACGAGGGAACTGCTCGCGGAGGGTGGCCGCGATCTCCTGCGCGTCGCCGTTCCGCAGCGTGAAGAGTTCACGCGTCCGCCCCGCGTCCTCCTCGGGCTGGTCCATCTCCGAGACGAGTTTGCGAACGAGTTCCAGGTCGTCCTTCCCGCCCGCCGCGATCAGCACGTTTCCGTCGCGCGAGCCGATGAGCGTCGGCCCGCTGTCGGGCGCGCCCGGGGCCGCTCGCCCGCGGAAGAACCGCTCGAGACTCTGGGCGACCCGCTCCGCCGCCGCGAAGCGCAGCGTGATGGGCGCGATCTCCCGTGCCGCCCCCGCGTCGGTATCCAGTTGCGCGATGTAGCCCTCGGCCACCTTCAGCCGCTCCGCCCGGCCCACCAGCACCACGGTCCGCGTCCGCCCGTCCACCTCGACGCGCACGCCCTCAACGTCGCTGGACTGCCAGGGCCGTCCCTGCTTGTTCATGGCGGCTTGCAGCGCCTGCGCCACCACGCGCGGGTCGGCGTGCTGGATCCGCACGGCCTTCAGCGCCACCTCCGCGCCGGGGGCCGCGGGCACGTCCAGAGCCCGGATGATCCGCTCGGCCTGCTCGAACTGGTCCCCCTGCCCGATCATCACGATGCTGTTGGTCCGTTCGTCAAAGTCGAAGATCAGGAGGTCCGCGGGCGGCACATCGCTCCGCCCCTGCGCCGCGGTCATCGTCGTCCACCGCAACTGGTTCAACACCTGCTCGACGGTCTGGCGGATCTCCCCTACGCGCGTGTTGGCGAGCCCCACCGCCCGGAACGTCAGGTCCCGCGACGCCGCGGGCGCATCAAACTTCGCCACCAGTCCCTCGATCTGCGCGAAGTCGTCGTCATTGGCCGCCACGACCAGCAGCCCCGCGCGCCGATCGCCCACGATCGAGAGCCGCCCACGCTGGCCCTGCCCGGGTCTGGCCGCGGCCTGGGCGCGCTGGTCGAAGAACTGCCGCAGGCTCGTTGCGATCGTCACCGCGTCGGCACGCTTGAGCGCGATCGACCGCACCGGGAGCGCCCCGGTCGTCTCCGGCTTGTCCAACTCCCCCACCAGCCGCTTCACCTCGGCGACCTGCTCCGCCGTGCCGCGGAAGACGAGCATCGACGCGTCGTCCGCCGCCGAGATCGCCAGCCGATCGCGCCGCGCCGGGTCCCGACCCGCCAGCACGGTCTCGATGATCCGCTGCACCGCCGATGGCCGGGCCACCTGCAAGGGCAGCATCACGACCTCCGACCCGTCCTCGCCCACTGCCTTGTCCAAGTCCGCCAGCAGCCGCTCCGTCTGGCGGATCTGCGCCTCCGTCGCGGTCACCAGCAGCGTGTTGGTGCGTTCATCGCCCAGGAACCGGGCCTGGGGCAGTTCGCGCCCGCCGCCCGGCGCGCCCTGGCGCACGGCGTCCAGGGCCGCCTGGAGTGTCCGCGCCGCATCGGGCGCCTTGGCGTTCTTCAGTTCAAACACGCGCACCGCCAGCCGGTCGCTCTGGGGTGACTGGTCCACCAGCGCGATGAACCGGTCGATCATCCCGATCGCCTCCGCCGGCGCCGCGACCAGCACCGACGTGTTCGACGGGTCGATCGTCATGCTGATCTGCGTCGGATCGAACGTCAGCGGCTGCCCCGGCGCGCCGTCCGGCCCCGGGACCGTTAACTCCACCGACCGGACCCGTCGCGCCTGGACCCCCTCGGGTCGCGCCCGGAACAGGTCGCGGATCGATTGCAGCGCCGCCTGCGCGGGGATGTTCTGGAGCGGGTAGACCTTCACCGTCAGCCGGTTCGTCGCCCCGGGCTTGCTGAACGCCGCGATCAGGTCCGTCACCAGGGCGAAGTCCGTGTCGTTGGCCGTCACGACCAGCGACGTGCCGTCCGGATCAGGCTGCACCGATACGCGGCCGGTCAGACCGCCCGGGTTGTCCGCTGCCGATCTGCCCAGTTGCCCCAGCACCGCGTTGAGTGTCCCCGCGACGCCCCAGCCGCTCGCGCCGTCGGGCAGACGGATGATCTTCACGCTCGTGGGCTCCGCGGGCATCTGCCGCTGGAGTTCCGCCGCGAGCGCGTTCACCTGCTCGATCGCCTTCGCGCCGCCCATGACGATGAGGGCGTTGGTGACGGGGTCCACCGCGATGGTCACGGGTGCCGCCTCGGGCTCGGCGGCCTGCCCCAGCGCCCCCGCCGACACCACCGCGGCCATCGCCACGACGCGCGGTGGGGCACCCGCCCCCCCCGCCCCCGCGCCTGCGTCCTCCGAGCCGCGGCGCCACGGCTCCGCCGAACTCCCCTTGGTCTCCTTGGCGGGTTCAGCCCCCGGCTTCTCCGGCGCGGTCCGCTTGAGCAACTCCTCGGCGCTGATCACCTCCACCTTCATCGCCCCGCGCTGCTGGAGCATCCGCTGGAGCGTCTGCGCGATCACCGCCGCGTCGGCTCGCGAGCGGTCGATGGGGATCATCCGCATCTGCTGGTTGCCCGACAGGCTTGCCGCGTCGAGCGCCTTGACCACCTCCGCCGCCCCGGTGAGCGCCTCGTCGGGCGCGGAGACGATCAGCGTGTTCGACGCCCCGTCGGCCGCCACCTCCACAAGCGACGCGGGGTCCACGCCCGCGTCGATCGCGCCCCGCTGCTGCATGTCGCGCACGCGGCTCACCAGCACCGGCCGCAGCACGCCCGCCAGCGCATCGGCCCGTGCCCCCGCCAGCGTGAAGACCCGAAGCCCCGTCACGGGCCTCGTGGGCTGCGTGTCGATCTCCTTGAGTACGCGCTCGAGGCTCGCGAACGCCTCCGACGGGGCCGTCACGATCAGCGTCCGGCTCACCGGCTCGGCGCTGATGGTCACCGCGCCTTGCTGCCCCGCCGCAAGCCCGGGCAGGCCCCCGCCGCTGACGAGGCTCCGCAGCGCGCTGGCGGCAGCGTCCAGGTTCGCCCGCTGCACGCGGTACGTCCGCACCTCCACGCTCGCCGTCACCTGTTGGCTGTCGAGTTGCTTCACCAGCGCCTCGAACGCGCCCATCTTCGTCACCGTCGCGTCCACGATCAGCGAGTTGGTCGTCCGGTCCGCGCGCACCACCACCTCCCGCGGCGGGCGACGCTCCGGCATCGGCTGCCGCGTCCGCGGGTCCAGGGGCATCGGCGGCTCGGGGTACATCTGGTCGATCGTCCGCGCCAGGTCCTCCGCGTGCGCGTGCCGCAGCGGGAAGATCCGGATCTCCCGCCCCTTCGCGTCGAACACCCGCTGCGTGTTCAACTCCCCCACGATCCGCTCGATGTCCGGGAACACGTCCGGGTGCGCCGACACCAGCAACGTGTTGGTGGTCGCGTCGGGGTGGATCTCCACCGGCCGCCGCGACCGCTCCTCGGGCGAGCGCTGCGCGTACTGCGCCGTCAGCGTTGCCGCCAGCGCCACCGCGTCGGTCGTCTCGATCCGCAGGATCCGCAGGGGCGGACGCTCCGCCGCCTCGCGCGCGTCCAGCGCCTGCGCCAACTGCTCCACCACCGCCAGTTGCCCGGGCTGCCCCACCGCCAGGATCGAGTTGGTCGCCTCGATCGCCTCAACCGCCGGCACCGGGCCCATCGCGCCGGTCAGCCCCTTGGTGCTCGCGAGCACCCCCGCCAGCGACGACGCCACCTCCCCGGCCTTCCCGTTCTTCAGACCGATCACCCGCACCTGCCGCGAGGCCGACCCCGCCGTCCCGTCCAGCACCCCCACCAACTCCTCGATCACCCCGAACTGCTCCGGCTCGGCCCGCACCAGCAACCGCCCCGCCTCGTCCAGCGGCTCGATCACCGGGGGCACGAACTCGCGACCGTCCTTGGGCTCCAGCATCACCCGTGCCGCCCGCTGAAGCCCCCCGGCCAACTCCGAAGGCCGGCTCTTGCTCACCGCCACCATCCGCGTCTCACGCTCGACCGCCGCCCCCTCCTGCGCCGTCCGCACCAGCCCGGCGAACGCCTCCAGACCCGCCCGGCTGCCCACCAGCGTGAGCGACCGGGCCTCCGCCTCCACCAGCACCGTCACGGGATCAGTCTCCGCCTTCCCCGAGAGCGCGTACAACTGCGACGCCTTCGCGCCGATCGCCGCGGGGTCGCCCGCCGAGACCCTCACCTGACGCACGTCCCGGTCCGCCCTGGGCTCGGTGTCAATCGCTTCGAGCAACTTCTCCAGAAGGTCCGCCTCGTCGCTCGGGCCCGACACGATCAGCCCGCGCCCGTCGGGCGACGCCGCGTACCGCAAGAGCGATTGCTGCCGGGGCGACATGAGCCGCGCAAGCACCGCCTGCGCCTGCTCGGCCCGGAGGTGCTTGAGCGGCACGATCGACGCCACGCGCTCGCGCCGCGGCCCCCCCGCCCCCCCCGCCGCCATCGCGCCGTCGGTGGGCGCCGCGCCGGGATCCATCTCCGCCAGCAACTTCCCCGCCCGCCTCACCTGCTCGACGGACCCGACGATCGATACCTTGCTCTGCGCGCTCAAGGGCAGCACCGTGGGCCGCGCCCGCGGCCCCTCGCCCGCGAACAGCGCGTTCACCCGCTGCGCCGCCTCGTCGGCCGACACGCCCGCCAGCGCGTACGTCACCATGTCGCGCCGCCCGCCCTCGCCACCCTCGCTGTCCAGGAGCGCGATCACGTCCTCCACCGTGCGCAGCCGCGCCGCCGGGCCCACCGCGATGATCGCGTTGATCCGCGGATCGGGCTGGATCGACAGGCCCTCGAAGTTCTCCTCCTGCACCACGCGGCGCTGCCCGTCCTTGTCGATCACCACCGTTGTCCGCTTCTCCGCCACCAGGCCCTTGAGCGCGTTGAACACCGACTGCGCCTCGGCGTGCTTCAGCGGGAACAACTTGAACTCCGAGTCCGCCGCAGGCTTGCTGTCCAGCGTCGCCAGGATGCCCTGGAGCCGCCGCGCAGACCCCGCTGTATCCACCACGACCAGCGCGTTCTGCTGAGGCAGCGGCGTGATCGCGCCGATCCCCTTGGTCACCAACTGGCCCAAACGCTCGGCCATCCCCGCCGCCGTCGAGTTGTTCAGCGGCACCACCAGCGTCACCAGTTCCGCGGCCCCCACGCTCTCGGGCACCTGCCCCGTGAACTGCCGCGCCCGCGCCTTGAGATCCTCGACCTTCGACAGCAGCAGGAACGTCGCCTCGCGCCGCAACTGCAACCCGTGCATCCACAGCATCCGGTTCACGATGTCCAGCGCCTCGTCCACGCTGTACTCGGCCCCGCTGATGAACGTCACCGGCGCCGCGGGCGGCGCCGCCTCCGTGATGACCGGGAGCCCCGTCTGCCGGGCGATGAAGTCCACCACAAGATCCCACGGCGCGTTCTTGAAGTTGAACCCGATCGCCTTGCCCCCGGGAGTGAGCGCGGGCGGCGTCGCCGCGGGCTGGGCGGGCGCGGGCGCCGCCGCCGGCGCCACGGGCTGCTGCGGTGCAGCGGCCGCGGGTTGCGCTGGGGCGGGCGCGGCTGCCGGTGCCGGCGCGGGGCTCGGCTCCGCCGCCGGACTCGCAGCCGGCGACGGGCTCGCCGGCGCCGGAGCGGCCGTATCTTGCGCAAGGCTCGCCGCGCTCGTCCACGCCATCGCCTGCCCCGATGCCAGAACCAGCACCGCGGGCAGCCCCATTCGATCCTTGCGGCGAGTCGATCGCTTCATACGGCACCTCCCGTGTCGTCACCGGCCTCCGTCAAACCCTCGCGGGTTCGAACAGATGCCGGCCCTGCCAGTCCACGCCCCCCACGCCCCCACGCCAAGGCCGCGTCCCCGGCCGAGCCTTCCCGTCCAGACTCCGATCGGTCCCACCTAGTCAGTTTACCGACTTACCGCCCGGCGCTCCTCAAGCGTCTGGGCGAGGGCAACCACGAACTCCTGCTCCCCGATCCGGAGTCGCGCCTCTTCCCCCATCGCCCCGACGAACGTCGCGCCCAGCACCTGCTGGCCCGGTGCCAGCGTCAGCCGCTGCTGCGTCTTCTCGTTGTTCAGCCACAGTTCCGGGCCCGAAACCCCTCGAACCAGCGCGACCACGCGCCACTCCCCGTACGGCACCGGAGGCGGACCCGAAGGCCCGGCCGGCGGAGGCGGCGCGGGCGGCTTCTGCGCCACCGCGGGCTTCGGCGGGGGCTCCCTGAACACGTTCTTGCTGATCACCGGCTGGAACGCCGCAATCACCTCCGGCGGGGGCTCCTTCCACAGCGCATCGCTCGCCGTCGGCCCCACAACCGGTACGTCCGGCGCGAACACGGTGGTCAGCCGCAGCGTGAAATCCACGCGCGACCGATCCTTCGCCTCGCCGATCGGGTTGATCACGAACCCATCCACCCTGTTCGCCCACGGCTGGTGCTGCACGATCGCCAGCACACGCAGCGCCTGCGCCAGCGTTCCCGTCCCCTTGAGCGATGCGCCCATCGTGCGGAAGTCGATCTGCTCCCGCCGCGTCCGCCCGCCCCCGGACCCCGCGCTCCCGCTCCCCCATTCGCTGGCGACCAATGCCGCCGGGTTCCTCACCCGGGCCGCCTCGCTCGTGGTCACCACCACCCCCGCCAGGCCGGCCTTCGCGCCGATGTCGTTGAGCGCCGTCCGGAGGTTTGCCTCGACGCGCTCCTCGGTCTGACCCAGTTGCCCCGCGGTCAACTCCCGGATCTGCCGCGTGACGGCCGGCAGCGTGTTCACCTCGCCCGAACGCCGCTCGATGTCCTTTCGAGCAGCCTCTGCCTGCGACTCCAACTCCCGCGCCGGGCCGGCGTACACCCGCTCGTACCCCCACCACCCGCCACCGATCGCGCACGCCGCAGCCGTTCCCCACAGCACGCGCGGGTCGCGCAGGTACTGCTTCATGCCCCACCCCCGTTCCCACCCGCGGTCCCCTCGGGTGTCGCGGCCTTCGCAGGCTCCGCCTTCGGTGCCGTCGCAGGCTTCGTGCCCGGCGCGTCGGCCTTGGCCGGCGCGGGCGGCCGCTGCGTCAACTGATAGTCAAACCGATCCGCGACGTCCGCTCCGCGGGGCTCGACCAGGTACTCATCGAGCAGCCGGAGTCGAAGATCGTCCGCGACATCCCGCTGCCGCACGCGCCCCGCCACGCCGAAGACGACGCTGCGCCTGGGGTCCCATTTGCCGCGCGCATAGCCCTTGCCGCCGTCCTTGGGGAGTTCGAACCGCACATCGGCCGAGAGCGACGCGCGCAACTCCTCGATCACCGCCGCCGGCGGGTCCGGCAGTTGCTGGTTGATCCGATTCAGTTGCGACGTCCAGTCCGCCCGGGTCCCCAGGAATGCCCGCAGGTGCTCGAGCCTCGCCTTGGCCTTCACAAACTCCGCGTGCTTCTGCGCCACCTGCTGCTGCTGGGTCTGAAGATCCTGCACCTCGCCCCGGCGACGCGAAAGGTCCCGCTGCGCCCAGGTCCATGCGCTTCCCGCCAGCAGCACCGCCGCCAGCGCCCCGATCAGCACGCGCCGGCGCCGCCCCTCGCCCGCCGGCGCGAACCGCCGGGGCGACACGAGGTTCAGCCCCTCGCCGGCGCGCTGGCCCAGCAGCCCCACCAGCGGCGCCAGCGCCGCACGCTCCGCCGGGGTCATCACCTCTCGCGACGTGACGGTCTCGGGCAGGTCCGCCGCCTCCGCCGGGATCTCCAGCGCTGCGCCGATCTCCGCCGCGAGCCGCTTGGCGAAGGCGTCGGTCCCCATCACCACCGCGCACTCGACGTCGGTCGAGTCCGCGCCCACGCGGTAACTCATCCACGTCCGCTTCGCCTCCACCACCATCGCCGCCAGCCCGGCGGAGTTCTCAGGGTCGTCGAGCGCCCGCACCACGTCGATCGCCCGCGCGAACGCCGGCCCGCCCGGCTCCACCACCACCAACTCCGTCGCCCCAGCGCCCGGCACGATCCCCAGCACCGTCCCGCGCGCACCCCCGACCGCCCGCGCCCGCACCATCACCGACGAACCTTCCACCGTCAAGCCCACCCGGGCGATCCGCACGCCCGCCGCGTCGGCCGCCTCGCGCCGCCACCGCATCCGGTCCGCGCCGAGCGACGACGCGAGCACCGCCCGTCCACCTTCACTCGCCCCGGCCCCGAGCGGGCAGTAGTCCACGCCCCATTCGTCGTCCGCCACGCCCGTCCCTCGCCCCAGTTGCAGCCGGACCATCCCCGGCAACTCGTGCTCCGCGACTCCGGGCGGAAACGCCAAGCGCTTGAGCGTCACCTCCCCGCGCGACGCCGCGAACACCACTCCGCCCTTCTTCGCCCCCTCCAACATCCCCGCCTCGCGAAGCCGCTCCCCGAGCCACGCCCCGACGGCTCGTCCGTCCCCCGCGTCCATCCCGGCCGGCAGCGCCGCGATCACCCACCGCTCGATCACCACCCCCGCGCCGCTGCCGCGCACCATCACCGCCGAGAGCCGACCGCCCTCGATCATCACCGCCACGCTCGGCACGCCGGTCCGCCTCATGCGCCTCCCTTGACTCAGCCTCCGCCTGTCGTCCATCTTCCGACGCGCCCGCCCGGTGCCGCGCGCGGCTTCTTCTCCACGGTAGCACCCGTCCCACCCGACTGTGCCGGCACGGGCGATACCACGGGCGGGGGCTCGCCAGCCGCCGCTCCATCAACGGGCCGCGACTCACCCCCGTTCGCCCCCGCTCTGTCGCTCGACCCTTCGGGCGCCGCCTCCGCCGCCACCACCGGCCCGCGCTCGTCGAGCCACGCCGCCGCCTCCCGCATGCTCACATCCCGCAGGTACGCCACCCTCGGCACCTCTCCGCTCACGTCGATCACCGCCTCCAGCGTCACCCGGTCGCGCAACGCCGCCTCCGAGTCCGCGCCGGCAACCCCGCTCCCGCCCACCCCTTCCGCCCCCGCCACGCCCCCGTCCACCACCACCCGCCACTGCATCGTCCGGTGCGTCACGTGGTCCACGGCCTTCGCAAACGCCTCCGGCGTCAGCACGCCCTTCTCCAACAGCCACAACACCCCGGTCCGCTCCGTCGAACTCAGCCCGCGCCGCACGCTCACCGCTTTCGCCGCTGATTCCGCGTCGAACCCGGGCACCCCGGCCAGCACACCCTCCGCCGCCCGCGACACGTCCACAAGCCCCACGCGGAATGCCCCATCCCCCACCGCGATGGCGTCCAGCACCGCACCCACACCCGCCGGCGTCACGCCCGCGCCCAGCAGCCTCGCCGCCAGCGCGCCGGTCGTTCCCGGGCCCGCCGAGCCGCCCTCTCCTCCCCTTCCCACCGCCTCGATCACGCCCTTCACCGCCGCGAGGTCCTTTGCCGTCAGTGCCGCGCCCAGCGCCGCCTCTACGTCGCGCGTCCAGCCCCCGCTGAGCGCCAATCTTGCCCCCCCGACCGCCAGCGCCTTGCTCGCCCCGCCGCTCACTTGCGGATCAAACGCGAACACCGTGATCGGCGGCGCCCCCGCGGCGCGCTGCTCGCCCCCACCACCACCGCCGACACCCGAGGCCGCGCCGCCCGTGTTCCACCCGAGCGACACGAGGCTCAACGCCTCGGCGACGCTCCCAAAGGGCCGCTGCTTCCGCCGCGACACGATCTCCTCCGCCAGCGCCGGCCCAAGCCCCACCGCCGACAGCCGCTCCGCCGACGCGCTGTTGGCATCGGCCACCGCCGCTTCCGCCGCAGCGTACGGGCACTCCTCGCCGCCGACGATCCTCAGGCGATACAGGCCCCGCGCCCCGGCGCCCGGCGCACCGTCCTCGAAGAGCACGCCCTCGCGCTCCAGCCGCGGGTTCTCCCCGCCCAGGAGCGCCCAACGCTGCCGCCACAACTCGTCCGTCGCCGCCTGCACGCCCGACCACGCCAGCGCCCGGGCCTGCACCCGCCGCGAAGCCGACGCCGTGCTCGCGTACTCCGCGCTGGCGAAGTACACCGCCGTCGTCCCGACCAGCGCGCCCAGCGCGATCACCAGCAGCACCGCCGCCAGGGCCACCGCGCGACGCCGCTTCACGCTGCGCACGCTCATGACCCGCCCTCCTCGCCCACGCCGCCGTCGGGCACCGCGATCACCCGGACTCGAGTGGGCACCCCCAGCCCCGCCTCGACCGCCTCGCCCGCGTGCGTCGCCTGCGTGCTTACGCCCCCGCCCCCTCGCCCCGCCACCCCCCCACCACCACTCGGCCCGCCCATCCACACGCTCACCTCCACCGCCGCGGGCAACCCGCCCGCCTCCAGACTGTCGAATGTCTCCTTCCACGCGCGCCCGTCGAAGTACCGCAGCCGCAGATCACGCACACCCTCCGCCAGCACCGTCGTCGCGCGCGACGACTCTCCGCCCGCGTCGATCATCCATCGCGTCAACTCCACGCGACCAGACCCCGCCTCGCCCACCAGCACCACCTCCATCCCCACAAGGTCGCTCAGCGTCCGCGCCGCCGACCGCCCCGCGCCCGTCCCATCTTCCCCGCCCTGCCCGCTCGCTCCGCTCGCATCTCCGCGTTCCCGCTCGCTGGGCCCCGCCAGCCACACCGCACGCGACAACACCCGGATCGACCGCGGCCCACCCTTCACGCCCGCGCCGGTTCCTCCCCCAGACATATTGCCCGCCGTCGATGCGAGCAAGCCTGCCTCCAGGCGCTGAAACAGCATCGCCAGGCCCGCGGCCTGCTCGGCCCCCGCCACCAACTTCCCGCGGCGCTCCAGCAACGCCCACTGAAGCGAAAGCACCGCCCCCAGCAACAGCGCCAGCAGCGCCAGCGCCAAGATCACCTCGATCAGCGTGAACCCGCGGCGTCTCATCGCTCCGCCTCCGCCCTCAAACCCGCCCCCCCCGATCCCCCCGATCCCCCCGACCCGCCCGACCCAACCACCCCCCCGGCCTCCGCTCGGTGGGCCCCGGCCACACGCACCACCTGCACCAGCCGGTACGACAAGTCCAGCCCGCCCCCTTCCCGACGCGCCTCGATCGTGACCGCCGCCAGCCCGCCCCCCGCGCCCCAAGGCCTCGTTTCCACCCGGAGCGACCACGTTGGCGAGCCCGCCGCGCGCTCGCCAGCGCTCCCCCGCGCTGCCTCATCGCGCCCCGGCCCCGCCAGGCTCGCCGGCCACGTCGCCACGGGTCCGCTCAGCGACTCGGCCGACACCGCGCCGCTCTCGATCAGCGCCATCGCCGACCGCGCCAGGTCCACCAGCCGTTCGCGCTCCCGCGCCACCCGCTGCGTGTGTAGCGCCTGCCCCAGCGCGTTCAGGATCACCAGCCCCGCGATCACCAGGATCGCGATGGCCAGCGCCACATCGAGAAGAATGATCCCTGTCCCCCGACCCCGACCGCTCCGCCGCCCACGCTCGGGCCGGCCGATCACCGCGCGCCCCCAACCCCCCCACCACCCTCAGTCCCCCCGCCAACGCCGACCCCCGCCCCGCCATCGACCACCGCGCCCAGCGCCGCCCGCGGGACCGACACCACCCGCACCCGCCCGCTCAGGCTGTCGACGCGGATCTCGGCCAAGCCGCCCCGGCCATCGAGCAGGAATCGCGGGCCGGGACCCACCACCTCGCCATCGGGCAGGAACACCGCAAGCAGCAACGCCGACCCGGCACCGTCCGCCGTACCGTCGCTCGAGTCTTCTCGCGATACGCCTTGCGACTCCGGCGTGCCCGTGGCCTGGGCCGCGCTCCCATCGAACCCGGGCGTCGCCCCCGCGCCCCGCCCGTCGGCCGGCTCATCGCGTCGGTCGCTCACCACCACGCCCTTCGGCAGGGTGAGCGTCGCCGCGGGCCGCTCGCTCGTTCCGCCATCGCCCGGGCGCTTCTCGGATGCCGCATCACCCCACGTCGGCCCATCGGTCTCGCGATCCGGCACACCCAGCGCGATCGTCTCGGCGAAGACCTCGACCTCTCCGCTCCGCAGCGTCCGCGCCAGCACCCGCACCGGCGTGCTCTGCCGCTGCGCGTCCGCCCGCGCCATCGCCAGCGCCGCCTCCAGTTGCAGCCCCGCGTCGGCCACCCGCCCCGCGCGAGCCTGCGTCACCGCGATCGGCACCACCACGCTCGCCAGCGCGAGCAGCAGCGCCAGCACGATCATCACCTCCATCAGCGTGAACCCTCGCCTGCTCATCCGGTGTGCTCCGCGTGATCCCCGCTCATCCCCCGCTGCCGCTGGTCCCGCCGCCGGTCGTCGATCCGCCTCCGCCCGTGCCGCTCGTGCCGCTGGTGCCGCTCGCCCCGTCGGTTCCGCGGCCCTTGCCCTCCCACACGTCGATGTCGTCGGCCGTCCCGTCTTGCTTGTCCGCCCCGTACGACCACAAGTCGAACCATCCTTCCGGACCCTTCTCGCCGACCTGCCGATAGCCCCACGGGCTTCCCCATCTATCGGTCGGCGCGGGCTCCGACAAGTACGCCGCGGTCCACTTCCCCTGGTCCTCCTCCGGGAGGGCCGACTTGTCCCACAGGGCCTTGATGCCCTCCTCATCGGACGGGAACCGGCCCACGTCCACGTTGAATCGGCTGAGCGCGTCCTTGATGAGCCGCATCTGGATCATCACCATGTCCTTGCCCGCCTTGTCGCGCTGCCCCAGCAGGTTCGCGCCCACAAAGCCCAGGATCGCCAGGATGATCACGATCACGATCATCACTTCCAGCAGCGTGAAGCCCCGGCCGGAGCGGAGGCGGCGGAGCCGGGTCTGATCGCGCAAAGCGGTCGCCATCGGGGGATTCCTTTCCTTTGAAGTCGCCCTCCGCGACCCCTCGGCAAGCAGGCGCTCTTGGGGACCCGGGAGGGTGAGAACCGAGCCGCAGTCTATCGCCTTCTACCCGCCCGGGCGAGCCGGGTTGCGAACATCTCCCGATCGGATCGGGGGCCCGAGAATCCGCGCGGCCCGCCCGACGCGCCGCCCCCAGCCCGCCCCGTCGATACCGCCCGCGCTCCCGCGCGGCACCCGCGTGAACCGGGTGGCGCGGCCCGTCGATCCTTGACCGCCAGACCTTTCCACGTTACTCCGCAAGGACCACGCCATGCCCGCCAGCCGCTCCCGTACCGAACGATGGAGGGACCTCCTCGACCAACTCGCCGCGCGGGGCGGCGCGCTGGAGATCGCCCTGAGCCAGGGCGGCATCGTCGAGCCGCACGCCGACCTGGTCTGGCGGGTGCGCATCCTCGACCTGGATGAGAAGTCGATCGCCGTCGAGTCGCCGTCGGTCGCCGGGCGCACGCTCAAGGTGCAGCCCGGGACGGAACTGATCGGGACGATCAACGTGGGGCAGAACCGCTGGATGTTCGTGACCCGCGCGCAGGGCTACAAGGTCTGCCGGAGCCGCTTCGGAGGCGAGGTCGCAGGCCTGACCCTCGACATGCCCGTGCACGTGGAGCGCTGCACGCGCCGCCAGTTCTACCGCATGTCCGCCGCGCAGGTCACGCTGCCCGACGTGCAGGTGTGGCCGCTGCTGGACCCGGCGTCGGTGGTCGCCGCGGAGACGGCCAACAAGGCCCTCGTGCTCGAAGCGATGACGCCGGGCTTCAATCCCGCCGGGGCGCCGGGCGAGCCCGACTCGCCCGAGAGCATCCTGCTCCCGCAGGTCGGCCCGGTGTTCCAGGCGAAACTCCAGAACGTTTCGGGGGGCGGGCTCGGGCTGGTTCTCAACCCGGGCGAGGCCTCCGCGGCGGATCGCTACCACGCGTTCTGGCTCCGCATCGACCTGCGCCCGCAGATCCCCGTGCCCGTCGCCGTGAGCGCGCGGCGGGTCCACTGCCACCTGGACTCCAACGGGCAGACCTACGCGGGCATGGCCTTTGACTTCACCTTCAACCCCTCGCACCAGAAGTTCGTCACCGAACTCTTCACGCGCTACATCGAGGACCTCCAGAGCCGCCAGCGGACGCGCACGACCCAGGCCGCCGCGGCCTGAGTCGAGCGACCGGACCGCCACCGCCCCGCGCAGAAAGTGCTTTCAACAGCAGGGCCCCGCGGCGGGCTTCTGGGCCGCGCGCGCCTCGACCCCTTCGACCCCCCCACCCGACCCCGCCGAACGGCTCCCTGAGGATTGCGCGCAATCTTGCGTCCGAGCGCTTCAATCTGCGCGACGGCGACCGGACATCCGGCCGACTGGCACGCGGCGTGCTTGCGGATCGCGCGCCGCGGCTCGCCATCGGCTACGCTTGCCGCGCGCCGGCCCCCCCTTCCCCTCCCCCATCACCCGCCGGCGCGCGACGCGAGACCCGACTATGGACCCCGACACCATTCTGCTTGAGACCGAAGAGCACATGACCAAGGCCATGGAGCACCTGCGCAAGGAACTCCGCGGCATCCGCACGGGCCGGGCCTCGCCCGCGCTGGTCGAGTTCGTGAAGGTGGAGTACTACGGGAGCCAGTCGGACCTGAAGTCGCTGGCGTCGATCAGCGTGCCCGAGCCGACGCAGATCCTCATCAAGCCCTTCGATGCCGGCGCGGTCGCGGAGATCAAGAAGGCGATCGAGACCTCCGGGCTGGGGCTGAACCCGATGCCGGAGGGGAAGCAGATCCGCATCAACATCCCGCCGCTCTCGGGCGACCGGCGCAAACAACTCGTGGCGCACTGCAAGAAATTGGCTGAGGAGACGAAGGTTCAACTCCGCAACGCCCGGCGCGACGGCAACAAGCACGCCGACGGGCTCAAGAGCGGCGCCAACCACATCCCCGAGGACGAACTCGAGCAGTTGAAGAACGAGATCCAGGAACTGCTCAAGAAGTTCGAAGGCGAGACGGACAAACTCGTCGCCGACAAGAGCAAGGAAGTCGAGACGCTCTGAGCGTCCCGCGCCCGCCCCGACATCCCTCCCCGACGCCTCCCCGAGGGCCTAGCGCTCCTCGCTCTCCCGCGCCTTGAGCGTGACGGGGAGGGTCAGTTCCTCGCTCCCGCGGACGACGACGACGTGCACCAGGTCGCCCGGCTTGGCGGCGCGGAGGAAGCGCATCCAGTCCTCGACGGACTTGACCTCCTCCCCGTTCCAGCGGATGAGGCGGTCGTCCTTCTTGATACCGGCCTCGGCGGCGGAGGTGCCCTCGTAGACGTCGCCCACGGGCACGCCCGGCTTGTCGTCGGCGTAGGTGCCCGGGGCGATCCCGAACCGCACGCGGACGCCGCCCGCGCCCGGCCCGGAGGCCTGCGGGTCGGGGGTCTCCATGGTGATGCTCGGGCCGGTCGCCTTGGCGTAGACCAGGGGCTGCTCGCGCGTGGCGAGCATCATCGCGGTGTCGGCGAAGAGCCGGCAGACCTGCACCGCGCCGGGCGTATTCACGGTGGTGTACACGTCGGTGGGCATGTGGTACTCGCGGTGGAGGCCGGTGAAGAAGTGGAGCACCGGGATGCCGCCGCGGTAGAAACTGGCGTGGTCGGAGGGGCCCATGCCGCCCGGGAGCGTGCGGACCTTGAAGGGCGCCGCGTCAAAGAGGGGCTTGAGGAGGTCCATGAAGCCCTCGGCGGACCCGACGCCGCTGACCTCAAGCCCGGCGGGCTCGCGGAGGCGGCCGATCATGTCCATGTTGAGCATGGCGTAGGTGGCGCTGGCGGAGACGGGGGCATTGCGGACGAAGAAGTTGGAGCCGATCAGCCCGCCCTCCTCGCCCGAGAAGGCCATGCAGACGATCGATCGGGCGCTGGCGCCCTCTGGGAGGGCCTTGTACCGACGCGCGACCTGCTCGGCGACGAGCAGGAGGCCCGCGGTCCCCGAGGCGTTGTCGTCGGCGCCGGGGTGGAGTTTGCCCGCGCCCTGCGGGTCTCGCGAACCGAACGCGCCGTAGCCCACGTGGTCGTAGTGGGCGCCGAGGATCAGGTACTGATCGGCGAGCGCGCCCTTGCCGCGGATGATCCCGGCGACGTTGTCGGTCTTGTTGGGCTTACGCTCGATCTCCGCCTCGATGGCGACCTTCGGGCCCGAGAGTTTCGTGACGCCGCCCTTGGCGTCGGCGGCGCGCGTGAGCGCGTCAAGGTCCCCGCCCGCGGCGGCGAGGAGTTTCGCCGCGGCGGCGGGCTTCATCTGGATCACCGGAACGTCAACGCTGGCTCCCCCGCGCACCTGCGTGCGGAGTTCGTCGAGCGTCTCCACGCGCGGATCGTCGGCCCCGGGCGGGTAGACGACGACGATGCCCACGGCCCCGCGCTGCACCGCCCGCCGAATCTTCGGCGCCAGCGTCGCGTTCCCCGACCAGGGGGTCGATGTCGCCCACTTGCTCTTGCCCTCGGCCGTCTTGGGCTCCAGGCGGAGGACGACGGCAATCGAGCCGGTCAGGTCGCTCTCCGGCGTGTCCTTGCCGTCGGGCCCGGCGTAGGTGCTGTAGTCCTCGGGGCCCTTCTCGATGCTGTACCCGACGAAGGCGAGGTGGCCCTCGGCGCGCCCGTTGCCGGAGGTCGGGGAAATGGCGAAGTCCGCCCCGGGGGCGAAGGCCGGGCCGGCGATCGCGGCGACGCTGACGGACTGCTTGCCCGCGGTGCGCTCGCTGCCGGCGCTGAAGGTCTGGCGGAACGTGAAGCCGGACGCGTGGGCGGAGGCTTGTTCACCTTCAGTCGCGGGGATCGGGAAGAACGGTTCGAGGCCGGCGCGCTTGAAGTGGAACTCGACGTACTCGGCGGCGAGGGCGTTGCCGCGGAGGCCCGGGGCGCGACCCTCAAAGAACGGGTTGGCGAGCGTGGCGTTGTGCTGGAAGTAGGTGGCCTCGTCGGCGGAGAGTGCCGCGAGGGCCTCGGTGAAGGCCTTGGAGGCGGGCGAGCCTGGTTGGGCCGCCGCGGCGGGGGCGGATTCCGGGACCGCTGCGGGCGGCTGAGCGGGCGCGGCCGCGAGGGCGATCGAGGTGCCCAGCGCGAGTGCCAGGAGGAGCGACGACGCGCCACGGACGTTGGAGATGGGCATGGGAGGTTTCGCGGGGGGAGGGGCCGAGGGGGGGAGTGAGGGGGGCGAGGGGAGTTTGAATACCAACCAAGCGTAGTGGATGCCCGGGGGTTGGGTTGCCGTCGGGCTGCCGCAAGCGGCCCACTGGCGAGGATTAGGCACGCCGCCGCGTCGTCACGTTCCCCGCCTTGTCCTCGATGAGCAGGGTCTGGGCCTCGGTGAGGAACAGGCCGTGGTCGAGCACGCCCGCGGTGCGATCGAGGGCGTCGGCGACGGCCTGCACATCGTGCTCGGCGGTGAGTTTCACGTCGAGGATCAGGCAGGCGTTATCCGTGATGAGCGTCTCGGCGATGGGGTTGCCGGCGGCATCCTTGCGGCAGCGGACCATGCCGCGGAGGTTCAGGTCCTTGGCCAGCCGAGCGCGGACGCTGGCGAGGGCCATGGGGACGATCTCGATGGGCAGCGGGTAGCGCTGGCCCAGGTGGGCGACGAGTTTGGAGTCGTCGAGGATGTTGACGCAGGTGGCGCTGGCGGCGGCGACGATGCGTTCGCGGGTCATCGCGCCTCCGCCGCCTTTGAGCATGCGGCCGCGCGGGTCGAGTTCGTCGGCGCCGTCAAAGAGAAAGTCCACGCGCTCGACGGCGGCGAAGTCCACGATCTTCAGGCCCAGCGACGCGCCCAGTTCCGCCGTCGCGATGCTGGTGGCGACGCAGGTGATCGACAGCCCCTCGGCCTTCACGCGACCGGCCAGGGCCCGCACACCCCGGGCCGCGGCCCGGCCCGTGCCCAGCCCGACGATCATGCCCGAGGTGACGCCGGCCACGGCCATCTGCGCGAGTCTGTCCATCGCTCGTATGTACCAGAACGGGCGGAGTGGGGCAACCCCTCGCGCAACAACCGACGCGCGTACGATCCGAGCGGAGTGAACAGCCCCTTGCTGGCGCGCCCACGCCGGGGCAAGGGAAGGCGGCTCCCCAAGAGAGATCTCCATGCTTCGAGCGATCGCGCCGGTTGTTGCCGCCCTGGGTCTGTTCGCGCTGAACGGAGTCGTCCGGGCGGATCCGCCCCCGGGCCCGGACGTGCTCACGGAGGGTGCCGGGGCGTCATGGGGCGCGATGGCCGATGAGGCCACGGCGGCGGTGTTCGATGACGGCTCGGTCGTTCGCGTCGGAGCGCAGTCGCTGCGGTTCGAGACGGACGGGGGCTTCGACACTTGGCTGTTCAGCCCGCCGGGACGCGACGCCAACTGGAACCTGACGGCGGCGGGCGCGGGCCTGCGATTCTGGCTTCGCGCCCAGAACACGAGCCCGTTCGGTTTTCAGGGGCCCTCGCCTTGGGTGCGGGTGTATTCGGCCGGGGGCGCGTATGCGGAGTTCTCGCCGCTGGGCTGGAACCCGGCCAATGACGCGCGGGAGGATTGGGTGGAGATTGTCGTGCCGTACGCGGGGAACGCGCGGTGGCAGCGGACAAACGTGGGGTCCCCGAATCTGTCGGCGGTGACGGCGGTGGAAATCCACGCGGACACGTGGGACGCGGGCTTCACGCTGTGGATTGATGGGCTGACGTTCTCGATCCCGACCCAGCCGCCGGAGGGGCTTGTGGCGGTGCCGCTTGATGGAGAGGTGGCGCTGTCGTGGGCGTCGTACCCGGCGACGGCGGGCTTCGGGGGCTTTCGGGTGTACCGCGATGCGACGGCGATCACGAGCGTCGCAGGGAGGACGCCGATCGCGACCATCCCCAGCAACGGCGCGACGGAGTTCGCGGACGGGGGCGTGGTGAACGGGGTTGCATATCACTACGCCATCACGGCGGTGGTGAACGGGCAGGAGAGCGAGATCGCGCGGTCGATCGGTCCGCGCAAGCCGCGCAGGCTCAATGACCTGCAGGTGGTTTCGATCGCACGGACGCCGCGGTTCCCGCGGTACGCGCCGACGTACGAGGACCGGGTGGTGACCGAGCCGGGCGGGTTCGGGCCGTACCACTACTCGGCCGCGACGGGGCTGGGGGCGGGGCAGACCGCGCAGACCCAGAGGTTCCCGACCCTCGGGCAGCAGGTGACGTACACGGCAACCGTTCGCAACGCGGGGACGGTCCCCTTCATTCAGTCGTTCAACGGCAGGTGGCGGGTGGACGGCGCGCTGGTGACGACGGTGTTCTCCCCGCTGCTGGTGCTGTTCCCCGGCGAGACAACGGAGTTCTCGGTGAACCGCCCCTGGACGGGCAACGATGAGTTGATCGCGTTCACTGTCGACGACGCCGACGAGCGGCCCGCGAACAACGCGCTGGCGGTGAACGCGCGGTCGGTCGGGTTCCTGTCGTTCTTCGACACGAACTACCTGGAGGACTTCAAGGCCGAGAGCCAGGCGACGCCCGGGGCGGCGACCGACGATCTGGTGGACTGGCTCAACCGTCACATGGTGCGGTTCAACGCGATGTTCGCGGCCGCGGGTTCGCCCAAGCGGGTGCACTTCGACACGCTGGCGGAACTCAACGACCGCGACGCCGACCCGGCGATCGATACGCTGCCCTATGCGATCTTCCCCTTCAGGTATCGTGGGGGCGAAGGGACGCTCCGCAGATCGGGCTACTACAACCCCGCCGACGAGATCGACTTCGGGCTGCTGCACGAGATGGGTCACCAACTGGGGCTGATCGACCTGTACCGATTGGACCTACCGGGTGATCGGAACCTGGTGAACGGGCAGGCGTACTCGACGATTCCGTGCCTGATGCACGGGGTGTCGCCGTTCCTGTCGGCCCACTCGGCGGGGGCGACGACGCGGTGGTACCTCACGGCCCACGGGTATTACGGGCAGTACCTGTACGCCATGCCGGCCGAGTGCCGCTTGCAGATCGTCGGCTCCGGCGGGCAGCCGCTGGCGGGGGCAACGGTGCGTGTGTATCAGCGGACGGAGCGGCCCGGGGAGGGGGATGTCATCACGCCGCAGGTCAAGTTCCAGGGCGCGACCGATGCGGGTGGGGTGTTCGTGCTGCCCAACGTGCCGATCGACCCGGGGCAGGTCCCGCCGGCGTTCAATGGCGACGCGCTCGGGCCCAACCCGTTCGGCTACGTGGCCGTGGTGGGGACCAATGGGCTGTTCCTGATCGAGGTCGAGGACCGCGGGTTCCGCGACTACGCCTGGCTGGACATCACCGAGGTGAACGACGCGTTCAACGCGGGCCAGACTGGAGTGGCGACGTTCACCCGTCACGTGGCCCTGGGCGGGACGATCCAGACCACGCCCCCGGACGACATGGCCGAACTCAACGCGGCCGACTGGGTGGTAAGGGCCGACGACGGGACCATCGCGGTGGAGGACGATCAGCAGTTTGTCGTGGCGGGGGAGGGTTCGATCCGGCTCACCTGCACCGGCGGCGGCGACAACGCCGCCCGGTACCCCGACGGGCTAGCCCAGTGGGATCTGTCGGGCATCACGGCGATCCGGTTCTCGGCTCGCGCGGTCAACGACAACTCGCCGAGGTTCCAGAACGGCTCGCCATGGGTTCGCCTGGGAAATGGCGACGGCTACCTCGAGTGGCGTCCCACGACCGACATCCTCGACGCCGCGGTCACGCAGTGGGTGGACTTTGCGATTCCCGTCGCGGGCGACGAGGTCTGGCAGCGGACCACCTTCGGGACCCCCGACCTTGCGTCGATCCACTGGATCGAGATCCACGCCGACACGTGGGGCGCGGGATTCACGCTCTGGCTGGATCGCGTGGGCTTCGACGGTCCGAGCGGCTGCCCGCTGGACTGGAACGGCGACGGAAACCTCGATCCCGATGACCTGGCGGACTACATCGGAGGGTATTTCAGCCAGCCGCCGGACCCGCGGAGCGATCTGAATGGCGACGGGTCGATCGACCCGGACGATCTGGCCGACTACATCGGCGGGTACTTCTCGGGCGCGGGCTGCTAGCGGCCGGAGGTGGGGACGCGCAGCGTCAGGTTCGAGAGCGCGGGCTATCGGCCCCTGCTCGGGAAGATTGGGGACCTTGGGTGATCTAGGGGTATCGGCTGTCAGTTCGGTGCCGGCGAGGTACCGGGCGGTGGCCCCGCGCGGGAAATGCTGAACCGATAGGGTGGAAACTGCCAACATTGGGGCAGATTCCCGCGAATCGGCGACTGGGAAGCGCTCGCGGGGCGGTTTTTGGTTGACAGGTGGTTGACGGCGTGGTATCTACTGATGTTGAGGGCATTCCGCGCTGGGCAGGCGTTCGCTTGCCGACGGGATGCATGTGCTGAGGAGTCTTCCATGTTCAGAGTTTCTCGCGCCAGTGCTGTTGTTTTGTGCGCGCTCGCCGGAACCTGCCTCGCGCAGGCCGACGATCTGTGCACGCTTCCCGCCCAGCAGTTGAAGGATCCCCCCGCCGGGATGCGCTTCCTGCCCGTCACCGAGATCAACCAGTTGGTCTACGCGGTGACGTCGCCCTCGGACGCCCCCGGGACCGCCAGCCGCGGCACCGGCGGGTCGTCTCGGCTCGTCAATGACGCGCAGTTCCCGAACTTCCCGCCCGCGCAGGGCGTGACGTACCCGATCGCGGTCAACGGCGTGGCGTTCGCCTGGATCGCCTTCGGGCCCAACCCGGGCACGGGCGCGACGTTCGACTATCAGGTGACGTTCTACGACGACATCACGCTGCCGGCCCCCGGCGACCCGAACGTGTGCGGTGCTCCGGCGTTCTACAGCAACGTCCTGGGGACGTTCCGCGTGAACAACATCGCCCCGTCGTGGGGCTTCGTGCAGTGGTTCCAGGATCCGCTGGCTGTCGTTGACGGCCTGGGCAACCCGGCCACGATCAACTTCCCCGACCAGTCCTGGGCGCACGAGACGACGATCTTCCACGCGGGCACCGACAACGTGTACCGCGGGACCGATCCGTTCACCAGCGTGTCGCAGATCGTTCCGCTGGCCCGTGGCCCCGAGACCGGCCCGTCGGTCGGCACCAGCAACCCGCAGTACTGGAAGAACAACCCCGCCGCCGGCGCGGGCGTTGACGCGAACGAGAACGGCGTCGAGGACTACTCCGAGGTGTGCCCCGCGGGCACCAACGGGCTGGCCGGCTCGGCCGCGGCTCGCCGCGACGTGTACCTCAAGTTGCGGGCCGACCTGCCCGCGCCACCGCCCCCGTCGTTCACCGATCGCGGGACGATCGATTGCGCGAGCGGCCCGTCGACGTTCGACGTCGAGGTGGTGCCGGGCGCGGTGAGTTGGAACCGCATCGAGTTGGTCAGCGAGGCGTCGGTTGCCGCTCTGTCGTACCTCGACATCGTGGCGGGTGACATCACGGGCTTCACCGACGCCTCGGCGGGCCTGTACAACGTGGACGGTATCCTGATGGGCGCCGACCAGGACAACGGGGACCTCAACCAGGCCTTCCTGACGTTCGGCCACGGTCGCCGTGGCCCGTCCGGGGACTCGGTCGAGGGTGACGGGCGCAACGGCGACCTCGCGCCGGGCGTCTACTACCTCGCGGTCTGCGGCGGCGGCGCCAGTTTCGGCGGCTCGTCGTTCTCGGTCAACGCCTCGACGACCATCGACGCGGGCCCCGTGACCGTCACGATGAACCACAACACCGGCGCCAGCCCCTGCCCGCTGCCCGACCCGGTGGCCCCCATCGCGACCGACCTGGGCACGCTGCCCGCCGGTCCGACGACGGCCCAGATCCTGGTCGGCTTCCGCCAGGTCGGCTGGTACACCTTCACCACCACCTACGACGTGCTCCCCGATAACGCCAACTTCCTCGACATCACCACCACGGGCACCGAACTGGGTGACAGCGAGATCGGCCTCTTCTCCTCGACCGGCGCGCTGCTGGGCGAGGACGACGACTCCGCCGACGGCGTGCTGTCGCAGTTGTCCTTCAGCGGCCCAGCCGCCCCGGCGCGTCCCGCCGCGGGCGACGGCCTCCCGCGTGAGGGCCAGAACGGCGACACCGTCCCCGCCGGCACCTACTACCTGTGCGTCGGCCTGTTCAACACCACCTACGGCGCCACCGGCTGGCAGGCACGGTCCGACTCCCTGTCCCGCCTCAACATCAACGTCAACATCTTCACGCCCTCGGGTTGCGCGCTGGACCTGAACGGTGACGGCAACGTCGACCCCGACGACCTCTCCGACGCCATCGCCTGCTTCTTCGACACCGGTTGCACCCTCGACCAGAACGGTGACACCATCGAGGATCCGGACGATCTGGCCGACTACATCGCCGGGTTCTTCTCGGGCTGCCCGTAAAAGCCTGAAGCCAGCCGAGTTCAATCCTCAACGAGTCAGCACAACTCGGCTCCACAGCAACACGCCGGCCGGGCCCGCAAGGGTCCGGCCGGTTTTCATTGGGCCAAAGCGCGCCTGAGACGCCATGGCTACCCCCTAGAACGCGTGGACTTTTCGCGAAAGGCCTGGGCGGGGCCTTGCCCAGAGGGGAACTAGGCGTCATGATGGAGGTGCGAAGTGAAGGAAAGGGTTTTGGCCGCGCGGACAGGTCTCGTTCGCACTCGGCCGAGGAGGTTTCATGGTGACCCGTTCTCTCACTTCTGCTGTGCTGTTGTGCGCGCTGGCTGGCACGACGGCGTCCGCCCAATCCGATGCGCTCCCCGCGGGGATCATCAACACCTTCCAAGAGGCGACGGCGCCTGCGGGTTACCGCGTCGCGCCGGCGAGCCGCGAGGTCCTTCAGTTCGTCTACGAGATCGCGACCAACAGCGACAACAACACCGCCGGGACGAACTTCGGCAACGGCGGCTCGACGCTCTCGTTCGACGTGGGCGGGTTCCCCACGTTCGATCCGGGCCAGGGGGTCCCCAACCCGCTGCCGGTGAGCACCGTTGCGTTCGGGTGGGTGTGGGCGGGCCAGACGCCGCTGACGTTCGACTTCCAGGTCACGTTCTTCGACACGTTCGACCTGAACGCGACGACGGCGCCGTTCTACTCCAATGCGCTGGGCACGTTCCGGGTCAACGGCCTGACCTCCTCGGCCCAGCAACCGGGCCGGCAGGTGACGCAGTGGTTCCAGAACGGCCTGCAACTGGTTGACGCCAACGGCAACCCGGCCACCATCGACTTCCCCAACCAGCAGTTCGGCTACGAGGTCCGCTGCCTGACGGCGGGGACCGACGAACTGTTCCCGCAGAACACGGGTCTGCAGCACTACATCCGCGGCGGCCCGCTGGCCCCCATCACGGGAACCAGCATCCCCACGCGGTACTTCGACGCGAACTTCGACGGCGTGCTCAACCCCGACCCGGCGGCCGCTCCGCTTGAGATCTCCGGGAGCAGCGCGGGCCGGCGTGACGTGTACCTGAAGTTGCGTGCCGACATCCCCGCGCCCCCGCCCCCCGGGTTCGTCGACCTGGGCACGCTGGACTGCGCGGGCGGCGGCACCTTCACCACCGAAGTCGAGATCACCCCGGGCGTGATCAACTTCTACCGGATCTTCATTCCCTCCGACGCGTCGGTTGACGCGAGCACGTTCCTCGACGTCACCGCGGGCACGTTCGACGGGTTCACCGACGCGGACATCGCCCTCTACAACGCCGACGGGAACCTCGTGGCGCGCGACGCCAACGACGGGGACCTGAACCAGGGCCTGCTCACGTTCGGGCACGGGCGCCGGGCGGCCTTCGGGGACAGCATCCAGAAGGACGGCCGGGACGGGAATCTGCCCGCGGGCACCTACTTCCTCGCCGTCGGCGGCGGCGGCGCGGGCTTCAGCGCCTCGTCGTTCTCGGTCAACGGCGCCAACACGATCGACGGCGGACCGATCGCCATCACCTTCGACTTCAACGTCGGCGCCACCCCCTGCGCCCTGCCCGCGCCGGTGGCCCCGAGCGCCACGGATCTGGGCGTGCTCCCCGCCGGGCTGACTTCCGCCGCGGCGCAGCCCTCCTTCCGCGAGGTCTCCTGGTACACCTTCACGACCACCTACTCGGTCGATCCTTCGCAGCCCAACAACTTCCTCGACATCGACAACCTCGGCGGCGAGGACCCCAACAGCGACACCGAGATCGCCCTCTACGACAGCCTGGGCAACCTCATCGCCACCGATGACGACAGCGGGCCCGGCCTGCTGGCGCAACTCTCGTTCGGCAACCCCGCCACCCACAACGTCCCCGGCGTGGGTGACGGCGAGCGCTACAACGCCCAGAACGGGGACACCCTCCCCGCGGGCACCTACTACGTCGCCACGGCGCTGTTCAACCTCGATCCCCGCGCCACCGGCTGGCAGGCGCTGACCAACACCGGCTCCAGCGCGATCATCGGGATCCAGGTCCGCACGCCCACGGGCTGCGCCCTCGACCTGAACAACGACGGGAACGTCGACCCCGACGACCTCTCCGACGCCATCGCCTGCTTCTTCGATCCGGGTTGCGAACTGGATCAGAACGGCGACACGGTCGAGGATCCCGACGACCTGGCGGACTACATCGCCGGGTTCTTCTCGGGCTGCCCGTGATGCCTTCGTGATCGCAGATCGAAACTGACCTCCTCGGTTGACCGGCCGGGCCCATGGGCTCGGCCGGTTTTTCCTTTTGGATCCAGCGACCACGCCGGCGCTTCGAGATCAGTCCTCGCCCCGCGTGGGCCGGCGGAGTTCGATCGTGTCGCCCAATCTCCAGAGCCCTACGCCCGACCAGGAGGCGAGGTTGGGCGGTGCGTGGCGGTCCTCGATGCGCTCGAGAACCGCGGAGAGGTGACGCAGGCCGAGGCGGTCCAGCCCGGCGGGCTCGGCGAGCGCCCTTCGCTGCATCCCCTGGGGCGATCGGAGGAGCGCGAAGGCGCGTCTGAGGCAAACGGCGGCGGCGGGGGAGCCCGCGGAGAGGAGGTCGTCTCGCCGCCAGGCGATGGCGCCGAGCGAACCGCCGGCATCGAGGCGAGTTTCGCGTTTCCGCCACAGCGCTCGGGCATCGACCATGATTGCCGCGGCGACGCGGCGCTGGAGTGTGGCGGCGTCGCCGATCTTTCGCAGCGCCCCGGGTCGGGCCGCGAGCAGCGGCGGGAGCACGTGCGTGCGGAGCCGGGCGCGCAGGCGCGACACGTCGGCATTCGTGCGGTCCTCTTGCCATGCCCAGCCGGACTCTTGGCATAGTCGGCGGGCGTCCGACGGCTCGGTGGCAAGCATCGGTCGCACCAGGAGCACGGACGCACCGGCGAGCGGGTCGGGCGATCTCAGCCAGCGGCGGGGCGCGATGCCCGACAGCCCGGCGGGCCCGCTGCCGCGGATCAGCGCCATCAGGACCGACTCGGCCTGGTCCATCGCGTGGTGACCCGTCGCGACGAACCCGCACCCCGCGGCGAGCGCGAGGCGATGGAGTTCGGCGTAGCGAGCCCGGCGATACGAAGCCTCGATATTGCCGGGCCAGTCGGCGGCACGGGCCCGCCCCTCGACAAAGGGCAGCCCGAGCGCGTCGGCGAGTACGGCGACGGCATCGCGATCGGCAAGGGCATCGTCGAGCGGCCGCTGGTCGTGCACCACGTGCGCGATGACCAGGTCGGAGGTTGCGGCTCGGAGCGCCAGGACGAGCGCCGAGGAGTCCGCCCCCCCGCTGCAAGCGATGAGAGTCCTGGCCCCATCGGGATCTTGGGGACCGAGGAGACGGCGCCAGTGTGCGACGATCCGTCGGACGGCAGGATCATGCTTGGGCGGGACCCTCGGAAGCGGCCGGTCGGAATCCCGAGGTTGGGGATTCATGGGGGAGGGTAGCGCGGACGATACCTAGCACCGACCGGACGAACCGGTCCGCCCGGGGGCCGCCGCTCCGTGACGCGGCGTGGCTGAAGGAGGTCGCACGGATGAACGCGGGTCAGATGCTGGTCTTGGCGGCTGGACAGGCGGAGACGCAACTCGGGCTCTCGACCCCGCCCTGGGTCCTGTGGGCGATCGCGCTGACGGGCGTGGGCTTTCTGGTGTACTCCATCGTTCGGCACCGCCGGCGTATGGCTGGCGCCCGGGCGGAGGACCCGGCGTTGTCCGAGCCGCAACGCATGTGGGCGGCCCGGCAGAGTGGAGCACCGGCAACCCCACCGGCAGCGGGGGCCAACAGCGGGAACGGCGAGCGAGAGGAGGCCCTGCGGGCCCTGATCGCGGCCGCGGACGCACGAATCGCGGAACTACGGCGGCTGACGGGCGTTGTGTCCGATGGGGGGGTGGCGCGGAGCGCAGTTCACATGCAGGAGAACCCAGAGAATCGGGCATCGCGGGTCTTCTCCATGGCGGCGCACGGTACACACCCCGCGGAAATTGCCCGGGTGACGGGGGCGAGCGAGAGCGAGGTGAGGCTGCTGCTGGCGCTGCGGGGCGATGAGCGGGGAAACTGAGCCCCGCGGACGATGAACGCCGATAACGGCGGTCGCGAAGTCATCGGCCATGGATGTCGGCCGCCGCCGCTTAGGGTTCGACCGGAGGTCGGGCCGCCGCAGGGATGCAGCATGGCACTCACGACCACGGCCGAACCGGTCCAGGGGACGCTGTTTGCGCAGGAATCGAGCGGAACCGCCAACGCGGGCCCGTCGGCGAGCGAGTTGGGCGATGCGGCGCTGGCAGAGCGGACCAGGCTGATCGCGGGGATCATCGAACTGAATCCGACGGCAGCGCCGGCCTGGCTGGAGCGGTTCAAGGACGCGGCGCTGCGGAACTACCTGCGGCATCTGGACGCTGCGGCAAAGCCTCGCGGTCGCGGGGCGGTGTGGGTGCGAGAAGGGGAGACGCCAGCGCTCATGGCGCTGGAGTCGGCGGCCTGAAGGGGTAGTGATCAGCCGGGATGGGCGTCGGACAGGGGCCGGGGGGGGGAAGGGAGCCCGGGAGGACCGGGAAATCCTGCCAGCGGACTTATCTGGCCCGTCGGCACGTCCGATTCTGAGGGTGCTCGGACGGGATCGGCGGCTCAAGGACGGCTGCCGGGCGGTCCGATAAGTCTCGGGCTGACGCGCGAAGCGCGGCCCTTCGGGACGGAGCCCGCCATGGTCGACCAGACGCTGCGCCTGCACCGGATGATTCCTGCCCGCACGGCGTGCGTGGCGGTGCTGGCCGCCGCCGGGCTGGCCGGGTGCGTCGGCTCCACGCCTGTCGCGTCCCGAGCCCACGAGGCGGAGCCGGCGCCGGCCTCCGGCGGCGAAGAGCAGCACGAGGTGGCATCGGCCCAGGCGCATCGCCTCGAGGCCCACGGGACTCCAGCACGCGAGGCGATCGACGGCCCGGACAAGGGCGGCGCATGGATGCACGCGGCGGCTGCGCAGGCGGTCGCATCGCACGCGGCGGGCCTTGGCGGGATGAACGCGCCGGGCGTCGGAGATTCCGACGCGCTGATGCCGCACATCCCCGCGGAGAACCCGGATGCCGCGATGGTGGACGGGATGGAGGGGCTGGCGCAGTTGACCTTCGCGCAGGACGGATCGGACTTCGACCCCTGCGTGTCGCGGGACGGGAAGTGGCTGGTGTTCGCGAGCACGCAGCACCGCCCGACGCCGGATATCTACGTCAAGCCCGTGGGCAGCCGGACGGTGACGCAGCTGACGGCGGACCCCGCCAGCGAGGTGATGCCCGACCTGAGCCCGGACGGGACGAAGATCGCGTTCTGCTCCAACCGCAGCGGGTGGTGGAACCTGTACGTGATGAGCGTGGGCGGCGGGCAGGCGGTGCATCTGTCGGCGGCGCCGACGCACGACCTGCATCCGTCTTGGTCCCCCGACGGGACGCGGCTGGTGTTCTGCCGGCTGGGGCAGACCAGCGGACGCTGGGAGTTGTGGGTGATGGAAGTCTCGCGGCCCCAGGTGGCGGAGTTCATCGGGTACGGGATGTTCCCCCGCTGGTGCCCGGTTGCCGGGACCGGGAGCGAAGGGCGGGACCGGATTCTCTTCCAGCGCGGGCGGGAGCGCGGCGATCGTGCGTTCTCCCTATGGACCATCGAGTATGGCCCCGGCTCGGCGGGCAACCCGACGGAGATCGTGGCGGCGCGAGCCGCGGCGGCGATCAGCGCGTCGTGGAGCCCCGACGGGCGTTGGGTGGCGTACTCCACGGTACCCACCGGCACGGCAAAGGGCTCGGCTCGCGGAGCCGCGGACCTGTGGATCACCGCCGTGGATGGGAGCGGGCGGGTGAACCTGACGGGCGGGAAGTTCAGCAACCTCATGCCCGCCTGGGGCGGCGACGGACGGATCTACTTCGTGTCCGATCGCAACGGGCTTGACCAGGTGTGGTCGATCGGGACAAGCAAGGCGCTCGCGGCGGCGGCGGGCGGGGGGGGCGCGGGGGGCTCGAAGGGTTCGCCCACGCAGGCGAGCCACGCGGGCGAGGTCGAGGGGCACCGCGCGGGCGAGTAGGGCCCACGGGGTGACGGGAACGGCTCCGGACGGCCTGGCGGTCGGCGGGGCGATTTCGATGCGACGGACTCCGGGCGAGCGCCCGGGGCCCTCGCGGACTCCGGCCGGGGTGGAACCCCGGAGCGAGGGCAGGACGCCATGACAATCGCACAACTCCATGCACACGGGGCCCGTGGCTCGTGCGTCGCGTCGTCGCGCGGGGGTAGCACCCTCGCGGCGGTGGCGGCGGTGCTCACGGTCCTGATGGGAATGATCGGCTGCGCCCCCAAGCCCGACTTGGTGGCGCCGGCGGTACTCGTCTCGCCCTACGCGGGCACGAGCCGGCCGGTGGTGTGGGCCGTGGCCCCGCTCAGCAACGAGTCCGGGGCGAGCGTCGTGGATCCATTCGCGGTGAGCGATGCGATCGTGGCTCGTGCGTCCGAAGCCCGAGGCTTGGCGGTGCTCCCCCTCAACCGCACCCTGGCGGCCATGCGGGCACTGGGAATCAACAGCGTGCGATCACCCGGCGAGGCCCGAAGACTCGCGGCGGCGCTGGACGCCGACGCGATCATCGTGGGCTCCATCACGGCCTATGACCCCTATGACCCCCCCACTCTCGGCTTGATGCTCGGGCTGTACTCGCGTCAGGGCGAGGCGGGCAAGGGTGTTGATCCGAAATCGATGCGGTCGTCGGCGACCGATGCCGGGGCGGCGGGCGGGCCCGACGCCGACGCCCCGATGGCGGTGGTGAGCGAGCACCTCGACGCGCACAACCACGAGGTGCTGATGAACCTGAGGCGGTACGCCGAGGGGCGGCACGACCCGAAGGGCGCGCTGGGATGGCGGCAGTACACGGCAAGCATGGAGTTGTACACGGAGTTCGCGGCGTATTGGTCGGTGCACCGGCTGCTCCAGGAGGAGCGGCTGCGGGTGAGCCGGTCGATCGTCGCCGGCGGCAAGGCCCCCCGGTAACGCCGATGCGTCGGCGCCGGGCGGCGTGAAGGGACGGACCCCTTCGCCCGTGCGTCGCACGGGCTCGGACGGTGGATTCAGCGGAGCGCACCATGAGCACCCAGAACGGACCGGTCCAAGGCCAGAGCCCGGCGAACGGCATCCCGGCCCCAGCAACCCCGGCGGGCCCGATGCTCCCGGCGGTCGCGGGGTTCATCAGTTACCTCACCGACGAGCGGCACTTCTCCGCGTACACCGCGCGGTGCTACGGCGCGGACCTTCGCCAGTACGTCGAGTTCCTTCAGGACCAGGCCGGCGGCGCGCCCATCAACGAGCCCGCTGAGCGGCAGGCCTTCGAGGCCCGCCTCGCCCGCGCGGGCAAGCCCGACGCGCCCTCGGTGGCGGGCATCGTCGGCCCGCGGAGCCTGACGACCTCCATGCTGGACAACAACGCCGAGGGGATCCGGGCCTTCCTGGCGAGCCTGGGCGAGATGAGTTACTCGGCGGCGACGATGGCGCGGAAGATCGCCACGCTCCGCAGTTTCTACAAGTGGGCGGAGCGGCGCGGGCTGGCCCCGACCAACCCCATGATCGCCATCCGCACGCCCAAGCAGGGCAAGCGGCTGCCCAAGGCGGTGAGCATCGAGCAGATCGAGAAACTGCTCATCACCCCCAACGAGAAGGACGTGCTGGGCATGCGCGACCGGGCGATGCTCGAGACGCTCTACTCCACGGGCATCCGCGTGAGCGAACTGGTGGACCTCAACGCCGACGACCTCGACGAGGCCGGCGAGGCGATGCGGGTCCGCGGGAAGGGCAAGCGCGAGCGGATCGTGCCTCTGGGCAGCCACGCCCTCGCGGCGGTCAAGAAGTTCGTGGCCCTGGTGGAGGGCGACCCGCGCTACGCGCCGCTGTGGGCCGCGGGCCGTTCGAGCAAGCCGCTGTTCATGAACAAGCACGGCGGGCGGCTCTCGAGCCGGTCCGTCCGCCGGAAACTCGACAAGTACCTCAAGGAAGCCGGGCTGGACCCGACGATCAGCCCGCACACCCTCCGGCACAGTTTCGCGACGCATCTGCTGGAGAACGGGGCCGATCTGCGGAGCGTGCAGGAACTTCTGGGCCACCAGAGCCTGAGCACGACGCAGGTGTACACGCACCTGACTGCCGCGCGGCTCAAGCAGGCCTACGACCAGGCGCACCCCCGCGCCGAAGCGGGCTGAACAGCAGCAGCCGACACCTGAGAACGCTGGTTACTCCGCCAGCGGATCGGGCCGGAACAACTTGGTGTCGAGGGCCCACTGGCGCTCGGTGAAGTTCCCGCCGAAGTCGATGGGCGTGTCGCGGTCCGGCCGGGCCGCGGCCAGGGCGATGAACGTCTTGGCGTCCAGGTTGTCCAGGAGCGCCACGAAGATGGCCTCCGGAGTCATCGGGGGCTTGGCGGCTCCGAACTCGGGCTTGTCGTGGTGGCTGATGATGATGTGCTGAAGCACGAGCACCGCGTGCCGGGGGAGGCGCTGGCCGGTGGCGCGCATGACCTGCTGGGCGCGGTCGTGGAGCATGATGGCGCCATCGACGAGGTGGCCCAGGAGTTCGCCGCGGTCGGTGTAGGAGAACGCGCGGTCGTAGATGAGTTCGCGGGTCTTGCCCAGGTCGTGCAGGAAGAGGCCCATGAGCACGATGTCGCGGTTGATCTTGGGGTAGAGCGGGCAGACGCGGTCGGCCAGGTGCAGGAGCGTCAGCGTGTGCTCCAGCAGCCCGCCGAGGTAGGCGTGGTGCATGCTCTTGGCGGCGGGGCAGCGCTTGAAGGCGTCCATGAGCGGCGCGTCGTCGAGGTAGATCTGCGCCAGGGCCTTGAGCCCGGGGTGGGCGATGGTGCCCAGCACGCCTCGGAGTTCGGCGAACATCTCCTCCGGGTCGCGTGCCGAGACGGGGAGCAGTTCGACGAGTTGCTGGGGCGTGGGCTCGACGGGCTCGATGCGGTGGATGATGAGTTGGAGTTCGCCCTGGTAGGCCTGCGTCTCGCCCTCGACCTCCACGAAGCCCTCGGCGGGGAGGCGGCGGAAGACGTCGGGCTCGATGGACCACATGCGACCGGGCATCTCGCCGGTCTTGTCGCGGATGATGGCCTTGAGGAACGGCTTGCCGTTCTTGGTGCGCCCCAACTGGGTGTTGGAAATGCAGAACACCCCGCTGATGTAGTCGGAGGGCTCGAAGTCCTTGATGAAACGACGGGACGTGCCGGCGGACGGGATCGGGGGCATATCCGCGAGTGTAGCGGGCCCGCGAGGCCGAACCCGCTTCGGAGCGCGGCGCGCCGGCCTCACGGCGTGGGGCGTGGCCGGCCCGGGGGCCGAACCCCTACGCTGGGCGCGGATTCCGCACACGACTTGGGAGATCGACTATGGCCCGCCCGAAGACCCGTCAGCCAGCCCCCGCCAGTGGTCGCGCCGCGGAGGCCAGAGCCAATGGCCACGCCGCGCCGGCACCAACCAAGGCCGCGAAGGGGATGCGCGTCGAGAAGGACACGATGGGCGAGATGCAGGTGCCCGAGGGCGTCTTGTATGGCGCCTCAACCCAACGTGCGGTGCTGAACTTCCCGGTTTCGGGCCAGCCCGTGCCGTGGGGCATCATCGAGGCGTACGCGACGCTCAAGAAGGCGTGCGCGCAGGTGAACCTGGGGCTGGGTCGGCTCGACAAGGCCCGCGCCGCCGCCATCGCCGCCGCGTGCGACAGGATCGCCGGCGGGCTGCCTGATCTCGGCGGCTGGCAGGCCCACTTTCCCATCGACGTCTTCCAGACCGGTTCGGGCACCAGCACCAACATGAACGCCAACGAGGTGATCGCCAACCTCGTGTGCCTCGCGCGCGGCAAGCCCATCGGCTCCTCGAAGGACCCGGCGTACCTGAAGGCCGGGGGCGTCCACCCCAACGACCACGTGAACATGGGGCAGTCGAGCAACGACACGTTCCCGACGGCGATCCACGTCGCGGCGGCGGCGGCCATCACGCGCGACCTCGAGCCCGCGCTGGAGGCCATGGAACGCACCCTCGCCAAGCAGGCTAAGGCTTGGGACAGGATCGTCAAGATCGGGCGGACCCACCTGCAGGACGCGACGCCCATCCGCCTCGGGCAGGAGTTCAGCGGCTACGCGGCCCAGATCAAGCAAGGTCGGCGTCGCGTCGCCGAGGCCAAGAAGGCCCTCTGCGAACTGCCCATCGGGGGAACCGCGGTGGGCACCGGGATCAACGCGCACGAGGAGTTCGACGTCCGCGTGTGCGCGGCACTAAGCAAGGCCACGGGCATCCCCTTCCGGGCCGCGGAGAACCACTTCGAGGCCCAGCACGCCAAGGACGCGTGCGTCGAGGCCTCGGGCCACCTCAAGACGCTCGCGACGAGCCTGACCAAGATCGCCGGTGACATCCGCCTCATGGGCATGGGCCCCCGCTGCGGGATCGGCGAACTCATCATCCCCGCGGTGCAGCCCGGGTCGTCCATCATGCCGGGCAAGGTGAACCCGGTGATCTGCGAGAGCCTCATCATGGTCTGCGGGCAGGTCATCGGCAACGACGCGGCGATCACCTACGGCAACCTCGGCGCGCTCAACAGCACCCTGGACCTCAACGTCGCCATGCCCCTCATCGCGCGAAACCTGCTGGAGTCCATCCACCTGCTCGCGAAGGCGTGCGACATGTTCCGCGTGAATCTGCTGGAAGGCCTCCAGCCCGACAAGGCGAAGTGTGCCGCCCTCATCGAGGGCTCCTTGGCCATGTGCACCAGCCTCGTCCCGGTGATCGGGTACGACCGCTCAGCGGCCCTGGCAAAGGACGCCTTCAAGCAGGGCAAGACCGTCCGCCAACTGGCGATGGAGACCGTCGTCGGCCAGCCGGGCCTGAACGGCAAGCCCGTGACGGCCAAGGACCTCGACGACGCGCTCGACCCCTGGTCCATGACCCTCCCCGGCGGCGAGGGCAGCGCGGGAGGGTGAGGCTCCGCCCAAACGCCGTGCGCGGGGCAATGATGTCAGGTCGCGTCCGCCGACCGGCCGCGGCAGGAAGAGGGAAAGCCATGCACTCGCACATCCCGCGTCGCGCCCCGAGGCTGGCCACCGCGTTGATCGCGCTGGGTTTGCCCGCCGCGTCGCTCAACGCCCAGTTGGTGACGGCCACGATTCCCCAGCCCGTGGTGGACCGCTGGATGTACCCCTTCGGCTCGGAATCGGGCAGCCGCGCGACCGTCCCGGTCTTCTCCTCGGCCAATCCCTGCGGGCCCGACGACCGCTTCGACGACCGCGACTCCCAGTTCCTTGTCACCTTCGCCACGGCTTCCGCGGTCGAATCTGGCTGGCCCGCGGGCGCATACCGCGTGCTCGCGGCGACGCTTCGCCTCCGGGTGAGCGACGCCACCCCCTTCGCCTACGACCCCACGCCCGATCCGCTCTCGTCCTACCTCGCTCGGGGCGATGCCGCGGTGCCCTGCGCCCCCGACGCGGCCTTCACACCCGACCCGGACCCGGGCCGGCCCATCGAGGTCTTTGCCGTCGCGTTCCGAAACGGGTTCACGCCCGTCACGTACGGCGAGACATCAGCGTTCAAGCCGGGCTCGGCGTTTGTCCCGCCGTGGATCCATGTTCGCAACGCGTATCCGATCGCGTTCGACGCCTCGGGCTTCGCGCACGATGCCTCCAACCCGATCAAGGACCGAGTGTTGCTCCACGGGCTCGGGCTGGGCCTCGCGTCCGGCGCGACGCCCGGGTCGGTGCCAGCGGACGGAGCGGAGTTCGCCTTCGCGATCGACGCGTCGCGCCCGGGCGCGGGGGCGTACCTCGGCTCGGCCCTTGCATCTGGCCGCCTGCCGCTGCTCGTCTCCGCGCTCTTCGATGCTCAACAGGAGGTGATCGGGACGTACCCGAACTTCTACACGAAGGAGGCGCTTCCGTTCCTGTTCCCGAACGCCGCGCCGCCCGCGCTGGACCTGTCGGTCTTCCTTTGCAAGGCGGACCACAACGGCGACGGGGCGCTGGACCCCGACGACCTTGCCGACTTCATCGCGGGCTACTTCACGTCCCCGCCCGAGCCGCGCAGCGACTTCAGCCGGGACGGGATCATCGATCCTGACGACCTGGCGGACTTCATCGCCGCGTACTTCGAAGGCTGCCCGTAAGCCATCCCCACGCCCGATGGCTCGGCTGCTCGAGCGGCCCGCGCAACGCCGCGCGGCCCCTCGGCCTCAGGACACGATCGAGCCGGGCGCGATCTCCGCATCGGGCCGAAGCACGATCACCTTGCGCGTCGCGGGGTCGGCCGCGGCATCCTTGGGCACGTCGCTCGCCGCCAGCAGCATCCCGCGCGACTCCTCCCCGCGGATCACCCGCGGGGCGAGGTTCGCAACGATGATGATGAGCCGGCCCACCAGGTCCTCGGCCTTGTAGTGGTCGCGGATACCCGCGCAGATCTGCCGGGGGGTGCCGCTGCCGTCGTCCACCTGCAACTTGAAGAGCCGATCGGCCTTCGGATGGTTCTCGGCGCTGATCACCTTCGCCACGCGGAGGTCGAGTTTGGCGAACTCCTCAAACGTCACGACGGGCTTGGGCGCGCCGGGGACGGGCGCGGGGGGGGCGGCGGGGGCCGCTGCGGAAGTGGCGGCAGGTGTCGAAGGGGCGGGCGTCTGAGCCGATGGCGTCGCGGGCGTGGTCATGTCCCAAGTGTATGGAGCCGCACGGCCGAATACGCAGGCTTCAAGCGGCTTGCCCCGCGGGCTTGGCGTGGCGGCCCTCTGTGATCCACGCCCCGAGCGACAGCCCGAGGGGCGCGCCCAGGAACGCCCCCGCGAGCCAGTCGAACGGCATCACTCGCGCCGCGGGGAGCAGCGTGCCCCCGATCGCCGCCGCTGCGTAGCCCCGCTCAGGGCTCGACCCATGCATGAGCAGCCCGGCGAGCGGCCCGAGAGCGGCCATCAGGCAGACGCCCGCGAGAGCCCCCGCCTTCGGAGCGTGATGGTCCAGGAGCATGGCCGCCGCGCCGCCGATCACCGCTGACGCGGCCCCCGCCGCGATCGTCTGCCCCTTCAGCCCGTTCTGCGCCACCAGCCATGCGCCGACGAAGCCCGCGGCCACGCCGATCAGCACCGCCTGCCCCCACGCTCTCGCCCCAGGCGCGGGGCCGCTGCCGGATTCGCCACCCCGCGGCGTGACGAGCACGGCACACCCGATCGCCACGGCCGCGAGAATCGCCCCCTCGATGATCAGCCTCGGGGTCAGCGGCGCTCCGCCGTGCAGGCTGCTCCGCGACACCGCCTCGATCGTGCCCGTCCCGAACGCCGCCCAAGCCAGCACCATGCCCGCGTTGAACAAACCGTTGTGCGGGTGCACCAACCGGGATGTCGCCGCGCCCAGAGTCCCAGCGAGCAACACCGCACCGATGGCGAACGCGATGCCCAGCAGCGGCGTGGTGCTCAGCAGAGCCGAGGTGGCGTGCCCGCCGTCCGCGCCGTGCAGCCGGCCCGTCGCCAGCCACGCCACCGGCCCGGCAACGAACAGGCAGCCCGCGAACAGCCCCCAGCGGATGGACGATCGAAGCATGGAGCGGAGCATACGGGGCCGCCCGAGCCTTCGCCCGCCCCCCGGCTGGACGCCCTCCCGGCCCATCAGATAGGCTCTCGCCATGCACCACGCGACTCATCGCCCCTCGCGTCCTCGCGCCCGGCTTGCCCTGGCCCTCGGCGCGTGGCTCGCAGCCTCTGGGGCCACCCGCGGACAGCCCGCACTCGCCCTCGAGCCCGACATGGCCGAGGACATCGCCCGCATGGCTGCCGACGTGGACGAGTACGCCCGGTTCTTCGACATCCGCTGGTCGGAAGAGTTGCTCGACGCGCAGCACGAGTTCCTGCGCTCCCGCCTCGACGCACTCCGGGCTACGGACTTTGATCGCCTGGGGCAGGCAGGGCGGGTGGACTACCTGCTCATGCGCAACAACCTCCGCTCGGCCATCAGCGCCAACCGGCTCTCCCGCCAGCACCTGGGCGAGATGGATCCGCTGCTGCCCTTCCGCGGGGTGATCGTGCCGCTGGAGCGGGCCCGGTGGCGCATGACCCCCCTCGACCCTCGAGCCGCAGCCGGCGAACTGGCGAAGATCCCCGAGGCCGCCAAGGCGGCCCGCGCCTGGGCGGAGGCCCGCCGAGCCCGGCCCGACCGACCCGCCGACGCGCCCCCGCTCCTCTCGCCGGTCATCGCCCAGCGTGCGGCCAGAGCCACGGAGCAGTTGACGCGGTCGCTCGAACGCTGGTACGAGTACTACGACGGGTTCGAACCCGCTTTCTCCTGGTGGTGTGCCAAGCCCTATGAGGGCGCCAAGCAGGCGCTGGGCAAACTCTCGCGGTTTCTCAGGGAGGAAATCGCCGGTGTCCGCGGCAAGCCCGAAGACCCCCTCATCGGCGACCCCATCGGTCGCGAGGCGCTCCTCGAAGCGCTCCGCGATGAGTGCGTGGGCCGCTCCCCCGAGGATCTCATCGCCATCGGCGACGCCGAGTTCGCCTGGTGCGAGGCGGAGATGAAGCGGGCCGCCGCGGAGGTGGGGCTGGGCGACGACCGGCGTGCCGCGCTGGCCCGCGTGAAGCAGGATTCGCCGGGGCCGGGGGAGCAGACCGCGTACGTGACCGCCGTGGCGCGAGAGGCCGTGCAGTTTCTCAAGGACCGCGACCTGGTCACCATCCCCGACCTGTGCGACCAGACATGGCGGATCCAGATGATCTCCCCCGAGACGCAGCGCGTGCTCCCGTTCGCCGTCTACTACGGGCAGGCCATCGGCGTCGCGTACCCCACCTCGGCGATGCCCCACGAGGACAAGCTCATGTCCATGCGGGGCAACAACCGCCACTTCACCCGCATCGTCGTCCCGCACGAACTGATCCCGGGCCACCACCTCCAGCGCTACCTGAGCAACCGCGAGCGCCCCTACCGCCTTCGCTTTGACACGCCGTTCTACGTCGAAGGCTGGGCCCTGCACTGGGAGATGCGTCTGTGGGACCTGGGCTGGGCCCGAACACCTGAGGAGCGCATCGGGATGCTCTTCTGGCGCATGCACCGGTGCGCCCGAATCACCGTGAGCCTCCGCTTCCACCTGGGCGAGATGTCCCCGGCCCAGATGGTCGATTTCCTCGTTGATCGCGTGGGCCACGAACGCTTCGGCGCCACCAGCGAGGTCCGCCGCTACATCGGGGGCGACTACGGCCCGCTCTATCAGGCCGGGTACATGATCGGGGGCAAGCAGGTCCGCGCCCTTTGGCGTGAAACCACCAAGGCCGGCGGCGGCGGCTCAATGACCGAACGCGCGTTCCACGACGCGGTCCTCGGCGTCGGGCCCATCCCCATCGAACTCGTCCGCGCCCAGTTGCTCGGCACGCCTCTGAACCGCGACAGCGAAGCCGCCTGGGCCTTCCCCACCGACCAGCCTTGAACCCCCCGAGGGCTCTCTACCTCGCGGCACGAGGCTGCACCACGTACATCGTGGGCAGCAGGAACGACCGGCCCCCCTGCGAGTAGACCGGGCCGCTCACTACCAACGACAGCCCCTCCCCGCCGCGCATCGCCAGATCCTCCATCGCCATCAGGTTTGCGCAGGGCATCAGTTCCACAGGCGCATCGCCCCGAGCGTCTGGCGCCGCGTCAAAGACCAGCGACCAGCCACCGGATGGCGTGCGCAGCATCCGGCCCCGCCGACCGTTCAGAAACGTCCCCTCGCGAACCCCGACGGCGGGCGCTTCGTCCGGCGCGGCGGGAAGCCGTTCGGTCCGCACACCCGCCGCCCCGCCACCCTCCGCTCGAGTCGCCGCCTGCTCCAACTCCGCCATCACCCGATCGGCGTCGCCGCCCGGGGGTGCCGGGGGTGCGGGCGCAGGCGCTGTGGGAGCCGCGGGAGCCGGGGGGGGCGGGGGGGAGGGGGGGGCGGCTCGGACGGCTTCCGCCGGGCGATTGAGCAGGAGGAAGTTCCGCCCGTGGTACGCCGTCACCTGCCCGCTCACTCGCACCGTCACGGCCCCGCCTGATCGCTCCCGCAGGCGCGCAACCTGCGCCGCGTACTGCGACGGGAGCAACACCATGGGCGGCAACCGATTTGACGCCCCTTCGCCGCTCATCCCCGGCTCACCCCCGGGCTCAAAGACGATGACCAACTCGCCGCGGTCGTTGCCCGATACGCGCCCACGCTGGCCCACGAGCATCGTGCCCTCGCGGACCAGGCGCCCCCGGCCAATACCGGTCTGGGGTGCCGCGGGTGCCAGCGACGGCTCCGCAACGGGCAGGATCGGCGCCCGTCGGGTCGCAGCGTCCTGCAGGTCCTTCCGTACACGCTCCAGTTCCCCGTCGCCTTCCGCCGGCACCTTCGAGGGCGTGGGCTCAGGCTGTCCTGCCCCCCCACCGCTCCCAGGTTGGGCGAGGCCCACCCCCGGGACCAGTCCCCCAGCCGCCACCAAAGACCAACACCAATTCCGCGTGAGTCGCGCGCGTGCCATGCGTTCCTCCATCGGCTGAACGGCAGGCTAGGCGGGCTCTCCGACCCGGCGCGCGCGTCCCAGAACCCCCACCAAGGGCCCGACATGGCGCTGCAAGGGCTTTCATTCGCTCCAAGATCCCCATGTTCCCAGGAACCGAGCGAGGGGCAACGCGAATGAGTCTCAGGCATAGCATTGATCCAGGCTCGCGGTGTCTACTGGGCCCGCGATGATTCTCACTCGCAGCCAACAATCCCCCCTTGGAGCCCCAAATGTACAACGACAGTCCCCGCGGCCGTGACGGCCACCGTGGCCCCCGCGGCGGCCGCGACGAGTACGAGTCCCGCGAGCGGCGCGGGGTTCCCCTCTCCGAACTCGACCCCGCCCTCACGGAGGTCAGCCGCAAGGTCATCGGGTGCTCGATCGAGGTCCACAAGGCCCTTGGCCCGGGGTTTTCTGAGGACGTGTACACCAACGCGCTGTGCCACGAACTCGACCAACTCGGGGTCAAGCACCGCGTGGGGCACTCGTTCCCGGTGATCTACAAGGGCAAGAAGGTCGGGGAGCGCCCGGCGGACCTGTTCGTGGACGATCGGTTCATCGTGGAGATCATGGCCGAGCACCGCGAGATCAACTCGCTGGACCGGGCCAATCTCCGCGCGCAACTCCGTGCCGCGGACCTGGAACTGGGGCTCATTATCAACTACGCCGAGCGCCGCCTGAAGGACGGCCTCGTGCGCGTGCTGAACCCCGAGAAGATCCCCTCCCTGCGCGGGAGCGATCAGGGCGACGAGGGCCACGAGTCAGCCGTCGATCCCGATCGGGTCGCCTGACCATCCCCAGGGGTGGGGGAGGGTTGAGATTCCAGTCTATTGCCCGCCCGGCGCCGCACCCGCGGCCGCCGGTGTCGGCGCGCTCGCGTCGGGGGCCGCGCCGCGGTCCCTCGCGGGACGATCACCCTCGCGCGGGGCTCGCGGACGGGCCTGGCCGGGCTCCCCCTCGCCCTCCTGTCGCTGGGGCTTGGGGGGGCGTGGCAGGAGCGTGTCGGCGCACGCAAGTTGGTACGCCACCAGTGCCGAGTTGGTGCTGGACTGGTGGAGGTACACGGGGATCGCCAGGTCAAGTTTGTCGTTCTGGGTGTGCCAGCCGTAGCCGTAGTCGGCCCGCCCGATCTCGTCCCAGAAGAACCCTGGGATGCCGACGCGCTGGAAGGACATGTGGTCCGATCCGCCGCCCATGCGGACCTGCGGGCCGGTGCTGTGGATGTTCACGTTCAGGAACTTCTGGTCCACGGGGCAGAAGAAGACGTTGTTGATCGGGGCCGTGGCGGCGGCGAGCATGTCCACCTGCACGTCGGCGCAGGGGAGCCCGCCCTGGGTGTTGGTGCCGCCGTCGTCAACGAACGCGGCGGAGATGTTGCCCCAGTTTGATTCATTGGCCTTCACGTAGGCGGCGGAGCCGAGCAGGCCCTGCTCCTCGCCCGTCCAGTGGATGAAGCGGATGGTCCGCTTGGGGCGAGCCTCGGGGGGCGCGTCCTTGAGGACGGTCGCCAGGATCCGCGCGGCCTCGAGGGTGACTGCCGACCCCGTGCCGTTGTCGGTGCAGCCCTCCGAGCCGGGGCCGTCCCATGAATCCAGGTGCCCCGAGATGATGACCACCTGGTCGGGCCAGGTCGTGCCCGGGATCTCGGCGATCGTGTTGTACACCGGCACGGGGCCCGGCACGAACGTGGACTTGATGTCAAACTCAGCCCACACCTCCACCCCGTCGGCGAGGCGCGAGTTGATGTGGTCGTAGTCGCCCGACCGCACGGAGACGATGACCTCCGGATCGACTTTCTCCGGCGTCAACTCGCGCCACCCGTTCACCGCGCCGGTCCAGACGCGTTCGTCACGGCTGGCCATGATGAAGCCGGCGACGCCGTCGAAGATGGTCCGAGCCGGAAGGTCGATGGTCGAAGCGGCCTCGCCCCCCGCGACCTGCTCGCGGGCCTTGCGGAACTGGGTGTACCAGGTGGAGACGCGGCCGCGGACGTCGCGCATGCCACGCTCGGTCGTCGGCCGCAAGAGCAGCCACGCGCCTTTGAGGTCATCCTTCACCGCGTCGTAGGACGCCTGGTCATACGGCGCCTTGAGGATGCGCCCGCGCACGGGACCGTTCGTTCCGCTTGACCACGAGAGCGTGCTGAGCTCCAGGTCCCGGCTCGTGACGTAGTCGATCTTGACCTCGCCAGCGCCATCTTCGCCACGCCGCGGCCGGGTCTCCTGCTTCACCAGCACCTTGCCTGTGCTGGGGCCGCGATCGAAGCCCATGCCGACGGTCCCCCACTGCTCTATGTGGGCGTTCGCCAAGCCCCACGAGGCGTGTTGGTCTCGGCACCACTCGTTGGCCGTTCGCAGGTTCGTCGAGCCCGTGAGGCGAGGGCCGATCTTCTTGGTCAGGTGCTCCAGGTGCTTCATCACCTGGTTTCGGCTGCGCCCTTCGTCGATGATCTTGGCCACGATGCGCGGGTCGCCCAGTTTGACCTGGGGGATCGGCGCGTCCTTCCCGTTGATCACCGCGAAGGAGCCCGGCGCGGCGCTCCCGGCCGGGGCGCCGGGCGGGAGCGCGATTGCCACCGTCGCCGCGGGTGTCGCGGGCACCGCCCGGGCGACCGGCTGGCTCGTGGTTGCGGGGGCTGCGGCAGCCGTTGCGCCGGCCTTCGCGGACGCGGCCACGGGCTGGGCGGCGGCCTGCCCGGACTGCTGGTTCTTGCAGGCGACCAAGCCCAGCGTGGTGCTCGCCAGGACGAAAAGGAGGGTCGGGGTGACCAGCCGGGCGATGCGGGATGAGGGGTTGGGCATGGTGTCCTTTACACTCACCGAGGGCGTGCGTTGCACGTCGCGCCGCCGGTTCACGGCGCGGGGCGGGGGGGGTTGGTCCGAGGGCTGGGAGATCGGGGGGATGGGGTGCTCTAGGCCATGATGATGGCCCACACCAAGAGCACCAGGCCCGCGAGCACGATCACGATCACGGTGCCGGCGAGCAGAGTTGCGAGTTTGCTCTTCCTCTTGATCACGGGCAGACTCCCGCGGAGGCTCGTACGTCGACAGTGTACCAAAATCCGCTTCGAGCCGCGCCGCCTGGCGAAGGATCCAGCATGAGCGAACCCGCGGGGCTCCCCCCTGAGTCCTCGAACAACCCGGCCGCCCACGATCCGACGGTGTTGCCCGCGGGCCTGCCGGTGCCCATCGACGACGGTGCCGCGGCACATCTCACCGGGCTGGAACTGCCGCGAGTGCCCATGCGCTCAACGAGCGGCAAGTGGGTGAGCGTGTCGGATCTTCGCGAACCCGCCGTGCTGTTCTTCTTCCCCCGAACAGGCGTCCCCGGGCAGCCGCCCGCGCGCGGCTACGGCGGGGAGGACTGGGATGAGATCCCCGGCGCGCGGGGGTGTACGCCCCAAGCCTGCGGGTTCCGCGACCTGCACGCAGAGTTCGCCGCTCTGGGCGTGCGAGTCTGGGGCGTGAGCACGAGCACGCCGGCGCACCAGGCGGAGTTCGTGCGGCGCATGGGCGTGCCGTATCCCCTGCTTTCGGACTGCGACCTCTCCCTGACGCGCGCCATGAAACTGCCGATGTTCCGGTTTCCCGTCGAGAGCGGCGGGCCGGACGTGCTCATCCGGCGTATGGCGTGGTTCGTCGAGCCGTTCGCGCCGGCTCCGGCTCCGCGCAAGCGCCGGCACGCGCCGATCCCTGACCCGCCCCCGCAACCCAGAATCGTGCGCGTGTGGTACCCGGTCTTCCCGCCCGACCGCTGCGCGGCGGAAGTACTCGCATGGCTCACCGCGCGATGGGGGGAGCGGCGGGGGGCAGCGGAGGGGGCTGCTTCAACCGATCGAGGATGATGGGGATGGCCGACGGGACGCGCTGCGGCTCACCCACGATGGCGCGAGCCTCCTTCTCCAGCGGGGGCGAGCGAAGCATGAAGCGGTGCTGAGCCGCCACGCGGACCTCATCGCTCACGCCCGGGAGCGACGCAGAGTCCGAGGAGACGACGCCATCGCCCAACGCGTCCGCGAGGTTCGCCAGCGCCCGCTGCCCGCGAGAGATCTCAGCAGTCGAAAGCACCTTCGTCACCCATCCGTTCTCCAGGACGGACCCGAGCCACTCGGCCTCTTCTCGCGTCGCGGTACCGACGATGTTGGTGATGACCACGCCCTGCGGCAGCGGGCGGGCGTTCAGATCGGTGAGGAATGCCGAGCCCGGGAGCAGATCCGCCCCGGCCTCGCCCGCGCCGTCCTTCAGGAACCCCAGCAGCACGCGCGGATCCATGCCGGGCGATTCGAACCAGCGGACGAGGTGCTCGCGGCCCTCGGCGACGAAGCGAAGCCGCGCCAGTTCGCTGCCCTTGTTGGGCGTGCCGACCATGATCAGTCGATCCACCCGCGGCACGGGCAGCGCCTCGAGCATCCCCGGGCGTGTGAGGGTGTCGCGAGCGACCAGCCCGCCCATCGAGTGCCCGACGATCGACACGCGTTCCACGCCCAGGGCCCGCAGCGCCACCAGCGCGGCCCCCAACTCGGCCGCCGACCGGGCGCACCCCTGGTCGTTGGCGTAGTCGAACCGCAGGACGCGGTGCCCGTCAGCCGCGAGCGCGGGCGCGAGGTCTCCCCACACGCCGCCCGGCTCATCCAGGCCATGCACCAGCAGCACGATCGACGAAGGGATCGCCCCCGGCTTCGCGTCGGGGCCGCTGATCCCCACCCACCCCGACGCGACGCCGTCAGCGCCCACGGGGCGGAAGGCGCGCAGGCCCATCTCCGGCGGCGGCGACGCAAGCGCCGACTCCACCGCCTGCTTGAGCGAAGCCTCCGCTCTCGCCCGCCAATCGTCCGAAGCCTCCTTGGCGGCCCTGCCCTTCTTGCCAATCCAATCCAGCGCGCCGGCCGTCCACGCCGAGGCACGCTCGATCGTCCCGTTGACCTTGTCCTTCACCGCCTGCGCTTGCGCATCGGCGGGCCGCTTCGCCTCAGACCCCGGCTCGCCTGCGAGCACCGAGGTGCCTCCCAACACGAGCCACCCCGCGACCACGGCCGCGCCGGCACGGCGGGTGCCGTCCCGCATTCCGTTCGGGCGGCTCGTTGCGTGTACGTGAGTCTGAACCTTGCGCATGGTGTCCACTCCCCGGATGGATCGCTCCGAACGGGCCCCGCTCCACGGGTGCTCGCCGCGGATTATTGGGGCGGTCGCGGGCCGGGTTTCGGCGCTGGTGCGGCTCCAGGCGGATACCCCCCGGGCTCCGAGCCTCAGAAACCGGCGGCGCCGGCTCCCCAAGAAGCAGGCAGGCCCCGGACCAAGCCCACTTGAGGCCTTGTGACGCGGCGATTCGCCCCCGCAGACCCCCTATCCTCGCGGCCATGAGTCAGAACCCGTACGACACGCGTTCGCAGTTTGACCAGCGCCCCGCGCCCAAGCAGCCAGGCTACGAAGCCTGGCAGGAAGCACCCGGGCCGACCCGCACCAGCGCGCTCGCTGTGTCCTCGCTCATCCTGGCCCTCGCCTGCGTGACGGCTCCCATCGCGGTCATCCTCGGGGTGTCTTCGCTGTTCCTCATCGCCCGCTCTCGCGGACGGCTCACCGGCAAGGGCGTCGCGCTGGCCGGCGTGGTGATCGGCGTCGCGGCGTGCATGCTGTGGTCCGCGGTGCTCCTGGGCGGGCTGGCTCTGGCGCGAATGTACTCCTCGAAACTCGCCGTCCCGGCGGGCCAGGTCGTCAAGGCCATCGAGGAGCAGTCCTTCGACAGCGCACGCGCTCTCCTGGCCACGCGCACCGCGGCGAACATCACCGATGAACAGTTGGCGGCGTTCGGCGCCGCCGTGCGAGCGGAGATGGGCGCTTTCGACCGCATGCCCGACTCGATGGGCGACCTGTTCTCGTTTGCCGGGTCGGCCACGACGGCGATGGAGTTCTCCCAGCGCACGGCCGAGCGGATGGGCCCCGTCGCCCCGGTCTTTGCCCGGTTCCAGAAGGGCCACGCGGTCATCTGGGTCCAGGCCTCGCAGGACGACATGCGGATCGAGAACCTGCTGGTAGCCACCAACGCCCGGACGCTCGTGTGGCTCATCGATCCCGCCGGGGGCACCCTTCCGGGCGCAACCGCCCCGCTTCTCTCGCCCCCACCAGCCGCACCGCCCAGCGCGCCAGCGCCCGCCGCCGACGACGCGCCGCCCCCCCCGCCCGATGGCCCCGAACCCGAAAAGCCCGCCAAACCCGAGGGCCGGTAGCCCCGGCCTCAGACGGGCCAGTGCTCGCTCCGGCAGGCCTTGGGCGCGGGCATGATCTTGATGAGCGTGAAGAGCGCCCGGACGCCCAGCGTGGGACGGCCGCGCTCCATCACCGCGCGCAGGGTGTTGATGATCAGGCTCCCGCCCTGGATCATCTGCTTGGCCGTGCGCGTCCCTTCGGGCAGATCGTCGATCACCAGCGTGAACTCAGTCCCCTCTGGGACGGTCCGGAGTTCGTAGGTTACCACGCACTCTGGGTCGCCCTCGCTGGTGAATCGGAACGTGTGGCTGAACTTCGAGGGCGGCTCGACCGCAAGGATGGTGCCCACCACGCCCGTGTTGCGCCCGTCGGGCGTGCGCATGGCCAGCCGGCTGCCCGGCGCCAGCCCCGCGGGCGAGAGGCACATGCGGGAGTTGAAGAAGCAGGCGATCGGCGCGTCGGTGCGCGTAATCTCGCGCCACACGGCGTCGATCGGCGCCTTGATGACGATGCGGAAGACCCGCCGACCCCTCGAGCCGTTCGCGTTCGCGTCACCCACTGGCCACCGCCTTTCGTTGTTGCTCCGCTGGAGTCCGCGCCGGGGCGGGACCGGGGCCCATCGCCCCTTCTCCACGCGCCAGGCGATGCTCCAGACTGTCTTTCAGGTCTGCCATCCGGCCCGCCCAGAAGGATGCGTAGCGGTCGGTCCAGCGGTCGTAGATCGCCTGGATCGGCACCGGGTTGAAGTAGAGCCGTCGCACCCGTCCCTCCCGCCGGCCGATGACCAGACCCGCCCGCTCGAGCACGCGCACGTGCTTCAGGACGCCCACGCCGCTCATGCGGAACGAGTCCGTCAGGCCCGCGATAGTCGTGCCCGGGTGGGCCTCGATGAGGTCGAGCATCCGCCGGCGGGCCGGGCTGGCGAGGGCGGCGAACACGCGATCGATGGCGGGGTCCGTCATCACTAACAAATAGGTTAGCACATGGATCGGCATTGTCAAGGTCGCACGCGTGACGCGCCGCGGGCTCGTTCTACTCCGGCCTGATCCGCACCGTCACGGGCGTGCCCATCGCCGGGTACGACTCCGCGTTGACGATCCACGCGGGGACGGTGATCGACGACTCCGGGCTCAGCACCTGCCGCCACGCGACCACCTCCGACCCGAACGTCGTGAGCCCGATCACCACGCCCGCGCCGTCGGCGTCGTAGACCTCCCGCTCCTCGCCCGACTCGCGATCGCGCCGGGTGACGAAGCGTGAACCCGCGAAGGCCCACCCTCCCCGCGGCCCCCACACGCCCGGCCCCTGCGGAAGAGCCGCCAGCGCGCGCGTGTCCTCCACCCGCCTCACCCAGGATTCGACCGGCGCTGTGCGGGCGGCGCCCGTCTCGTCGTTCCACGCGACCTCGATCACCACGCCGGCGCCCTCGGGCGGCACGCCCCGAACCTCGCGCCCGCGGAAGTCCACGAGCCCGGGCCGGCCCGGCTCCAGCCCAATCATGAGCAAGCCCGCGTGAACGTTTGAAGGCTTCGCCCGCGTCAGGACCAGCGCCTCGTGCTCCCGCGTGTCGGGCGTGCAGCAGACAACCTCCAGATAGACCCGGGGCGTCTCGGGGTCGTGCGCCTGCACCGCCGCCACCCCGTCGAACTCAACGACCTTCGATGCCACATCCACGCGCACGCCCGGGAAGACCTCCACGAGTCGCGGCTTCGCGCCGTCGCCTGAGGCCGACTCGGCGCCGGTGCGCTCGGGCCCGACTGATGCCGGCACGCCGTCGCCGTGATCGGCCCCACGACTCGTCGCGGGCGCATCACCCGGATGGACGACCGCGGGCAGGGGCTCCGGGGCGGTGGCGGCTGGCCTCTCCGCGCAGCCCACTAGTGCGCCGGCTCCAAGGGCGGCGAAGGCCGCGCCGAACGCGCAGACTGTTCGCACGGTTGGACGATGCGTCACGTTCCGGCCTCCAGCGCTCGGACGAGGCGCACGAACGCCTCGCCTCGGAACTCGTAGTTGGTGAACTGGTCCCACGACGCGCACGCGGGGGAGAGCAGCACGACATCGCCCGCGCGGGCCCTGGCCGCCGCCTCGCGCACGGCGCGGTCGAGCGTGCCGCACTCGTGCACGCGCCCCGCGCCGCCCGCGGCCCGCGCCATGACGGGGCCCGTCACGCCGATGGTGTAGAGCCCGGCCAACTCGCCCGCCAATCGGGCGACGGGCGACAGGTCGCTCCCCTTGTCGTAGCCGCCCGCGAGCAGGTGCACCCGCCCGACTCCGACCGCCGGGTCCTCCGCGAAGGCCCGCACCGCCAGCAGCGCGGCGTCGGGCGTGGTGCACTTGGAGTCGTTGAAGTACCGCACGCCGCGGACCTCCCCCACGAAGGCGAGCCGGTGCGGCAGGCCCGGAAACTCCGCCAGGCTCGCGCCGACCGCGGACTCACACGGGGCTACGCCATCGCGAGCCAGCGCGGCCCGCGCCACCTCCACCGCCAACGCCGCGTTGACCTGATTGTGCGCGCCGGGGATCCGCAGGGCGATCGGCGCGTGCCCGCCCGCCGCATCGTCGCCCCGCGTCCGGTCGATGAACACGTCGCCCGGCCCTTGCCACCGCGCGATGTTCCGCTTGCTCGACTCGTAGTGCGCCATCGATCCGTGCCAGTCCACGTGGTTCGCCGACAGGTTCGTCAGCACGGCGATCCCCGGCGACCAGCCCGGCACCCGCTCCCGAGCGCCCTCCGGGTCCCCGACACCTTCGCCGAGCCAATGGAGCATGAAACTCGAGAGTTCCAGCACCACCCAGTCCTCCGGCGCGATCTCGGGCAGGCGCTCCAGGAGCGACACGCCGATGTTCCCGCCCAAGTGCACGCGCCGGCCGGTCGGCAGCAGGCGCCCCAGCGCATGCGCGACCATCGCGCTGGTGGTGCTCTTGCCCGCGGTCCCGGTGACACCGATCACCCGTCGTCGATCCGGGAGCCGCTCGGCAAGCAGGCGAATCTCGCTCGTGGCGGGCACGCCGGCGCGGGACGCCGCGAGCAGATACCGGTTCTCCCACGGCTTCGGGACAGCCGGGTTTGCCACTACCAGATCCGCGCCCGTGAAGTCCGCCTCATCGTGCCCGCCCAGGCGAAGCGCCACGCGCCCCCCGTCCACGAGCGGCCGGATCTCCTCCAGCGGCTCGGCGAGTTGCCCCGCGGGCGACAGATCCGTCACCAGCACCTCCGCGCCCTGCCCGGCCAGCCACCGCGCCGCCCCAAGCCCGCCTCCGAATCGCCCGAGGCCCATCACCGTGACCCGCTTGCCCGCGACATCCATGTGCTGGCTCCGGCGATCCGACTCGAGCACGCCCGGCGCTCGGCCGCTGTCCTCGCATCGTATCGGCGTCAGGCCAGCGCTCGCCGGAAGTGATCGACCGCCATCCCGAGACACAGCCGGGCCAACTCCGGGTCGTAGCGCCCGGCAGACCCCTCGTCCCGCATGAAGGCGTGCGCTGCGTTGAACTCGTGCCACGAGAACACGCACTTAGCCTCGGCCATCGCGTCGTAGATCATCCGCCGACCCGCCTGGTCGATGTGCGGGTCCTGCCGACCCCAGATCATGAGCATCTCGGCCTTCAGGTCCCCCCGCGCCACGCGGGCCAGCGAGTCATCCCCGCCCGCGCCGAGCGATCTCTTGTGGATGTCGGTGGCGTAGAAGCACGCCGCCGCGGCGACTCCCGCCTGCATCGCCGCCCGGAAGGCCAGATGCCCCCCGATGCAGATGCCGATCGCGCCGAGCCTGCCCGAGCAGGCCGGGTGCGAGCGGAGCGCGTCGAGCGCCGCCCACGCGTCGTCGTCATACGCCTTGACGGGGCGGCCGACCTTGCACGCGTTGCCACGGTCGGCCCCGGGCGTGTCATAGGCCAGCACCTCGCCCGGCGTCAGCAGGTCGTGGAAGATCTCCGGCACCGCCACAACGAACCCGTGCCCGGCCAAGGCTGCCGCCAACCGCCGGACCGGCGCGGTCACCTGAAAGATCTCCGAGAAGAGCACGAGCCCCGGGTGTTTCTCGCCCTCTGCCGCGGGGCGGTAGACGAACGTGCGCATCGGGCCGGCGGGTGTCGGCAGGTCGATGGCGGGGTCCTCGCGGATGGTCATGCGCGCCTCCAAGCAAACGACCCCGGCTCATCGCCGGGGTCGCCTGAATCTACCAGAGTTGTCGGACCCGATGGGCCCGGGACCGTTCGACGATCACTGCGCCAGGCGGGGGCCGCCCGGCTCGCCGGGGTTGCCCAGAGGGATCTCGCCGTTTCGCTCCTCGAACTGCCGGATGACCTGCCCGAGGCTGATGGCCAGGCGCTTGGCCCCGCGCCAGTTCATGACGACGCGGCTGCCGACGCTGAACTGAATGACCGGGGTCTGGTCCTGCGTCGGCATGGGGAGGTTCACGCCGAAGTCCAGCACCACCTCGTCGGGGGTTGTGGAGGTGCGGATCGTGTTGGCGTAGGTCGTCTGCATCTTCGACTCGTCGATGCGGAGTTGGACCTGCTGCTGACGCTGCTGCGGATTGTCGGACATGCGTGCGCTCGCTTTCTGAAAATGACCCCGGGGAGAGCATCCCCGGGCCTGTTGACAAGGGGTCCAAGGCTAGCCCCACACTCGCGCCGGGTCACCCCGTCCCGCCGCAGCCCTGCACAACACTAGCCCCGCTTCCCGGGCCCATCACCCCCGACCGGGGGTTACTTGCCCGCCGGGGCCGCGTCCTTCTTCGCGTCGTCCTTAGACGCTTCGCCCTCGGCCCCTTCGGCGGCGGTCTTGAGGGCCCGCTCGGTCGCGCTGACGACCTCGGCCGCGGGGAGCACGACCAACTGGTCCCGCCCGCCCGAGCCGTCGCTGTCGGCCGCCTCATCTTCCGCCGAGGGGCTCTGGAGCACCGCGAACCCGACCGCCTTCAAGTCACCCGAGAAGATCGGCACGCCGTAGCGGTTCATCACGCCCGAGGGGTAGTACAGCGTCCGGGGCTTCTTCAGGATGGCCCCGACCCGCATCTCACCGACCAGCGGGGCGCGGTCGAAGAACTTGCCAAGCCGGTCCACCATCAGCAACTGGTCGCCCACTTTCACCTCGGCCTTCGACCCGGCGGCGAAGTCCACGAACGTGTAGGGCTTCTCGGGGGCCTTGTCGATGCGCACCCAGGCGAGATCGAGGTCCGTGTCCCGCGTGATCACCTTCGCGCTCACGCCCTCGGTGTCGTCACCGACCAGCACCTTGATGTTGGTCGGGGTGACCGTCACCATGCCCTTGTACTGCGCGGGCACGCCGCCCATCTGCATCGAGGTGCACAGGACCAGGCCCTTGCCGTCGATCATCACCCCGGTCGTCTCGGTCTCGCGCTCGAAGTCGTCGCGCCCCTGCATGGAGATCTTGCTGACGAACTTCACCGTCACCATCGCCGCCGACTTGTCGGCCAGCAACTTGCCCATGTCGGGCTCGCCCGCGCGGGCGGCCGCCGGTGCTGCAACGGACGCGCCGGGGGCCGGCGTTGTCGCCAGCGCCGCGCCGGCCAGGATCGCACACGACAGGGCGCTCGCCTTCACGCAGATGTTCATGCAATCTCCAGATAAATCGTGGTTCGCGGGGCTTGGGGCCTTTCGCCTCCCCGCGAGGGCGTGAGGATAGGCGCTCGCGTCCTGCTGTCCGCCCGGCGGTGCCCCGGCGACGCCCAGGCCGGCCCGGGTAGACTCGCCCCATGCCCTTCCCGACCCTGCTCCCGCTCCTCCTGGCCCTGGCGCTGGTTCCCGCTGGCCAGCCCGAGGCCGCCAAGCCCGATCCGCGGTTTGACCCCGTCACCGGCCGGTCGCTCGCCAACTGGCCCCCGGCGCCCCTCTTCGACCACGAGCACCTCCTCCTCGACATCGACATCGCCGACATGGAAGCGCAGGCCTTCACCGCCACCGCCTCCCTCCGCGTCCGCCCCTTGGGCCGCGAACGCCGCGAGATCGCCCTCCATGCCGGCGACAACCTCACCATCTCCGCCGTCACCGTCAACGGCACACCCGCGCGCTTCGAGCACCGCGATGGCCGGCTCACCATCACCCTCCCCAGCCCCGCCTCTCCGGGAACACCCCTCGCCCTCCGCATCGCCTACGCCGCCAGCAACACCAGCCGCGACGGCAACGGGCTCATCTGGCTCCGCAGCCGCAGGAGCGACGACGGCTCGGAACGCCAGCCCGCCATCATCTACTCCCAGGGCCAGGCCGAGAACAACCACCTCTGGTTCCCCTGCCACGACTTCCCCGACGAGAAACTCACCACCGAGATCCGCGCCACCGTCCCCGATGGCTACGAAGTCCTCTCCAACGGCCGGCTCGTCACGCCCTCCACACCCGCCCCCGATGGCCGCCGCGTCTGGCACTGGCTCCAAGACAAGCCCCACTCCGCCTACCTCGTCACCTTCGTCGTCGGCAAGTACGAGATCGTCGAACTCGGCGGGCCCGATTCCGCGCGCCCCGGGCTCCCCGTCCCCGTCTACGGCTACCCCGGCACCGCCGACACCCTCCGCCGGGTCTTCGCCAACACCCCCGCGATGATCGCCTTCTTCGAGCGCTACTTCGACGAGCCCTACCCCTGGGACAAGTACGCACAGGTCCTCGTCCGCAACTTCCGCTGGGGCGGCATGGAGAACACCTCCGCCACCACCCTGGCCGACTTCGCGGGCCGCGGCCGCGCAGGTGACTTCGACGACCTCATCGCCCACGAACTCGCCCACCAGTGGATGGGCGACCTGGTCACCTGCCGGTCGTGGGAGCACCTCTGGCTCAACGAGGGCTGGGCGACTTTCTCCGAGTGGCTCTGGACAGAGCACACCAAGGGCGAGGATGCGTACTTCGACGCCGTCGCCGCCACGCTCACTTCGCTGGGAGCAACCGCCAAGGGTGTCGCGCCGCGGGACATCCCGGTTGTGTCTCCGCTCTACACATCGCCCGACGACCCCTTCGAGAAGGCCGACAACCCTTATCCCAAGGGCGGCCTCCTGCTCCACATGCTCCGCCAGCGCCTTGGGGACCAGGTCTTCATCACGGCCGTCCGCACCTACATCGACCGCTTCAAGTTCGACAACGCTGATACCGACGACTTCCGCCGCGTGCTCGAAGAGACCTCGGGCCAGAGCCTCGAACGCTTCTTCGGCCAGTGGGCCTACCGCCCAGGCCTCCCCCGGCTCGCCGTGGACCTTTCATGGGACGAGCCCTCGAAGTCCCTCCGCGTGGCTCTCGCCCAGACCCAGACCATCGACGCCGACAACCCCGCTTATGCCCTTCGCGTCCCGATCTGGCTCGACGTGCCAGGCTCGCCCGACGGGCGGTGGGTCCACGTGGACATCGACACCCGCTCCGCCGAGCGGGCTTTCCCCCTCCCCGCGAAGCCCTCGCGCGTGCGGATCGACCCCCACACGACCAACGCGGCGATCGTCTCCATCAAGCGCAAACTCGACTAACCGGGCCGCCGCCGCGTCACCCCACCCCGGCGCGCGAAGAAGCCGGCAGCACTCGCGCAGCCGGCCCCGTCGCGTGGAAGTCATTCGTTCGTCCACACGCTCACCCGCCACCTGCGCGGGGGCTCACTCGCACCCGGCAAAGTACGCGGCGATGTAGTCCGCAAGGTCGTCGGGATCGACCGTCCCGTCGCCGCTGAAGTCCGCCCCCTCGCACGGCGGCTCGCTGAAGTAGCACGCGATGTAGTCCGCAAGGTCATCAGGGTCGAGCGTCCCGTCGCCGTTGAAGTCCGCCGCGCACCCGGCCGGCGCGTCAACCTCGATCCGCAGGTTGTCGAAACCCGCCTCCCAGAAGTTGAACCCGTAGAAGAACCCGGGGCGGAACGTGCTGATCTGGAACCGATCGACGTTGGCAAGGACGTCGGCGTAGGTCCGCCCCACCGGGAGCCGCGGCTCGAAGGTGTTCGGATCCTCCTCCCCCGTCCCGCCCCATCCCGCCGGCAACGTCGCCTGGGTCGGGTCGGGGATCACGAACTGCACCGTCATCCACCCATCCGAAGGGTTCGGCAGCCCCGCCCCAATCGTGTACACGCTCACCGGCACATCCGCGCCGGGCCCCGACGGGTCGTCGAAGCACTCCAGAACCAGCGGGAAGTTCTCCGGATCGATGTCGTCCCCGAAGAAGTTGCGCAGCGTGAGCACACGCACGTCCACCGTCACGCGAATCGCGCCCCCGTGCCGGGCCAGGTTCCCCGTCATCGGGTTCCCCGGCTCCTCCGTGCGAAGCGTGAGCCCGAAGAACGTATCAAGCGGGATCCCGACGAACCGGCCCGGATTGCCTCCTTCAAACAGCATCTGCTGCCCGTTGCAGGTGAAACCGGACGTCTGCTCGTCCGTCTCGAACGGCTCGTTGACGAGCACCTGGGCACCCAGGTCCCCCGCGGCCCCAAAGAAAGCCGCCGCCGCGACGCTGACCAGACCACACACACGCTCAGTTCTCATCTTGAACCTCCTGGCACAGGGCCGACGAGAGCGGCCCGTAGACTATTCGGAGCCCCGCCAAAATAGTTTCCCGGAAACTGCCAGGAAATCAAGAAGAACTTGACAAATCACCCGAAATCCATATTTTACATGTACTTAGACTCACCTATGCCGACCAAACCCGCGACATTCAACCCCACCCAGATCGAAGCCGAGGCCTCATCCCTCGGCGCTGATCTCTCCCGTGCGCTGGCGCGACTCGCCGCCGCCGTGACCGACGCCAAGGGCCCTGTCGCCCTTTCAAAGGCCACGGGCGTGGACAAGGTGCTCGCGAGCCGAATCCTCGGGGCCGTCTCCTCCGCCGATCCCATCGGAGCCGTGCGCCGGATGCCCGGCCCCGAGCCTCTGCGGCGCTTCGTCAAGGCCGCCGCCTCTCGCGGGGCCGACGCCGTCGAAGTTCGCACCGCCCGGGAAGCCATCGACCGCTTCGAGGCGCTCATCCGGGCCCGCGCCGGGGATCGCTCAGGCCTTGACGCCATGCTCAGCGCCTGGGTGCCGGAGGCTCGCCCGGAGTTCGAACTCCGCCGGAAGCAGGCCGCTTTCCGCGCCGTGAGCCAGATCAAGGGCGTCGCCGCCCGCGCGCTGCTCGCCTCCGTCGTCCTCACGCCCTCGGCCGACCCCACGCGAATGGACGTGACCTGGCTCAACGGGTTGCTCGGGCTGCACCGCGTGCGACCCGGCGCCGCCGCCCGTGTCGCCACCCGGCGCATCGCGACCCCGGGAGGCGCCCGAACACCCCTCACCCTCGACGGCCAGCCCATCACCTGGGGCGAGGGCGCCGTGCCGCTCCTCGAGCGGTTCTGCTCGACGCCTCTGCCGGCCCTCGACGTCAGGGCCGCGGGCGAGGCGGTGCACTACACCCTCGGCGGGGGCGCCTTGGGCGAGCAGTCAGCGGTGGACTTGGTCTTCGCCGAGCGCAACCCCGCCGAACTGCTCAGGAACGCCGATCCGGAGCGCAAGCGCTGGGCCTTCTTCTTCGCCGAGGCCCAGACCCCCGCCGCGGTTCTGCAGTTCGACCTGTTCGTCCACGAGGACCTCTACCCCGGGCAGAGCCCGACGCTGCGTATCTATGACACCGCGGGCGAGGGCGTCGCGAGCCCCAACGACCCCACACGGGACTTGGACGTCTGGCCGATCGCTGAACGGATCGACACGCTCGAGCCCGGCCCGGCGACCGCGGGGCCGGCCGTCCGCTCCCCCGACATTCCCCGATACACCGAGTTGCTCTCGCACGTCCTCGAGCGTATCGGCGCAGAGCCCGCTCGACTACGGGGATTCCGGTGCCGGGTGGCCTTCCCGCTCCACGGCTCGCAGGTCACGATGATGTTCCGCACCACCGGGTAAGACCGCGCCGATCGTGCCGCGCGGCCCCGGCATGGAGACGCCGGAGGTTCTCGGGCCCGCGCCTCCGCCCTGGACAGGGCGCGAAATCCGCCCGCCCCGTTTCCCAACAACCCCCCAATCGCCGCGCGTCCTCGCCCGGCCCCACCGACCCTTGCGTATCACCGCCCGGGTCGATTCGGCCGGTCGCGGAAAGCCGCGCGAGAGTGTTCCGTGTCCCTGATCTTCCAAGGAGGCCTGCCATGTTCGGTCTCGGTCGCACCGTCACCCGCGTCGTCGTGCTCACCGCCCTGGCCGGGGGCGGGCTCACCCTCATCGCCGGCCCCGAGCGCGTCGGCGCGCTGTTCAACCAGACCCGCGACGCGGTCAATAACCAGATCGACAAGTCGATCACCGACCCCGTCGCCTTGCGGGCTCAACTCCGCGACCTGGAGGCCACGTATCCCAAGCGCATCGCCCAGGTCCGTTCCGACCTGGCCGAGGTCCGCGCCCAGATGGCGCAACTCCAGCGCGAGCAGGCCGTCTCGCAGCGCGTCGTGGAGATGACCTCCCGTGACCTCGACACGCTCCAGGGGATGCTCGCCCAGGCCGAGCAGGCCCGCGCAGGCATCCAGCAGGTCGCCTACGACGGCGAAACGCCCGACCGGCGCGTGGAACTCGTCTTCGGCGAGCAACGCCTCTCCATCGAGAAGGCCTACGCCCGCACCGTCGAGATCAACAACACGCGCACCGCCTACGCCTCGCGCCTCACCGACATCGAGCGCGACACCGGCTACCTCGTCACCCAGGAGGAGCGCCTCTCGGGACTGCTGGCCAAACTCGAGACCGAGCGGAGCGAGTTCCAGGCGCAACTCTGGCAACTCGACCGCCAGGTCGACTCCATCGCCCGCAACGATCGCATGATCGAGGTGCTCTCCAAGCGTCAGGCCTCGATCGACGAGCAGAGCCGCTACAAGGCCGCCAGCCTCGACCAACTCCAGGCCAAGGTCGCCGATATTCGCGCACGCCAGGAGGCCGAACTCGCCTCGCTCGCCGCCGGCACCCAGCAGACCGACTACGAGCAGAAGGCCAAGCTCGACATCGACGGCCAGAACGCCAAGCGCCCCGCGCCGAGCGCCACCAAGGCCTCCATCAAACTCCGCAAGTCCGAGGTCATCGAGATCCGCCCCGGCGGCACCTCCGCCTCTCCCACCCCCGCCCTGCCCTCACCAGCGGCCCCCCAGGCGAAGCCGGACTCGAACGCCGCCGCGGGCTCGGGCCCCACGTCGCCCGTCGGCTGATCCGACATCGCGCCCGATCCCGCCACCTTGCATTCAGCACCTCGCGCCCCGGGGCTTCGCGGCCCCGGGGTCGCGTTGCTTCGGGCCCGCCCCTGGGCTCAGCGGCCACGCGCGACGCGCCCCGATAGACTCGCCCCGTGCCCTGGGCCTTCTCCGCCGCACTTGCCGCCGTCGCGTTCCTCATCGCCATGCCCGCGACGAGCATCCTCCGCGCGCTCGGCCATCGGTGGAATGCGCTCGACGGCCCGGGCGTCGCCGGTCAGGCCAAGGCCGCCCCGCGCCGAGTCCCCAACACCGGGGGCATCGCCATCTTTTTCGCCATCGCCGCGCCCGTCGCCGGGTTGCTCTGGATGCTCTCCGGCGTGTACGTGGATCCGAACGATTGGTCTCTCGTTCCCGCTGACCTGCTGCCGCACATCCCGGGCATCACCGCCAAGGCTCCCCACGCGTGGGCCCTTCTCGCGGGGCTGCTGGTGCTGCACGTTGTCGGGCTCATCGACGACCGCCGCCCGCTCGGGCCCTGGCTGAAACTCGCCATCATGCTGGGCGTGGCGCTGGGCGTCTCGTGGTACACCGACACGCGCCTGGTGACCGCGCTCGACACCCGCGTAGGCGGGCCGTGGGTCAGCCTCGCCCTCACCGTGCTCTGGATCGCCGTCGTCACCAACGCCATCAACTTCATCGACAACATGGACGGCCTCGCCGCGGGCGTGTGCATGATCGCCGGCGCGTGCTTCCTGGTCGCGACGTCCATCCAAGGCCAGTGGTTCGTCGCCGCACTGCTCGCGCTGCTCGTCGGCGCGTGCGCCGGGTTCCTGGTCTTCAACTTCCCCTGGCGCACCCGCCCCCGCCGCGACGGCAGCCCGAGCGGCGCCTCCATCTTCATGGGCGATGGCGGCTCGCTGATCCTGGGCTTCCTTCTGGCCTTTCTGACCGTCCGCACAACCTACTACAGCCCCGACGCCGCCGGCGGGTGGTACGCCGTCCTCATGCCCTTGGTCGTCCTCGCGGTGCCCCTCTATGACTTCGTCTCGGTCGTCCTCATCCGCCTCTCCCAGGGCCGCTCGCCCCTCGTGGGCGACCTCCAGCATCTCTCCCACCGACTCGCACGCCGCGGGCTCTCCCGCCGCGCTGCCGTGCTGGTGATCTACGGGCTCACCGGCATCACCGCCCTCGGCGGCGTCGCCCTGGGCTCGCTCCAGCCCTGGCAGGCCGCCCTCGTCGGCGGACAGACCCTCCTCACCCTGCTCGTCCTGGCGCTCTTTGAATACCGCGCGGCCCCGCACTCCCCAGCCTCGCCCCCGGGGCACGCACCGTGACCGCCCACGCCCCACCCGCCCCCCACTATCCACCCACCGTGGGCCTGCTCGCCGTTGGGCTCATCTTGACCCCCTTCCTCGTCCGCGCCACCTCTGGGCTCACGACCCTCCCGTACTGGGACTTTGACCCGCTCGTCGTCCCACCGACCATGACGGGCCTGGGCCCCGCCGCGTCCATGGCGATGGACGCACTCGCCCTCGCCGGTGCCGCACTGGGCCTGTGGCACGCCCACCGGGTGGACCGAGCCTCGCCCGCGAACGCCCCGCGCCCGCTCGTGTTCCTTGCCATCTTCGCAGTCGTGCTCCTGGGCTGCGTCCCCATCGCATACCACGGCTGGCTCCGCGAGGCCCCCTACCTCCAGCACCAGCGCATCGGCTCCGCGTGGGCCGCCTCCGCCCTCGCCGCCCTGGCGTTGTGGCGATTGGGGCGCGACCCGCGACTCCGCGCCGCCGCCCTCGCGACGCTCCTCGGGTTCGTCGTTCTCCTCGCCCTCAAGGGCGCGGCACAAGTGCTCATCGAGCACCCCGCCACCGTCGCCGACTTCCAACGCTCCAAGGAACGCATCTTCGCCGCCAGCGGCTGGACCCCCGATTCCGCCATGGCCCGCGCGTACGAACGCCGCCTCATGCAGAACGAGGCCACCGGGTGGTTCGGCCTCTCCAACGTCTACGCCTCGTTCACCGCCTTCGGCACGCTCGCCTGGACCGGCCTCGCCATCGCCGCCTGGTCCTTCGCCTCGCGGGCCCGCTCGCCCGCCCTCGCCCGCGCCGGCCTGGTCCTGCCACCGCTCGCCGCCGCCCTCGCACTGGCCCTCGCCCAGTCCAAGGGCGGCTTCGGGGCGCTCCTCATGGGCGTGCTGGCATGGACCGCGTGGGCTTTCATCGCTCGACGTGCTTCCGCCTCGCGCCCGTCCATCTGCCTCCTCACCCCAGCCCTCGTCGCGCTGACTTTGGCGGGCGTCATCGTCCGCGGCCTCATCGGCGAGCGACTGGGCGAACTCTCCATCCTCTTCCGCTGGTTCTACATCCAGGCCGCCTCGCGAATCGCCACCGGCTTCGACGGGCCCGCCATACCCGGCGACCCGCTCGGCCCCGCTCACGTCGGCAGCCCCTGGCTCGGCGTCGGGCCCGATGGCTTCAAGGACGCCTATCTCGTCGCCAAGAACCCCCTCAGCCCAGAGGAAGTCGCCAGCCCCCACAGCATCCTCTTCGACTGGTGGGCCTGCCTGGGCTCCTGGGGCCTCCTGTGGGTGGGCGTGTTCATCGTCGCCCTGGTGCTGATCGGGACGCGCGCTCTCCGGCCCGCCCCCCCCCACCCCCCCGCCTCCACACCCGCGCCCAGCGACCAGCCGCCCATGCCCGCGCCCCAGAGCGGCAATGGCGACCCCGATCGCCGCGCACTCCTCCGCGCCGTCTGCGGCATCGCCGCCGCGACCATCCTCGGTTGTCTCCTCGCCGCCCGCGGCGCCATCGATGAGACCGCCGCCGCCGTCGCGATTCTCGGCCTCATCGCCTGGTGCCTGGCCGGAGCCCTCGCGCTCCCGCCCCTGCTGGGGAATGCCCTCCCCGCGCGGCTGAGCCTCGCCGCCGCGGCCGCCGCCCTCGCCGTCCACGGACAGATCGAGGTCACCGGCTCGCACCCGTCGTCCTGCGGCCTCTTCCTGGCCCTGCTCGCCCTCGCCGCAACGGGGCCCGCACGCACAGATGACACCGCGCCCCATCACGCCGCCGACCCGCCCCCCGCGCATGCGGGGCCGTCCCGCTTCGCGAGCCTCGCTCCTCCCGCGTTGGTCGCTCTCGCCGCCGCGGGATTGGTCTTCCTCGGCGTGATCCCCGCATGGCGCTGGGAACGGGCGCTCCGCGACGCCGCCGAACGCGTGGCCGTGCTGGGCCGTGTCCACCAGTCCCTGCGGGACGCCGCGACCCTCAGCCCGCGTGACCGGCAAGACCTGCTCGACGCGCTCGCCGCGGACGTCTCCACCGAGACCGGCTCGCCCGTAACGCCAACGCCCGCCGGTCTGCAGCAGGCGCTCGCCGGGCTCGAGGCGGCCCGCCTCGAAGAGGCCCACGCCACCATCACCTCCGTCGCATCGCCCTATGACTGGCGCACGGCCCGCGAAACCTCTCGTCTGGCCCTGCGCCTCGTCGCCCTCGCCGGCCCGGACCGACGAAGCGCGTCGTTCTGGGCCGATCGAGCGTTGATCTACCCGCCCGACTGGGAGCCCACATCGCGACTGGTCCCCGAGCGCCTCCCGGGCCTGGCGAACATCCACGCCTGGAACGCCCGCGCTGGTCAGGAGTTGCACGCCCTGCGCGCGTCACCGGATGACTCGCTCGCGGTCGAAACCCTCCGCCAGTCGCTCCGCCTCGATCCCTACAACGTCCTCACGTGGATGAACCTCGCCGAGGCCTTCGCCGACGCGGGCCAATCCGCCGACGCCGCCCGCGCCGCCCGCCGCGCCCTCGAGGTCAACGCACTCCTCCGCCTTGACCCCCTCAAGCAACTCGACGACCGCCAGCGCGCCCGCATCGAGCGCCTCGCGGCCAGCGCGGCCCAGCCCCCACCCTGACCGCCGCGCCGGCGCAGTCCCCCACTACCCTGCCCCCATGACCACCGCGACCGCTTCCGCGACCGCCCAGCCCTCGCCCGGCACTCGTCTCCGCGCGCTCATGCGCTCCGGCTGCGTCGCCGCCCCGGGTTCGTTCAACGGCCTGTGCGCCCGCGCCGTCGCCCAGGCCGGCTTCCAAGCCACCTACGTCTCCGGCGCCGCCACCAGCGTGTGCGCCGGCGTCCCGGACGTGGGCCTCCTCACCCTCGAGCACTTCTGCCGAGCCATCCGCGAGGTCGCCGACGGCTCCGGGCTCCCCGTCCTCGCCGACGCCGACACGGGCTTTGGCGAAGCCGAGATGGTCCGCCGAACCGTCATCGACTACGCCCGCGCCGGTGCCGCCGGCCTGCACATCGAGGACCAGCAGTTCCCCAAGCGCTGCGGACACCTCGACGGCAAGGCGCTCGTGCCCGCCGACCACATGGTCGAGAAGGTCCAGTGGGCCGCCAAGGCCGCGCGCGACGTCGCCGCCGCCTCGCCCGCGCTGGCGGGATTCGTCATCTGCGCCCGCACCGACGCCCGGGGCGTCGAGGGCTTCGACGCCGCCGTCGCTCGCGCCGCGGCCTATTGCCGGGCCGGCGCGGACATGATCTTCCCCGAAGGGCTCGCCAGCGATGACGAGTTCGCCCGCTTCGCACGCGACCTCAGCGCCGCGCTCGCGCCGAACCCCGCGCCCTTCCTCCTGGCCAACATGACCGAGTTCGGCAAGACGCCCCTCATCCCGCTCTCACGCTTCGCCGCGATGGGCTATCACCTGGTCATCTACCCCGTCTCGCTCCTTCGCGTCGCGATGGGGGCCGTCACCTCGGCGTTGGGCGAACTCAAGTCCGCCGGCTCAGTCGAGCCCTTCATCTCCCGCATGCAGACGCGCCAACAACTCTACGACCTCGTTGGCTACCGCCCGGGCACGCCCTGGGAGACGCCGGCCCGCGGCTGATCCGCCTCAGGGCGTCGCCGCCCCGGCCCGGCCCGACACCGTAAGCGGCACCGCGCCGTACGCCTCTTTCGTAATCGTCCAGTTCCCCACGCGGATCTTCCGCCCCTCCGGGTCGATCCCCTTCTCCCGCATCAGCCGCTTCAGCGTCGCGGGGATCCCGAACTCCACGTCCTCGGGCATGATGTCCCGCTGCTCCAGCCCGCCCCCGGTCGCTCCGTACCGGGCCAGCAGCGTCCGGCAGATCTCCGCCACCAGGTCCTCCGGCGCGCTCGCCCCGGCCGTCAGCAGCACCGTCGCGTCGCGCCCGCCCCCGGGCGCCCCGGCGAACCACTCGTCGCGCAACTCGCTCACGTCGTCCAGCAGGTACGCCTTCACCCCCACGTTCTGCGAGATCTCCGTCAGCCGCAGGCTGTTGCTCGAGTTCTTCGACCCCACCACCAGCACCAGGTCGCACTCGGGCGCGATCTGCCGAACCGCCATCTGCCGGTTCGTCGTGGCGTAGCAGATGTCGCTGCTCGGCGGCTCCTTGATGTTCGGGAACGCCGCCCGCAGCGCCCGGATGATCACCTCCGCGTCGTCGGTCGAGAGGGTCGTCTGGGTCAGGTACACCAACTTGTCCGGGTCGCGGATGTCCAGCCCCGCGATGTCCTCTGGGCACTGCACCACCTGGATCGCGTCGGGCGCCTCGCCCCTCGTCCCCACCACCTCCTGGTGATCGGCGTGCCCGATCAGCAGGATCTGGTACCCCTGCCGCGCGTACCGGATCGCCTCGCTGTGCACCTTCGTTACCAGCGGGCACGTCGCATCCACCGACGTCAGGTTCCGCCGCCGCGCCACCTCCCGCGTCGCCGGCGACACCCCGTGCGCCGAGAACACCACGATCTGCCCCTCGGGCACCTCCTCCAGGTCCTCCACGAAGATCGCCCCGCGCTCCACAAACCGCCCCACCACGTGCTTGTTGTGCACGATCTCGTGGTACACGTACACCGGCACGTCCGGGCACAACTCCAGCAACTGGTCCACCACGTCCACCGCCATGTGCACGCCCGCGCAGAAGCCCCGCGGGTTCGCCAGGATGATCCTCATGCCCCATCGTACGCCCCTCTCGGCCCAGCCCCCTCTCCCCCGCGACTCCCTACCCTCACCCCCATGAGCGACATCCGCGCCGCACTCGACCGCTACGCCAAGGGGCCCGACGCCCTTGCCGCCGCCGTCTCGGGCCTCTCCACCGCCCACCTCGACGCCCTCCCGATCCCCGGCACCTGGTCCATCCGCCAGATCGTCGTCCACCTGCTCGACAGCGACCTTGCCGCCACCCACCGCATGCGCCGCATCGTCGCCGAGGACCTTCCACTCATCATCGCCTACGACGAGACCGCCTTCGCCTCGCGCCTCGCCTACGACAAGGCCGACATCGCTCTGGTCCTCCCCCTGTTCGCAGACACCCGCCGCTTCACGCGCGACTGGCTCGACACCCTGTCCCCCGACGCCTTCGCCCGCGCGGGCGTTCACAATCAGCGCGGCAAGGTCACACTTGCCGACATCGTCCGCATGTACGCCGACCACGTTGACCATCACCTCGCCTTCATCACCAGGAAGCGAACACTCCTCGGCGTCTAGCACGCCGCGCCCCCACCACCATCCCCACCCCCCCGTGCCCCGCTATCGCCTCACTCTCGCCTACGACGGCACCAACTTCTGCGGCTGGCAGAAACAAGAACCCCCCGCGCCGCCCCCAACTGCCCCAGCCCCCGACACCGGGCCCGAAAACGTCCTCCTGCCCCACGCCGGCACCCTCGCCTACTCCCCCGACACGCCCCTCATCGCCTCCTCCCGTCCGGCCG
>Ga0268299_1000288_pt1 | contig 177989 bp, 139 predicted proteins | sample NOBtaG_FD_193484 | JGI IMG/M metagenome (GOLD analysis project Ga0268299, IMG submission 193484) | Activated sludge microbial communities from bioreactor in Nijmegen, Gelderland, Netherland - NOB reactor | ecosystem: Engineered > Bioreactor > Aerobic > Activated sludge | place: Netherlands... | reverse complement strand
GCAGATCTCTTCATTGTCCCCTTCGACCTGTTCGAGCAGGCCCTCAAGGTCTGACTTGATAACAACCGCGTCCTTTTTGAGATTACGGAACCCAAGCCAGGTGTTGCGGCTGCCGTCGATACGATCGATTCGCTTCTGCAGGTCTTTTTTTGCAGCCTGTTTTTCGGTTGTCATCAAATCAACGACGATCTCGTGCGGAAAACCTAAGGCCTTCGTCGCAGTTACGTACCGCATGATATCGGCCGTTACAAAGCCATTTGGAAGGGTCTTGAGACTGACTAAACTTGCAGGCGTGCCATTGTGACGGATGTACTGCTCGCGTTTTGTCTCAATTTCTGTACTGCAAAGATAACGCCGCAGATCGACGCAATCTGAGCTTGTCAGATTGGGGAAAGGACCGTGCTCCCGGCGATGGCTGATAAAGAGTGATTCAAATATCTCTGTTCGGTTCATCTCCCGAAGCTGCAAGCTGCGCGGAAAATTAGCTTCGAACGATTGAAATACTCGTGAAGCTTTGAGTTTGCACGCGGCTTCATTTTGCACCTCTCTCTGCACCATCAATTCACTTTCGCGATTTCTTATCCTTTTGAGGGGAAAGCGGAATAGTCGTGCAAATCCGTGATCCCTTATGTCCTTTGAAATAGAAGGCAAGAACAAAGACATCATTCCCTTTTCCCCTGGATCACGTACCGGAACTCGTATCCAAACAGTTGCGGTTTGTCGCAAAACTTCGCCGGATCTGATCGCTTCCTCGTGAAGCGCAAGATTGGTGGCCTGAAGCACACCGGCGACTGGATCGGATGATGCGGTGTCTCTGGATGAGAGATGTGACCGAAGCACCTCACCCGTGTCGAGCGAATTCAGGAACCGAAACTGAATGATGGTGTTCTCCGGCTTCTCGAATTTCAGTATGGTTTTTAGCTCGTCGATCCGTTGCTCAGTCACGTAACCGTCGATGTAAAGACTATTCGACGGTTCGAAAATATAGGCCTTTCCATAGCTGCCATCTCGGTAACGGATAGTGTTCCCGTCTAGGCCCGCGATCTCGGTCGGTAATATCCGACCTGCTTCGGCATTCTCGATGAGTTGAGTCCGTGACCCGCGGTCCAATGGAGTACGGCTCGATAGTGATCTTACTGCCGGGATGAAACGAAATCCGGCTACCAATCCAAGACCGATGGAAAGAAGTCCCCCGAAAAGAGAGATTGCGATTTGTGCGAATGTTAGGTTTGCTATGTCCATGCTTATTTCCTGTTCGATGTCTTCCAACTTGTCGGTTCGAGTTCGCCTCGCAGCGGCGGTCGATACTCTGTCCATCGGTCTATCTCGGCGTCAAACTTCTGAGAAAGCCAGTAGGAAGGCTTACTCAAACGCAGATAGTTAAAGATTCCGAGAAGAATCAGAAAAACTAGCAGTCCCAATGGGAATCCGAGCGGAACGTAGCCCACCCAAAGCCCGAAAACAAAAGGAACGATGTAGGCGATCGCAGTGGGGATCAGGATAAATTTCCAGTCGGTAGAGTAGACCCCGAACCGCTTTAGACCACGGAAAACATTAGGTCGTGTTGCACGTCTTCTCATATGGCTTCCTCCTAGAAGTTCGTATCAACTCCGACCGCACGTCCTTGTGCAAGCTGCCAGAACACCGCGACGATCGTTCCGAACGCAAACGACAGGAGCGAACCGAACGCCTGGTTGCCCCATTCCTTTCCGGTCATCTTGTTATAGATCGACCAAGCTACGCCGACCGCTCCTAGACAGAAAAGAATGATCGCCATGAGCTTAAGGGCCTCACGAATGATGTTCGATAGGTTACTTGCATCTCCAGTGAAGATTGGGCCTTGTGCTGAAGTCAGTTGCGTGAAAAGCAACATTAATCCGAGCGGTGCCAGTGCAGGTACATGGCTTTTGATAAGTGTCAGTAGTTTTTTCATTGTCGTCCTCGCTTTATAAGTTTTCGTTGACTAACCCGGAAAAAAGAGCCCAGATACGTCAATACTTTCACTCGCTCTGCAAGGTTCGTGCCGTTCGATGATCGGGCTCGGTGGCCCATCGGTTGCGCATCGGTGGCACATCGGTTGCGAAGGGCGGGTGATATGAAAAAACGAATCACACACCCGATCACATTGGTCTTGCTACTTTTTGCTGGTTTCCCTTTAACTGCTACAGCGCAGGAAAAACAACTGGTTTCTCGAACTTCACTCGGAAGAACGGATGTACTTTCACGTGCCAGATTGTTTGAGGCGACGATAGAAAAGGTCGCAAAAAGCGAAGGCGTCGACCCGCTCATCCTATGGACTATTGCCTATAACGAAACGCGGTTCCGGCCATGGCTGACCAGTCCAAAGAGCGCTCAGGGATTGATGCAGTTCATGCCCGCGACTGCTGCCCGGTTTGGGCTCACGAACCCGTACGAGCCGACCTCATCGCTATATGCGGCAGCGAAGTATGTGAAGTATTTGGGACGCCTATTTGATTGGAGACTTGAGTCTGTTTTAGCCGCCTATAACGCCGGCGAAGGCACCGTCTCTGCGTATCTTTATGGACGAAATCTAAAGTCGAACGGACGAATAATCAACGCCTCGCAACGGAGGACGGTCAACGGTGTCCCGCCGTACAAGGAAACTCTGGGCTATGTTTCGCAAGGCGTGCAGGTGTATCGCTGGCTTAAGCAGCAAGGCAGATTCGGCACGCCTCCGACTCCATTCGCCGCCGAGAAATATCCCAGGAGTGAAAGGGAGATCAACGCAACGGAGATTCAGGAAAGCAAAGCAATTTTGGTTTTTTACGATCCGCGAACCGGTAGACGGAGCCTGATCTCTCGGAAAACTTCAGACGAGGCTCAACAACTCAGTTTCGGCCCCGTTATTGTCGGACAAAACATTCCAACAAATTCAGCGCGGCGAGCCCGCTCAACTTTCGCCGGAGAAATTGTTTTATCGACTCACGAACGATAGTCGGCAAATTTTCGAGTCAACTACGGACGACTTTCGCACCGTTCGGCAAATTTTTCTGCCGATGTGGAGTTAGAAACCGGCTATTGACCCGAGATCTGCTATTTCGCGTCTGGCACTGCGTTTGCCATTAGCCCTTTCGAGACCGAAATCTTATGAAAGCAAATGAAAAAAAAATCGAAACGCCTGATACAGGGAAAATGGTTAACGGTTCACCAACGTATCTTACTCGCGACCCGGACGACATCGTTACGATCGCGTCGCTTTTGAGGATCCTCGCCGTGCTGCTTTTTGCCCTCGTTCTGAGCGGCTGCGTAAACATGTTCCTGATCTTTAGAAAGGCAGACCGGATTGTGGTCGATAAATCGAGCGGACGAGTTGTCGAACTAAACAACCGTGATTATGGTTCGACCGAGACCGTCAGCATCACGCCGGACGTTCCAACATCAACTGACAAGAAGTATCTGGTCAAGGAGTTCCTAACCGCTCTTTACGAAGTCGAACAAACGACGCGTGAGGCGCAAGTGAACAAACTGCTCCGAATGCTCGACCCTGATCTTTCGATGGCGATGGCCAATCGACTAAAGCAGAACGGCGTTCTCGCTGCCGAGAAAACAGAAAGCGTGAATTCGTCATGGGAGCTACAGGACTTATCCGTCGATGAAAGCGACCCATATATTCTGCGAGCGATCGGCACGCGCAAGATAAGGCGAAAAGCCTCAGGCCAGGATGTGGAAGAGTCCGTTCAGCTCAAATGTAAATTTCTGTTGAAGGACAGCCCTACAACTCCGATCCGTAACGACAATAACCTGAGAACCGGCTTCACCATTCTTCGGTTTCGCGTCGAACCCGTAAACGGCAAGACCATCTCGCCTTTATCGCTCATCGGCGATGCGGAGGAAACATCATCAGCAATTCAACCCGGCAGTGAAACAACTGGCGGTAAGTAGCAAGGAACATCATCTGAATCATGAAAACTTTAAGCATTTCAAATCTGGGAAAATACACTACGAGGATAATTGGAATCTCTCTCGTCGTCCTGTCGGCATTTGGTGTCAATGTTTATCCGCAGAGCCGGAAGCCTGTTCACAAACCTAAGGTAAAGAATGTCGTTCGTCCGATCTCGACCGAGATTAATCAGACCTCAAATGAAAAGGTCGTAAACATTTCAGCGGTCTCCAAAGAAATACAGCCCGTTGCCGTGGTTAATGCTCCGCTCCCTGATTTCCTGTCGGGAGAAGCAAATGTAACGGTCAACCCGAAGCAGCCTACTGTTGTGCGTCTGGGACTGGCTCAAAACGCAGTTTCTATTGTCGAGTTTCCCGCATCGGACGGAATCTATTACATCCATGAGGGAAACCCCAAACTTGCGTCAGTGTTTCAGTCTCCGACAAAAGAAACCGACCGATCGATAACCATTTATCCGGGAGAAGGATTCGTCCCTTCAAAAGACGGGGCGACCTCTGCCGCGATCAGCCTGCAGATGCGGTCCGGCCTGGTTTTGATTCTCGAACTGGTACCGGTCAGCGACCTTAAGAAGAATGCTCACAGATGCGTTATCTCATATGACCGCGAAGCAGTTGTCTCGGCGCGGAAGGTTGCAGGACTCGCGGTTGACCTTGGCGGTGACACCAAGAATTCTCCTCCGATCAACTCACGGGCACTATCCAAACTGGTCGGTTCAGCACGGCCCGCCGAAGAGAAGATTTCTGATTCTCCAATGTCGGAGTTGAACTCAATCTCAAACGCTGTTTTCGCCGAAATACCCGAATCAAAACGGTCTGGTTCGAAGCGAGCAATGACCGATGCTGAGATCTCAAAGGCTGCAAACAAGCGGTTAGCTGACGTTCTTCGAGATCAAAAGAAGCACCTCTCCGCGTGGTCTTCACCTCTTCACGGTTTGGAACTATCACTGACCCGCGTCACCGATCTTGATTCCGAAAACCGTCTTGTTGTTATTGCGATTCGCAATTCTGCATCAACAAATCTAAGGCTCGTTCGAGGTTCACCTGAACTTCAGATCCAGACGCTCGATAAGGACGGCAACAGCCTTCTTACCACCAAACTCGATATCCGCTATTTGGAAACAACCGCGTTTGAGGGCCTTGTCCAACCAGGCTCTACTACGTTCTATGCTCTTGTCTACAAATCTCCGCTCCTTGGGGTTAATCAGAAGATTCGAGTAGCCGTTGCTCAAACTGAAGCTATCGACGCTCCGATCTCGGCAACTCTTAACGGATCGAAATAGATCGAAACAAAGGAGACACGCAATGCAAACTACGTTAACTACAGATTCCGATATTCCGACCGCCTTACCGGATATCGAGGCGGATGAAGACCGTGAGAAAATGTTGCTGGATGATCAGAATGAACTTTCGAACGATGAAGTTGATGATGATGAATTGGATCTTGAAACCGGATCGGAACGGAAAACTTCCCGAACTGCGAAGGTACTAAAAACCGCTGCAGCGTTTACAGTCTTCTTGTTACTGATGGGTACAGCGATCACATGGTTCTTCGGAATGGGTTGGTTCGCTACGACGAATCCGCAGGCCGTTAATCGTACGAGCCAAAAGGACTCATCTCCTGCACCAATGACCGAGGATGAAAAACTTAAGGCTGCCCTAACAATGGTAGCGTCAAAAGAGCCAATACCAAGCAAGGACTCTGTGGTTGCGCAATCCGATGAACCGATATCAGTCGACAAACCTGCTTCTTTTGACACCGGGTCAAACGATATCTCTTCGATGTCAGCATCGCGAACGAGAACCGAGCCTTCCTTCAATGTTGGCACTGATATCTCCTCAAGGGACGCTCCCAAACGAGAGGATCAGCCCACCAACCTTGAGTCAAAGAAGAACTCTCCACAAGGTAACGACACTCCACTGTCAAAATCTGTATCGTCAATCGAACCCTTAGGACGCTCGCTGTTCTTTGGAGTCACAAAGGTCAGAGATGAGCACTTTCGCAATAATAGTGCAGCGACTACAGCGACAACCTCGGACACACCGAAGCGAAAAGTAAATGGCGCACTGCCGTTTGGCTCACTGCTTACGGTCCGTCTTATTGGAGCGATCTACACGCTTAGAAATTCCGGTGGGGTCGTGCGTATGGAATTGACACAACCGGTTGTGGGAAAAGGTTACTCCTATCCGGCAGGCACGACTCTAATTGGTAATCTACGGGGCGGTGAATCCGTAAGAGCGTTCGTCAACATTATCGGCCTGATCGATCCGGTTTCTGGTGAACTGGTGAAGTTCACCGGCGAACTATTGGGAACTGACGGTGCCTCAGGGATTCCCGGAAACAGGAAAAGAGTCACCGGAAAGTGGACCCGATTCTTTCGAGGCATAAAAGATACTGCCGGCTCGATATTGGGATCGGTCGGTTCGTTCCGTTCAGGGGGAACAGTAGTAATATCTGAGCCCCTGCGGAGAGGATCCGAAAAACTGTCTGAGGACACGAGTCAGTCACTGTTTGGAAACGAACCCGAGGACACGTTCCTAGAGGTCTTAGCCGGAACCACCGGATACGTACTTGTAACGCAACTACCCGAACCGAACTCTTCAATTGCCAACGCAGAAACGGGAGCAAAAAAGGAATGATTCCGTTTGACGCATCCCGTCCACAGATCAACCCTCGCGAACTTGTCTCAGACGGAAAGCATGGTGAGCTTTTCCAACTGATGGCTGGACACGGATACGTGCCCGACGAGCAAGTATTCGAAGACTTCTGTGAAAGTCTTAAGTCTGGACGGGCATGGCTTATTTCCGGTACGCGCGGCAGCGGGAAGACTGCATTTCCCGAAGCGTTAGCCGCCGCCTGCAATCTTTCGATGTGCGTTGTTGCCGGACGCGATGGGTTAAAACAGGAAGAGATCCTCTATGACTGGGATAATGAAGAGCAAGCCGTGTGGATGAGAGAACACCTCGCACTCGCAAAACAACTGCCACTTGAAGAGCAGGCCGAGTTTCTCGACAATGCCCGACGCTCTAAGTGGCAGCGCCGATTTCTGATTCTTGGTGAAGTAGGAATGGCATACGACTTGGCGGCAAGCGCGGCGTCGAGCACTCCAATGAAACCACCGCCGGTGTTGATCCTTGATGAAAGCGATAAGTTTGGGGCCAGCATTGAAGATTCACTTCTTATGCCGCTCGAACGTGGACTGATCTACATTCCACGATACGAAGGCGGAACAATCGGCGTTCCCGACTGGAATTCGAGACCGATCGTCATCACGACCTCAAATGATCTGCGCCACAAACTCAGTTCGCCGTTCATTTCGAGACACGTTTACAGCCGGTTCGCGAGCCCCTCGCTGGAAAAGGAGCTTGAGATCTTATCGACTAGAAATATACGCGCGACTTCAACCCACTTAGCCCTTACAACCAAACTAATAGACGCGGTTCGCGGAATCGCGGGAATGGAAGATCATCCGAGTGTCCGTGAGTCGATCGACATCGTTGCAGCTCTCGAACGCGACTTGGTTGAGTCTCTGAATTCGAAAGACTTAGTCCGATATTTTTGCTATTTCGTAAAGACCGGAGCATCCAGAGAACTGCTCACACTTCAGCTCGATTATCTTTTGGCGATGACGCACGCCTTCCACCCGGACATCGATTCTTGGCTAGGCTCGCGCGATGCCAGTTGGAAGATTAGGTGGCCGCAGCTCGCCGACAATTCGCTATGAATAGAACAGAATCCAAATTGGGGCTTTTTTCGAGGATCAAACAGTCGGTGGTTCGCACTCAATACTCTGGCCTACTGGTAGTCGTTTGCGTGGTCGGCATCTACGGATTTTTCAGAATATTGATGCCGCAGAGCGAAACGGCCCAGGTTCGATTTGTTGAAACTCGTGGGCTTGAATTTGAAAAAGAGTCTTCGCCGACCGGACCGCAGACCGAAGACCCGTTCTCCGGCGTCGAGTATGACAACGCCCTGAGACTCAGAGAAACGTCGTCCTTGGGCATGGCGATGTCGTTGTCTGTGTTGTCGCTGAATGCTCAAAACGGAAGACTCCCAGAGAATGTCGATCGGATAATTCGCCACATTAATGCCGCCCGACTACTGCCGCCGGGGGTTCAATCAAATTCAGCAACTATTACTTCAGAGCGAAGCACGTTTCATATCGTATATCGACGCGAACCCTTTTCATTTGAGATACTGGCCGTACCAAAATCCGATCTAGGGTCACAATTACTTTTTAGATTTCCGCTCCCTCAAAGCGAACCCAATACCGTTCTGTATTTTGAAGCGCTCCGCGATAGACCCGTTCCGGCAGCTCTTTCAACTGTTGAACAATTAAGTGCGTCAGGCTGGAGGATACGGCATTGGCGAGGTGATGTGTCGTCCATCACTTCGGCAACACATGATTCTCTGAAAGAACAGAGTGACTATCTTCGTAACACACGGTAACCGATCAAGCTATGTTTTCGCGTGAATGGATTGAGAAATTCGACGCTTCCTACGGGATTCCAAGGAAAGCAAATGAGCAGTATCTGCCATCGTATCAAGCGTTTTGGCAGTGGTCGGCTGACATTGGCATGTGTGTTTTCTTCTTTGTTCTGGGATTACTCGGTTCAATAGTCTGCTTGTTTGCGGGATATCTTTTAGACGTTTATGGTCTGATAACTTTGGTCTTTTGGGCGATGGCGCTGATCTGTGTTGCGGGCTCGCTTGTAGATTCCTATTCACTAATGTGGGCGTACCGCGTTCGGCGTATGAGTACCGCCCATGGCTCTGCGCGGTGGGCGAAGGCATCCGATTTGATTCGCTGCGGTTTGATGAATCGGATCAGAGGACTGCCATTGCCTGCAAATGCGCTTCCTCTCGCAAAAGCGTTTTGGGGTCGCGATGTATATCTTCCATCAAGTCAGTGGCTTCGCCACTTTGTTATGTTCGGCCCGACCGGTTCCGGTAAATCAAAGACTTTTTTCATGTCCATGATCCGGGCGATCCTCAACAAGTCATCATGTCTTGTTTACGATCCTAAAGGCGAGCTTTTCACCCAGACGACCGGCTCCGCCAAAACAATCTACCGTTTAGACCTCAACGATCCAACAAAAAGCGATCGATGGAACTTCATCCCGAAATGCAGAAACGATCCGGCATTTGCATGTCAGATTGCCGGAATGATGCTCGGTATAGAAGGCCGACGCCGGACGAATGCCGACCCTTTCTGGGGTGATGCCGAACAGATAGCTTTGACGGCAATTTTGCTTCACATCGCGGAAGTTTACCGTGAGAAAGCTATCCCAGCGTTTGCGGCCGACTTTCTACTCTTCCTGAGCGGCGACGGCGATCAGGCTTTCAACGATGCGATGATGAATTCGCCAAGCCTCTACGCGAAACAAGCGTATTTGGCTTTTCGCCAAGCACCCGTTCAGACTCGCGGTTCCATTTTGATAGGTTTGTACAACAAGCTTCGACCTTTCACACTTGCACCTGCCCGGATGGTGATGATGCCGCCAACCAAAGACGAAGCGGCACTTGGTTGTCACTCGATAGACTTCGCAGACCTTCGCAAACCCGGTACAGCAATTTACCTTGTCGTCTCGGAAGGGGCCGCCGACGTCTATAAAGAGTTTATCGCCACCTTCATCGGACAGGCCGTTATGGAAATGAGGCTCGATGGTGTAAATGAACCGGAGCATCCGTGCTTCGTTCTCATAGACGAGGCTTACCAGTTGAATGTGTCGGAGGTTAAGAGAATATCAGGTATCGGGCGTGGACGCGGTGTTGGACTCGGTCTCGGATACCAGGACTTACCTCAAATGTACGACCAATACGGTCGTGAGCAGGCGAATGCGATACTCGGCACCATAATGACCAAGATCTTTCTGCCTGGCCTTGACGATGTGACTGCCGAGTACGCCTCAAAGCAGCTGGGCGAAACGACGATCTTCTCAAAAACATTTCAGGACTTTCCAGGAAAGAAACAGGACAACACCAGATACGCGGAGCAAAAGCGTGCCCTCATGCTGCCGAATGAGATTCGACAAACAGCTGCTCATTCCGAAGTGTTGATTATCAGCGACACCGCCCCGCCGATCCGCGCTGCATACCCGCCTTTTGCGGTTCATAAAAACACTTATTCTGCCGCGACCAAAGGCACACCGCGCGAAATTCACCTTGGAGATATTGATCCTCAATTCTCGTTTACAGATTCGGGCCATGCTAACAAGGCTGCCGAACATGACAAGGCGGCTCTCAAAGAAGTTATTTCGTTTGAGGTTGATAGAATCTGTTCGAACGAACGTCTTTCAGAACTGGCTTTTCCATCTGCAATAGAGCCAGCACGTGACTCGCTGGAACATCAATTAGACAGTGAATCTGCGAAAAAGGATCCAGTTAACAACGCTCTCAACAACCTTCCTGTCGAAGTGGGATACTTTTCCGCCCAAGGCAATAGAGGTTCTTTGGTGATTGAACACGCATCGATCTAAAACGTATGTTAAATAGACTCAAGATCTCGCTCATCCTAGCTCCGCTGGCCCTCACAATTTTGATCGGCGTCTATGTCTACTCCCTTTGGTCGCAGGAACGAAAGCGAAGCTCAGAAATCCCCGTTGACGCAACCGCATCAATGAATAGAGATCTGGTGAAGTTCCACCAAAAACGCGGTTCGTTCCCAGCAAAGCTGAAAGATCTGGAAGGTGTCGTGTGGGAAAAGAAGGATCGAAATTTTGTTTCGGACGGATATTCAATGATCCACAGAAATTACTTCTATCTTTACTCAAGAATTGACCAGAATCGGTTCACTCTCTGGGCCGTTCCAATCGGCAAAGAGCGTGAGGAGGCATCAACATTACTCTTAGTAGGAACGCCTATGAAAAAAAGAACATGGAAAGGAGCCGCTCTCACTGTAGAAGATGTCGGCAAATTACCCCGGTCGTTACCAATCGAACAGGATTTGGCTCTTAGAGGAATGTTTGAGCAGGTAGATCACAAAGCGGTGTACTCGAATTCGAAGTAAAGTATTTCTTTGCGAAAAGTACCGAAAAGTGGTACTTTGTGCAAAGGATTACTTTCATGAGATCACAAAGTTCGCAACTTAGAGTCGAAGAATGGGTAGATAAGGAAATTGCTTTCGGCCGGAGCGCTTTCTCTCTGGATCGAGTTGAGAGTGAACTGCCGCAGTATTCTGAAACCGCGATCAAACGTTCTCTGAACCGATTATCACGAAAGGGCACCATAATTTCCGCCCACAAGGGCTATTACGTTATTGTCACGCCTCAATACTCGTCACGCGGGATTCTTCCTCCGGCACTTTTTATTGACGGACTAATGCGTTTCTTGGAGCGTTCATATTACGTTGGTCTTTTAAACGCTGCTGCATTTTACGGAGCGGCACACCAGGTGCCTCAAGAGTTCTTTGTTTTCACGAGTTTTCCGCCCATGAGGCCGACCGTGAAGAAGGGGATAAAGGTAAATTACATAACCAGAAAAGAGATCCCAGATCACCTTCTCGAAGACCGAAAGACCGAAACTGGAGTTGTTAAGATTTCCTCGCCAGAACTTACCGCTGCCGATTTGGTGCAGCACCATAAAAGAGTCGGCGGTTTGAACCGAGTAGTTGAAGTGCTCTCAGAGCTGACCGAAGCGATCCGTATCGAGAAACTAAACAACGAGTTTATTCAGTTCGTTCCAACTGCTGTAATTCAGCGGCTCGGTTATCTGCTCGAAACAGCAACAGGAGCGGAGTCCCTCGCTGACGGGCTGTATAAAGCCGCGGCGTTAAATGTCGAAAAGTTCTTTCCTGTGCCATTAAGTACAACAAAAAGGAAACGTGGATTTCCGGTTGAAACGAGATGGAATGTAGTTGTAAATGAAACGATAGATACCGAATAGTGATTCCTATCGCATATATCACCCAATGGGCCAATTTCGTCCCATGGCAGACAAATGAACAGGTCGAGCAGGACCTTGTGATCACACGCGCTATTGTGGAAATCTTTTCGGATGATTTTCTACGCGAACGACTAGCGTTTCGCGGCGGCACCGCTCTTCATAAACTTTATTTGAATCCGCAACCTCGGTATTCCGAAGACATCGATCTCGTTCAGATCAGACCCGAACCAATTAAAGAAACGCTCGCCCGCCTTCAAAGCAGGCTTGAATTCGTCGGTCCTGCATCTGTGGCTCAGAGGAAAGACAATAATACTCTGCGTTTTCGATTCGAATCGGAAATACCTCCGGTCCAACCTTTGAAACTAAAAGTCGAAATAAACTGCCGCGAACATTTTAACGTGATGGGCTTGCAGGAGTTTCCCTTTTCAACGGAATCTGACTGGTTTAGCGGTAGTACCGATATTGTCACGTACAGGATCGAAGAGCTTCTCGGAACAAAGCTTAGGGCCCTGTATCAGCGTCGCAAAGGGCGCGACCTCTACGATCTTTATAAGGCGTATCAAGAGCAACGGCCAGATTCTCAACAGATCATTGAAGTTTATCGAAAGTATATCGCTTTTTCCGTAGACAATCCGCCAACCAGAAAACAGTTTCTCCGGAACCTCGAAACCAAGATGGAGGACAACGAGTTCCTAGGCGACACACGGGCGTTGTTGAGACCAACGGAACAGTATGATGCTAATGAGGCATTTAATTTCATAAAGGATGAACTTATTGAAAAGCTCTAGGCTTCTGGTTTGCCGATCAGGTAAATCGAGGCGTAGTTAAGCTACCGAATACGCTCGGACGTAGTTCGAAAATGGTCATCCCGACTTCGAACGTCTGCGGACACCGACTGCGTGGAGAATGGAAGACGATCTTTGGATAGCTCCTTGTCATTAAATTGATTAACAATGCCGCTGAGTTCGAAAGTCAGCAATTGTCGCGCTTCGTTATTCGCACTTCTTGCTCCAACCGAACTCAAATGATCCGTTAAAATTACCCGGGTTCGTTCCTCAACAAACTTCGGATCGGCGTTTGCGAGTGACAATTCGAGTAGCTCGTTTTTCAGCGCTGCTTGAAGCTTGCCTGGTTGGAGATCGGGCGTGGATTGGTTAGTTCCGTCGATGACGGGACCTTTCGATTCTTGGGCGGTCAGTCTGGCCGTTGTTTCTAGCTTTTCCTTCTGCTCGGTGGCCACTTGATAAACTAAATCCCTCTCCGCCGGCGGCAGTTTGCTGTAAAGTTCACTGTGGTCGAATTTGTTTTTGAAGCGGAGTTCCTCATTCGGGGTCTTGAGACTTTGCAGAAAATGCTTTGTTGCTGATAAGGAATCGTTCAGGTACTTTCTTTCCATTCGAGATTCCAGACTTTCGATTAATTGTTGGGCCTCTGGGCTGCGTGCGATCTCGCCTCTTTTCAAAGCCTCAGTTCTTGCTTTTGTTGTCTCGCGGTCACCGGCGTAGTTAAGTTTCGCGACGATCATTTCGGATGCGTAGTGCCGGGGCGACTGCTCGGTAAACAACATCTGCATTTCTTTTTGCGTCAGAGCCGGAAGGTTCTTAGTATCTCGATTCTGGGCATTCTGTAGCTTTTGAAGCCCCACAGAGGCATTTTCAATCCGTATCCTTGATGACGCTTCGATAACTTCCTCACGCGACTGACAGCGATCTAACATCTGTGCGTAGTCTCGATACCGTCCGTTGAAATGTCGAAGTCTCGTTTCAGGTTGAGTTAGCTGGTACTCAAGATATGCGGATGCTAATCGAAGGTCCTCGTAATTTAGCTCCTTTCCTTTCACATCTTTCACGATCGGCTTATCAGCTTTTGCCCTAAAAAGTTTTAGAATTATGGAGGGCGAAATGCCATTTTCCAGGGCATCGTCCAGTGCCGGAAATTTGACCTCAGCCCAGTGCTTCATCTCTTCCACGGAAATTTCGGAAGCGAGCAAGTTTAGATGTGTACTCTCAAGTTCAATGCGCTCAAACCCGAGAGTACTATTAACGTGTTCAGAATCTCGTTCCGTTGCAAGATGCTCGAAGGTTTCATTAGGTTCTTCGACCGATCCTCGCAATTGATGTTCCGTATCGTGAAGATCAGCCTCTACAAGCGGCTCATACTGAACGGAACGGTCAGTTGGTTCGAGCTTCTCCATCTCACCCGCAACAATTGCGATTTCTGCCAGAGTCCGATCGAATCGCTCTGTCGTCGATTCTGCTTTCGACTGATCGCGATCACGATCCAAAAACTCTCGTTTACCGTCCAGCGCGTCATAGATCCAACGAAAGACCTTTGCCTCGGTCTCTCGATCTGCATTGCTGCCGGCGATGGCTTTTCCATAGTCAAGGATCTGTGGTGCGACTTCGCGAGCTTTGTCTAACCCGACCAATGGTTCAAGGCGCACAACTGCGTAGCTAAGAGTTGCGAGTTGGAGCGGTGATTTTAGATCGTGCGACTCCTTCGGAATTATCAGAACGCCATTCTGAACGGTTCCTCCACGCTCGTATGTGTCACGGAGAAACTGTGATCTGCTGTTCAAGTACGAAGCGTGCTCGCTCCTGTTGCGGCCATCTGTGTCGTCAAGTTTTGAAAGCTCAAGGTCTGCTCGGCTAACCGAAAGGATCTCGTTGATCGCTCTTTCTGTGCGTGGATTCGACGGATGAAAGTTTGAATCTTGGGTAAGCGTATGACGTGAGGCTCGATTCAGCTCTTTGACCTCAATTGCCTTCGCAACTTTCTCAATCGCGAGTTTAACAACATCTGCGTGACACGTCTGCCCTGCCCGACAGAAACACGTGATCGAAATCGGCTGTCCGTTCCGGAAGGCATCGCCGAGCAAAACCATACCATCCCTCAGTCCGCCATCATTTTGTTTGTAGCTGTTTCGCAGCCGTTCGGAGTAAGCGAAAAGTGCGGCTTCGCGACCGCTACCCCGTGGTGCAATTTCGTTCCGGTTGGGTGAAAGAAGCCCCAATTCTGGAGTGCTAATATTCCCGAGATCGAGACTCCTGTTTGGAAGCGTAGACTCTGCTTCATTCAAGCGAGCAACTACCTTATTGCTCAGATCATATTTCATAACTCGCCCCTCCCCGTTTCGGCTCGTCGGCTAACCGCCCCCGAATAAATGGCAAATCATGTGCCTAGAAGTCAGCCAACCAACTATGGTTTGGCTTTCTATACATTTAGATATCAACTCCGCTCGATTCCGGTCTTAATACCTCGACCAATCGTCACATCTTCCCTCTCGGGCCATCCTCCTTTTTCAGGTGCAGTCGAATCTCGTTCTTTGCCAGACCCTGCTTTCGTTTTTGGATCGACGACCGATGCTAGAAGCTCCCTGAAGTTCGTCGCATCAATTCCGACCGAGTGTTTGAGTATTGAGTTCAGTCGCTTTGCTTCCCGGCCGCTCGATGTCACTGTGATGCGTTTCTCGATCTCAGTGATCTCGCTTGTTGTAAAGATAGGCTGGTAAGTGAGATCCGCAGCACTACCCAACGGGGACAGTTGCTTAAACTCCGAAGCTTCTTTGGCCGCATTCAGCGACAGTTCTTTGGCGGCCGCCACGTCCGCTTTGAGACATCTCTCGCGATCCTTTGCGCGGCCTTCGATCTCGCGTCTCAAGGTTCTGTGATCCTTGTCCTCTAACAGTAGATTCAGTGCTTGGTCGAGAATCGAGCCTTTTCGTGGTAGATCGACATCGTTGAGGCTCAGATAGCTCATCGAACCGTTCGATTTGTCCTCGATCGCAAATCTGTGAAAACGCTTCGAGCTTCGGTAGAAAGCCAGGTCTTCTTTTGTCTTATTCAGTCCGATATTGCAAAGAATTTCTCTGGCTAATGCGCGGCCCACGATCGAGTGAGAAAGATTCCCAGCTTCATCGGGGCCGATCTTTCCTTTGGCTCCGTGCTGGCTAGGCACCGCCCCATGAATCAATGTCCTTTGAAGATTCCAATTGGATGCGTATTCATTGGGAAATTTGAGTTTTCTTGAGAGTGTGTCAATTTCGATGATCTGATCGGCAGAAAACACTGGCTTCACTGTACCCAAGGTGCTGCTTCGATCAAGGACTTCACTCAGAACCCCAACAATCTTTTGCTCCTGCCGCACCGATTTGTGCATTTGCAAGGATTGTTCGCTCAGTGAACTATTGACCAAGTCAAATAGAAAAACTTCCCTTGACTTGGAATTTCGGCTTGACGGCTTTTTGGTCAGATATTCGATTGCCGAGCGAATGCTTTGAAGAACAGCGCTACCATCGTTTTTGATATCATTTTGACGAGCTATCAACGCCAAAGAGACTCGATCGTTTCCAACCTTCACCTTTCGGTAATACGCGTTGTCTTTGAAGTCCGAGAGCTGCCGCTGATGTAGCTGTATCCTCATTTCAGAAACCGCTTTTTGTCCAGCGAGAAGTCCAAGATCAGAAACAGTTCTAGGTGCTATTTCTTTCTTGTTTTCAAGGTCGGTTCTCACCTGCTCAAGATAACGAAATTCACGTATTTTCGTGTTCGCTAGACATTCGCTCTGAAGTTCATCGAGTTCTTGTTTATTGAATGCGGGCGGCAGTACTTTTACTCCTCTCTTTCTATAGTCGGTTCGGATCAGATTTGCTTCACCACGAATTGATACAGTTTCCTCTTTGAGTTTGAAAAATTCCGATTCTTCCCGGGCGAGTATGCTGTTGGTTATCGCTATGATCTGGCGTGATTGCGGTGTTTTGCGCCAGTCTTCGGAGTTGCTTGCTGATTGCCTCAGCTCCGAGAGCGAGACTCTTTGCGTTATAGCTTTTTCCGGATCCCTGATCGGAAACTTGAGACTCTCACGATTTTCTATTAGAAAGGCAATTTTTTCTTCCTTAAATTTGAGTTGATATTCGGCAAGAATACCCCGTCGGAGGATCTCTCGTTCGTGAATATTTCCATCGCCCTTTTGAAACTCAATGGCGTCATGTTTTTGTAGAGCGTTTCGATTGTGCTGCTTGTGATTGGCATGTTCCCGTGAAGGTGTCCGTTCCGCAACGAGCTCCTGAAGTTTTTTCTTCGCGGATTCGATCAGAATACCGTCGACAATCCGTTTCTCTCCATCGATAATTTCAAAATGCGGTAGCGCCTCCCGCGGAATTTTGTTCAGCGACCTACCCTGAAGATCTTTGGTCAGATATTGCTTTTGAATTGCGATATGAACGTGCGGGTTTGCTGTGTTGAGATGAACGGCACCTGCCCAGGCAAGCCGCTCGCTTTTGAGACTTTTTTCTAACTTTCCGATGGCAAATCTTGTTACGATTTTTACTTGCCGCTGGCGTTCCTCATCAGTCGAACCAAGTTGTTGAAAATCCTCCCGCCGAAATGAAAGAACAAGATGGTGAAGTTCGTTGTTTGAGGGACGGCCTTTACCGCAATCGGATTTAAGAAAATTGTTTGCGCTTCTTACGGTAAGGTGTTCGGTAAACTCGTTAAAAAGTTCACGTCCTTTTTCGGGCTCTGAATTCCGGTCGATCTTACTGTGCGCTAGATAGTGAATGAGACCGCGAGAACTGCCTCTTTTTGATTGAACGCTGGCAATAACTCTCATGATTCGCTCGCTATTTGATTCGCGGGTTTAGGCAAGGAATCGATTCGCTGTTTTAGTATTCGTACCTTGGTTGCAAGGTAGCTGTTGTGAAGGGATTCGTCTCCTGAGACATGCTCGTGGAACAGGAGACATTTCTTAAGATCGGAAACGGCGTGTTCGATCAGCTCAGCCATTGCGGTAGAGGCGATAACAACACTCTGTTTCCGGTCGCTGGTCTCGGGCGACGAATATTCGATGAGCTTTGTGAAAACGAGATTTAGCGAGGAAATCGACATACTCGACATCGAGTAGATCTCAGTAGTCAGCGAGCTTGCTTGACGTAGCAGTTCTACTGCATTTTCGAGCTCCGATTCCATTCGATCAATGCTTTCTCGAATCTCACCAATGTTGTCGCTTACAGCAAGATCAACCGTCTCGTTCTGGCGGCCGGTTCGCACAAGCCAATCGAGCTTTTCTTGACAGCGATCCGAAGCAAAATGCTGGTGTCTATCGTTCAAGGCGAAGTGGATCATTCGACGGACAATCGCCGACTTATTCTCACCGGTTTCGGCTGCGATCTCTTCAAGCTTTTCGTGGTCCTCTTCGAAGGGCCTGACGCTGATCGGCCGTCCCTGCTTTGACTCGATACCCAACTCGATGTTTTTTACTATTTTCTCTCTGTCTCGCTTTCTCATCTCTCGATATTTGTGACGGCGTTTTGTCACCGTATCGTCGGCTTGTAATTTCTCCGACCATTTGGACATGAGCAAAATACGTGCCTTTTGCGAGAAATATGGCGAGAACTGCGGTTTGTAATTTTGATGACACCGCGTAACTTAGTGACAGTGTGAGACTTACGCCAATTACAAGGGTCGGTTCTTGGTCTATCCTGTCATACACCCTCCGCTGTAATTTTTGATTTTTTAGGAGCCCCCTCGATCCGCCTCTTTTTCTACGCCAAAAGCGGTTCGTTTATTCGCCGCCCATTGCCACAAATCCGCAGTTCTCTGCTACGGCACGCCGATTGATTTACCAACCAGGCCAGTAAATTCGCCAACGTAAGGAGACCAAATACTAATGAACGATCAGAGCAATATCACCCCCTCTACAAAGCAGAATTTCGAGCGTCCGCTGCTGCAGATCAACCGCTTGAACTTCGTAAAATTGAACACACGTGTACTCGAAGCGACCGACAGCAAACTGAAACAATATCTTCAGTTCGCGTCCGTCAGCATGAATACCGATATCACCAATGACGATGTTGTCGAGTACGCGCTAAACCACCTTTTTGAACGCGATCCGGCATTCAAGAGCTGGCTTAAAACTAAAGGTTAAAAGAATATGAGCTAGGCGGAAAATGCAGAAGGTAGGGTGCCAATCCCATCGAATTTTGCAACGGGAACGAACGACCGATGAGATGACTCGTATTGGGCTAGAATCATTTCAAGCTTCATCTCAAATTCGCGGATATCCAACCGATCTGAGCCGTGATACAGAAGCCCGCCCAATTGCTCCATATCAGCCTCTGAAACGTCACAGCATATTCTTGCCGTAGCACGGGCTAGACGGTCGGCAACTTCCTGAAACTGCACTCCCGAATGTCCTTTTACCCACCGCCAGGAGACATGATGCCCGTAGCATGCTTTGACCAGACGCGACCAAAACGAGCGGTTTGCACGCATGTGGTTTCGGCCCATCATCGTATCTATTACATATCTTGAGTCTGACACGATCTCTATACGACAATATCTGCGAAGGTGCTCCAACGCATACGTGCATGCAAGGATCTCGGCCTGCTGATTGGTGATCTGTCCCAAATATTTTGAAACCAGTTTTACCTCCAGTCGGTTGTGATCAAGCATAACCATACCGCAGCCCGCCGACGAGTCGATTGCGCCATTCCTAATGCATGATGCATCCGCGTAGATCGTTACAAGAGGCGCATATTCGGCCGTACGCTCTATCCCGCTTTTATTCTCAACTAATTTGGTAACGCTCATTGTCCACCTCTCGGTTTTCTCTACAGGAAACTGGGGCACGGCACCGACGCTATGCCCCCAGCTGGCAGAAACAACCTACTTCAGAACTGATCAATGAACGGCTCATTGACGGGTGCCTCTGGAACAGCCGTGCCCGTGAACTCGGGAACGTCCGGCTCGAGGCTGACAGTAATAGGTTCCTGGTCCGTTTGGCCGCCCGAACGGTTCGATCCGACAAACTCGAATGAGAAGAGCGAGATCTCGGCACCTGATCTGGGCTCGCCCTTATCTGTGCTCCACGGGCTGAACGAGAGCCTGCCGTGGACAAGCAGATGCGTTCCTTTTTTTACATGCTCGGCGAGCGTCTCCGCAGTCTTGCCAAAGGCAATCACATTGAACCAATGTGTGACCTGTACACGCCCTTCCGTGCCGTTCTTGAAAGAGTTTGAAGCGATCGGAAAGCTCGCGACCGGGGTGCCCTTTTCCGAATATTTCAGGCTCGCATCGCGGCCCGCATTTCCTAGTATCGAGATATTTGCTGACATGGTTTTTTCTTGCTCCTTTTTTGGTTTATCTGTTCTCCGAATGGAACGGCGTTTCGCCATCTGCGAGAGTGCTTCAAGGCGTTGTGCCTAAAATACTGGCCGCCGCTCCTTTCGTTGAACACTGCTCTTCAATTTTCAGGCCGCATGCACAACCTTAACCTGTGTTTTCTGTACAGTGGGCTGCGTGAAGAGGCTCGCCTGGATCGTGCGATTCGCGCGAACGGCCTCGTTTAGTTCCGCGTCTCGTGCTCTCACCGCGTCCCACAATTTCTGTTTCTCCTGCCGCTTGAATGCCTTCGCCGCCGGGTCGTTGTAGAGACCGAATTTCAGGAAACGTAGCTGTCCAAGAGTCGCCATTTCGATCTTTCGGAGCCAGCGTTTCGCGTCGATTGAAAGTTGATTTTTGAGCCTCGTTTCCTGAGATTTTGCGACGGTGTTAAGAGCCGTGAACTCCTTAAGGGAAAGGCTTTTGTGTTCCTTAAAATCTGCATACGCTTTTTTCTTAAGTTCGGCTAAATCCGCCGTGTCCGACGTTCCGCGAATCGCAAGGTAAGTTTCTTGATAAGAATCGTGACGAAGGCTTCGCAGATGAAAGTCCGAGTATTGACGCTGCCACAATAGGCGCAGGACAGAAGCGGCGTACTGCATCTCTTCAAAGTCAGGGTTGATTTCCTGATCTACAAGGATCTCGAAACTACCTTGCTTAAATGAGTAGATACGGCGTGCCGAACGGATGACTTTGCTGTCGTAGATCTGATCAAGTGAAAGTGCCAACCATTCCTCGAACTCCCGATCCGAGAACGGATGTCTCGAAGGCATCGACCAACCTGCACAGTTGATCATTCGACGTCCTACCTGAACGACATTTCCGCCTAAAGAATGGCCTACAAATAGTTTCGGAAGCTGTGCGGAAAGCCCTCGGGATTCATGCGGAAGACAATTCGCATCGATCTCGCAATCAAGGTCAAAGACAACCACCGAACGCTGGCTTGAACTCATCGTTATGCCAATCAGTCCGTTCTCATCGAACTGCTCAAGTTGATCGAAAGTCGTGAAGTCTCTGTCGAGTTCTTCGACTGATTTATCGCCGTCTTCCAGATAGAATTCCGCGAAATCATCGAACATCATACGGCTTACTTTTTGCCGACCGACTCGCTTCATAACAGCACTCATCTCATCGTCGAAGTTTGGGCATTTTGGCGGCAGCGGCCTGCGATTCTTGGCAGCTTCCTGAACCCTGCGTTGGTCAGCAACACAAAGTTTTTGGTCTCTTGTCCGAGATTCTTCGAAGCTGATCTCGCGATCTGCCGAAGTCGCCGTAACAGCTTCTAACTGCATGCCGAGCAGTCCCATTTCGTGGAGAACCTCGCCAACACCTCGTCGCCTGATCTCACCGTAGTAATAAGCTGCGATCTGTTCGAATTCATACTGCCCTGCGTCCGGGCTCGCGATTGCTTTTACGCATCTAACAAACTCCTTAGCATCGGTCTCGTCGGACAAAACCTTCATCGCATATTCGAGCGACATTATCCGCACACGGTCCAACGCTTCCGGTTCAAGTTCGTCGGCGATTCGAACCACGACATCGCCCAAGATCGAGAACTCTTCGAGCTCTCGCCTTCGCAACGGATTCGATGAAAGATGCGCACACCAGTCCTGCATCGGCGAACCGGTATTGACCGGCATGAACGCCAGCATTTGGTTATTAGGAGCGTGCTTTCTGAGTTGTTCGATACTTATTCTTTCTGCCATAACTTCCTCTATTGGATCGGCGACCTGCCGAATCGAAGACGCGTGTGATTAAGGGCCACATCTTCAGAACCCTGAATAAAAAGCACTTTCATTCAGGCTTGAAAATCCCTCTCAAGTTTCGGGAGAAGTATGTTTGGGGAAACGAAATCAGGTCATTTGTGAGAAAGATCTCTCAAACACTTTTGTAGATAGGCGAACGTTAGCGGTGCCCGGCTCTCAAGTTGAGCCCGTCCTGTCCCGAGTCCGTCCGCAGGAATAACAATGGTCTGTTTAGCCTTCGAAATTCTGTGAAATAGAACCTCGAATGCATGGTCGATCACCACTTTGTTTTGCTCGAACTCTAAATCCGTAAAGAACGCATCGTCGCGATTGCTCGGGAGTTTCTTGGTCGGTATCCCAACACAATTCGATTCGCCCCTCATCGCCGCAGCCTGACCGCCGAAGCCCTGCCCGACAAGATTGTCACCGAAGAGGAAGATGCGATCGCGATTGGCTCTCACAAACTCTCTGGAGATCCATCTCATCTTCACAATTCGATATTGCATAGCTGTCGTTTATAATTCAAAAAGCACTGCCGCCTAAAGAGGGCGATCTCTAGACGGCAGTTAAAAGCTAAATTGTGACGGGATTAGTATGCGGCGGCTTGTTGCAACTCCACAGGAGCGGACGGGCTCGTCTGCATTGCAACTCCCTCTCCTTCCTCATCTCGCCGGCCCGACAGGAATTGGAACTCCTGAAGCACGATCTCTGCTCCCGCCTGCGGAGATTCGTTCTGATCTACCCACGGGTTAAAGGTCAGACGGCCCTGAACGTAAAGCCGACTACCTTTCCGCACGTAGCGAGCAAGTGTCTCCGCCTGCTTTCCGAATGCCGTCACGCGGAACCAGTCTGTCTTCTCGACACGTCCCTCCGCGCTGTTCCTGAACGAGTTCGAGGCCATTGAAAAGCTCGCCACGAGGGTGCCGTTGTCCGTGATCTTAGTTTCCGGGGTCTTGCCCAGATTGCCGATGATTGAAATATTTGCTGACATTTTCTTACTTTCTCCTGTGTGATTAATCTTCCGAGGATCAGCCTGAGTGGCGATCTCCGAAACCTTCTCCGAAGGCACACCTTTTCAACCGCTAATTATCTGCTTGGTTTTCGCGTCGTGTTTGGTGCCAGAAGGACTTTGAGGATCGCGGAGCGTCTTATGTGGCCGAAAGGCGATGGTTGGCTACTTGTGATCAACGGATTTGAGCGGGCTTCTTTTCACTTCTTTCGAGATAAAGCCGCGTTCGATCAAACAGTTCCAACTGTTTTCAACGTCTGACATCGGCTCACATTTCGATATCTGATAAAATAACGGGAAATAACCTTTTGAAGTTCGGAAAGTCGACTCAGCGACTATTGATAAGACTCTGTATGAATGCTGTCGAAATTGAAGAAGCTGTTTCCATGCTCGCTGAGCAGCCTTTCGATGCGGAGAGCTTTCCGTTCGCGTTCCTTGAGGCGTTTGGGAATAAGGAAACGACGATTCGGCGGCTGAAGAGCGGAACCACGAACCAGTCTGACCTTCCCGGCGGGGTTCTTCAGCGAAATAACATTCACATACTGGTCTGTCCCGAGGGAGAAGTTCCAACCGCGTTGAGTTCCCTGCAGCAGAGTCCGGCCACGACGAAGCAGAAGGTCAAGTTCATTCTGGCGACGGACGGTAAATCCTTTGAAGCCGAAAATATTGCCGATGGCGAGACCGTCGCTTGCGAATACGCGACCTTCTCCGACCACTTTGGTTTCTTCCTTGCACTTGCTGGCATTACGACGGTCAAGCAGATCCGGGAAAATGCGTTCGATATCAAGGCGACTGGTCGATTGAATCGACTGTATATCGAATTGCTCAAGGAAAACCCCGACTGGGGTACGGTCGAGCGCCGCGAGGACTTAAACCACTTCATGGCTCGGCTGATCTTTTGCTTTTTCGCGGAGGACACCAGCATATTCAATGGTGAGGGATTGTTCACCGCGACTATCGAGCAAATGAGCGAGCGGGATTCTTCGAACACTCATGAGGTGCTCTCCGAGCTGTTCCGTTCGATGAACACAAAGGTTCCAGAACGTTTGGCAGAGAATATCCGGACTTGGGCGAACACCTTTCCATACGTGAACGGTGGTCTTTTCTCCGGCAGCTCCGATGTGCCTCGCTTTAGTCGCATCGCTCGTTCATATTTGCTGCACGTCGGCAGTCTCGATTGGACGAAGATCAACCCGGATATTTTTGGGTCGATGATCCAGGCCGTGGCGGATGATGAGGAACGCGGTGCACTTGGCATGCATTACACGAGCGTGCCAAACATCCTCAAGGTGCTAAACCCGCTCTTCCTCGATGACCTGCGAACTCAGCTTGAAGACGCGGGTGACAATGCCCGCAAGCTCCTGAATCTGCGCCAACGTATCGCCCGAATTCGCGTTTTCGACCCGGCTTGTGGATCTGGTAATTTTCTCGTCATCGCCTACAAGCAGATGCGTGAGATCGAAGCAGAGATCAACAAGCGGCGAGGCGAGGCAGAACGTCCCACCGACATCCCGATCAACAACTTTCGCGGCATAGAGCTTCGCAATTTTCCGGCCGAGATTGCCCGCCTAGCTCTCATAATCGCCGAATATCAATCGGACGTACTCTATCGGGGTCAGAAGCTCGCCCTCGCCGAGTTTCTTCCGCTCGATGCTGCCAATTGGATCGTTTCCGGAAATGCGTTGCGGCTCGATTGGTTGAGCGTTTGTCCGCCCACGGGAACGGGCGTAAAAATCTACGCCGACGATCTCTTCAGCACGCCCCTCGATCAACCTGAGATCGATTTTGAGAATGAAGGCGGTGAGACTTATATTTGCGGCAATCCACCTTACAAAGGCAGCCAGTGGCAAACGGCTGAGCAGAAAAGCGACCTGAACAAAATTTTTGATAGGCTTACGACAACATGGGGATCCCTCGACTATGTTTCGGGTTGGTTTATGAAAGCAGCAGATTATGGGATGCACACCAGATCCATGGCGGCCTTCGTCTCGACAAATTCAATTTGTCAGGGACGCCAGGTACAGACTTTGTGGCCGTTGATCTTTGGCAGGAACCATGAAATTGAGTTTGCTCATACGAGTTTTAAATGGGCGAACCTCGCTAGCCACAATGCAGGCGTCACGGTAGTGGTTGTCGGCATTTCAAATCACGCCCCGAAGACTCGCAAGCTGTTCTTTTCTGACGGAAACGGGACTGTCACTGTCAAGCAAGTAGAGAACATCAATGCTTATCTTGCACCGGCGCAAAACGTCATCGTTGAAAACGCGAGTTCACCCCTTTTCGGGGTCAGCGATATGACTTTTGGTAGTATGCCGAATGACGGCGGCTTTCTTTTGTTGAGTGTGCAAGATGCAAACGAGGCAGTCGATCGGTGGAGCGTTGATCCGAAGTTCATTCGACGATTTTTAGGATCGCGTGAATTCATCAACGGGCTTGAGAGGCGGTGTTTGTGGGTTACAGCAAAGACTTACTCACGTGCGAGCGAAAATACGTGGCTTACTGAACGATTTGAATCCGTGAGAAAGCAGCGGTTAAAGTCCGATCGAGCTACTACAAAACAACTATCCGATTTGCCCTATAGATTCGGCGAAGTCCGTCAAAAGGGAAACGAAAAAGTAATCATCGTGCCGAGCGTTTCGTCGGAAAGCCGGGAATATCTACCTGCGGGGTACTGTCCATCCGGCACCGTCGTAAGTAACCTCGCCTTCGCCATATACGATGCCCCGCTTTGGAATATGGCGATAATTGCTTCTAAACTTCACCTCGTTTGGATAGGCACTGTCTGCGGCAAAATGAAAACAGACTACCGCTACTCCAACACGCTTGGCTGGAATACGTTTCCCATTCCCGATCTCACTGAACAAAACAAAGCTGATTTAACGCGTTGCGCGGAGAAAATCCTGCTCGCTCGAGAATCTCACTTTCCGAAAACGATCGCTGACCTTTACGATCCGGAGACGATGCCCGCAAATCTTCGCGAGGCTCACGAGCACAACGACGAAACACTGGAACGTATTTACATCGGCCGTCGGTTCAAGAACGACACCGAACGTCTGGAAAAACTCTTCGAACTTTACACGCAAATGAAGACGAAGAAATCGGCCGCAAAAGAAACGAAGGTAACCGCCCTATGAGCAAGTCAATTCCCATTCCGTCAATTTCCGTCACATACGCGCAAGACGGCAAATCCACGAGTTCAAATTCACTCGGAATGCGTCCGATGCAAGAGCGTGCGTATCAGAAGCGCGGAGAGCAATATCTGCTTATCAAATCGCCCCCGGCATCCGGTAAGAGTCGAGCTCTTATGTTTATCGCACTCGATAAACTGGCAAACCAGAAACTCAAACAGGCGATCATCGTGGTGCCGGAACGTTCCATCGGAGCGAGCTTTCAGAACGAGCCACTGACCGAGTTCGGCTTTTGGGCCGACTGGAAGGTGGAACCGAGATGGAATCTGTGTGATGCTCCCGGTGCCGACACCAACGGCAAAGTTGATGCGGTGAAGAAGTTTCTAGACAGCGATGACAAGACGCTTGTATGCACGCATGCTACGTTCCGGTTCGCAATGGATAAGTTTGGGGCCGAGGCGTTCGACGATCGCCTCATTGCCGTGGACGAGTTTCACCATATCTCCGCTAACCCGGGCAACAAGCTTGGCGAACACGTTCGAGAGCTGATGTCCCGCGACAAAACTCATATCGTAGCCATGACCGGCTCCTATTTTCGCGGCGATGCTGAAGCAGTATTGCACCCGGACGACGAGTCGCGGTTCGACACTGTAACCTACACTTACTACGAGCAGCTCAACGGCTATCAATATCTGAAGACGCTCGACCTCGGTTATTTTTTCTATACCGGCTCTTATACTGACGAGATTCTGAATGTACTGAATCCGCAGGACAAGACGATCCTGCACATACCGAACGTCAATTCCAAGGAAAGCACAAAGGACAAGATTCGCGAGGTCGAGCACATCATCGAGGAACTCGGCGAATGGCAGGGTACCGATCCGAAAACCGGTTTTCAGCTCGTCAAAACCGTTGATGGCAACCTCCTAAAGATAGCCGATCTGGTCGATGACGACCCGGCTAAGCGCGACCGGGTAATGGCGGCATTGAAAGACCCTGCGGAAAAGAACAACCGCGACCACGTCGATATCATCATTGCTCTCGGCATGGCCAAGGAGGGATTTGACTGGATCTGGTGCGAGCATGCTCTGACCGTTGGTTACCGGTCGAGTCTTACGGAGATCGTCCAAATCATCGGTAGGGCAACCAGAGATGCGCCGGGGAAAACTCGCACTCGCTTCACGAACCTAATTGCAGAACCGGATGCTACTGAGCTTGCGGTTACCGAGGCAGTTAACGACACTCTCAAGGCAATCGCCGCAAGTTTGCTGATGGAGCAAGTTCTGAGCCCTCGTTTCGAGTTCAAGCCAAAGTATCCAAACAGTCAACCTACGCCAGGCCTTGATTACGGTTCGGAAGGGTATGATCCAAATAAGTGCAACGTTGGAGTCGATGCTGAAAGAGGGCTAATCCAACTGGAGATCAAAGGGCTGGCAGAACCGAAAAGTCCGGAGGCCGAACGGATATGCACACAGGACTTGAACGAGTTGATAACCGCGTTCGTTCAGGACAAACGAACGATAGAGAGCGGACTGTTTGATGGTGAACTCGTTCCCCAAGAATTGACACAAGTTCGCATGGGGAAGATCGTAAAGGAAAAATTTCCCAATCTGGACGAGGAAGATTCCGAGGCAGTCCGCCAACATGCCATCGCCGCGCTGAATATCGTGCAGAAGGCAAAGGAAACTCTAGTCGGCGGAGGTGGAGCGGACTCGCAGAACACTTCGTTAATTGACGGCGTACGACGGTATGCCATGTCGGTAACGGAACTTGATATTGATCTGATCGACAGTATCAATCCATTTGGCGAGGCTTACGCGATTCTCGCAAAGTCTATGACTGAAGAACGCCTGAAACAAGTCTCGGACGTTATCATGCGCAAGCAGTCAAAACTGACGCCCGAAGAAGCTCGCGAGCTCGCGGTGAGGGCGGTAAAGTTTAAGAAGGAACGCGGACGGCTGCCGTCATCCACCGCCCAAGATGCATGGGAAAGACGTATGGCGGAAGGTGCAGCTGCATTCGTCGTATTTAAGGATGAAGGCCGCTATGAGTGAAGTTGATCTCGATGAGCTAAGGTCCGAGCTAGCCGAGTTTGCAAAGACGACAAAAACTGTCGGGCATTCGGCAGCGGAGCAGCGCGTAATCGCGGGTTTCGAAGAAATTGAGCGGTTTGTGGATGAACATGGAAGGCTGCCTGAGCAGGGGGATGACAGAGACATCTTTGAGCGTCTCTATGCTGTGAGGCTTGATCGCATTCGCCTAACGCCAGATTGTCGCGAAATCCTGAAAGGCCTTGACTCGCGAGGCCTGCTTGGAGACGAAGCCGATACCCGCTTCCGCCAGGAACCTACGGACGACGAACTGCTTTCCGCTTTAGGCGGGGATCAGGACGAGCAGGACGAACTAACACGATTAGTTCATGTTCGGTCACGCGAAGAAATCAGAGCAGCGGAAGAAATCGCGCGACGGAACCGGTGCGAAGATTTTGCCGACTTCAAACCAATCTTCGATCAGGTTCAGTCCGATCTCGATATGGGTATCCGACAAACTCTCAAATACAAAGACGATGCCGAGATCCGAAAAGGCGACCTGTTCATAGTCGACGGTCAGACCGCACTAGTCGCCGATGCGGGAGAAACGTTTATTAGCAACTTCGACCGTAAGGACCGGAGATTAAGGGTAATTTACGCCAACGGCACCGAGAGCGACCTCCTAGGACGTTCGCTGATGCGAGCCCTAAATCGAGACAAAGCAAGTCGTCGCATCATTGAACCCAGCCTCGGCCCCCTATTCGCGGGAATCGAAGAGGCGGGAGACTTTGCCACCGGTTATATTTACGTACTCAGAAGTCAGTCGGACCATCCCTTTATCGTGAAGCACCGTTCCGTTGTGCACAAGATCGGTGTGACCGGAGGAGACGTGAAAGCACGTCTTGCGAATGCAAAACATGACTCAACCTATCTTTTAGCTGATGTTGAAATAGTAGCCACATTCAAACTCGCGAACATAAACGCTAAACGCCTCGAAGCTCTGATCCACAAGTTTTTTGCCAGCGCCCGCCTTGACCTGAAACTAAAGGATCGTTTCGGCATCGAAGTTGAATCGAGAGAATGGTTCCTCCTTCCTATAACCGTTATCGAGGAAGCGATTGAGAAAATAATAGACGGCAGCATCGGAAATTTTAGATACGATTCGGAGGGTGGTCAGATCGTTACGGCGTGAACCATTTGGCTCGTTTATAGCCCGTGGTGCAGAAACAAACCAATAGTGGAATGTTTATGCACCGATTTCAGTAAAATCGCCTGACTTTCTTTTAAACCCAAACGACTGATGCCTTCCTGCTGCTCTTCATGCATCAGTTTGTGCCTATATTGGCAAGAGCACTTCGGAGGAGATCTCTATGTATACGCTCAATATACAATTACATCCTATCGCCGGGCATGAGACGTTCCTTCATCGTAACCAACAGGCTCCCTCTTTCTGCGCATAAGCCCCGAAAGCCAGCAAGATGCACCGACACAAACGTGGCATTCCTTCGAAGACGTAAGAGATAGGTTTGTTTCACGGTACGCATCTTGCCTATTCTTGTTCACCGTGCCACCACAGACTGAGAAATTCAAGAGGTGGTAGATAATTTTTATTTACATTTGTGCGTCGTAAGTTGTATAACAGTCAATACTTAAGCAGAACAGGAGCTAGATGGCTGGTTGGAAAGCACCTGACTTTTCAAACCTTTAAAAAAGCGTCTCTACGAATACTACCCGTTTCTGAGAAGAACGCTGAATAACGTCTTGGCTAACTATAAATCCTGTCGTAGACGAGTTTGGTAAAGGGAAAATAGTTGTGGATAACCCGATCCTTTCCAAGTTGCAAACCTCACCAGGCGATACGCCGAGTGGGTCAGATAGCGCGCTTGATCGGGAGGGCTTTTTTGCGGAATCTTTAAGGCTGATTCGCAAAGTAATCGCTGGTCGTAGATCCGTTCTGGCCGATGACGTGCCGGATATTTCGCAAGAGGCTGCAATAAGGCTTTGGAGGTGGCTCTCAAAGTTTGAAGATAAAAGCTCGCAAATGGCAGAAGGCGATTGGAAGTCCTTCATTGCTCGTACTGCTCACAACGAAGTAAATCGAAACCTCTCAAATCGAAACAAACGGATCGAGACATCTCTCGATGATATCGACTTGCTCGATGGCGAGCTAAATGCTTCGTCCGCAGAAACCTTCGTTTTAGTCAAAACGGTTTGGCAGGGTATTTGCAAGCTGAGTCATTATCAACGTCAAGCACTTCTTTTTAGTTCTGTAGATCTTGTGCTTTATCTTTTCCAATTTGGAATCGAAGAAGATGAACTGTTAGCGAAACTCGAACTGACGAAGGAGTCTTGGGAAAGGATTTCAACACGCATGCCTCTAACCGATATTGAAATCGCTGAGATAGCAAACCCGAATTCGGCCAATGGCCAAAGAGTGGCAACCGCAGGCGCGGTTAAGAAGGCGAGATTTGACGCTCGCAAGAGACTTAAGGAGTTGATGAAATAAATGAGTCAGGATCACTTATCAGCTGCTGAGGTCGCCATGTTTCGGGAAGACAGTTTTTCTTCCCGTTCGATCGAGATCGGCCGACATCTCCTCGCCTGCAAAGAATGTCGAGCAAAATTACCATCGGTAACGCCGCAAGAGTTCCGGGACTGTGTTCTAGGTGCCAACGGTGAGCGACTGAATGAATCTGAATACAAATACCGATTTTTCGATTTTCCGATTTTGTCCTTTGCGAGGGTAACAGCATTTGCGGGATTCGCAATTCTGCTTCTCGCAGGAATCTATTTTGTTGGTGTTCAAGAGTTCAGTACGTCGAATACTGTTGCAAAAAGCGAGAATAACGCTATCCCGAATGAGTTGAATCCAGTCCCGGACACCGTTGCCAATCAGACAACTCACGAGAAGGAACAGTTACCGATAAAGAGTGTGGACGTTTCAAATAGAGATTCGAAACCAAAGCCCCCCTTGACAAGAACCGACCAAAGGAAAGTGGCAGGCGTTACAGCAAGCGGGCCAAAGTTGCAGAACGCCGAAACTCGCGGAAGCGAAAACCCTTGCTCGGGCGGGGCCACGATCAGTCTTGAATCCAAATCCGATGGGAAAGAGGTCTTTCTTAAATGGAATTCTATAAAAGGGGCAGAGTCCTACGACATCTATATTTCTGACCTCGATGAGAACATGATCGATCATTTCGAGTCGAAATCTCAAACATATTACCGTTCTGCGGTGAGGCTTGATCCGGCAAAGTCCTATCGCTGGAAGCTGATCATTACGCTAAAGAACGGCAAAAAGATCGTTGGTCCGCCTCAAATTCTTACTTCGGGAACAGCCACGGAAGACAACATAAAATCCGGAGCCATGGAAAGACAACGAGGGTCGTTTGAACTGAGGTGTGTGGTATCAAAATGAACAGAATAAATCACAACCAAATGAAGATTCATGCGCTAGCAGTTATCATTTTCTGCTTGCTCATCTCCGTGCGTGCTCAGCAGTCTGACGATTTCCCAGTGCCCGCCAGCTTCCGTTTAGAGGGTATTCCGCGCATCAAGAACGATGATGTTAAGCACCTTTTTTTCGAACCATCGGCGATAAAGAGCAATTTGATCTGGGACGTTGATCGAACGGCTCGCAAACTACTTGTCACTGATGAGAAGAACTCCATTTACTCAGTGGATTTTCCCTTAGCCACGCCAAAGTTGGCCCTCGACGGAAGGGTGCCAAACACTCTTCGAGTCAATCCAACTTCGTCGGCCGTTGCCTTCAACAATGACAAGGAAGATCCGGATAATTACGCCCTCTTCATTTGGGACGGGAAATCTGAGGCTCGAAAGCTATCGAGTTTCAAAGGCAAAGACGATTCAGTCGATTCGTTTGTCTGGGATCGGGATGGAAAGAGCATCTATTACACCCTGAACGACTACGAGGCAAAAACGACAAAACTCTGCCAAAGTGATCTCGCTGCAAGCAATTGCTTCGCAGTGGAGCTCAAGGGACTATGGAATGTAATTGACAATAACCGAGGCAACATTCTCCTTAAGTACTGGAAATCTTCGAGCAACCAGCACATCTACCTATACTCGATAGGAAGCGGGAAACTCACACCTCTTTCGGAATCGGGAAATGCAACAAAGGCATTTTTCCTAGCCGGAAAGCCGCTCGCGTTAAGCGAAGACTCGCCAGAATGTGGTGGAGGTCGGTGCTTGATTTCCGTTGATCCGCGTTCCGGAACCAAAGAGATCATCAGCCTTAAAAATGTGCGCGGCCATCTGGGCGACCTAAAACCTTCGCCCGATGGAAAATCGCTGTTGATTCAAGAGGCGTTCGACGGAATCGACAGTTTATGGATCGGAAAACTCAAGAGCAAAAGTATTGTGCCGGTCGTTCCGAACTTTCTAAACGGTTCTTACGTTGTTTGGAACACCCGTTGGCTTTCAAGCAGCGAGGTCGTTTTCACTGTCGAGAACATCGGTCAACCCGCATTCATAAAGTCGTTTGATTTGAAAACTAAAAAGACAACTGTTTGGACAAAGCCCCGACTTCCAGAGTTATTGACCGACTCCGTAAAGCCGCCCGAGACGATACGCTGGAGATCCTTTGATTCTAAGGAGATTTCGGGTTACATCGTGAAGCCCGCCAAGATTGAAAAGAAAAGCCCCGTCCTTGTTTTCATCCATGGTGGCCCCCAGGTAATTGATCGTCCGACATTTAGTTCTCTCGATGTCCGGTTCGCGAAGTTTCTTGGATTGTCCATTATCCACACCAACATCCGAGGATCGAGAGGATTCGGAAACGACTTCATGGACGCTGACAACGGGGCCAAAAGAGGGAACGCTGTTCGAGATATTAGCTCGCTTCTCGATTGGATTGAGAAGCAGCCAGACCTCGATGCGGATAACGTGATTATACGTGGCGAAAGCTACGGCGGGTTCGTCGCTCTAGCGACGGGGCTTAAGGAATCTTCCCGAATCCGGGCGGTCATCGCCGAATATCCGCTCGTGTCGATCAAGAATTATCTGCAGCAAAGTTGGATCGATGAATTTGCAAAGAATGAATACGGAGATCCGAAAGACGAAATCTTGATGAAAAAGCTTGATGAGCTTTCGCCACTGAACAATGCTTCGAAATGGAAAGGAACGCCGTTGTTCTTGACCAGGGGAAAACTCGACTCAAGGGTCCCGGAAGGGGACGTTCTTGGTCTCAAATCTCAACTTCGAGATGCAGGGGCCGATGTGTGGTTCATATTTGCCAATGAGGCGGGACATGGCGTCTCAGGACGCTTCGTCACGGCGGCTATGTATGAATTTATTAAGACTCACCTAAGGAGGAAATGAAATGAAACGAACTAAAGCACTTCTCTTGGCGTTGACCATGACAACTTTGTTGGCTGGCAACATTTTCGCGACAGGCGGAGCATTGCCAGCGGCCAACAGTATCGTCACATATGCGTTGACGGCCCTGCTCTCACTCGCTGGCGGCAATGATCAATGTCCCCTACGCCAATGTACGACTTGTAGACCAAACAATGAGGGCGGAGACAACGGTGATTGTCGACCAACGCCGGACTAGGAGCGACGTTGATGAGAAGCATACCGAACATGTGGGCTAATGCGAAAAGGGCGATCCTGGTCATCTTCGCATTAGTTCTCATGTCGGAAATATCTTTGAGCCAAACCCGCTCACAATCCATATCTACGCTGTATTCAAAGGGTTACTTCGAAGAAGTAGCCAAAATTGCACCAGCTCAGATTTCAAGACTCTCCAAATCTGGACGGGTCCAAGAGGCGTCTGATCTGGCCGTGACAACTTGTCGGACTTTCATACAGCTGGGGCGGCTTGACGAAGCTGCTCAAATCGTTGAGCGATTCATTTCTGATTCCAGCTTACGAACTCGCTCGCCTGGATCTGTCGTTTCTCTTTACCTCTGTAAGGCGGGAGTTTCTCGTTCGAAGCGCGATTCTGGAGGGGTGCTCGAAAACCTGCGACTAGCTCATTCATTATCGGCAAATGACTCGAAAACGCTCGCTGCTTACCAATTGGAAGTTGGTCGTACTCTATATTCAGCAGGACATGACTTTGCAGCGATCATATGGTTAGAAAATGCGGAGAGAGAGGCCTTGGCGAACGGCCAGACTTCGATCTACTTTGACGCACTTCGATTTCTGAGCTTAGCCTGGACTGCGAAATTCTATTATGCCAATGCACTTTCGTACGCGGAAAAATTAGTTACAAAATCCTCGATCGGAGAATACGAACATAGAAGTAGGATCGCCCATCTTGAGCTCGCGAGCCTGCTCGATCTTACCGGCCAACCGCGACGATCGAAGGATCTATATCTCAAAGGCCTTGACCTTTCGACTCGAGCTAAAGTGAACTATCACACCGGACAGTTCCTTTCCAGCCTCTTGCTGCGATCGTTATACGAAAATGATATCGAGTCCGCGAAAAGCTATCTAGCAAGGTTGGAGACAATCGATAAAGAAAAGCAATTCAGTTTTGAGCGTCTTTTAGGTAGAGCCTTGGTTGAGAACTTCAACGGAAACCGTACCCTTTCAGACGAGTACTTCTCAAAACTGGCAAACGAAAAAGGCACGTCCGATTACGTTGTGCCCTATTGGAAAGGCACGATTGCTGAGAAAGAGCAGAACTGGAAGGAACTTATCGCCAATGCTCATCATCTCCGCAAATTGACCGAAGACGAGAATTTTCAAGATGACCTCCCCCGAATCTATTACAAACTCGCACTGGGTTCGTGGCGACTAGGCGAAGAGAAATCCGCGAGAGAACATGCGGCAAAATCACTCTCATTGTTCGAGCCATTTAGAAACGCAACGACAGTGGATCTTTCGATTGCAATGATGGAAGCCCACCATTCCGTCTATCGGCTACTAAGCGAGATTGACGTGACCAGCGATCCCACGAAAGCCTTTGAATATTCTGAACTACTCAAAGCGAATCTGCTCAGGGACAGGATTGAACGGTCCATGCTGAAGCCTCGTCCAGATCTATCCGATTCTATTCGGAACCAACTTCTCACGACTTCTCGTAACTATATTGACGGAAAGGAAAATCAAGCGGGTCTAATAAAGCTTGAAAATGGCATCGTAGCCGATAAGCAAACAGCGAGGCTGCAAACTCAGGATTTCTCGACGGAGGATTTAAAACTTCCGAAAGACGTGACGATCGTTTCCTACGAATTCACGCCGTCCGGTCAGCTCCTCGCATTTGTTCTCGAATCAGGAAAACCGCTGCGTGCGGTTAAGCTTACCGTTAACGAAGAGCGGGTGGTAAAAATCGCCTCAGAAACCCAAACTAAGATAAAGGATCGCATTTTCTTCAAAATCGATGGGAAAAAAATCTACGATCTACTGTTGAAACCGTTGGACTTGAACTCAAGTCACATAGTTATCGTCCCCGACAAACAATTGTGGAGAATACCATTCCATGCCCTAAGCCCAGACGGTAACAAATACTTGATTGAGACGAATACGATTTCGTATTCACCTTCAGTTTATTTGCTGAAGCAGCAGCTTTCATCCGAACCGCCACGAAGACGGACTATTCAGATCTTTGCGAATGATACTTTCAACCGCCAGAAGCTAGCCTATGTTAATAGCGAGGCGACAAGTATTGGGAAGTTATTCGGAATTTCACCTCGGTTGAATGCCACCAAATCGGACTTCCTCAAATCTTCGGCGGGCGCTGACATCCTTCATTTCTCAATGCACGCCCAACTCGATAGCGAAAATTCTCTATCTTCATTCCTTGCCTTTCAGCCGCTTGCAGCCGACTCTGGCAGATTGACCGTTAACGATCTTCTATCAGTTCGCCTTAAGCCGAACAACTTAGCATTTCTGGCGTCCTGTGACACCAGTAAAGTTCATAACGGTGAAGGATTGATTAGTATTCCCTGGGCGTTGCTGGCTTCTGGAAGTTCTTCAGTAGTATCTTCGCAGTGGGAAGCGAATGATGAAGCCACTCAATCCTTCAGCAATGCTTTTTATCGGGAATATCTTGACGGACACTCAACAACTAGGGCACTTCAGAGGGCGGCCGTTACTATAATACGGGATAAATCAACAGGCTTTCATGAACCGTTTTACTGGGGAGCCTTTACTCTTCTCGGCGACTTCCGTTAGATCACGGTGGATTGATTTGTCGGTCGAACGATCAAACAAAGACCCCTTCGCTCTGGCCGTTAAACAGATTTAGAAAGGGCTTCATACATTTTCCAAATCGGGGGACACCGCCTCAGCGATCGCGGTCGAGATCATTGTCACAAGCGGAAAGTTTGTCGGTGCATTGAGCGAAACGCCGGCACCTGCGAGATACACATCGGCCATAAAGAAATCGCCAAACCTATTTGTCACGATCTAGGGGAATCTCGGCTCAAGTACCACGAAGCTATGGCGGCTCTCGGGACTAATCAGATCTCGTTCCAGCATACGTATCAAGTAACTAAAACGATGTGTCCCCTCGATCAAATGCAACGGCTTTCCGTAAACGTAGTTGGTGTCTGTCAATTTACTGGTGTCTATAAGGATCGGCGGAAAAGGAGCCGTACCGCTTTCTGACATTTCGCGGAAGATCGGATACCGGCTTCCCGTCCGTTCGAACTCATCATATTGCCAGCACCATTGGCGCATCTCACAGTTGCCAAAATAGCGAACCCATGACGACGCATCGACAGCCGTCATTTCACAAATCGAGCATTTGTAGTCGTTTAATTCAAAGTTCGAGTAACGTTCGTTGAAATGATCGAAGTGATCGTACGGGATCTGTCGATAGAACTGCTCAAGCGCCGGATCGTCCGGAACGGCCAGTCTCGATCTGTAGCAGTCCCACGGTTCCTTTTCCCAGCTGTCACATCCGATAGGTCTTAGTTCATTTGCCAGCATTGGTTTTGGGCTTTCAGCTAACAAGAGTAATCTGAGCTCTCAGCTATGAGGGTATTCCAGTTTCTCCTCAACTTCTTTAAGCCCCCTTTAAAGGCATTCGCGAACTCCGAGCCTACTTCAGCCAGAGACTGTTCCGTAACCTGACTCAAATCCTCGTGAAATTTCTTGGCTGCCTCAGTCCTTACGGAGTCAATGTGCGGCCCGTAACCGTTCCGGCGCATAGAGATGTCGGCCAAAACGAGCAAAGTCGCGGCCTGAAAAAGCTGAGGCAACACGTCCGGCAACGTCGGACGTCGCTCGATCTTTGCGTGTTTCATCAGCGTCAAGATAATATCGCCCATCGGCTCGGCCGCAGCTCGAACCACGCGCAGATCCTCTTGAGTGCTCCGAAAATCGTCTTCCGATGCCTCGGCAACGACTCGACTGAGTGCTGCGATAGAAAAGTACGTTTGGAAAACTCCCGGTTGTGAAAAGAGCAGATCCAGGCCGTCCGGACGGACCGGCTCAGTGACAGTCTCGGGATTCTCGTCGAAACCCTTTGTAAGTACGGGTACGATTTCGTTGTTCAGGCGATCCTTCCAAACCGCCAACTGTCGGTTGCCATCCTCAAATCCGAGATCCCCGAGATCATAGTTCGGATTGAAAAAGATATTCATCGTCGCCTCGACAACCTCCTGCGGGACGCCAAGAAGTTCCGCGATCTTTTCTTTTTTGATCCAGTCGTAACTTATATCCCCTATATAGTCCTCGATGATCCCGTCCTTTCGTTCGTAAGCTTCGACCCGTTCGAGCTTTCCGACTGCCTCCGATTCAAACATTTCTGCTATACCTTCCAAAGGTTCAAGAAGTGCGGTCCGGATCAGTTCCTTTGGAACGTTATATCCAAGCATCCAGAGTGGCAGATAAACGCTCTCGGCATATCCGTAAATTTCGAAGAGCCGATAAATCCAAACCGCTTGCTCCACGATTGCCCGCCTGTTCGTCCAGGTGCTTTCGCTCCTACCCTTACCCTTACCGAGACCGATTCCGCGTCGATCGAAATGCGGCAGCAATGCCTTGCTCTTCCAGTCGTTTATCCTGCGTTCCGTTACATCGCGATAGCCCAGTCTGTGGAGCCGAGCGACTAACGCTTTTTGAGTTAATTCAAGTTGTTTCCTCACTATCAATACCTCCCGAAAATGGATTTCTTACAAACCTATCGCGAGGATAACATTTACCGTTTTTTGAAAAACCCATTTGCAGTGTCAGCTGTAAGACACGCCTAATTACTACCGACGTAATTGAACATCGCCGTTGGGCGTCCTTACTCGCCATAAGGCACCACTGACGGCCAATTGACGGTAAGCATACAGAATTATACACTTAGTATGTATGGAGAACCAGTTGCTTACTCTGAGAGAAGTCGAAGCGTTCAAATACATTAGGAACTCGGTAGTCCACGGCCCAAGGTCGCCATCCATAAGGGACGTTCAAACGGCGCTCAGATACAAATCGCCGCGGTCGGCGGCGCTGATCGTCGAAGCTTTGGTTGAAAAGGGGTGGATCGAACGTCGGGCCGAAGGCAGTTTACGCATACTGAAGGACCTGGAAGAAGAGTCGGGCCACGCCCGCACGGTAGACGTGCCTTTGGTCGGAACCGCGGCGTGCGGAACACCATTGCTGGCCGAGGAAAACATCGAGGCGACGATCCCGGTCTCTATAAATCTCGCGAGGCCGGGTCACCGATACTTTTTCCTTCGGGCAAAGGGAAACTCGATGGACCTGGCCGACATTTACGATGGCGATCTCGTTTTGATCCGGCAACAGCAGACCGCGGAAAACGGCGATATCGTGGTCGCCCTGATCGACAACGAAGCAACTATCAAAGAGTTCAAACGTACGTCGATGGCCGTGTTACTAACCCCAATGTCTTCGGAAAAGGAACACCTACCTATCATCCTTACGAGCGAGTTTAAGGTACAGGGTTTGGTTATCACATCGGTGTCTCTGAATAAGGGAGTTCCGGTGAGCTGATTCGAATGATCGAATATAGACGAAGCAATCTTAGGAGAATTCTGAACATGTCAAAGCAAAAGGAAATGGTAATAAACGTGCCCGACCGCGGCTACATATTCTGGCCGGTGGGTTCAGGTGACAGCACGACGATCGTCGTCGATGCGGACACGTTCGTGCAGGTCGACCTCCGCCATTTGGCCTGTGTGGACGAAGATGACGACGACCCGAGGATGGCCGTCATCGATAAGCTCGAAGAGATCCTTCCGAAGGTCGATGGCAAGCCGTACCTTTCGGTCTTTGTTCTGACGCATCCCGACGAAGACCATTGCCGCGGCTTCGCCGATCTTCTTGATCGCGTGACCATCGGCGAGCTTTGGCACGCACCTCGGGTTTTTCGCGAATATCCACAAGATCTATGCGAGGACGCGAAGGCCTTCCGCAAAGAAGCCAAACGGCGTGTGTCAAAGATCATAGCGAACGGCGGCACTGCTACCGACGGCGACCGCGTCCGCGTGATCGGCTACGACGATCTCCTGCAAGAGGACGACTACAAGGGCTTTCCGTCGTATATGCTGAGCGTTCCAGGGTCGTCCGTTTCCGAACTGAGCGGCGTCGATTGCAGCGACCGGTTCAAAGCGTTCATCCATGGCCCGTTCAAGGACGATTGCGAAGGCGAACGCAACGATACAAGCGTCGCCCTTCAGATCTCACTTTTCGACGGCGAAGCGAGCGCGAAGGCTCTCCTTTTCGGCGACCTGTGTTATGCCCCGATAAAACGTATCTTCGATTTCAGCGATGCAGGCGATCTTGAGTGGAACATTCTGCTCGCCGCTCACCATTGTTCCAAATCCGTAATGTACGCCAAGGGAGACAGCGAGACGGAGGAATCGCTAAAGCAGGATATTCTGCACGCCTTAGAAACGGCAGCTCAAAGCCCGGGATATATCGTTGCGAGCTCCGCTCCGATTCCGGCGACCAATCAGCCCGGCGACAACCCGCCGCACGCAAAGGCCAAAAACCGGTATGAAGAGATCGTTGCGGATAAGTTTCTATGCACTCAGGAACATCCGAACACCGGGACGCCGGAGCCGATAATCTTTTCATTAACCGACACCGGACTTGAATATCAAGAACCCGAGCAGGATCAGGAGGACGAATCAAACACGCTAGCCGCTGCGGTAGGCGCCGCACGCGGTACCGGTACGCCTCCCGCGGACCGAGTAGGATTTGGCAGACATGACTGAGGGACAGGAATTGGCAGTCGAACAGCTCGAAGAGATCGAGACCACTTCGGGCGGGCGGCTTGAGATCGTCGAGGTAGTAAGACCTCAGGACGGCGTCGAGAACATGCGCGTCGTTATAACTGTCTTCTGCGGATCTTATGAGAAGGCGACGAACGGCTTACCGCTCAGGGCCCGTGAACGGTTCGTTCTAAATGTGCCGGCGGGCTTTCCGTTTGAGTTGCCTGACGTCAATACGACGCACCACCGCTTCGCTGGTTTCCCGCACGTCCAATGGAAAACCAAGTTGTGCCTTTTTCAGTCGCCCGCTACCGAGTGGGATTGCAGCGATGGCATGTTTGGTTATATCAAACGTCTTGACCTATGGCTCCGCAGGGGAGCCCTCGGAGAGTGGGAAACAGCGGGCGAACCCTTGCACCCTCCATTCGCCCTTCCGGGTATCAACATCATGGTCATCCCGAAGGCCGACACACCGCCGTTCGAAACTACAAATTGGTACGGGTATGCTCACTTTAAGAACATAACGGCCTCCCGTGTCGACGTTCTCGGCTGGTCGCAGGATGCTGACGGAATACCCGACAAGGTCGGAGTCGGAGTGCTTCTATCTGAACCGATGCCATTCGAGTTCCCGCTCAAGATCTCCGATCTCTTATCCGAACTTAAATCCCGCGGCGTTGATGAGTATCGACTCCTCCTTCATTTGCTGATCGCGGCCTTTTCGAACGGTCAGGATGAGCCTCTTTACTTTCTTATCGGGACCCCGAGTCGGGGCATAAGTGGAACATCAGAACGGCAGCAGCATTTGACTTGCTGGTATATCGACCGTGAGAAAATCGCCGAAGTCGTTACTCAATATCGGGACAAATACTCTGAAAAACTTGATGAGCTGAGCGACGAGGCAGCCGAGTTTATACTTACCTGGGCGGCCGAGACACCAGTGCGGTGGTGCCTTGTCAAAGAGGGTCGACCGGAGATCGTCACGCGCCGCGATCACGACGCACCCATGAGTTGGTTCGCAGGAAGAACGATCTCACTCTGGGGTTGCGGCGCATTGGGTGGACAGGTCGCAGAGTTCCTGGTTCGAGCGGGTGCTCGAAAACTGCTGCTTCATGACAGCGGTCAGGTCACCCCGGGGATCCTTGTTCGGCAACCGTATGAAGACTTTGACATCGGACGGCGGAAAGTTGATGCACTACATGAGCGTCTTAAACGAATCCGGCCCGACGTGGAACTCGAAAGCAGTAATGGAAACATTCTGTATGGTCCGCTCGATGGAGACGATTATTCCGGAGTTGCCGATCTGATAATTGATACAACCGCATCGGAACCGATCCTTTCAAAGCTTGAGTTAACAAGACGCCGATCTCGTCAAATTCGGGTGCCGATCGTTTCGATGTCGATCGGATCTCGTGCCGACAAGGGATTGCTCACCGTTTCCCCTAGCGATTATTCCGGCGGTCCGGCAGATATAACCAGACGGGCGAAACTTGACGCCTGCAATCGCGATGACCTTTTTGGTTATGTCGACGAGTTCTGGCCCGCGATCGATGGTCCTCGTCGCAAGATATTTCAACCTGAGCCTGGCTGTTCAGAAAGCACATTCATCGGCTCGCATGCCGATGTCACGGCGCTTGCCGCGACGATGCTCAATCTAGCGGCCGAGAATCTTACTTCGGGTGATGGCAGAGCCAGTGCACATCTCGTTAGTCTGCCTCAGGCCAGGAGTGCGGGGTTACTTAGAGCCGCTCAAATTGAATGGCCGCCCGATCTGGTCTACCAGGATCCTCATTCTCAGTACGAGGTCAGGGTAAGCAAGTCGGCTTGGAGGGAAATTCGAGCTTGGATCGAAAAGAGCCGCCGCCGCGTCGGACCAGATGCCGAAACAGGCGGACTCCTCTTCGGTGAACGAGACGATGCCGCCAAGATCATATGGGTAACGGAGGTGCTCGGACCACCGCCCGACAGTCAGGCCGCAGCGTCTCATTTCGTTTGTGGCGTTGAAGGCACGAAAGATGCCAATGCCGAAAAGACCCGTCGATCGCGGGGATCTGTGCAGTATGTCGGGATGTGGCATACGCACCCAGGAGGTTCGCCGACGTTCAGCGGTACGGATCTTGAAGGTATGAGCCAGCTGATGGATGACAGGTCGTTATCCACCCCGAAGCCGCTTTTAATGATCGTAGGAACCCCGGAGGCTACACCGAACGTTGCGACCTACGTCTTCAAACGATCGGATTTTGAAGAGATCCGCACAAAAGGCCTTCAGTCACGTCTGGTTGAGACCATGCCGACTGATGGTGCCGTGTCGACAAATCGAATCGGGCTAGCCCTTTCAGGTGGTGGTTCGAGAGCCATAGCGTTCCATTTGGGCTGCCTTCGTGCCCTGAACGATCGAGGGCTGCTGTCGCAGCTAAAGGTGATCTCGTCGGTCTCAGGCGGCTCGGTCATCTCGGCCATGTACGCATACTCGAATGATGACTTTGATAGCTTTGATAAGAGAGTCCGGGATCTATTGAAGCGAGGTCTGACCCGCAGCATTCTCCGAAGTTTGGTATTTTCGCCGGTGGCTTTCGCATCTGTGGGAACAAACCTTATCGCCGGTTCCTCCGCCTTTGGGGCCGGCGTTTTGCGCCTGGCAGCAAAAGGAACGCAGCTCGGCGGCGCTGACGCCGACACAGTAACCAATATTCAGAAAAAACTGCACGCCCCGCTAAAGCGGTGGTCGAGCATTACGTCTGCTTTTGAAAAAGCGCTGAAAAACCGTCTGTTCGGAAACGCCGTGATCACGGACATGAGGCGCGGCGATCTCGATGTGGTGATCAATGCGTGCGAACTTCGGACTGGTTCCGCGTTTCGGTTCGGCAGCCGCAGATCGGGCTGCTGGCGCTATGGCATTCTCAGTGAGAACAATATTCCGCTGTCCCTTGCTGTTGCCGCGTCGGCTGCCTATCCAATTCTGCTCCCCGCAATCGATCGAAGCTTTGAATTTTTGAAGCAGGACGGCTCCTCGGCGAAGCATCGAGTAATTCTCACCGATGGTGGGATTTTCGAAAATTTGGGAGTAACGTGCCTTGAACCTAACCGGTCGTCAAAGATCTCGTCTCAAACATTCGATCTCGATTACGTGATCTCATGCGATGCCGGCCAGGGGATCTACGATGACGATGTATATCCCTTTTACTGGGCCGGTCGAATGATCCGATCGTTCGAATCGGTTTATCGGAAGGCGACAGACTCAATGCGCTCTCGCATGTACGAGCATGTAAATTCGGAACGCCTAAAGGGATTTGTGCTTTCGTATCTCGGCCAGAACGATGCGGCACTCCCTTACTGCCCCCCGGACCTGGTTCGCCGCAGCGAGGTGTATCGGTACCCAACGGACTTTTCACCGATGTCGGATCGCGACATCGAATTGCTATCAACTCGAGGGGAACAATTAACGAGAATGCTCGTCAGCAGATACTGCCCTGAGCTGTAAACGACGAGAGGACTCCCAACATTATGCATACTCAAACCTTGATCGACGCTACTGACCTAAGTGCTTGGTCGAATCGAAACGATTCCTCGGCGTTTTTGCCGCAGCTCCTAAGAACGCTGATTCTTGGAACGGTAAAGCAGGTTATTTCGATCAGTTTTCGCGCTGGTGAGGGCGTCGCGATCGGTGGTTGGGATGGGCGTCTTGACGTCGCGATCGGTGATGCCTTTGTTCCGGTCGGAGGGTCCGTATGGGAGCTTGGAACAGGACGGGAGGTTAAGCATAAAGCCGACGACGACTACGAAAAACGAAAACTGGATCCGCTAGGCTGTCTACCCTCGGAAACGACGTATGTATTTGTTACAACGCGGCGATGGGGAGGCAAAGACGATTGGATTAAACTCCGTCAGGCCGAAGGTTTTTGGAAAGATGTCCGGGCCTATGACGCGGATGATCTTGCAACTTGGCTGGAGTCCGCTCCGCACATTCATATCTGGCTTTCAATCTTTTTGGGGAAGCATCCCGAGGCTGCCGTTGATCTTTCTCATTACTGGAGCGATTGGAGTCAAGCTACAAATCCGCCGCTAACTCCGGAGTTGATCGTTGCCGGGAGAAGTGACGTTGTCGATCGAATTCATGATTTTCTCCGGCAGCCGGCGTCAAGTCTGGCTCTTCAGTCAGAATCAAGGGAGGAGGCACTCGCTTTTTTCGCGGCTGCACTTTTCCTTTTGCCGGAAGATGAAAGAGATAGTTGTCTTCGCCAGTGTATCGCCGTAGAAAGCCTCTCGGCCTGGCGACATTTGACCGCATCAGCAACCCCTCTGCTCCTCGTCCTAAATTCCAATGAAAAGGTGAGCGTGAGCAGCGCCTTAGAGAATGGTCATCATGTCTTGATCCCGCTTGGCAAGGCCGACGCTTCACACAGCCAAGCCGTTTCAATCCCCCGACCTCGCCGATCTGAAATCGAGACAGAATTATCAAAAACCGGGCTCTCCCGAGATGAGGCGGCGGAACTCGCAACCTTGGGCAGAAGAAGTTTCTTGGCGCTGCGCCGAAAACTGTCGAGTAATCCCGACATTGCGTGCCCAATGTGGGCTTCACCGAATGAAGCCAGATCCATCCTCCCGATCTTGCTCGCCGGAAAGTGGGTCGACTCGAATCCACATGACCGTGAGATCCTCGCAAAGCTGGCCGGCACCTCATATGAAGAACTGAACCAAGTCCTTTCAAGATGGGCCAATGAACCCGACGCTCCGATCAGACGCGTCGGCGATACCTGGTTTATGGTCTCAAAAGAGGATGCATGGTCCCTCATCTCGAAGTTCCTTACTCGGGACGATCTCGACAACTTTGACAGAGTTTTTTCCGAGGTCTTCAATACGACAAATCCGGCAGTCGATCTCGATGCGGAAACACGCTGGCAGGCCAATATTCTTGGTAAGGTCATGCCATATTCGAACTATTTGCGTGAAGGTATGGCGGAGACGCTTGCGATCATTGCGGCGCGAAGTGCAACGACTCAATGGCTCGATTCGCATACCGGCCAAGAAAGGGCCGATGGAATTCTTTGGAGGTTGTTCGACGCCGCGAATAAAGAATGGAGGCTCTGGCCGTCTTTTTCCTATCAGCTCCCGCTGATGGCTGAGGCCAGTCCTGAGAGATTTCTCGAAGCGATCGATGCAGGCCTACGGGGCGACGATCCTCCGGTGATGCATCTATTTTCAGAGGGAAAGGCTGGATTTCTCGGCGGAAGCTCATATCATCCCAGCCTGCTCTGGGCCCTTGAGATGCTAGCATGGCACCCGAATTATCTGAGCCAATCCGCGTTGCTGCTCGCGAAACTCTCAAGGCTTGATCCAGGCGGCAACCTCGGCAATCGCCCACCTGCAACTTTGAGAGGCGTCTTTTTAGGCTGGTATCCCCAAACTACCGCCTCACTGGACAAGCGATTGCAGGCGATCGATGTCCTTCGCCGTCACGAACCTGACGCTGCCTGGAACCTGATGGTTTCTCTGCTGCCGCAGATGCATAGTGTCGGGCATCCTTCGTCAAAGCCAAGGTGGAGGGAGTGGAATATCCCATCGGAGCCGGCTGCTACTTACGCCGACATTTGGAAATTAACAGAGTTCCTTGTGGACCGCATGCTTGCCGATGTAGGTGCGTCGGCGGAAAAATGGAGAGCACTGCTGGGTTCGCTTGGCCAGCTACCAAAGCCTCAGCATGAGGCTATTGTGGAGACTCTCAAGAAACTAAATATCAAAAGTTTCTCTTCCGATGCACAGATACAGGTCTGGACGACCCTGCGGAAAGTTATCGCCAGGCACCGGGAGTTTTCAGACGCGGACTGGGCCATGCCTAGAGAAACGACCGATGAGTTGGAGAATATTTACGAAAAGTTCAGTCCTAGCGACGTGATTCCTCTCTACTCATGGCTGTTTAAGTACAGCGTTGAGCTGCTCAATCCGCCCGGGGATTGGGAGAACTGGCAGGAACGAGAGGAGATAGTCAAAGGCTATCGTACAGAGGCTCTAACCAAGATCTATGGAGTGGGAGGTGTCGACGACCTAATGAGCTTTGCAGAAAGTCTCGACGAACCGCAACATGCAGGCTTCTTGGTCGGACAGCTCAACATGCTTGGCACCGGTGACACCGACGCGATCCTGGATGGGTATTTGGACTCTGAAATCATTCCTAGAAACCGATTCGCGTTGGGGCTTGTGTCCGGGCTCTTTCAAACACAGGGGTGGGGCTGGGCTTCTAAGAAATTCGAAGAGCGCTTCGCTGACTGGGGTGTCACTCAAAGATCGAATTTCGTCGCATCGCTCTCGTTCGAAGCACAAGCCTGGGATTTGCTCGAATCGATCAATGACATTGAAACCGAACGGGATTATTGGTCGCGCATAATCCCCGGATACAACAAATCGGACGACTTTGAACGACCCGCACGTAAGCTCATGGAACAAAAACGCCCTCAGTTTGCGGTGGATTTCCTTGCACGTCGAACCTACGAAAAAGAATTGGTCGTGCCCCCGGCACTAGCGTTAGATGTTCTGGAGGCGTTGGTAACCGTGACAGCGGAATTACAAATTTCCTGGAACAACATTGGACACGACGTGACCCGACTGATGACGGTCGTCAGGACTTCCGATGAACTCGACGAGGCTCGTATCGCTCAACTCGAATTTCTGATCTTCCCTTTGCTCGAAAACTATGGCGATGGCCCCAAACTCCTGCATCAGCATCTAGCGCGTGATCCGGCCTTCTTCGCCGAGCTAATAAGAATGGTCTTTCGGCCTGAGAAGGACGATCCGGACGAGCCGAGAATATCAGAAGCTCACGCGACCGCAGCATATAAGCTTTTGTCCTCATTCCGTACTTGTCCTGGGCAGAACGAAGATGGGACGCTTGACAGAGATGTTTTTCGAGAATGGGTCACGCAGGTTCGCATTCTAAACGAAGAAGCCGGACGTGGCACAATCGGCGACCAACAGATCGGGCAAGTATTGGCGGAGTCGCCGTTTGGTACAGACGGTGTACGTCCACACGAGTACGTCAGGGAGCTAATCGACGAATTGGGAAACGTCGAAATCGAGCGAGGGTACGAGGTACGGGTGTTTAACAATCGCGGGGTGACAATGCGCAACCCGACTGATGGCGGTGGGCTTGAGAGGGCTCTTGTTGAAAGATACAACGGGGACGCTGAGAAGATCGGTGACGCCTTCCCGAGGACAGCGGCCATGCTGCGAAGACTCGCTAATAATTATGATCGACATGCACGACGAGAGGACACGAATGCGGAGCTGACGGAAGATTTCTGGCGCTAGATCCTCGGGTAACCGTCAGTCCGAGAAAACGGGGCTTCCCACTTTCGCGTTAGAAGGACTTGGGCTGAAATCTGCCCCCGCTAAGATTCAGAATATTGAAATTTTCGTGATCAAAGTGTAGAAGGGATAACGAAGTTTCGACATTCCTCATCAATTTCGCTTTTTTATTGGTCGAGTCATTGACTCTCATTGCCCTTCATCAAGTCGTTTTACGGCCTCAAGCATTAGATCCGCGTCGGTTTCGGCGTAGATGTTTGTAATGCTCATGTCGGAGTGAGCGAACAAATTTTGAACGATTAGAGGATTGGTGTTCCTCCTGATAAGTTCACTAGCGAAATAAGTTCTGAGATCGTGAAAATGATAGTTTTCCTCACGAGTTCCATCTGGCTTGTTGATCTTGGCTCTTACGAGAACCGGATGCCATCGTTTGCGGAAATCGACGATTGGAAAGGGCAACTGCTTATCGGCAATCAAATCCCGCAGTATAGATGTCGCGGTTGCGTTGATCGGAACGGATCTAGGAGGTCGGCCTTTCGAACCAATAACCCATACCCTTTGATTCTCGAAATCAATCACCTCCTCGGTCAAAGCCAATAGTTGGCCTCGGCGCAACGGCATGTTAACGGCCAATTGGACAAGCCTGTAAAGTAGCTGATCGGATTCAAGTTCCTTCCAAAGAGCTTTCTTCTGCTCGGTCGTGAGTAGGCGCTTTCTTGGCGGTGGTTCTGGTAAGGCCTTCACATACTGCATTGGGTTGCGATCGAGAACGTCTTCCTCGCAAGCGAGACTGAAGATTTTCGACAAAGTCGACATAATCCTATTAATTGAGGAAGGAGATATCGAACTTTTCTTTTTTCGCTGGTTTTTTCCGTACTGAAGTTTATTCCTGCAATCGCGACAATCTTGGGGTGTAATGGTATGCAAAGGTTGATCCTTTAGATGTTTCAAAAGGAGTTTTATGTAAAGATTCTTCGCCCCTTTATTGACGTTGTTTTGCTCTACATATTTTCGATAGGTTGTTTCTACAAAGTCACCAAAAGTTACAGTCGTATCTGTTTGTCCGAATGATCTGTCGAAGAGTTGCTTGACCAGTTGTCGCTCGGCGAGTTCCGCTTCTTCCTTAGTACGGGCTGTCGGAATAACCTGATGAATGGTCTTGTGTCCTTTAACTCGTCTGTATACCCACCAACGAGCTGCCGCATACGCCGGGTGCTTAGCGTTGATCCGCTTACCGTTATATTTCTTAAAAACTGACATACACTTAGTAATTCGCTAACCAGGCATCCACCTCAGTTCTGTTAAAAGTTGGCCGGCCAACTCCGTGGAACGGTAAACCATTTTTTCGCATCCATCGATTGATCGTTGCTCCCGATTTCTTCAAATACTTCGCAACTTCGGACTTCGTCATGATCTGCGGCGGCTGAGATGAATGTATAGCTTTTTCGATGGCCCCCGCGACGGAGGTGTCGATCAAGCGAATCAGCTCTTCTTTTTCTATCGTGATAATTTCAACCATTTCCTGAACCTCCGATCACGAGTTGGCAAAAAATGTGCCTCGCCAAAAAGCCATGAAAATAGACAGCATCGGCCATAAAAGTCGCGAAAACGCGCCATTCGGCGCAGTTTTGCACCACGCTTAGAATGTTTATGAACCAGCCTGATCAAGAGTGATAATTTCTGCGAGTATTGAGCGGAAAAAGGGTGACAAAAAGAATACTGCAACCAACCTGCAACCAAGTCAAAAAAATAGGGCTTCCAGCAATCGCTGAAAGCCCCATGTTTATTGGTCGGGACGGCGAGATTTGAACTCACGACCTCTCGCACCCCAAGCGAACGCGCTACCAGACTGCGCTACGTCCCGAAAAAAGCAAAGGTTAGATTAGATTTACGATCGGCAATTGTCAAACCAGAAGGTTTGGCGATCGCTTTTCGCTATCGCGGGGTTCCGTTTTTGAGCATTTCGCGAAGTTCGAGCAGTTGTGAGGCAATATTGCGGAGAGCCTCGCGGCGTTCTGGATCAATGGTGTCGATATGCGGGCTGCCCAAACCTGCGACGTCGCCGAGTTCGAGCTCTTCATCAAATAGCCCGGGAGCACTAGAGGCTTTCGAGGGCGTATCTGCGGAATTTGGCTCGGGATGAACGATTTTCAGTTTCGGGGCGTCGCCTCGAAGTTCTAATTGAAGCTTTTTCCTGGCTCCTGCGATCGTGAACATCTCATCGTAGAGAAGTTCTTTTATTCGAAGCGATATCTCGACATCACGACGCCGATAGCTCCGTTGACCTGACCTATTTTTTTGGGGCGAGAGCTGTGGAAACTCGGTTTCCCAATAACGCAACACGTGGGCCTGAACGCCGACCAGTTCGCAAACCTCACCGATCTTGAAGTAGATTTTCTCAGGTATTACTACAGCTGCTTGTCCCATCCGTATTACTATTGTGTTAAAGTTTTTTAGAGTTAAGTCGCCGTTATTGTATGTATTTACAACGTTTGTGTCAATAGCGTAAGTATGCGGTCCGAATTCGAGTTCATCCAACACATTAAGAAGCAATATTCCCTGTCGGCGATCGGCGACGACTGTGCTGTTCTGCCCAAAGACTCGGATACCGATACTGTGGTCACAACCGACATGCTCGTCGAGACGATCGATTTCCGGCTTGACTGGACGACACCCGAACTGCTCGGACATAAAGCACTCACAGTTTCCCTCTCGGATATCGCTGCTATGGGGGCTGCTCCAAGATGGGCGATGTTGTCGATCGGCGTCCCCGAAGAGCTTTGGACCACTGATTTCCTTGATCGCTTTTATGATGGGTATATCCAACACGCGAAGCGGGCTCGAGTCGAGCTGATAGGCGGAGACGTCTCGCGTTCTCCAGACCGTCTGGTCATCGATTCGATCGTAGGCGGCGAGGTTCCAAAAGGAAAGGCGATACTACGATCAGGAGCGAAGACCGGCGACGCGATCGTCGTCACGTTCAGGCTTGGCGGAGCGGCCGGAGGCCTCAGACTTCTTCAAAACGGACGGCGACTGACCGACGATCTCGAATCATGGGAGGCAAACTTGATCAACATGCAACTGCAGCCTTGGCCGCAATTGGGTACTGGCCCATTTTTGCAGCAGATCGGCGTAATTTCGTCGATGATCGATATAAGCGACGGCGTTTCGTCCGACCTTTTGCATATTTGCAACGCGAGTGGCGTTGGGGCCCGTCTCGATCGCGAAAAGATACCGATCGATCCGAACCTGTATCATCTTTGGCCGTCGCCGGACGAGCAGTGGAACGCAGCATTGAATGGCGGCGAGGACTTTGCGCTGCTCTTTACGTTACCTAGTGACCAGGTCCCGCAGCTCGCCGAAAACATGATCGGCGGCAACGACCACGGTCTGTTTACGGTGATCGGCGAGATCACTTCAAACCCGGGCATCATCGAAGTTGTTCGGGATGGAAGAACAGAGATCCTCGAGCCGCACGGCTTTCAGCATTTCGAATGACCGATCGGCCGAACACTGCCGATCAACCATCCTGCCGCCGATGCTGAGCAGAGAGCCACTCGGCCTCCGCTTTTCGGCGAACGGCCGGAAGCAGGAGAAGACGAATAGCATTGATGCCGAAACGTGCCCAAAACCAGTACCGAAGAAATTTACGTTTCGCTCCAGCATCAGTGGCGACCGCGCGAACCTCGTGTGCAAAGTTCGTAACGTCCGGCTCGATCTCATGGGCCTCGAGCGACCAGACGATCTTGACCTGGTCCGGTTCGTTGTACGTAGCAAATTCAACAGCCTTAATAGGTGTGAACGTCACGTCGCCGAACCATGGCTGGCAGACCGCCCCGCAGATCAATATCGAACCGGGCTCTTCGACCAGCGTTCCCCAACCTAGAGCGCGGGTTTCCTCGACCATCCCGACCGACCGCCTTTTTTCCCATGTACCTCCGAGGATCATCTTTCGGGCGTTGACGATAGCGCGAATCAGCCAGATCGACTGCATGTCGAAATCATAGGCGGTCCGCATCACGACATCAGGCGCAGCATTTACGCGACGCTCAAAACGCTCGCGAATATCCGGATCATATATGAACTGGTCAAGTTGGGACATTATTCGCCCTGCAACTGCCGAAATGGGACACGGTCGATACGGCCTACTTCGCCAGCAAGAATTTCAAAATAGTTTGCATCACACGGCTGGAATCCTCGGTTGCGAACATTTGCTGGGCATGTGCCGAGCCTTCAAAAATCACCATTTCTTTTTGTCCTGCAACCTTTTCGAATGCAGCACGGATCGCCGGCAGTCGCGGGCCGGAACCACTGGTATCATTTCGGGTCGCAACGACCAGTAAGGGCACGGCGATCCTTTCGGGTTCAGTCTTCCACGTCAGGGAGCCTAAAGTGATGATCCGGTCGATCTCGCCGTTTTTCGCATCGAGCGATGCTGCCGTAGCTGCCCAACCGCCGAGACTTGCACCAACGACCGCCACTGATTCCGTTCCCGTGCGAAGCAGATAACGAACCGCGGCAAGGACATCATTCTTTAACGGTGCACTCAAAATATCATCGTCTCCCGGCCCTTTTGAACAGCCAAATCCACGAAAGTCTATCGAGAGTACTCGGAATCCCGACTTGACGAGTTGACGGGCCTGCGGATCCCAGCTTTCTTTATTGAACTGTCCGCCGTGGGCAAGAACGACACCACGCTTGCCTTCGCCATATTCAAGAGCACAAACCGTTCCGCTGTCGATCCCGGAAAACGAGACCTGTGCCGGTTCGTTTGACGGTTGCCCGAAAAAAGACGCCGCCGAGGCGCCGATCGCAACCAAGATCAGTGGCAAATTCCTAAGAAATCTCCTGTCGGCCTTGTCCATCCCTCGAACATCTTAGCAGATACTGCAAATGCGGTTGAAAGGATTTGCGGCGACCGTTAGCTAAGTTGGACGAGTCCCGAATGGCCGATATATTGCCTTAACTTGTCGTTACACATCAACATATTGTGCTTGCCTTAAACTACTGTTTGATATTAAATTACTCTTGATATAATAGGAGGACGATGGGCTTGCTGACCGGAAGAGTATTGCTTTTGAACTTTTCATACGAACCGCTTGGGACCGTCGGCGTCGCACGGGCGGTCTGCCTTTGGTTTCGCGGTGCCGTGTTTATCGAAGAGCATGACGGCGAAAACGTTCTTCGCTCTCCTTCGACGGTCTTCAAGGTACCTTCGGTGATCCGGCTTCGCCACTATATCCACGTCCGCCGAAACCGTCGCGAAACAACGATGAAACGGGCCCGGGTTTATATTCGCGACCGGTATCGCTGCCAGTATTGCGGCGAGCACAAGCACGCAAAAGACCTGACGCTTGACCACATTTTGCCGCGGGCACAGGGCGGCGAAAGCACGCCCGCGAACTTGGTGACCGCCTGTGTTCGGTGTAATCAGCGAAAGGGTAACCGAACGCCTGAACAGGCACGCATGCCGCTGCTCACTTCGCAAAAGCTTCTTCGACTGGGCCTCGACCACGTTCTTCTTTGCCACTATGCGGAGTCGCGTCCCGAATGGAAGAAGTATCTCTTCATGGATGATCATGGCGAAGATTCCGTAAGGGTCGCGGCTTAGGCGAGAATGTTCCTGCCGGTCGGTACATAATGGACCTTTACGACGACGCATTCCTTTACGACCTCGTTCATGGGCCGATAGCAGGAGCTGAGATAGTCGGTTTTCTCCTCGATTACTGCAAGGTATATGGATCGCCGGTCTTAGAGTTGGCTTCGGGAACGGGCAGCATTCTTCTACCGATCGCAGAGGCCGGGATCGAGATCCGGGGCATTGATCTTTCTGAAAACATGCTCCAGGCCTGTCGCCGAAAAGCGGCCGAGCGTGGCATTAAGGCGAAGGTCACGAAAGGCGATATCCGAGACTTCTCTCTCGGACATAGATATCCGCTGATCATCATTCTAGGAAACTCATTTCAGCACCTCAATTCCCTTCCCGAGATCTCGGCCTTTTTCGAATCCGTGAAACGCCACCTCGAACCCGACGGCCGTTTGTTGATCGAGGTATTCAATCCATATATCCCGCTGCTGAATCGCGAAATGGGGATTCGCTATGTAGTGGGCGAATTTGATGGTCACATTCTGACCGAAGACGTCAATTACGATCAGGCCACGCAAGTGACAAATCTCAATTGGCATTTCCTGCATCGTGCATCCGGCCGCGAGCGTTCACTTTCCTTTTCAATGCGTCAGTTCTTCCCGCAGGAGTTTGACGAACTCATTTCTCTTCATGGATTTGAGATCGAGGACAAGTTCGGCGACTTCGACCGCTCGCCATTCGTCAGCGGTTCGCCGGCACAGCTCGTCGTTGCTAAGGTGAGGAACAACTGAACACTGCCTTGAGCTGTGATCACGTGACACAGACGTCGAAATGCGCTATTATTCTCACATTACGAAAGCCGCGACAGATTGTCCGGCTTTCGTTTTTTTTGAGGTTGGTATTTCAATATGAGAACAGCTATCGGAATAGAAGAGATCGACGAAATAGTCCGAAAGTTCGAAACATGTACGATCGAGCGCAGCAACTGGCACCATCGCGAACATCTCTTGGTTGCTCTTTACTACGTGGAGCGGGTTGGGGCCGAACACGCGATCGAGAAGATGCGTGACGGGATATTCCGCCTTCTCACCGAGGCTTTTAATGTCGACCTTACAGCGGAAATGCCTTACCACGAGACGTTGACAGTCTTTTGGGTTCGCGCTGTCGACGCTTTCCGGTCGGCGCATCCGAACTCCTCGATTAATGAAATAGTGGATGAGATGACCCAACACTTCGACAAGGAACTTCCACTTCGTTTCTATTCGCGCGAACTTCTGTTTTCGGATCGGGCCCGTGAGACTTTCATCGAGCCCGACGTTCGTGCTTTTGAGCCTTCGGCTTTGCTAGCCGTCGGAGAATCGGTCAATTCTCATTAAAATCGAAATCGACGGTGAAATGATTGCATAGCGCGGACGGCAGATCGGGATCCTTTTTTAGATCGTCGTAATAGGCCCTATGCAAGACAAAGTAGTCGACATTGAGGTAGCAAATCGTAAAAACGCGGCCCTGCTTTTTCGAGATCAGGCTATCACCCTGGGCGGCCGTGACCATTCCGTCAGCAACGCAATTCCATCTCGTTTGATAATCCTTGATCGCCCGCCAGGTCTTTCCGCCGAATAACCCATCCGGTTCCAGGATCTTTGACCGAGCAACCTTATTCAAAAAGAACTGGACGAGCATAACATCGAGCCAACGGTTCTTATAACCGTAGCCAACGTTGTCCTGCAGCGTCCAGAACGTGTCAGTTTCGCCTCCAGAGCTGAAATGCGAGCTGAATCGCTTGTCCTTGATCTTCTGTTTATATGGCATTTATTTAGCACCTCTTATATCGAAATGGTATTCCGCATGGTTCGATCGGCGTGTGAGAACGTCCGTCGAACACGCAGTCGATTAAGAATGCGAACGTCGGGACGAAAAACTATCATCGCCATAAGAATTTCTTTGTACGGACGCGGATGTGATAAATTTATAGCGATTCTTGCTGATCTTGACTGTATGCCGGAGCCTGACGATCAGAACTTGACCGAACTCCTCAAGCGATGGTCCGAGGGCGACGAATCGGCGCTTGAGCGGCTTTCGCCCATTGTTCATGAAGAGCTGCATCGGATTGCTAAACGGTATATGGCTCGTGAACGCGGCGACCACACGCTCCAGCCGACGGCTCTCGTGAACGAAGCATTTGTTCGCCTGATCGGTTGGGAGAGTGCTCGATGGGAGAACCGTTCGCATTTCTACGGCGTCGCGGCTCAGCTGATGAGGCGGATCTTGGTCGATTTTGCCCGTAAAAGGCCGAAAAATGATGGTACGGTGCTTCTAAAGGTCTCGATCGAGAATGCTCTCGACAGGGCCGATTCGAAAGATCCTGACATCATCAGCCTCGATGAGGCATTGACCGCCCTTGCAGAGTTTGACCCAAGAAAGGCGAAGATCGTTGAATTGCGGTTTTTTGGCGGGCTTTCCGTCGAAGAGACGGCTGAGGTGATCGGTGTCGCGCCGATCACTGTGATGCGCGAGTGGCAAAAGGCTCGCGCCTGGTTGTTCGTTCAACTTTCCAAAGCCTGACAATGGATCCTGCACGCTGGAAAACGATCGATCGATTGGTCGACGATGCACTTGACTTGCCCCCATCGGAGCGCAAGGCATTTATCGTCGCCAATACCGATGACGAAACCATTCGCGCTGAGGTTCTTGCCTTGATCGAAGCCTCGACCCGATCAGAGGGTTTTCTCAAAGCTCCCGCGCTCGACATTGCCGCACGAGAAATAGCCGCAGACATATCAGACCTCGAGACCGAAGCCGGCCCAATCGAGTTCGAAAGCCGATTGATCGCATCGTATCGAATAATCAGGCCCATCGGTGCTGGTGGAATGGGCGAGGTATACCTGGCCTTTGACGAAAAGCTGAAACGCGATGTCGCGTTGAAGATGCTTCCCGCGACATTCGGAAAGGACGACGAACGCGTCAAGCGATTCGAACTCGAAGCCCGGGCTGTTTCGAAGCTCAATCATCCTGGTATCGTAACGGTTTACGACGTCGGCTCATCTGACGGTGTGAATTATATCGCTACCGAGTACGTCGACGGGAAGACCCTTCGAGACCTGATGGGCGGGAAGTTCAAGCTTCGGAACATAATTGCGAATTCTATCCAGATCTGCGACGCACTTTCAGCCGCGCATTCGGCCGGTATAATTCATCGTGACATCAAGCCGGAGAACATAATGATCCGAAAGGACGGTTATGTGAAAATACTCGATTTCGGACTTGCCAAACTTACCGAGATCGGGCCGGAATCGATGAGAGATATCGCCGCAACTGCAAAAGGTTCGATCATGGGCACGCCGGCATATATGTCGCCGGCGCAGATCAGCGACGACGGCGTCGATCATCGGACCGATCTCTGGAGCGCCGGTGTTGTCCTATACGAATTTCTTTCGGGAACTCACCCGTTCAAAGGAGCGTCAAGACAAGAGACCTTTCGCGCGATCCTTTCCAAAGAACCGCCACGATGCAGCTCTATCAATCCCGAGATACCTCCGGAGATCGATTCGATACTGGCAAAATTATTGGCGAAGGATCCGGCAGACGGATATCAAACCGCGGCAGAACTGCGTGCCGATCTGAAACGTTTGAAGATACGTTTCGACTTGTCGTCGACCTTGTCCGGAGAATCACGCGACACCGCCGAGAACCAGTGTTCGGACACTCGCGATCGGGCGATGCCTGCCGCGTTCGCATTCGCGGCGTTTCTTGTCGCTTTCGCAGTCTACTTCCTGTTCTTTCGCGACCCACGACCGCTCGTTTCTGAATGGATATCCGCGAGGAACGTTCCCCTTACGTTCCAGGCCGGTACAGAGGCCTATCCCTCGCTTTCGCCCGACGGAAAAAATCTGCTCTACAGCGCTGATATCGGCAGCGGCGAGGACGTATTTCTGCAGCGGATCGGTGGCTCTAACAGTGTCAATCTTACGGCTGAATCACCGGCTGACGACACGATGCCGGCGTTCTCACCCAATGGCGAGATGATCGCGTTCCGATCTGATCGAACCCCGGCCGGGATCTATGTGATGGGAGCGACGGGGGAAAATCCGCGGCGAGTTGCGGACTTTGGTTACAGCCCGTCGTGGTCGCCGGACAATAAGCAGCTCGTCATCGCTGAACGCCACCAACCGGTTCCGGCGGTTCGCTCGAAAAGCGCGTTATGGATAGTCGACATCGCTACCGGCGATCGCCGACGTCTGATCGATTCTTATTGTCTGCAGCCGTCCTGGTCACCCAACGGAAAACGTATCGCCTACTGGTATACGGGCAACAGCGGAAATCGAATCGTCGCTACGATACCTGTCGATGGCGGCGATCCGGTGGACTTCGCCGACACCGGAAATACGAACTGGAATCCGGTCTGGTCGCCAGACGGCAAATATCTCTATTATTCGAGCGACCGCGGCGGGAATATGGCGTTCTGGCGGGCCAGGTTCGATCCGGTTTCCGGACGTTCGAGCGGCGAACATGAATTGATACCGACGCCGGCCCGATTCAACCGGCACCTTACGTTTTCGGCAGATGGCAGGAGACTTGCTTATGTGCAAACGCGCAACCGGTCGAATATAAAGGCGGCCGGGTTCGATCTTGCCAGCGAAAGAATGATCGGCGAACCCATCGCGGTCACTACCGGTGAACTCGAACTATCGGCACCGCAATTGTCCTTCGACGGATCGCGATATTTTGCACGGATCATTCGCGGAACACAGGATGACATCATTTCGGTCAATGCCGACGGTAAAGGGATGCGCGACCTCACCAACGACGCACCGTTTGACCGATATGTGAGCTTATCGCCGGACGATAGCCGGTTATTGTTCTCGTCGGACAGATCGGGCAGTTATCAGATATGGGTGATGAACACCGACGGCACCAACCTCAGACAGCTCACGTTCGTTGAGAATGAGATCGCATCGATCCCGGTCTGGGCGCCGGACGGAAAGCGGTTTTCCTTTGACACAGAAAAGACACTCTATATCGCTGAGGCCGGTGCGCCTGTCGATCTCGTGTTGGCGACCGCACTTCCAAGAACCGACAACGGCGGCTTTTTCCGCGCCTGGGATTGGTCACCTGACGGCTCCATGCTGGCAGGAAACTTCGACCACGCATTTGGACCCGGAACCGGCTATTATTCGTTTGCGACCGGCCGCTACGAACGACTCACCGATTTTGTCTCGATCCCGAGGTGGCTTCCCGACAGCCGTCGAATGATCTTTGAGCGAAACGGCCGCCCGATGATCGCCGAGATCGACACGAAGAAAATCCGTGAGGTCCTGCCCGAGATCAAGGAAGAGATCCGAAACATCGCTGTCAGCCGAGATGGCAAGCTGATCTATTTCACGACCCGCGAAAGCGAATCGGACATCTGGATGCTTGACCTTTCCGAGACGCCATAAATGCCGAACGAGCAACCAAACGCGTTTGGCGGCATCGGAAGCAGATAGGAAATAACAAGATGTCTTTATGCTCCGACTGATACTGCTTTCGTTCGTTGTTGTTCTTATTGGCGCTCCTGCTTCGGTCGCTCAAAGCTATCCCGGCGCGGCAAATTGCTTGGATCCTCTGCCCCAGAAAGTCGACGAATTTGTCTTTACCAGCGATGAAGAGTTCGAGCAACGAACGGCGAAATTCCTCAAGACGATCGAGGCCGCAGGTGGTCCCGCCACTGGTTGGGTGAACGTCTACGGCGGGCGAATCGCGGCGTCGAACGAGGTCGAGCGATTGTCAGATAAGTTGAAAAGAGTCGCCGCCTGGACGATCGGCAAACTCACGATCGTCGATCGTGGTTATCGCGTTGAGCCGCCCTATGAGTTCTTTCTGCGAACGCTTAATTGCACAGCCATTCCCGTCGGCATCGCGGACCACCGGGTCGACGAGATCGAATTCACAGATATTCCGTCGATCCGCGTTGCTTCGTCAGATATCAATTCACACATCCGGTTCACTCCCGAGGCATTGTGCAGCCCCGCGGGTAGGGCGGTTCGCGCATGCGGCGAAGGCACGGAGGTCGATGTGTTTATCGTGATCGATGAGAAAGGGACGGTCATCTTTGCGAGGGCGATCGACGGGCATCCGTTAAATCGTCAGAATGCTGCGAATGCCGCCCGGCAACACAAGTTTACGCCGTTCTTGATCGATGGGGTTGGTTCAAGGGTTTCCGGTACGATGAAGGTCGTTTATACTAAGTCTCCGGAAATCATTACCAACTAATGCTCAGATTCTTTAATACACTTTCGCGTCAGATCGAAGAATTTCATCCGCTCGAAGAGGGAAAAGTACGGATGTACATTTGCGGCCCTACGGTCTGGAATTTCGCTCACATCGGGAATTTCCGCACGTTCATCTTCGGTGATGTTCTTCGGCGATACTTGAAATTCAGGGGCTTTCAGGTTACCCATGTCTTCAACCTCACGGATATCGATGACCGGATAATAAACGAGGCAAAGGTCCGCGGTATTGCGATCGACGAATTTACTGCGCCATTCATAAACGCGTTTTGGGAGGACTTCGATGCTCTCGGAATGGAGCGCCCGGAAGTCACACCGAGAGCTACGCATCATATTGCCGAGATGATCGAGATGATTTCGAAGCTGATCGCAAACGGGAAGGCCTACGAATCGGATGGGTCGATCTACTATCGTATCTCGGCATTTCCCGATTACGGAAAACTGTCAAAGATCAATTTTTCGGGGAACATCCACGGCGGGAGTGAGCGCATCGACACTGACAAATACGAAAAGGAGGATGCCCGCGATTTCGCTCTATGGAAGTTGGTCAGCGGCGACGAACAGCCCGGCTGGGAAGCTCCCTTTGGACGTGGCCGGCCGGGATGGCACATTGAGTGTTCGGCAATGTCGATGAAGTACCTTGGTGAGACCTTCGATATCCATGCAGGCGGACAGGATCTGCAATTCCCTCACCATGAGAACGAGATCGCCCAGAGCGAAGGTGCGACCGGCAAACAGTTTGCCAAATACTGGATACACAGCGAGTTCCTAAAGATAGACGACGTCACAATGTCGAAATCAAAGGGCAACTTCTTTACGTTTCGCGACCTTCGGGAACAGGGATATTCCGCATTGGCAATAAGGTATCTCCTTTTGAGTGTCCCGACCCGAAAGCAGCTAAATTTTACCTTCGAAGGGCTGAAAGGCGCCGAGGCGACGGTGGAGCGGCTTCGGAATTTTCAAGCTCTGGTCCGCGAAACAAAAGCCGCTGCAAATTCGACCGGAAATGCTTCGAGCGCGGTACAAAAGGCGCGAAGCGAATTTGAAGCCGCGATGGACGACGATTTCAACACGGCGGCCGCACTCGCAGCGATCCACGATATGGTACGAGAGGTCAATTCACTTGTAGCGGCCGGCGACCTGTGCGAGGCTGAACGCGGGTTAGTACTGGATGCGATCGATGCGTTCGATTCTGTTTTGGGCATTTTTGATCGGGGCAGCGAACAAACGCTCGAGATCGAGATCGAACTGCTTATTGAAGAACGTCAGGAAGCGCGAAGGCGGCGCGATTTTGCTCGGTCCGACGCGATCAGGGATGAATTGATCGAGAGAGGAATAGTCTTGGAAGACACAAAGGACGGAGTCCGTTGGAAGCGAAAGTAGCCCTGTGCCCTCTACTCCCAAAGAACCGCTGAATGCGTAAGATATTGAAAATGGCGAAATGGGGAGCGACGCTCGGCGACGCTCCTCAATCATTTCTGGGTGCAGGCTGGATCCCAAGACTGCTCGGTCGGGTTAGCGATAAAAAAAAGCGACTTTGGGCTTTGCGCATTCTTGCACTCAGCCCGCATTACTTTTTCAATTCTGAAGATGCGTCGTTCAGAACACTCTCAGAGGCCGATTATCTCGAGGCCGAGTATCGTGAAGGTGTGATCTCGCGTCAGCGGATCTTCGACAAGATACTTGCTCAGCGATTGACGACCGAGGACGTAGTTATTGACTACGGATGCGGACCGGGATTCCTTGCCAAGATCGTCGCCGAAAGTGTTCGTCGCGTCTACGCCTTCGATATTTCAGATGGAGCACTTGCATGTGCACGCGTTATCAATCCGGCACCGAATCTCGAATATCTGAAGGCCGATGAATCGGGATTGGCCTCGGTCGATGATTCCGGCGTGGATGCCGTAGTGAGTTTTGCAATGGTTCAGCACGTCACCGATTCGATCCTTGGCAAAATTGTCTCGATATGGGCCAAAAAACTGAAGAGCGGCGGTAGGATCTATGTCCACATTCAACTGTTGAACGAAGAATGGCGAGCCGAGAATGAGTGGCGTGATGATACTTCGATAAAAGGGAAACTAAAATTCAGATACGGCCTTCATTGTTTTGGACGTTCTGAATCGGCGATCGAAGCGATGCTTAAACAAAATGGGTTTGAGCGGATAGAGTTTAGGCCGATGTCGTCATTCCTCGATGAGCCGCGAACCGACGACGTTTGGCCCCAGCATTTTGTCTCGGCCGTTAAGCTGTGAGATCCGTTTCAGCGCAGTTCAGCCGCACGCCATCACAGAGCTTTCCATCGATGCTTGTATAAAAAAGCTTTACCGTCTTAAAAGTATCCGTGTCGCGGCAGTAAGAAACACATGTGTCGAACGGCTTTGAATAGATGTGAACGCTTACCGCACGCTCATTGAATTCGGCAAGATTTAAGACCTGATGGATCGGTTCTTCGAGTTCGACCTTTGCCGCCAGGCAGTCTGATAGGTCAAATGCATCGGTTTCTATCAACTTACAGTATCCTCTGCTCTCGTCAATCTCGCGTACCGCGAAATTCTGCCCGCGAAGCTTCCCTATCGGAACGGTCATCCAGCATCGCTGATCTGCATGGTTGTGAACTCGTGAAGTTTGCCCGCGATCCCAGCATATCGCCATCATCTCGAAGCGTTCATCTTTGTAAATCAGATTTCTCGTGTAACAATCGGCGTCCCAGAACAAGAACCGATCTAAAGACGCCACCTCGATCGGGTTAGCGCTCAAAAAGTCGTACACATTTTCGCAAACGAACGATTCATCGGGTATCGACCTCAGCCCTTCGATAAGTTCAGTGATTTTGACTCGTTTTCCCATTTCTTCTCGCCGCAGACCCCACAATTTTGAAGCGATTCCGGTTTATTGTCAATGGAATTGCCAAAACTCGGACCGCGTCCGATATTAACGCTTCTTTTCGCCTATTGCTCCGGATACGCATTGCTTTCAGTCTATCGTCTTGCTTATAATTATCGTTTACAATGCTTTAGGTGCATTACCGTAAGCGATACGGAGGAAGGAACTTTGCCCAAGACCGCTGCAACACAGAAAACCCGTTCAAAAAGTGTCGGTTCGGCGACCAACGGCTCGAAAGCAACGACCGTCGAAACCAAACGCGACCTCAAGGCCGTCGTTGACCTGATGAAGGCCGAGTACGACAAAAGGCGGTCATCACAGATCGAATCGATCAAACGAACTGACCGAAAGCTTCTTCGCGAGATGCTCTACCTGATGGTCCTAGGACGACGTTTTGAGGAAAAATGCGCCGAGGTCTACCGGATGGGAAAGATCGGCGGATTCTGTCACTTGTATATTGGACAAGAGGCTATCGGGGTCGGAACGATGACCGCTCTCGAACCTACCGATATGGTCATCACGTCCTATCGCGACCACGTGCAGGCGATGATCAAAGGCATCTCACCTGAAGCCGTGATGGCCGAACTTTACGGCAAAGAAGGCGGCTGTGTCGGCGGGAAGGGTGGCTCGATGCACATGTTCTCGAAAGAGCATGAGTTTTATGGGGGACACGGGATCGTCGGAGGCCAGATCGGTGTTGGGACCGGAATGGCGTACGCGTCAAAGTACCGAAACTCGGGTCAGGTCGTTGTTTGTTTTTTTGGCGAAGCGGCTGTGAATCAGGGTATCTTTCACGAATCGCTAAATATGGCGCAGTTGTGGGGGCTTCCGATCATTTACGTTTGCGAGAATAATCAATACGGCATGGGCACATCGCAGGAAAGAGCGATGAGCACACAGAACGTTGCGAAAAAAGCAGAGTCATATGAGATGGCAAACGAATTCGTCGACGGGATGGACGTGATGGCCGTCCGTGATGCGATGCTCCGTGCGATCGACCGTGCCCGCAACGAGTCGCAGCCAACGCTGCTGGAGGTCAGATCCTACCGATTCATGGGACATTCGATGTCCGATCCGGGAAACTACCGAACCCGCGACGAGATCGCTAAATATCAGGAACGCGACCCGATCTCGCTTTTCAAGGACAGCTTGAAAGTTGCTAAGGTCCTGACTGATAAGGACTTCGATGCGATCGAAAAAGAGGCTGCCGCATCGACTGAAAGGGCCGTCAAATTCGCAGACGAAAGCCCGTTCCCGAGCGAAAGCCAGCTATTGACCGACGTTTACGCATAGACTATGGCAGTATTAACGATCCGCGACGCCCTTAATCAGGCTTTGCGTGAAGAATTGATAAGAGACGAGAATGTCTTCGTCATGGGCGAAGAGGTAGCCGAATACGATGGCGCTTACAAGGTGACCCGCGGACTGTGGAAAGAGTTTGGTGACAAACGCGTCGTTGATACGCCGATCACTGAGCTTGGGTTTGCCGGACTTGGCGTTGGTGCGGCGATGGCCGGTCTGAGGCCGGTTATCGAGTTCATGACCTTCAATTTCTCGATCCTTGCGTCCGACCAGATAATCAACCACGCGGCGAAGATGCTGTATATGTCGGGCGGAGAGTTCAAGGTGCCGATCGTGTTCCGAGGCCCGAACGGTTCGGCATATCAAGTGTCGTCTCAGCACTCACAGGCTCTCGAAGCCCTTTATGCGAATTTTCCGGGCCTTAAGGTCGTTATGCCATCGACTCCGGCGGACGCTAAAGGTTTATTGAAGTCTGCCATACGTGACGATAATCCGGTCATTTTCATGGAACAAGAACGGATGTACGGCAACAAAGGTGACGTGCCGGAGGACGAAGATCTCCTCATCCCTCTTGGAGTTGCTGATGTCAAACGCGAAGGTACCGATTGCACGGTCGTCGCACGCTCGATGACCGTTCCCATGGCCCTCGAAGCTGCAGAGAGGATGCAGTCGGAATTCGACGTATCGGTCGAGGTCGTCGATCCACGAACCATCAAACCGCTTGATATCGATACGATCGTCGCCTCTGTGATGAAAACGAACCGGCTGGTGATTGCCGAAGAATCGCATTCGTTTGCAAGCGTAGGTGCGGAGATCACATACCAGGTCATGGATCATGCGTTCGACTATCTAGACGCCCCGATCAAGCGTGTTTCGACCGCTGAAACGCCGATGCCGTATGCAAAGAATCTTGAGGCTGCGGCGCTGCCGAGTGTCGATAAGATCGTCGCGGCCATCAAGGAGGCGTGCTATCTTTAGTGCGGTCAAGGTAGTCCATGGACAATAAAGCTGCGAAAATAGCATACAAACTCTCGTGGCGGCCTATGGGCGTTTTCCAGATCCGAAACACAGCAAACAACAAGATCTATGTCGGATCGTCCACCGACCTGAATGCGATATTCAATCGGACGCGCTTTCAGCTCTTCGCTGGCGCTCATCCGAATAAAGGACTCGAAGCAGACTGGAAACTCTTCGGCACAGGCAAATTCGAATTCGAGATCCTCGAGGAGATATTCCCTCGCGAAGACGTTAACTACGATTACATTGCCGACCTCGACACGCTGGAAGATCTTTGGCTCGAGAAGCTGCAGCCGTACGGCGAAAAAGGCTACAACGAACGAAGGCGGTCGCGGGAAGAAAGACTGCAAATGATCGCAGCGAACAGAAAACAATAAGCATATGGCTGAAAAATTCTTAATGCCGAAGCTTTCGCCTACCATGGAGGAGGGGCAGATCGCTCGCTGGGTAAAGAAAGAAGGCGAAGCCTTTGAAGCGAACGAAACGCTTGCCGAGGTAGATACGGATAAGGCGACTATGGAAATGACCGCCCTTTCGGGCGGGACGCTCCTCAAGATCCTTAAACAGGCTGGCGACTCGGCGGCTCTTGGCGAGGCGATCGCGATCATCGGCAACAAGGGAGAAGACATCGCCAGCTTGATGTCTGAGGTTTCGTCAAACGGTTCTGCGAAATCCGCTCCGGCTGAACATCCCGTTGAAGAAGAGCAGCCTGAGCAGCCAAAACCGGAAGCTGCGGCTCAATCGAATGTGGGAGACAAGGGCAGATCGGCTCCGCCAAACGGCCGCATGATCGTTTCCCCGATAGCCGCACGGATGGCGGCTGACAACGGCGTCGACCTACGAAGCATCACCGGCTCCGGCCCGAACGGCCGCATCATCAAGCGTGACATCGAAGAAGCTCTCGCTGGCGGCGGAACCGCAAAACCGATCGCGGTGAAAGCATTCACACCCTCAACGATCGTCGGAGCATCGGCATATCACGATGAACCGGCCTCTAAAATGAGGCAAGTGATCGCGTCGCGTCTGGCCGAATCGATCGGCCCGGTCCCGACGTTCTATCTCACGGTCGAGATCGAAATGGACAATGTGCTTGCGACACGGAAGCAGATAAATGCCATTCTCGATGACGACTCGAAGATCAGCGTCAATGACATAATAATCAAGGCTGCCGCAATGGCATTGTTGAAGCACCCGTGGGTAAACGCATCGTACCAGGACAAAGCGGTGAGGTTTTACGAACAGGCCGACATCGGCGTCGCAGTTGCGATCGACGAGGGACTTATCACACCGGTCGTTCGAGGGGCCAACCTTAAGGGCCTTGCCGAGATCTCGGCAGAGGTCCGCGACCTTGCTGCTAAGGCACGTGCCAAAAAGCTTCAACCTGAGGAGTATACGGGAGCGACCTTCTCGATCAGCAACCTCGGAATGATGGGCATAAAAGAGTTCACAGCCATCATCAATCCGCCCGAAGCCGCGATCATCGCCGTCGGTGGAGCAAATCCGACACCTGTCGTTCGCGACGGCCAGATCGTGGTTCGCACAGTTATGAACGTCACAATGTCCTGTGATCACCGAATTGTAGACGGAGCGACGGGCGCAAAATTCCTGCAGACTTTCAAACAGATGCTCGAGAATCCGGCGATGATGCTGCTTTGATCTTTCGGTCTAGGACTTTGGTTTTTTTTTCAAGAGCTTCTGCCCGTTTCTTATCGGCATCAGCTTTTCTTTTATCCCCTAATTGCTCATACGCAGCGGCCCGATTCCCGTAGGCGATCGGGTTATTCGGGTTCAACCTTATCGATGTTGTGCAATCCTCGATCGCCTTCCGGTAATCGCCTTGTCTCAAATAGATCAAGCCGCGGTTTGTGAAAGCGTCGGCGTTCTTCGGCGTAAGATCGATCACCTTGTTATAGTCCGCCAGGGCCTTCTCGTACTCTTCGATATCGATGAAGACCGCACCTCGTGAAAAATAGCCGTCAGGATCATTGGGTTCGAGTTCGATATATTTCGAAAGATCAAGGATCGCTTGTTCGTAGTCGCCTCGGTCGGATCTGATCACACCTCGAGAATAGTAGGGACCGGAGACGGCCGGATCTATCTCGATCGCCCGCGTATATTCCTTTTCTGCCTGTTCGGCATTGCCCTTTTCTACGTATGCCGACCCGCGGCTGTCAAGAATCTCTGCGTTTGTCGGATCGAGTGCGATAGCACGGTCATAATCGGCGATAGCTTTGTCGATTTCCCCTGTCTTCAAAAACGCAAAACCGCGGTTGTGCAGCGCATATGCATTGTCAGGCCGAATCTTCAGAGCCGCGTCGAAATCGTTGATCGCAAGCTGGTATCGCTCGGCGGCCGAATAGGCCCTTCCGCGATCGACCAGGTGCTGCGGTTCGGTCGGTTCCAACAAGACGGCATTTGAAAGGTCTTTGATCGCCGATTGAAACGAGCCCATCTCGATGTAGACATCGCCGCGTCGGGCATAACCCAATGCATCTTTTGGCCGCATCGAAATATACTTGGAATAATCCTTGATCGAAATTGGAAACTGCTTGCTGTTGAAATAAGCAGCACCTCGGTTGAAGAAATAGTCGGGCTGCTTTGGGTTTATTGCGATAGCCTTGTCGTAATCCGCTATTGCCTCATCATACTTTTCTTGTGCTGAATACGTGTTGCCTCGATTGTTGTATGCGTCGGCATCCTTCGGATCTAATTCGATAGCACGTGAAAAGTCGGCGATAGCTTCATCGTATTTTTCTGCCTCGTGATACGAAGCACCTCTGTTTATCAATACATCAGCGTCGTCCGGATGAAACTGCAACGCCTTCGTGTAATTTGCTATCTGGCAATCGGTGTCGTCGGCTTCACAGTTTTCGGACTTCGCGGAGTAATCGTCGCAGAGACGCAGCCTTATCGCATTCAGGAGTTCATCGGTGGCACCATTTTCAAGCAGTGTTCTTTCGATCGCCGGACTGATCTCGAATCCGATCCCGCGATCCTGCAGCTGTTTGATCAGGATCTTGTTCGTGGTCGCCGCCCCGGTACGGCTCGCCTCGAGCGTTGCAACGATCTCATCAAGCTTGAGCGGAGACTGAGCAGTCGGGTCCTGAGCGTTGATATTTGCGGCGACCACTAGAAATAGCAGTGAGGCAGGAACAATTTTCATGCGAATCCTCAAATCGAACTTCTGAGAGCGTACAGGAATCATCCAGCCGCGTTCGGCACGATCGGATTTACGTTATTTTAGCACCGGAAAAACTTTGCGGGAAGCAAATTATCTTCATCCCAAGGTCTGCTATCATTGAACTTCTGGCAATGGTCACCGACGACTCAGAATCGACGCAGAAAACGGCGGCCGTCGCGCCGCACATCGCTTTGCTCAGCGTTCAGGCTTTCTTTGGGACGCTGCCTGTGATCGGAAAGATGGTCCTTGCGGTAATTCCGAGTGTTGCGGTCGTCGGATTCCGGGTCGGGATCACAGCCGTCGTTTTGTATGCATTTCAACGGACACGTGGCAGCCTTAAGCTTGCAGATCGAAAGGACTACAGCAGACTCGCCATACTTAGTATTTTCGGTGTTACGCTAAATCAGCTTTTGTTTGTCGGTGGACTTTCGCTGACCAAAGCGGCGAATACATCGCTTCTTGCCGTCACGATCCCGATCTTTGCGATAGCTATCGGGGCCTATCTGGGAACCGAGCGGATGCGGATCCGAAAGATCGCCGGAATTCTGATCGCCGCGGCGGGTGTGATATTTTTGATCGACCCGCGTTCGGCCTCATTCTCTTCACAAACCACCCTTGGCGATGTGATGATCATTCTAAACTCGTTCTCGTACGGGGTCTATGTTGTCCGGTCAAAGGACGTGGTCACTAGCAACGGCGCTCTGCGGTCGATCGTTTGGATATTTATTTTCGCGAGCACGATCTGTGTGCCGCTCGGAGTCATCTCGCTTTCATCCATCGATATTGCAGCCGTTCCGGGTCATGTTTGGTGGCTTGTGATCTACATAGCCATCGTTGCGACGGCCGCCCCTTATCTTCTGAACGCCTGGGCACTCGCAAGGGTCAATCCGTCGACCGTTGTGGTATATATTTATCTTCAGCCGCTTATCGGTTTCGTTTCGGCCGTCGTATTTTTGAATGAGAGGGTCGACCTCAAGTTCGCGGCGGCCGCAATGTTGGTTTTCGCTGGAGTCTATCTGACGACAAAAAGACGAAAACAACCCGATGCGGCAACTCAGATCTGACCGGACTTCTTTCGGCTTTTCTGATAGTTCGGGTAGAGAGGTCGGACCGAAAAGGTCGTCCTGAAACGAACATATGCCTTTAATTTGAAACTCCGGCGATCCCGGGACGTAAAAAGATCAGCCAATACGTCGATGCCGACACATATAAAACAACACTCTGACCCTGAGTCCGGAAAAACGGTCTTTCGAGTCGACGGCGAGATGCTTATCGACGATGCACTTTTGTTAGAACGGCTTATCGCCGAAAGTCTGAACGAATCGGGTAAAACGGTCGAGATCGATCTTGCCGACCTTGATTTCCTCGATAGCGAGGCAGCATCAGTTCTACGCCGCATTGCCGACGATGATAGGGTGACGATCACAGGCGTTGAGTTCTTTCTGCAATCAGCCATCGATTCGGCTGAACGCTCTCGATCCTGACCGACCTGACATTTCCATCAAAAACCTTTAAATTGTAACGAATGAAAGTTCGTGAAATTGCGGAATTCCTTGGGCTGGAGCCTGTCGGTAATGGAGACGCCGAAGTCGTCTCGGTCGCTGATCTTGCGATCGCCGGCCCGGGGCAACTGGCATTTTTCGAGGGTTCCGATTCGGCTATCGAAACAAATGCGTCGTGCCTGATAGTTCCGACGAGCTTTCTATCCCAGGCCGGACAGAAAATGCATATGCCCGATCGCGCGCTTATTGAGGCTCCGTCGCCAAAGCTCGCATTTTCGCGGGTAGCCGCGATCCTCCATCCGAAGCCTGAGTTATTGTGCGGCATTCATCCCGGAGCCTGGATCGACGACACAGCCCGTCTCGCGGATACGGTCTCGGTCGGTATGCATGCGTCGATAGGAAAGGGTTCTAGGGTCGGAGCAAGAACTCAGATCCTTCCCGGTGTCCGTATCGGCGACGACGTCAGCATCGGCGAGGACTGTGTCCTCCATCCGAATACTGTCATTGAGAGCGGCTGTTCGATCGGAGACCGTGTGGTGCTTCATGCGGGCGTCATTATCGGGGCCGACGGTTTCGGATACGTCAAAGAACCGAACGGCGAATATATCAAGTTTCCGCAGATCGGAACCGTCGTTATCGAAGAAAATGTCGAGATCGGAGCGAACAGCTGTGTTGACCGCGGTGCCCTCGGCGAGACACGTATTGGCGCCGGCACAAAGATCGACAATCTCGTACAGGTCGGCCACAACGTCAATATTGGCAGACGGTGTGTAATAGCCGCACAGACAGGCATCTCAGGCAGCGTCGTGATCGAAGACGACTGTGTGATCGGCGGCCAGGTCGGATTTGGCGATCATGTGCGGGTGCAAAGCGGAGCGGTAATTGGTTCACAGGCCGGGATCCTTCCCGGTAAGATCGTACGACCAGGCGTCTGGTGGGGTACGCCGATCCAGCCGCTTGATGAATACAAGCGGCAAAATGCTCACGTAAAAGGCCTTGAGCGATTGAAGAAAGAGGTCGCTGATATAAAGAAACGTCTGCCTTAACCTATCAACTTAAGAATCGCGGCTGCCGCACGCTTTGATGCGCCGCCTTGCCCAAGTTTGTCCGCAGCGACCTTAAGTTGCTTGCGGATGCGCGAATTAGTCTCGGGTTCAAGTATTCGAGAGAGTTCATCGGCGAGTGTTCCTGGCGAAAAATCGTCTTGTATCAGTTCGCTAGCGATGCGGTCTCCCCCTATCAGGTTTATGAGACCGAAATGCTCGACATCGATCAGCGGCCTCAATAATCTATAATTCAGAACGGAAGTCTTATAAACGACCGCCATCGGAGTGCCAATGATACCGGTCTCGAGGGTGGCGGTCCCGCTCGTAACGGCGGCGGCATCCGCGGCGAACAATGCATCATAAGTCTCGGCCGAAACTACTTTGATTTTCTCAGTTAGTATACGGTCACCTTCTGATATTTTGGCTTGCGCCGCTTCGAACTCGTTACGGTGCCGCTCGGCAGCAAATGCTACGATGAACTGAATCTCACGGTCCTTTCGCATCAGCATCGCAGCCGCCCTGAGCATTTCCGGAAGTATCCGGACGATCTCTTTGTGACGGCTGCCAGGCAGCATCGTAATGATACGCGCTTCTGGGTCGAGCCCATGTCTACGGCAAAATGATTCTTTAGTGCGGTCAGGATGCACTTCGCTCGCAACAGGATTTCCAACATATTCCACGTGGTGGATACCGCGTTCGGCATACCAGTCCTTTTCAAAGGGCAAGATCGTAAGAAGCAGGTCGATGTACTTTCGCACCGAGCGCATTCGATACTGACGCCAGGCCCATATTTGTGGCGAAATATAATACACGATCTTATAGCCTTTGTTTTTCAATGCTCTCGCGAGTTTCAAATTGAAATCCGGAAAATCGACAAGTACTACAACATCCGGTTGCCTTTCGCTCGCCGCCCGCTTCAACCTCCGGAACGCACTAATGAACATTGGCAGAGCTCGCCCGATCTCGATCAAGCCGACGATGGAAAGTTCATCTGCCCGAACGACCGGTTCCACCCCTGCATCTCGCATCTTCGGGCCAGCCGAGCCAAAAAATCTGAACTCAGTATTGGGGTCGAGTTCGCGGATCGCCGAACAGAGTTTTGCTGCATGCGAATCGCCGGATGCCTCGCCTGCAACGATCATGATTGTCTTTTTGAGTTCGGCCATTGTTTGCTGAATGCGGTGGAAATCTATGTTATCTGATTGCGGTGAAATGTGAAATGACAACCAATTGGCACGATAAGCGCATCAAATGGAACGATTTCAGAACGTCGGCTCCTAATTTCATCGGTCACATGCTTGCAGAACCGGACATTAGTCTTTAAAATGCAATGTTTTGTGTCTGTTTGGAATTTCGGGGTCGTATATTGTATTCGCTTTTATAAATTGCGGTTGGAGGAGTCTGTGAAGATTCGCGTTCTTTTAGGTATTTTCAGCCTTTCTTTGTTTGCCTTTTATTCTGTCGTGTCCGGACAGATAGACTCGATAATAGGTCAGGTCACCAATTCAGCCTCTGAGGCATACGCAGGCGGTGTAAGCGGTGACGGCCGTTTTGTCGTCTTCGAGTCTCGCGGGAATTTAGCGACGGTGAATCCAAGAAATGCCGATGGCAATCCGGAGATATTTCTCTTCGATTATGCCCAACGGCGCATCTTTCAGATAACCGATACGAAAAGCGTGCTTTTCGACCCGTTCAGGGCCGCAACCTTTGACAACGTCCGTGTCGAGATCGTTAACACCCGGCCAGTTATAAGCAACGACGGGCGATGGATAGCATTCAGTTCCAACGCTACGTCGTCGACACCAGCGGCACCGAACGCAACGAATCCAAGTAACTTTAACGGGAACGATTATACCGTTCCTGCTCCGACCCCGACTCCAACCCCGACGCCGACGCCGAACCCTGCTCCGTCGCCAACCCCGACACCAACGCCGGCACCGAACCCGTTAGCGAGCGACGGCAATCTCGAGATGTGGCTTTATCAGGTCCCGACATTTGCTTCTGCCGATCTGACCACGGGTGATGAATTGCCATTGACCGATCTCGCCGGCGGTACTTTTATCGCGGTCACGAACACCGATGCGAGCCGTTTTCCGGTCGCCGGAACCTCGACCACCGGTCCGTTCATTGCCGATGACAACCACGATGCGAGCATCAGCGATGACGGCAACGTGATCGCATTTGTCTCGACACGCGATCTGGTTGCCGGAGGAAACCCGTTTCCTAATGCGGACAATGACGAGATCTTTGTATTTGTGAGAAACGGTGGCGGTAAGCTTGGCGGCGGATCCACGCGGCAGGTCACGCAAACTGAACGTGGTCCGATATTCGATCCTATTTACAACAAGAATCCTACGATCTCCGGCGATGGTTCGCGCGTGGTCTTTGCAAGCACGGGCGACAATCCGATCATCGGGATGACCGGCGGCAATAATCCTTCAACCAGCCGAAATGAGGAGATATTTTTCAGCGACCTGGACTCAAGCGGTGCTCCTACTGGTACACGCCGGCAGGTAACGACGACAACCCCGACAAATCCGGGCGATCCGGTCAACATTCTCGACCTCGGCCGCCGAATGAGCCGCGATGGCCGTTATATCGCATTTGATTCTTACGCCGACCTTGCCAACGAGCATACGGGTACGAACCAGACCGCGTTCGCATTGTTCTTATACGACACGGTCGCAAGCACATTCAGGCGTGTCGGCCCACGGAGCAATGCGGATGCTGCCGCTTTTGGAGGCGACGTTGCCCGATATCCGGGCTTCTCTGACAATGACGTAAATGGAACTCCATCGACGTTCATCGTGCAGACAAGGATGAACATCAAGCCTGACGGAACGATACCGACCAATGAAGACGATGGCCTGAATCCGGACGAGTTTCGGCCCGTTCAGCTTTACTCTTATCCGCTCAATACGCCGCCCGCCAGTGCGACCTTCAAGCGGCTGACCAAACTTCCGATATCGAACACTTTTCTTGCCTCGACTCGTGCGTTGACGACCGATTCGTCTCGCCGTATTGCTTTCAGCCTTGCCCTGACCGAGGTCGGCACAGGGAATTTCGACGGAAACGCTGAGGTGTATTACCTTTATCACCCGGTCGCGGTCAACCAGACGGTCGCTTCATTTAATTTCGCTACTGGTGCCACACGTATCCCGGTTTCGCCGACGGCCGTGCCGACGCCTAGTCCGACTCCTACTCCGAGTCCGACTCCGACACCGACTCCAACACCGACTCCAACACCGACACCGACACCGACGCCAACACCGAGTCCGACACCGACCCCTAGCCCGACCCCGAGTCCTACACCGGTAACGCCACCGGCGGTTCTGGGTATCGCACCTGGAATGCTGGCGGTCATGAATTACAGTGCAGGCACGAATCAGCCTGTTATCGCTCGTACGGCGGTCGGCTCCCTCGAACGAAGTTTCGAACTGCCGATCGAGCTGAGCGGGTTTACAATGTCGATAAATGGGGTCGCTTGCGGATTGAAGTCGGTGAGCCGACATCAGGTGATCTTCGTTGTGCCGTATGGTATCAGCAGCGAGGCTGCCGGAACCGAATACCCGCTTGTCGTAAATAACAACGGAACTGTTTTCAAAGGGAACGTAACGATCGTGCCGACGCGGCCGGATATCTTTTCGACCGAGGTCGGGCCGGGCGGCAGGGCTGACGTTAGAAACGTCACCAACAGGGTTCATACGACCGAGCCATTCACTGTTACGACCGTCCGAATCCGCGGTGGAAAACGTGTGCCAACGGTCTTTCGTGTACGATTGACCGGTGTGGCGAATACCTCGTCCGCAGTGATCAATCTTCGCATCGGAAGTCTCGTTGTTGTTGGCGGTACGATATTGACCGGCGGAATTCTTGTCGAGCCCGGTGTTCAAACTATTGACTTCACTGTTCCCGGCGGACTCAACGGCTCCGGCGACCAGCCGATCACTGTCGAAGTCAATGTCGGGGGACAGATCTTTTCGTCCAGGCTGGCAGATACCGCCCCGAGATTGAGTTTCCTTTGATGATGGGAAGAGATTCACGGAGGGGCGGGCTGAGCTCGCCCTTTTTCGTTTTTAGATTCGATCTCGTTATGATGTTATAAATAATGCTGATGTTTGCGCGTGATCAACTGATGTATTATCCTTGTATCATCAAGTACTTCTCGCGTCCAAAACTTAGAAATTCATACAAATTATTCATTTCTAGCCCATATCAGATGTTCGCGCGGGAAAATAAAGGGAGAAGATATTTATATGGCAGGTAACGATGTAGCAACGATGAAGATCGCTCCGAAAGTATGGAAGAACGGAGAATTGATCGATTGGGACGACGCACGGATACACGTAATGTCACATGTGGTCCATTATGGTTCGAGCGTTTTCGAAGGCATGCGATGCTACAACACTACGAAAGGGTCCGCGGTATTTCGATTGACCGAGCACATGCAGAGATTGATTAATTCGGCCAAGATATACCGAATGGATTCGAAGTACACTCGTCAGGAACTTTGCGATGCGACGATCGATCTTATTCGTGACAGTGAACTTGATTCCTGCTACCTCCGTCCTTTGATCTTCCGTGGACTCGACGAACAAAAGCCGTCGTTTGGCGTAAATCCGCTCCCGAATCCGATCGAAACATGGATCGCAGGTTGGCAGTGGGGCAAATACCTCGGCGAAGAAGCGCTCGAAAACGGCATCGACGTCTGCGTATCGAGCTGGACGAGGATCACGTCGAATTCCCTGCCCACAATGGCGAAGGCCGGCGCGAATTATATGAATTCGCAGCTCATCAAAATGGAAGCGTTGCTCGGCGGTTTCTCAGAGGGCATTGCGCTTGACGACCGAGGGATGGTATCAGAAGGATCGGGCGAGAATTTGTTCATCGTCAACGGCGGCAAGCTGATCACACCGCCGCTAGGTGCTTCGATCCTTCCAGGGATCACTCGTGATTCGGTCATCCAGATCGCTCGCGAGATGGGCATCGAGGTTGTCGAAACTACCATACAGCGTGCGGCTCTCTATCTTGCCGATGAACTTTTCTTCACGGGAACCGCGGCCGAGATAACCCCGATCCGTTCGGTTGACCGTATCACCGTCGGCTCGGGCCGTTGCGGCGAGATCACAAAACGCCTGCAGGATGAATTTTTCAAGATCATCCTGGCCGAAAGGCCGGCTCCGTTTGGTGCACAATGGTTGACGTTCGTGAATGACGCCGGTGAAAAAAAAACGGCATCAGTATGAGTAACGTCTGACGTCGGCGACAAACTCTGGATTTGACCCTGTTCTGTTTGTGGTATTCACTATCAGAACAGGGTTTGTCTTTTTATGAGTGACGCATCAAGATCATCCGGTCCGTCGATCGTTCTTGAATTCGTGGTCTTAGTTTGCGGTGCAGTTGTGATGGCGTATGAGATCATAGGATCACGCATCGTCGCCCCTTATATCGGAACCTCGACCTATGTTTGGACGAGCCTGATCGGTGTCATCCTTGCATCGTTAAGCCTCGGTTACTGGCTCGGCGGCAAGACTGCCGATGAGCGTCCCGATGTAAAGGTTCTCGCCTCGGCAATCTTCGTTGCCGGCGGTTTGGTCTCACTGACCATTCTGATTCGCGATCTTGTATTGTCATTCATCTCTTCGGCACCGGCGATTCTCGAACTAAAGGCCGTTCTTGCGTCATTGATACTCTTTGCTCCCGCGAGCGTAGCACTTGGATTCGTCATACCTTATGCGACCAAGCTTCGGATCGCAACGCTCGATGACGCTGGCAAGACCGTTGGCCGGCTATATGCGCTTTCAACCATCGGCAGCATTGTCGGGACATTTGCGGCCGGTTTCTTACTGATACCCTTTGTAGGAAGCACACGGTCGCTTTACATTATCGCCGGTTCCTTGTTCCTTCTTTCCCTTCTGTTGGCCACGTTCGCATTCAATCGAATCGCAATGATCTCGCTTCTGCTTTTCGCAGCGGGAGTTGTGGGCAGCGAGTTAACTTCGGCATATCTTAAAAAGGCATTCGACTTGCAGGAGTTTGATACGGAGTATAGCCATGTCCGGGTTTTTACGTCCAAACAGCCAAAAACTGAAAGGCCGATGCGAGTACTTTCCACTGACCCGTATTCGATACAATCAGCGATCTATTTCGATACGGATGACCTGGCTTTGACATACACGAGGTATTACCACCTCGTCAGGCATTACAGGCCAAGCCCCCGAAATACGCTTATGATCGGTGGTGCGGGATATTCATTCCCGAAGGAACATTTGCGGGTTTACCCTGAAGCGAAAATCACGGTTGTGGAGATCGATCCCGGTATGACCCAGATCGCGCGGCGCTACTTCAATCTGGTCGATCATCCGATGCTGTCGATCATACACGAGGACGGCCGGACGTTCCTGAATCGGGCACGATCGTCCACTTTCGAGGTCGTGATGGTCGATGCGTTTGGTTCGCTGTTTTCCATTCCGTACCATCTGACAACCGTAGAGGCTGTGCGAGAGATACATCGAATACTGGACGACGACGGTGTCGTGATCATGAACTTGGGTTCAGCATTGAGCGGTGATGCCGCAATGTTCTTTCAGGCGGAACTTGCCACGTACAGATCGGTTTTTGCATCGGTTGATGTTTATAGGGTCGATGCCGGTGCTGCCGATTCCAGCCTTCAGAATCTGATGCTGGTCGGTCGAAAACGAATAGAGACCGCAGGTGTCGTGTTGGATGATCCGGTCCTCGAGGAACTACTTGCTGGTCGATACGAACCTGGCCCACCGAATTCATCCCTCGTCCTGACTGATGACCTGGCTCCGATCGAATATTTCAGTTCGGTCGCCCACGCTTTGGCCTCGGATGCCAGTACCAGGTGAGGCTCACCTTAATCCCTGACCGAATTGCTCGGTACCGAAACTCCCGATCCCATTCAATCTGAAGCTGAATACGATCCTATTCTCGTTTCGAGCACCAACATTGAAGGTGTAATACTGAACTGCAACCGCACAGCAATTACCGGCGTAACCCAAGGTATACAGAGAGCTTATTAACGGTGATAGACGTGTTGCCCGGCGGTTCTCAAAATCGAAAAAGACCGATGCCCCGCCATATAGGCCCTTATCGCGATTCCCTACGAACACCGATGGACTCCATTGCGAACCTCGCAGTGTCCCCGGTTCTTTTCCGTTTCGATCGGCGAATTGAGCGAGTGATGGAACAAGGTCAATGGCCCTCGTGTAATAGAACGTCTGGAAAAACTTCAGCAGTGGCGTATCGTAGCCGACCGTAGCCGATACGGTCCGCAAGGCGTCGCCCGATGTACTGACGTCCGCCCTGGCGTTGACAAAAATCGTTCGCCTCGGCCGGTAGGTCATATCAACGCTGAGAGGTGAAAATCTTCTCGGCACCCCGCCAAAGGTGTAGAAGCTCAAAGCGGTGATCGGAGCGATCTGATTTCGCTGGCCGGGAACCAACGCATCACCGAAGGTCTTGTCGAAAAAGTACTTTCCGCGTATCGCGAGGCTAAATATCTCGTACGGCTGAGTAGATAGCGGTTTGTCTGCCGTGCTTGCAGCGTCTCGCAGCTTCAACTGAGCATCGCTTGTAACAGCTTCAGCGTACTTACGTGTGTATACCCGGTTGATAAGGCCAAATTCGATCTCGTTAGTGTCGCTGATGGTGTCCAAATGGTCGAACCTGATGATCCGGTTAAAATTGTCGACGCCCTTAATGTAACGATACGTGGCGTAAGGTTCGATCACATGACGAAAGCGAAACGCTCCACCTTTGCCGTAGAAATTGCGGGCGAGTGCAACGGGTCTGATATCAAATTCGAATTCACCATACTTTCTTATCACATCGCGTCCCACAACCTGGCGCATGTCGTTGAACGAGTTCGAATAGTAGGTGACCCGCATCGAGCCGGTAGCCGTAAAATTTATATACTTAGTACTGATCGGAAGCGTCACCTGCGGGTAGACGTCGAACCGCTGGCCGATCGCGGGTGAGACTACGGGATCGCCCCCTGTCGCCTTTTGATATTGGCCAAGATCATCGACCTCTTCACGCCGTGAGACGCCCTCAACGCTCGTCTTGAACGAAAAATAGACGGGTTTGAGGAACGAAAGCATCGACGGTCGCTTCTCGAAATTGACGCTCGGAAGATTACGGGTCTTGACCCTGACGTTCGGGATCGATATGACCTGAGACCTTGCCAGCAGGTTCATCGTATAGTTGCTCCAGCTCTTGTTTACAAATGCCTGCGAAACTTCGATCGGCGAAATTATCTGTTGAACGCCATCTGAAAAGACCTGCCGAAACGCGAGATTCGATGTAAGCCTGACATCGACAGCTGCGGTAAAGCCATTTGGGAAATACTGAACCCCTTCGGCATACAGGATCGTTCCGCCCTGATCGGGATATTGCTCACTGGCCGATTTGCCGAAAATGCGGTCCTTTACGGCATAGAAACCAAAATTGAGATACGAACGCGAATTCGCACGCGTGCGGACATCGAGGCCGTACCCGACCCCGCGTGAGGTATATACATCGGTCCTTATCGTTACGTCGGCAGATCGCCCAAGCGTCAAATAATACGCTCCGGAAAGACGAAGGCCTTTGTTCCGGGAATAACCGATCGTCGGCGTCAGAAATCCGCTCGCCCGGTCGCGTTCCTTTATCGGGATCGACGCAAATGGCACGGGAACGATCGGAATATCGCTCAGCCGAAATTTCGCGTTTTTCAGTTTTACGCGATCGTTGACCTTTATCCGGGCCTCGTCGGCCGTGAATGACCATTTTGGAACGGCTTCGTCGCAGGCGGTGAACTTACCTTTTGTAACGACGACCTCGGTCAAGGAAACACGCTCGACGCGATCTGCCGTAAAATACAATACCGTCCCGTCATTCGTCTGATTGGTAAAGCCGGTCGAATCCTCAAACACACCCAGTTTGGTCTTCAGATTCCAGATCGCTTTCGCACCGGTGATACGCTGATCATCGCCCTGATCGAATATAACGCTTCCTTCGGCGTCCAACTTGTCTTCAGCTTCGTAAAGCGTTATCTTCTCGGCCTGCATCCGGTAAATGCCATATCGTACGTCGACGTTTCCGATATATGTGATAATGCGTTTCCCTTCCTCGCCTTCGACCGTCTGCCGCTCTGAATACACGACCACCTCGCCGTCTCCGCCCTCCGGAGCGACCGTCGGCTTTTTAGGCTTGGGTGCTGAAATATCCTGAGCAGCGGAAACCGGATTTATGTTCGGCGTATCAGTTATCGGGTTGGTGACTTGCCTTTCGACGGGATTCGGCTGCTGAGCGATCCCGATATTGATGAACAGGAGGATCACTAGCGGGAAAAGATGGAAGGTCTTGTAAAAACGCATTTAGGATCGCCGTTGATAATCACCGATGCTATCACGAAACCAAACAAACAATAAAGCTTGTGCTAGACTAAAAAATACCTATTGTTTCAGTTCATTTATGGCGGGACAAAACATTCTTATAGTTGAGGATGAGGAATTGATGCGTTCGATCCTCAGACGCCTATTGGAGGCCGAAGGATTTGCCGTATTGACCGCCGATAGTGCCGAAACCGCATTGCGGATATTCTCTTCCGCAGAGGTCTCTGTGACACTTTCAGACATCAAGATGGCGGGAATGGATGGTATTGAGCTGCTCGACCAGATCAAGACGATCGACCGCGATGCCCTTGTTATAATCATGACAGCCTTTTCGTCAGTTGATTCGGCGATCGCGGCTCTCAGGAAAGGTGCCTACGACTACATTACCAAGCCGTTCGTCAACGACGATCTGGTCAAGACGGTTCGCAACGCTATCGCCCAACACGACCTGTTTAGGGAGAACCGGGCATTGCGGCGTGAGTTGAATCGGGAATCCAAATTCGATGAGATGATCGGCAAAAGCACCGGCCTTAAGGGCGTCACGGAGCTTATCGAAAAGATAGCTGACACGAACACGACCGTATTGATCCAGGGTGAAAGCGGCACCGGGAAAGAACTCGTCGCTCGTGCACTCCATTTCAACAGCCGCCGAGCGGGCCATCCCTTTCTCGCGGTCAATTGCGGGGCGATACCCGAAGATCTTCTCGAAAGCGAACTTTTCGGCCACTCAAAAGGAGCGTTCACCGGTGCGGTCAACGACAAGGCCGGGCTCTTTCGTGCTGCATCGGGCGGAACCGTATTTCTCGACGAGATTGCCGAACTTCCCTTGGCATTGCAATCGAAACTGCTGCGAGCGATACAGGAACGCGAGGTGACGCCGGTCGGCACCTCGACAACGGTCAAGTTTGATGCACGGATCGTCGCCGCGACCAATCGCGACCTCGAAAAGGAGGTAAGCGACGGCAGGTTTCGCGAAGATCTCTTCTACAGGCTCAACGTGGTCGAGATCGATCTGCCTTCGCTTCGCGAACGAACCGAAGACATCCCGCTGCTTGCACGCTATTTTTCCGGGCGAACGGCTCGAGGTCAGAATCTGCCCGAAAAACCGATCACGATCCCGGCAATGGAAGCCCTAACGGCCTACGCGTGGCCGGGGAATATCCGTGAACTCGAAAATGCGGTCGAGCGGGCCTTCATCCTTAGCGGTGATGAGATCACGGTCGCTGATCTTCCAAAGAAAGTGGTTTCTGATACATTCAAGCAGGTACAGCAAGATGTTGAGATGCGGTCACTTGAGGACGTCGAGCGTGATTACGTTGCTGAGGTAATGACAGCGTTTGACAATGATAAGGTTCGAGCGGCGAGGGTCCTTGGTATCGATCTTTCTACGCTTTACCGGAAGCTCAAACGTTACGACGAGATCTGAAGCGTCATTTGGCCGATAGTTCGACGACGAAGAAATCGGTTTCGTCGATACGTGTCAGCCGGCCTTCGATGTACGGTTCCTGGAAAAAAGCCGCAGCCGAGTAGGACTGGCCTGCAAGCTTTGGGTCACCGGTCATTTCACTCTTTGTAACAAGTTCGGTCGGGAACCAGTCCTCAAGCTCGACCGAATACGGAACGGGTGCCGTCAGTTTCGCCGCGTCTGCTGCCAGCTTGTTGGCGTCAGCTGCAGAAAACCGGATAACTGCCGTTAGCTGCCGTGAATAGCCTTGTTTCGAAGACACCGACTCGATCCAATAAGTTTCGATCGCCTCATAAGGAAGCTTGATCAGCATCCCAAGTTCTTCGACACTGTCTTTGGCGGCGACGCGGTTATTTGATGGAGTATTTGAGTTTGAGTTCGCGTTCGAATTGTTCACCGCGTCATTCGAACCAGTGCACCCGACACTGGACAGGAAGAAAGAAAGAACTGCGGCTATAAAGGCTGCCTTTGTTTCGGACATTCGGTAATTGTATGCACATTGAAATCGTAATGCAATTTACGCCCTTGGCGGCAATTTTTCAATAATGGAAACAACCGAAAAGACCGTCCTCCGAACAAACGCCGTGTGGTTCGCACTCGTCGTTTTGTTTGCGATCAACACGATCAACTTCTTTGACCGTCAGATACTTGGTGCGGTCGGCGAACCGATCCGTAAAGAGTTCGGGCTGAGCGACGCATCGCTTGGGCTTCTCGGGACGGCATTCACGCTGCTTTACGCCTTGGTCGGAATACCGCTTGGCCGATTGGCCGACAAGATCGGTCGCAAGAGCATTCTCTCGGCCGGTGTGTTTGCGTGGAGCCTGATGACCGCAGCTTCGGGGCTCGCACAAAATTTCTGGCACATATTCGCCCTTCGTCTCGGCGTTGGCGTCGGCGAGGCCTCGTGTGCACCGGCAGCAACGTCGTTGATCGGCGACCTTTTTCCGCCGAGTTGGCGTGCCAAGGCGTTGTCGATCTTCATGCTTGGGCTTCCGGTCGGTGTGGCTCTCAGCTTTGCGGTAAGCGGCACGATCGCAAAGGAATATGGCTGGCGAGCCGCTTTTTTCGTCGCCGGAATTCCGGGCATTCTCTGTGCCGTCGCGGTCCTTTTCATTCACGAGCCGAAACGCGGTGCTTCCGAGACTCACGATATCGGTTCAATGGTGCGTCAGGGTTCGCCCTATCTCAACGTCCTTCGGTCGCCGACTATGCGCTGGATAATAATTTCCGGAGCGGTCCACAATTTCAACATGTACGCCATCGGCTCGTTCATTACGCCGTTCCTTATGCGTTATCACGGCCTCGATATACAGCAGGCCAACTTCGTATCGATGATCGTTTACGGACTTATGGGAGCACCGGGATTGCTTATCGGCGGCTTCATCGGCGATGCCGTCATGAAAAAACGAACCAACGGACGAATGCTCGTTGGAACGGTCGCAATAGCGTTGTCGATCCCGACGGTCTATCTCGCTCTCAGCGTTCCGCAGGGAAGCACAACGATCTTTCTCGTTTTGATGGGAGTAGCGTGCGGCCTGATGTACTTTTATTACTCAACGGTCTACTCGACCATTCAGGACGTTACCGAACCGGCTTCACGCGGTACAGCAATGGCTGTCTATTTCTTTGCGATGTACGTCCTCGGAGCATCGCTCGGCCCTTATGGGACCGGACTGCTCAGCGATTACTACACACGCCTTGCAGCATCTCGATCGGGCGTCATTGACCTCACCCAAGCTGCCCTCGAACCCTTCCGCGCCGAGGGGCTTCACACCGCGATGTATGTCATTCCGGCGCTTGGCGTACTGCTTATGCTTGTGCTGCTGGCGGGCTCGCGAACGGTGACAAAAGAAATCGAGCAGATGCAGGCATGGATGCGTGAATCGGCGAGATCCGACAGATCATCGTAACAGCTATCGGTGAGCATCTATTTCGCAGTTCATCCTAGTTACTCTTGATCGAACCGCGGCTCAGAACTCTAGGGCCGATTATGCTAAAATTTCGTTTTATACACCTATAAGCTATGGCAACCGAGATCAAAGAAGCATTAATGGCAGCTGAGGCCGAGAAGGCACGTTGGGAAGCGGAGACGCTGCAGAAGGTATTGGACAAGACCGCTGAGCGAAAGCGTTCGTTCGAAGGTGTCAGCCTCGAACCGGTCGAACGCCTATACACCGAAGCCGATTCCGAAGGTATAGATATCGGATTCCCCGGCGAGTTCCCTTACAAACGCGGAATACACCCTACTGGTTATCGTGGCAAGCTCTGGACGATGCGTCAGTTCGCGGGCTTTTCTTCGCCTGAGAATACCAACGCTCGCTTCAAGTATCTGCTCGAACACGGCCAGACCGGATTGTCGGTAGCCTACGACCTTCCGGCGTTGATGGGCCTTGATGCCGACTCGCCGTTGAGCGAAGGCGAGGTCGGAAAATGCGGGGTCGCGGTTTCATCCCTTGCCGATTTCGAAGTGCTTTTCGACGGCATTCCGCTCGATCAGGTGACCGTCTCGCAGACGATCAACGCTCCGGCCCCGATCTTCCTTGCGATGTATCTGGTCGTGGCCGAAAAGCAGAAGGCTGATTTCAACAAGATCTCGGGCACGCTGCAGAACGACATTCTTAAGGAATATATCGCTCAGAAAGAGTGGATCTATCCGATAAAACCGGCGATGAAGCTAGTCATCGATACGTTCGAATACACGACCAAGCACGTTCCGAAATACAACCCGATCTCGATCTCCGGTTACCACATCCGCGAGGCCGGTGCGACGGCTTTGCAGGAGCTTGCGTTCACCCTGCGTGACGGCGTCGAGTACGTCCAGTACGGCGTTGATCGCGGTATGGAAGTTGATGAATTCGTCCCGAGGCTGTCGTTCTTCTTTAATGCTCACAACGACTTTTTCGAAGAGATCGCAAAGTATCGTGCGGCTCGCGTCGTCTGGGCAAAGACGATGAAGGAACGCTTTGGTGCAAAGAATCCGCGGACGATGCAGATGCGGTTTCACACACAGACCGCGGGCGTTTCCTTGACCGTCCAACAGCCGCTGATCAACATTGCACGCGTCGCCATTCAGGCTCTTGCCGGCGTGCTCGGGGGAACGCAGTCGCTCCACACCGATTCTTACGACGAAGCCCTTGCCCTGCCGACGGATGAGGCCGCACTCATCGCTCTCCGGACACAGCAGATAATCGCCGAGGAAACCGGCGTTGCCAACACGGTCGACCCGCTCGGCGGCAGCTATTATGTCGAATCGCTGACCCAAAAGATGATCGATGGCTGTCTTGATTATTTCGACAAGATCGACGGATTCGGTGGGATGGTAGAGGCCGTTGAGGCGGGCTTCCCGCAGCGTGAGATACAGGAATCGGCCTATCTCTATCAGAAAGCGGTTGAACGCGGCGAGCAGACCATCGTCGGCGTCAACAAATACACGATGGATGAGGATGCCGGAAAATACAACATCCTCCAGATCGACGAAGCCGTTCGCGACCACCAACTCGAACGGCTGGCTCACGTCAAGGCAACCCGCGATAACGGTGCCGTCGCGATCGCTCTCGATAAGCTGAAACTTGCCGCCAGCTCGGGTGACAACACGATGCCTTCGATCATCGAGGCCGTCGCCGCCTACGCTACCGTCGAAGAGATATGCGTCGCGTTGCGAGATGTTTACGGCATTTACGAGGAGCCGGCTTTTTAATTTTGCACCAGTTACGAGTTTTCAGTTCCGAGTTTCCAGTTTCTTACTCGAAACTCACAGCTCATAACTCGAAACTGTTGACTAATTTATGCAAGATTTCAAGAAGCTCTTGGTTTGGCAGAAGGCACACGAATCAGCTCTGCACACTTACAGAATTACGGCAGACTTTCCGAAAGAAGAACTCTTCGGATTGAGAAACACTCTTAGGAAGACCAGTATCGATATTCCGGGACTCATCGCCGAAGGTTCCGCAAGAGAGAATGATTTCGAATTCTCAAAGGCAATCGCCAACGCAATTGCTTTGGCAAACCGGATGGAGTATTACGCACTCGTCGCACGCGATCTCGAACTTCTCGGCGAACAGGTTCAAAGCGAGTACGCAGATCGAATAATCGAAGTTCGAAAGATGCTGAGCGGATTCAATCAGCGGCTTGCACCGTAGCTCACCCGCCAAATCTTGCGGCCGCCATCGTCGGTGATGAGAAGCGAACCGTCGGAATTGACGAGCAGGCCTACCGGACGGCCCCAGACCTCGTTCGAATCTGGGTTCGGCAGCCAGCCTGAGACGAAGTCTTCGTATGCATTCGCTTCGAGCTTTCCTTTGTCGTCAAACTTGATGCGGACGACCGTATAGCCTGACAGCTTTGCCCTGTTCCACGAACCGTGAAAAGCGACGAAAGCATCGCCGCGATATTCCTTCGGGAACATCTTTCCGGTGTAGAACTCGATCCCGAGTGCGGCAACGTGCGAGGTGAAGAGGACGTCGGGAACGATCGATCGCTTGACGTGGTCGGGCGATTCGCCCTTTCGACGCGGATCCTCATTCTGGCCGATGTAAGAATAGGGCCAGCCGTAAAAGCCGCCTTCTTTCACGCTTGTCGCATAATCGGGGACGAGGTCGTCGCCAAGGCCGTCGCGTTCGTTGACCGCGGTCCACAACTCTCCGGTCTTCGGATTCCACGCCAGCCCGATGGGGTTTCTGAGTCCGCCGGCGTAGATCCTGTGGTTCTTGCCGTCGGGATCGTAGACCGAGATGGCCGCACGACGCGGATCGTCCTCGACCGAAACGTTGGTCGCCGAACCGATCGAGACAAACATCTTTTTGCCATCGGGCGAGAATATCACGTTGCGTGTCCAATGCTGGTTATAACCGCCGGAGGTTAGCTCGACGATGCGTTCGGGGTCGCCGACGGCTTCGGTCTGTCCGCTCTTATACCGGAACCGGACTACTGAATCGGTGTTCGCAACATAGAACCAATCGCCGTGAAAGGCCATCCCAAAAGGCTGTGCGAGCTTGGCCGACCAGACCCAACGCTGGTCTGCCTTGCCGTCCTTATTCGCATCGCGCAGAACGACGACGCGGTTCGCGCGCGAATCGGCAACAAAGACGTCGCCATTCGGGGCAAGGGCCATCCACCTTGGATATGTGAAATCGCCCTCGGCAAATACGTTGACCTTAAAGCCTTTCGGGACCGTCAGGGTCGCGTCTGCCGGCTGCGGTATCACACGCGAAGGCCGCCGGGCACTCTCGGTATGAAACGGTGCGGGCAGCTTTGCCGGATCGATCGATGTGACAAGCGGACGTTGTGTTTCGACGATCTTCGGCAGCGTCGCGGCGATCGGTAAAGGCGTCGGCGAGGGCGTTTGGCAAATGACGGCCAAGACCGGAGACAACAATATGAATGCTGCTGCGGCAACTTGTTTGGTATAATCCTTAAACATCTATTTCCCCTTTTTCTTTGGTCGTTGTGGAACTATCAGTGTTACAACAGGATATACGCCCGGATGACAGCAGTTCAAGTTACCTTGGTCTGAAAGGCGAAAAGCTTGCCGCCGATCATCTGGAAAGCCAGGGCTACCGGCTTGTTGTGTCGAATTTTCGAGTTCCGGTCGGCCGCAATTCGAGGGGTGTGCAGGTGACAGGCGAGATCGACATCGTCGCACTCGATGCCGACGTGCTTTGCTTCATCGAGGTAAAGACGCGTCGCTCGGCGGAGTTCGGCGGTCCGCTTACAGCCGTCGATCTTCGAAAGCAACGCCAGATCACCCGAACCGCACGGGCTTACCGCAGGATCTTTCGCGTCTTCGAAATGGATCACCGTTTCGATGTGGTCACGGTCCTGATCGAAAGAGGTTCGAGCCCGAAGATCGAACTCGTAAAGGGATATTGGTCGGAAAGCAGGTTTCGCAAACAATATTGGAGCGGCGATATCTTCTAATTTTGTCCGAACCGAATTTCGGGAACGGGCGTATCAATGTCGACAGGATCAAAACTTATGAGAAAAATATCAGTAATGTTCTTCGCTCTTTTGCTGTCTGTAACCATGGCAAATGTTACTTACGCCCAGCTGCCGCCGATCATTGACCGCGAGGTCATCTTCGGCAATCCGGAATACGCCGGTGCTCAGATCTCGCCCGACGGGCGTTATATTTCGTTCGTCAAGCCCTATAAAGGCACGATGAACGTCTGGGTCAAGGGCATCAGCGAGCCATTCGACGCGGCCCGTCCGATGACTGCCGATACGGCCCGACCGGTAAGGAATTACTTCTGGTCAAGAGACGGAAAGTACATTTTGTTCGTCCAGGACAAGGGCGGCGACGAGAATTTTAACGTCTATGCAGTCAATCCCGCAGACAAACCCGCGGCCGGCAGCGACGTTCCGAACGCACGGAACCTCACCGATGCTAAGGGCATCAGGGCGATCATCCAGGCCGTCCCCGAGACCGATCCGGATGCGATCTTTGTCGGGATCAACGACCGCGATAAAGCGTGGCACGACCTCTATAAGGTCAAGATCTCGACCGGTGAACGGACGCTAATCAGCGAAAACCGTGACCGCTATCAGGGCATGGTGTTCGATAATGCAGATAAGCTCAGAATGGCTGTCCGCTCGGCTCCGAATGGCGACACAGAGATCCTGAAGATCGCTGCTGACGGAAAGGCAACGAAGATCTACGACTGCAACACGTTCGAGACGTGCGGGCCGATAAGATTTCACAAAGACAATAAGCGTGTCTACTTCCAAACGAACAAAGGCGACCTCGACCTGATCGAACTCGTCCTTATGGACGCCGAAACCGGTGCGGTGACCAAATTTGAAAGCGATCCGCTTGGTAAGGTCGACTTCGGCGGTGCCTCATTCTCAGAGCTAAGCAAGGAACTTGTGGCAACCGTCTACGAAGACGACCGCGAGCGTATCTACTGGAAAGATAAGGGTTACGAGAAAGACTACAACAATATCAAGAAACGCCTCGGCGACCGTGACGTAACGTTCCAGTCAGCAACACGCGACGAAACAAAGTTCATCGTGGTCACATCGAGCGATGTCGATCCGGGAACGGTTTGGCTTTACGACCGTAAGTCCAAGAACCTCTCAACCCTTTATCAGGTACGAGAAAAACTAGATCGCAAACACCTCTCACCGATGAAACCGGTCCGATACAGATCGTCTGACGGCCTTGAGATACCAGCGTATTTGACGATACCGAAAGGTTCAGACGGCAAGAACCTCCCGACCGTTCTGTTCATACACGGCGGACCGTGGGGCCGGGATTCGTGGGGCTATCATCCTTATGCTCAGTTTTTGGCAAATCGCGGCTATGCCGTGCTGCAGCCAAATTTCAGGGCGTCGACCGGCTACGGTAAAAAGTTCCTGAACGCCGGGAATAACCAGTGGGGCGAAAAGATGCAGGATGATATCACCTGGGGCAAGAAGTACCTTGTCGAACAGGGTATCGCCGATCCGAAACGCGTCGCGATAATGGGCGGAAGCTATGGCGGATATGCGGCTCTTGCCGGCGTAACGTTCACGCCCGATGAATACGCGGCTTCGGTGGCTATCGTTCCTCCGTCGAACCTACAGACGCTTCTCGATTCGATACCGCCTTATTGGGAACCGATCCGGGAAATGTTCTATAAGCGAATGGGCGATCCTCGAACGCCAGCGGGCCTCGCACAGATGAAACGCCAGTCGCCTCACGCACATGCAGATAAGATCAAGACGCCTCTGATGGTCGTTCAGGGTGCGAACGATCCGCGAGTAAAGCAGCGTGAATCTGACCAGATCGTCGTCGCTCTCCGCGACCGCAATTATCCGGTCGAGTACATTCTTGCTCCGGATGAAGGACACGGTTTTGCACGTCCGGTGAACAATATGGCAATGATCGCAGCCGCAGAGAGATTCTTGGCAAAGCACATCGGGGGCCGTTATCAGGAATCAATGACGCCTGAAGTAGCAAAACGTCTTGCCGAGATCACGGTCGATCCGAAGAACGTCGTGATCAAAGATCCGAATACGCCTTCAGGTTCGGCTGTCTCTAATGGTGCGGAAGCAGCAAATATCGCCGGCAAATGGACGATGTCGGTTGATGCGGGTGGCCAGGTGGTCGACCTCGCGGTCGAGATCGAACAGAACGGATCCGATTTTACAGGAACGATGGCGTCGATGGTCGGGAACGGCACGATCAAAGACGGCAAGATCAACGGAAACGCAATAAAAGGAATTCTTGATGCCGAGGTCCAGGGCCAGCCAACGACGATCGAAATGGAAGGCAAGATCGACGGCGAAAAGATGTCCGGCACGCTCAACGTACCAGGGATCGGCACCGTCACATTTACGGCCGTACGAAACAAGTAGGCCTTCACGAGTGACTTAACTGAAAAGGACGTGGTGTCATACCCCGTCCTTTCTTTCTTTATCGCTTACTGCGGGGCTGTTTGGCGTCGGTCAGAACAACAAAGTCACCCGAGTCTGTATGCTTTGCCTTATCGAAGTTACGAAAGTCATCCTCGTACCGAATATTCACTACGATCGCCTTCGCTTTTTTTCTGTACTTCGCAAGATGTTCGATTGTGCCGAGCCTTCGCTCGGTATGAAATCCGCCGTTAAGATGAACGACCAATCCTCCCTTGTTACGTTTCAGGCTGTCGGCTATCCAATATGCCATTGTCGCATCCCAGAGCGACTGTGAACTCAGAATATTGTCGAGTCCCATCATTGCTTCGCTGCTTGAACCCATCAACGCCTTGAATTTCTTCTCGTATTCGGGTGATGCTTCGGCGTAGGGCAAAGGGGCAAGCCAGCTCTTCGCGTCTTTTGATAACCCGCTCAATGCGTTGCGGCCTCCGCGGGAGACCATGTTGACATAACGACGCGGAGCGTTCGCCGCAACGACCGGCAGCCGTTTTTCTTTTGCAAGCTCCACCAGCGGACGGTAGTCGGTCTTGTAGTTCCCCCACGGCCTCGAGCTGAGCATAAAATGGTTCTCGGTGATCTGACCCGCAAGATATTCGTTCAGTACCACCTGGACGTCGCGTTCGAACATCTCGAGCGAGAGTATTATTTTTCGCTCGGCATTCAGCCTGTTGACCACTGCCTGAAAGACCTCAAACTGAAACGCGTGCCCGACCGCGTCGTCGTGATACTCACCGAGGAAGACCGCATCTGCTTCGCCGCACGACGCGATCAGCTCATCGAATGCGACCGGAGTTCCCTTTGAGTCAAATATCCGATAGAGCTTTTCTCCCGGCTGACCGAAAACGGCACCTGCGAATAATAAAAGCACTGCAATGCCAAAAAACGAATTGTTCATATACCGCTAGATTAACAAAAACCGGCCGATAAAAAAACGCACCGTCGATGGGCAGTTCACGCGATCGTGAACTGCCGCAGAGGCGATGCGTTACATTCGAGACTCAATGCGAACCTTATGGTTCGGCGGTGAAGTTGACGTTAAGATTCTCACCGCTCAGTGCTATCACCTGCGTCGGCTGGGCGAAAGTAAAGCCCTTTGCCGCGACCGTGACCGAGTAGGTCTGGCCGGTGACGATCTCATCGAATCGGTAAATACCGAATCCGTTCGTAATGACTCGTATCGGATTCGAAAGCGTTCCGCCCGAAATAACAAGAACAGCCTTCGGGATCGCACGTCCGTCGGATGCGAACACGCGGCCGCCAACTGACACGGGCACCGGCGGGCCGCCAAACTCGTCTGCACCGATCTCGGGAGGCGATTGCCGAAGATCGCCGTCAATGTCGATGGTTATTCCTGCGATGTCAATTCCATCATTCTCGACCGGCGAGATCACCTCAAGATGCAGATCGTTCAGCGGATTCACGAACAACGGATCGCCCTCTTGAGAATTCGCATCGTCAGCGACCGCCGTTTGCCATGCTGCAAGATCAACATAGTCAGTGCCCGCACCGGCCGCAAGAGACCCGCTTCTGAATCCGCCATCATTCGCTCCGCTCGAATAGAATGCATTGTAATTCGAGTCCAGATTTGCGAAAGCCGTGGCAAGCGTGCCGACCGCATAGCTCTTTGCATTGACACCGCCGCCGGAGATCTGCGTGGTGTAGAAGATGTTGTTCTTTAATTCGAGGGCAACATCTGCCGTATATGCAAGACCGTAGCTTGGCATTTGCGTTGCAACGGTTCCCCTGTCCCCGGTCATCGCGACAGAGTTGAAATAGAGCCGGTTACTCGATCCGGTCACGCCTGCAACAAAGATACCGGCCGTAAGGTCAGGCGACGTCGATGGTGCCTGAACGCCCGTGATCATATTATTCGCGATCGTATTCGGTCCCGCCGGATCTCCGGCAACCGCGATGCCGACCGCCGAAAACCCGGTCGTATTCGTACTCGCAACACCGCGGATGATGTTTCGCGAGATATTTGCGTTCGATACGCCGCCGCCAGTTGTTACTGTTGACGTAACATTCTGAATTCCGGCAATGATGCCGATCGCATCTGCACCTTCGTCGGCCGTGATCCCGCCGATGGCGTTCAACGTGACGGCGATGCCGCTTTGATTGAAGAAGAAAATGCCGGCTCGCCGCAAGCGGTCCGCACCGGTCGCCGTCATGTCGTTCATCGTGACGACGTTGCCCGTATTTGGGTTGGCCGCACTGGTACCGGTGTTATAGATACCAATGAACGAACGCTTGAAACTGCAATTTTCGACAACGTTGTTGTCGTTATCCGCACCGGAACTGCCGGGTGCGTTGCCTCCGAGGTGAATACCGATCAGCGTTTGCGTCGGATCCTGACCGACAATATTAACGTTGCGGATCGTATTATTCTGTGCTCCGTTCGTACCGGTCATCACCGCAATTACGGCTCCGGCAGTAGCGGCCGCACTGGTGTTTTGTACAGTAAGGTCGCGGATCGCCCAGTTACCGCCGACCCCGCTTGCTGTACCTCCGGAAAGCGAACCTTCGATCGTGACGTTATCGGCACCATTGAGCCTGATGATGCTGTTCGTGCTGCTTCCGGTGATCGTTCTTGCGCCGCCCAACGGCCTGATCAGGACTGGCTGCCCGCTCGCCAGTTCATTCAGGGCGATAGCTCCGTTCTCGCCGGTTAGATCCGCCGTGATATTGATCGTAACGCTGCCCGTCGACCCGACCGAATTGAGAACATCAAAGATACCTCCGGCGTTCGTCAGCGACGAGAAATCGCCGCCTGTACCGACACTGTATGTTCCTGCCAGCGGCAATGCAGCGTTGATCGAGCCGGTGACCTCGTCGTTCGCGGTGTTCTCATCGCCGACGAGCTCCGAACGGGCCGCGATCGAATATGAACCCGGCGCAGCGATCGTACAATTTGGAAACGTCGCTGCCGCGGTCTGTCCGTTAGCCAATGACGGGATGGTCGCCGTCACATTACAGACTTCCTGCATCATGCCGTCTAGGATTCGGTAACGAACAGGAACATTGGTTTGAGTTGCCGTCCCCAGGTTGCGGAAAGATGCCTGCGGGGCGAAAGGCGTCGTCGCCGGGACCGTGCTGCCGCTCGCCGGCGAGACCAACGCAACCGCCTGGATATCGTTGACAGGCGGAGCAATGCCGCCCGGTTCATCAGCACCGATATCCGGAGCGGCGACGCGCAACTGGCCGTCAATATCCTCTATCACGCCACCGGCCGCCGTTCCTGCATTTACGTTTGGCGAGCCCGAAGCAATATGAAGATCGGCGGTATTTGAAACGTAGAGCGGATCGGCCTGGATCGAGTTCGCGTCCTGAGCTGGTGTTAAAGCAGCCTGCCATAATGCAAGCGTCGCAAATGTATTGGGTGCCGTCGGAGCCGTCGCATTAGTCGTAAGCCCGCCCGTGCTTAACTGAGTATTCGCTGAGTTTATATAGTAATTATTGTGGTTCAGTCCACCGCTTCCGAACGCATAGGTCGCCGAGTTGACCGTGATCGCAAAGTACGGAAGTGTTGTCGTATTTGACGTTACGTCAAGATAAATACTGTTGTTCTTGAGATTAAGATTCTGGTGTGTCGTACCTGCGGCGTTCGCAATGCGGATCGCGTTGCCGTAGGTCGCGGCCGCAGTCGCACCAGTTCCGTCCATATCGCCAGTGATGGCGATCGAGTTGAAAACGATATTGTCCGAGAAGCCGCCGGCGACGCCGATGCCGACCGGTTGGTCACCGCTCGTGCCGTTCGAAACAATATTGTAGATGAAGTTGTTTGCGATCAGATTATTCGTCGGGCTGCCGCCGCCTGTGGTCGACGCCAAAATTCCGGCAGCCGAGAACGTTCGCTGTTCGACGATATTTCGGACGATGTTTCGGGTCACCGTGTAGTTTCCGGAAGTCAGCGTTCCGGGTGCAGAGGAGCTCCACGATTCGCTCCCGATACCGATGCCGACGCGATCGGCTCCGGCCGTTGTTGTTCCAAACTCACCGCCAACGAACTGCACGATATTCCTCGACACGGTCGCGCCATTGTCCGCCTGCATAAATATGCCGACCTTGCCGATCTGGTCGGCGCCGAAGCTGGTCGGGCCGATCAGATTACCCGTTACGACCGTTCCGAGCGACGGGTTCGTTGTGGTTCCGCGGGTAACAATGCCATATCGGGCGCGGATGATTCGGTTCCCGATGAACGAATTGTTGTCACAATCGTCGCTGTTCGACGTTGTGCTGATCGCCGTATTATTGCTTGCCAGAATAATCCCAAATGTAGCATTGGCCGTGGTGTTCTGCGTAGCACCTGCCGCGATCTCGAGATTCTTTATCGTGTTGTTCGTCGCACCCGCACCGACACCGGTACTGGTGAGCCAAATTGCTGCCGTAGCCGCCGCCGTGCTGTTATTCCTGACCGTCAATTCCCTGGCCGAACCGGCTCCGCTTGGGTCGCCATCGATAGTGACGTTGTCCGCTCCGGTCAGCTTTATGATAGCTCCCGTTATCGTTCCCTCAATGATACGACCCGTGCCAACTGGCCTGACCGTAACATTTGTGTAAGAGGCCGAACCGCTGCCGCTCGCATTTAGGCTCGCGGATGCAGTTTCGGTCGTGTTTCCGCAAACTTCGACATTTATCGTACCGGTATGTGTACCTGCATTGATCGCATCAAACGCATCTTTCAGCGTTGGGTACGCGGTCGGCGTGGTGGTTCCGCCGGTGGATTCGACCTCGATCGGACCGGCCGTATCGCAAACACCTATCGTCGCAGACTGTTGCTTGCCCTCGCCGCGAGCGTTCTCGGCTTCCGTTTCAAATGCGCTCGTCGTTTCGTCGACAGCCGTCAGAGTCTCAGGCGGTAGACCGTTCGTTCGATCTTTTTCGGAGACTGTGCCTCTGTTCGACTGGCGATCCCGCTGGACCGGAGCTTGGCCAAGTGTGACGTTAACGAACAACGAAATGATAAAGGCGAATGCGAAAAATGAGCTGCTGCGCTTCATAAGCTTTGATGTTTCCTCCGAAATATTGATGGCGGTTCGGGTTATTCGTTATCAACTCGCCACGCTTGGTTCCGTCCACAGCATCTGCCGATCGAGCAAAGGACGGCGAAAGATCGCATACGGCTCGACAGCTTTCATCCCACGACCAAGGTGCGAACATCCGAACCCGGTATCTATTGAACACTCAGATTCAGCCGGTTTCACGAAGGCCCTTTTGATAACTTGTTAGATCGAGTGAGATGAGTATCGGTAAGTTTCCCGGCTTTGTCAAGAGATTGCCGCTGCCCGAACTTTCGATATCTGCGTTTGACGCCCGGCCACGGCCGATCTTGAACGCATTGGCCGCGAACATCGATCCTGCGACAAAAAGCGGCCGGACGCAGCCTGCCGGACTTGCGTCGCGTAAATATAAGGGTTAAAGGAGGGTAGTCCGATCAGAAAACGGCAACAAAATCGACATCAGAAAGGTTGTCGAAAAGTTCGATCACACGCGACGGTTCGGAAAAGGCATAACGCTTGTGACCTACCGTAATAATATAGGTTTGGCCGGCTTCGATCCCCTCAAAATTGTAATAACCAAACTGATTGGTCACGGCCGTCAGCGGCTCGGTCAAGTTTCCTCCCGTCAACATCACTCGGGTGTTCCCTATCCCTCGCCCGTTCGCGGTCATGACACGTCCGCTAACCGTGACCGCCGCAGCGGTCGGAGCGACTATCTCGTCTGCGCCAATATCAGGTGTTGCCCCGCGTACGTCACCGTCGATGTCGTCAATGACGGATGTTACCGCACCGCCGTTGTTGAGCTGTGAGGATCCTGCTGTCGGAATATGCAGGTCGCTGTTCGAAACAAATGGAGGAGCCGTGGTCGTCGCAAACGATGCGTTGTCGTTGTTCCCCGAAAGCTGCAATGTGCTCGAGTATGCACGGAAGTTGGTCGCCGGAGTCGTCGCCCCGGCATTGAAATCCACTGCGTAGAATTGATCAACAGCGTCCAATCGATAACCGCGGTTCGCTATTCCACTGTTTGCGGCGCCACCTTGGTAATACGCATTGTTGTTCAATGTGAGGTTCAAACTCGATCCGATATCTGGGAGTGATATTGAAACATGACGGGTGTCTGTCGCGCTACCGCCTGTTATCTGGTTCGAAAAAATGTTATTTCTAACATTCAATCCAGTCAGTCCCGAAGTTGCAACCGCGAACGCCGTCGACAGATTCTGCCCGGCGCTTCCGGCCATAGCTCCGTACAAGTGAACCGAATTGTGGTACACCTGGTGGCCCGTTCCGGCCCCGATCCGTATTCCAAACACCGATGTAGTTACTCCAATCGCGCCCCCGGTTGCAGTTTGCGTATTCATTACGCCCGAAACAAAGTTGTTGTTGATAAAATGGTTATTCCCACCTGTAAGTGCAATTCCGGATGCACCACGTGGCTGGCCATTGCGACTGAAAACACGTCGAACTTGATTTCTCACAAACACAGTCCCCGAGCCGGATGTGTTAACAAATCCTTGGTCAAGCCCTCGCAGGCCGCCAGCGGCTGTGGACGCGACAAAACTCTCAACAAAGACGAGATTCTCTGATACGACTGCGTTAGTTGAACCCTGTACCGTAATTCCCACTGAATACACCTGATCCACTTCACCTTGCACAGGATTGCCAATCGAATTCCGTTCAATAAGCAGATCGGGAAACGCCGTCTGTGCCGATCCTTGTACTGAAATTCCACGGGCGACGTTCCGTATTAGGTTGTTGGAAATCAATAAATTAGAAGCAGAACCGCCGGAACCGATTGTCGTTGAAACATTTGCAATTGCATTTGGATCCGTTGTGGCTCCGCTTGCCCCTCCGCCGGCAAGAACGCCATATGTCGTATTTTCGGAACCAGAGGCACTAGTCGCGCCTGAAACGTTTCGTCCCGTCGCATTTCCACTGAGAATTAAGTTGATGAATGTGATGTTGCTGGCAGAGTTCACAGTACTAGTGTTCAAAGCAATTCTGATCAGTTGCGTATAGGCTGTCGTACTAACGGCCGTGCTCAAAATGGTGAGATTCTGATTTACACCGGAGGTGCTTGGGTTGTCGCCATCGATAGTAACGTTATCCGCACCGTTCAGTTCAATCACTCCACGACCGGAAGCAGTCGCTGACTCAACGACTGCATTGTCGATCAGCGGATAAACGTCGACCGATGCATAACTTGCCGAACCGGCTCCACTGCTGTGAAGGACACTCGACCCTAATTCGACAGTACTCGCACAGATCTCGACCGCAATGTCACCAGTGTGAGTGCCGGCATTAATTGCTGCAAAAGCAGCTCCGAGGGTTGAATAGCCCGCCTGCAGAGTTCCCCCGCTTGCCTCGACATCGACGTTTTGGCCGGTGTCGCATGTGCCGACCGTCAGAGTGTCAGGCCAGCCGGCAACGTCGGAAAGGATCGTGTCGGAATAGTTATGCACCGCGAATCCGCCAAATCCACTGCTCGACTCAAAGTGCCTTGCTACTTTTCGTGCTTCGACGTGATACGAAACCTGGCCCTCCTCGAAAAAAGTGATCGTTTCGGGTTCACCGGGCGAGACGTCCTTTGTTTCGATGCCAGCCAGTATCAGGCCCGACTTGCTAAGACTCGTCGCATATGCCACTTCGTCCTGATCGCGGCAGATAATGCCATCGCCAACTCCGCAATTCGACGTTCCGGCGAAATCGCGATAGCCCATTACGATAACGTTGTCGAAATTCATGTCGATGATGTGTTCGTAAGCGGGCTTGGTGGTTTCGCCGACCGGATATTCGACCGGGGTTGTCCAAAAGAACCTGATGGCTGTCGCAAGTTTGATCGATGACGGCAACGCGTCCCTGAAACACTGATACTGGGTCAACATCGCCTGAAAGTCGGCTTCAGACATCGGCTCGGCCGGCTCGATGTCGAGTACGACGCCGTCAAACCTCTCATTCAAGGAGCGGGATGCGTTATACGCCGCGACCTCGGCCATTCGCTGCATCGGAAACGAAGATCCGCATCCCAACGCCGGAAATCCCGGATCGCCATAAGCAGCCCATACCTCTTGCCCGTTGGCATGAGCCGCCGTGATCAGTGCCGCCATGTCATCGTCCTGATACATCAAGCGGCCGGACGAGTTTGGGGTACTCTGATAAACGCTGACATATAGATCGGTGAAGCCGGACTGTGAACTCGTATTTACAAGCCGGTCGCGTCCGGCAAGAGTGCTGATCGGATTCGGAACAAGGCTCCCTCCAAATACCCAAAGACCATTCGTTTGTCCGGGTGTAGCACCGAGCTTACCAATATTTTGTTCGGCCGATTTATCGTCGCGCAGTTCTGTTCGTCGTGATTCGGGTTCCTGATCCGTAACAATTAGCCTCGCACGCTTCACCTGGAACGCAAGCCCCTCGGTCAGGCCAAACTGGTAAATGAAAAATGCGGCGACGGCGAATGCTATAAAAAGCGCGATTCGGGTTCGTTTCATATGGCCAAAAAAGCTGCGATGGTGACAAGAAAGTGATCGGACGAAATGCCGACAGATTAACGGCAAAACAAAATTGATGTCAAGGTTTTGTTTGTGGACGTGTTTCGCACATCGTAGCAAATATCATGAGATAACGCGATCAGCCCAAACCAGTCTCTCAGATATACTGAACCGGCTCGATCGCGATGTGTCTTGGATCTGGCCACGCACAACTGCTCAGAATGCGGAAAAGACGCCAAATACGTCTCCCACACCGTACAAAGCGTCTTTTCCTATTTTCGGAATCCGGCCGTGGAGACCTTTTTCCGAAACCGAAATTTCAGTGACAGCGATAATAACTGAGGCCCATAGCAAAATCAAGCGCAAAATGATGCAAAACTTAACTTTTTTTTAACAGGAAATAAAGGTCCGAAACCGCGTACTGATGCCTAAAAATCGAAAAAGCCGGACATTGAAGGTCCGGCTCGAATCACGTCTCGGTTTCAGATCTAATATTTGCTTGCAGCAACAGCGATACGGGCGTTCGCCAGGTCGAGCCGGTCGCGGATCGCCTCCGTCTCTTCGGCTGCCGCCGAGGCCACCGAAGCAAGCTCTTTTTCGATCTCGGCCCTGTCCGCCTTTGCCTTATCTGCATCGATCTCGTCAGCCGTTTCAGCAACATCGGTCAGTACCGATACTCGATTGTTGCTGACCTCAACGAACCCCGTCGAAACAGCGAGTTTCTCTGCATTTCCCTTGTTGATCACTGTGACTATCCCGGGCTTCAACGCCGAGATCAGCGGAGCATGAGCGGGCATTATCCCGGCTTCGCCCGAGGCCGTTGGCACGGTTACCGAATCGACATCAGCGTCGATGACTTTGCGTTCGGGCGTTACTATTTCGAGTTTCAGCATAATTGAGAATCGATGTTCGAGAATAGAAAATGGAGAACTCGCGATCCTCCATTTTCCATATAAACTGTGCGTTGCGGTTATGCCGCAGCAGCCATCTTCTTGGCCTTATCACGAGCCTGTTCGATGGTACCGACCATGTAGAACGACTGTTCCGGCATATCGTCACACTTTCCTTCGAGGATCTCGCGGAACCCTTTGATGGTATCCTCGACCTTAACATATTCACCCTTCAGTCCTGTGAACTGTTCGCCAACCGTGAACGGCTGCGAGAAGAAACGCTGTATCTTGCGTGCCCGGGCGACGGTCAGCTTGTCATCTTCCGAAAGCTCATCGAGGCCCAGGATCGCGATGATGTCCTGTAGGTCTTTGTATCGCTGCAAGATACGCTTGACTTCCTGAGCCGTATTGTAGTGCTCGTCGCCAACGATCTGCGGATCGAGGATTCGAGAGTTCGAAGCAAGCGGATCGACCGCCGGATAGATTCCCAGCTCAACGATCTGACGCGAAAGTGCTGTAACGGCATCGAGGTGGGCAAAGGTCGTCGCCGGTGCCGGATCGGTGTAGTCGTCTGCCGGAACGTAAACGGCCTGGATCGATGTGATAGCACCGGTCTTGGTCGAGGTGATGCGCTCCTGCATCTCGCCCATTTCGGTTGCAAGGTTCGGCTGATATCCGACTGCTGAAGGCATACGTCCGAGAAGTGCCGACACCTCGGAACCCGCCTGTGTGAAGCGGAAAATGTTGTCGACAAAGAAAAGCACGTCGTTGCCCTGATCGCGGAAATACTCTGCGACCGTCAACCCGCTCAACGCAACGCGGAGACGTGCTCCCGGAGGCTCGGTCATTTGTCCGTAGACGAGCGACACTTTCGAGCCCTTGATCGCTTCCATGTCTACCTTACTCAGATCGAATGCACCGGTCTCCTCAAAGTTATGTGTAAAGGCGTCGCCGTAGGTAATGACCTTTGATTCGACCATTTCTCGAAGCAGGTCGTTCCCTTCACGGGTACGCTCACCGACTCCGGCAAAAACCGAGAATCCTTCGCGGCCCTTCGCGACGTTGTTGATCAACTCCATGATCAGTACGGTCTTTCCGACGCCCGCTCCGCCGAAAAGGCCGATCTTACCGCCACGCAAAAAAGGCTGAACGAGGTCGATGACCTTAATGCCGGTCTCGAACATTTCGAGCTCGGTGGCCTGTTCGTCGAACGCAGGTGCATGACGGTGGATCGGGTAACGCGTATCCGATTCGACTGCTCCGAGCTCATCTACCGGATCTCCGATGACGTTCATGACGCGGCCCAGGGTCGCCCCGCCAACCGGAACCGTTATCGGTCCGCCGAGGTCGATGACCTTCATTCCGCGGATCATGCCATCGGTCGGCAGCATCGAGATCGCTCGTACACGGCCTTCGCCAAGATGCTGCTGAACCTCGGCAACAACGTCGACCGCGGTCTCGACATCGAAACCTTCTGATGTGATGCGAAGTGCCTGATGAATTGAAGGAAGATAATCCTGAAATTCGACGTCGACGACCGGGCCGATGATCTGGACAACCTTACCGACCTTTACGTCTCCATTATTAGCCATTTTTAATAAATTGCTCCTGTGATAGTTGAGAAATCGTTAGCTTAACAAAGGAGTAAGAATATCATAACGGCTTCTTGAACCGCAAAGTGCCGCCAGGCAAAAACCGAACCTTGCGGCTTGACGCGTTCGTCTTAGGGAGACCGCAGGTTTTATTGACATCAACTGAGGCTTCTTGTAGCCTCATCTTGTATTCGCATTAGCAATTAGCAGGGACATTTTATTTGAGCAATCTTCAAAAGTTAGAGCTACCGCCACAAGGACTGAATACGCTTTTCGGTGTTCAGGACCAGAACATCAAATATCTCGAATCTCTCCTGGACGTCAACATCGGCGCACGCGGCAACGAATTGTTGATCGACGGCGACCCGAAGGACATCGAAACTGTCGAAAATATCCTGAACGATTTCAGCGAGTTGTTTGGCGAGGGCAACTCGTTCACCGATAAAGAGCTGAAGGACGCATTCAAGCAGATCGCCGAGGATCGGGCCTACACTCTTAAAGATCACTTTCAAAGATCGCGATTCAACCCCTCCGGCAAAAAGACCGTTGCCCCGAAAACAGCTAATCAACGCAAATATCTAGATGCGATCGCCGCAAACGACCTCGTGTTCGGCATCGGCGTTGCCGGAACCGGAAAAAGCTTTCTTGCAGTGGCGATGGCGGTCGATGCATTGTTCAAAAAACAGGTTAGCCGCATTATCCTGACGCGTCCCGCCGTCGAAGCCGGCGAACGCCTCGGTTTTCTGCCCGGCGATCTGCAAGACAAGGTCGATCCTTATCTGCGTCCGCTTTACGACGCTCTGTTCGACCTCGTTGACGCCGAAAAGGTAACGAAGATGCTTGAGAAACGCATCATCGAGATCGCACCGCTCGCCTTTATGCGTGGCCGCACATTGAGCGACGCTTTCATCATCCTGGACGAGGCTCAGAACACGACCAGCGAGCAGATGAAGATGTTCCTGACGCGTATCGGCTTTGGCTCGAAGGCCGTCGTTACCGGCGACAAAACGCAGATCGACCTGCCTCGCGGCCAGAAGAGCGGCATCAAGGAAGCGGAGGTCGTACTCCGCGACCTCGAAGGCATCGATTTCGTATACTTCACCGAAAAAGATGTTGTCCGTCACAAGCTCGTGCAGATGATCGTAAAGGCATATGAAGAGCACTCGGATCGATCTGAGGCCGCAGAATGATCGACGTCATAAATCTACAGAGAAAAGTAAAGATCCACGCCTCGCATTTTCGTGATTTTGTCCATTCGCTGCCTGCCTCTGTCTACGAAGCCGAAGGCAGCACGTTTTCGGTGGCTTTCGTTTCAGACCGGCGAATGACCGAGCTGAACAAACTCTTCCGCGGAAAGGAATCGACCACCGACGTCCTCTCTTTCCCCCATGAGGCTGATGAATTCGAAACGCACGAGCAGCATTTTCTTGGTGACATCGTTATTTCCGCCGAACAGGCCGCGAAGCAGGCAAACGAGAATGGGCTTTCGCTCGAGCTTGAGATAAAGCAGCTTATGCTGCACGGCGTGCTGCATCTGTGCGGCTACGATCACGAAGCGGACGGCGGCGAAATGAACGCCCGCGAACTTGAGCTACGTGACGCGCTGGGCATTTCATAACCACAAAGTCACAAAGATATTCTAGCGATGGGCAGCACGCTTCTTGTTCATTGAGGTCCAAAGATCTCTCTACCTTCTTTCCGTTCTTTCCTCTGTCTCGTTGGTGCACTTTGTGGTTAAATTTCCCTGATGTCTGAAACGCAAAAAACTGCCGACCCGTGCGTGATGGTGATCTTTGGAGCCACAGGCGACCTGACGAAACGCAAGCTTTTCCCTGCCCTTTACAATCTCGCAAAAGACGGCCATATGCCGGACAACTTTGCGATCGTCGGCGTCGGCCGCCAGGAAATGCTCTCTGAGGATTTCAGAACGGCGATGGTCGAGAACCTAAAAGAGTTTGCCGGTTCACGCGGCGACGACGGCCAGATAGAGTGGTTCTGCTCACGAACCTATTACACCGGCGGCGATTTCAACGACGACAAGAAGCTCTTTGCAGACATTAAAGATATGCTCCGCGACGTTTGTGCATCGCATGAGATACCTGAGAATTTCTTTTATTACATGGCGATCCCGCCGTCGATGTTCGCGAACGTCGCTCAAAAGATAGTGAAGAACGGCCTGGGTAAGGAAGAGAACGGAAACTGGCGGCGGTTCATTTTCGAAAAACCCTTTGGCCGCGATCTGGAATCGGCCCGCAAACTTAATTCCGACCTGCTAAAGATACTGAAAGAGAAACAGATCTATCGCATCGATCATTATCTTGGCAAAGAAACGGTCCAAAACCTGTTGGTGTTTCGCTTCGGCAACAGCATTTTCGAACCGATCTGGAGCCGCAACTACATCGACCACGTTCAGATCACCGTTGCTGAGACACTTGGTGTCGAGGGCCGAGGTGGGTATTACGAAACCGCCGGAGCACTCCGGGATATGATCCCGAACCATATTTTCCAGTTACTGACGCTCACTGCGATGGAACCTCCGGTCTCATTCGATGCCGATTCTGTTCGCGATGAACAAGCCAAGATCCTGCAGGCCTTGAAGTTCTTTACTGCTGAGGATGCACTTCAGTTCGCGGTTCGCGGGCAGTATGGCGATGGAGTCATCGATGGCAAGGCGGCTCCGGAATATCGAAAGGAAGAACGCGTCAGGCCTGATTCGGCGGTCGAGACATTCGCAGCCCTGAAACTTTCGATCGATAACTGGCGTTGGGCCGGCGTCCCTTTCTACGTCAGGACCGGAAAGCGGATGGCGACCCGACATTCGAGTATCGTCATCCAATTCAAAAAGGCACCGTTCGTACTTTTCCGAGACACGCCGATCGAACGCCTGACCACGAACCGCATCGAGATACATATCCAGCCCGACGAAGGCATCACACTCCACTTTGGTGCGAAGATACCTGGCCCAATCGTCAAAATGGGCTCGGTCGATATGGATTTCAACTACGTGGATCATTTCGGCGAGCAGATATCCACGGGCTACGAAAGATTGCTTTTCGATTGCATGATCGGCGATGCTACGCTGTTCCAACGAGCGGACATGGTCGAATCGAGCTGGGGCATCGTCACACCGATCCTCGACGTTTGGTCAGCCATACCGCCCAGAGACTTTCCGAACTATGAATCGGGAACATGGGGTCCGGCGGATTCCGAATTGTTGCTGCAAAAGGACGGAAGGGCCTGGAAAAATACCGTACATTTACCGTCGTCCGCAAACGAGCTATGACCCGGCCCGAGATAACAATTTTCAATGATCGCTACAGCCTGTTTGCGTCGGCAGCCGACCGGTTCATTGATATCGGAGTTCGAGCGATCCGCGAACGAAGCCGGTTCATCGTCGCTCTCTCAGGCGGTTCGACGCCCGAGTCGCTTTATTCACTTTTGGCGACCGAAGCATATCGAAACCGCATAGCTTGGGAAAGCGTCGTATTTCTATTCGGCGATGAGCGGAACGTGCAAAGCGACGACGAGCGAAGCAATTTCCGTTTGGCGAACAGGACGCTTTTTGGACCGCTGGCGATCCCGCCAGGGAATATTCATCGGTGGAAGACCGAGTTGGCTGAGCCAGCCGAAACAGCGGATAGGTACGACCGCTTGCTAATCGATCTGACAGGTCCTGTCGATCTGTGTCTGCTGGGAATTGGCGAAGACGGTCACACCGCATCGTTATTTCCGGATACCGCGGCAATCAATGAATGCGATCGTCTCGCCGTTTCGAATTGGGTGCCGCAGCTCGGAGAGATCCGCTTCACGATGACGTTCCCGGCGATAAATGCATCGAGCGAGATTCTCTTTGTTGTCTCGGGTGCGAGCAAAGCCAAGGCTGTTATGAAAGCGATAGCTGGCCCACCGGACGCCATTACATGCCCCGCGAGCGGCGTCCGGCCGATAAGCGGCAGCCTCACCTGGCTTCTGGATGAAGAAGCGGGATCGCTCGTGTCCGGACGATAGATTTGCATTTCGAAACCCGGCAACTTACCATTCTTTCCAGCACCCGTATGGAGATCGAAATAGCCGTTGGTCTTGCGATCCTGATCGCTTTGGTTTTTGTAGCGACGGTCGACATGGCCTTTTCAAACCTTTCTGATCTCGGATTACGAAGGCTCTCGGCCGAATCCGAAGAGACCGCCCGGCCCGCCTCGGCCGCATTTCTTCGTGAGATACTCGAGAATCGAAATCGATTCAAATTCGTACTTTCATCGACCATTCAAACACTGCTTATCTCATTCACGGTCTTGGTGAGTATCGGGATCCTGGAATTCACGCAGGACGTCACTCGCGTTCTGATCTTCGGTCTTCTGATCGCTCTTGCTTCAACGGTAATATTCCGACAGTTGATACCTCGTTTGCTGATACGCACGAATAACGAAAGAAAGCTTTTGTTTCTTCTACCGGCGTTGCGGCCTCTGTACGCTGTCGTTGCGTATCTGTCGACGCCGTTCGCCGTTCTTTTCAAGCCAAAGGAGGTCCAGAAGATCGATTCGTCGGTCTCGCCCGATGGTGTCGACGATAAATCCGAAGACGCTGCGGACGATTTTCAGGCCTTGATGGAGGTCGGTGAAGCTGAGGGCATAATCGAAGAGAAAGATCGCGAACTGATCGAATCGATGGTCGAATTCAGTTTAACGCGTGCGGGCGAGATCATGACTCCGCGGACAGAGATAGTTGCGATCGCTGTGGGTTCGACCATAAGGGCTGCACGTGATCTGATAATTGACCAGAAATACTCCCGTTTGCCGGTATACAGAGACTCGATCGACAACATCGAAGGCGTGATCTACGTACGCGACCTGCTGCAAGCATGGGCACTTGCAAAGGAAGATCAGCTGATCGACGACATCCTGCGGCCCGCGTACTTTGTCCCTGAAACGAAATCAGCATCGGATCTGCTCAAGAGTATGCAGGTCGAACACGTTCAGATCGCGATCGTCATTGATGAATACGGAGGCGTTGCGGGAATCGTCAGTCTTGAGGATATTGTCGAAGAGATCGTCGGCGAGATCGAAGACGAAGATATTGAGGAGGAAGAGATAGTTGAAATAATCGAAAGCGAAGAAGGCTCTTGGGACGTCCTTGGATCGACCGAGATCGACAAGATCGAAAGGCTGTTCGAGATCGAACTCGAAAACGACGAATTTACTACCATCGCCGGAATGGTCACAAGCGAGGCAGGTTATATTCCTCGAACCGGCGAGAAACTCGAAGCTCACGGAATAGCGATCGAGGTCCTAGATGCCGACGAAAAAAGAATTCACCGATTGCGGCTCACGCGTATTCAAAACGACGAACTGATCGAAAAGACCGACGCAGCACAGGATGAATGATCAGGCTCGTCGGCCCAAGCCTTGGTACTGTGGGCATCCGGCAAACAGGTGATATACTGTTGTAAACATTGGAGGTAAGAAAATATGTCAATAAGACTTGGTGACGAAGCACCAGATTTTACGGCGGAAACAACCCAGGGAACCGTAAATTTTCACGAATGGCTTGGCGATAGCTGGGGAGTGCTGTTCTCGCATCCGAAGGATTATACACCTGTCTGCACGACCGAACTCGGCATGGCCGCAAGACTAAAACCGGAGTTCGATAAGCGTAACGTGAAGGTCATCGGCTTAAGCGTCGATCCGCTTGAATCGCACCTCGACTGGGAAAAGGACATCGAAGAGACACAGGGCACAGCCGTCAATTTCCCGATGATCGCCGACAGCGACCGAAAGGTGTCGGATCTTTACGACATGATCCATCCGAATGCCAACGACACTCTAACGGTTCGATCGGTTTTCGTCATCGGCCCGGATAAAAAGGTCAAGCTCATGCTGACCTATCCTGCAAGTACAGGCCGAAACTTCGACGAACTTCTTAGGGTCATCGATTCGCTTCAGCTTACTGCAAATTACAGTGTTGCCACACCGGTGAACTGGAAGGACGGCGACGACTGTATCATCAGTACGACCGTGACCAACGAACAGGCGAAAGAGAAATTCCCAGCCGGTTGGAAAGAGATCAAACCGTATCTTCGCGTAACACCGCAGCCGAACAAAGTTAAAGGCGAAGGCCATACCGCGTAGCGGACCAAAAGGAATTGGATTCAGCCCGTGCAGAAGTGCGGGCTTTATTTTCGATTTACAATGAAGCTAAGTGCAACGGTCGGCAATGAATCGATTCAGGTCGAAGTGCGACGTGAGGGTGAGCGTGTTTTTGCTCGTGTTGACGACCGCGAATACGAACTCGAGGTGTCGGCGCCGGAGACGAATGTTTATTTGATGAGACACGCGGGACGCGTTCATGAATTTTTCGTTGCACCGAACACGCAGGGCATTGAAATGTCCAGGGTCTCATCAGGTACAGCGACTTTTGAAGTCTCGATAACTGACCCGAAACGGCTTCGCGGATCGGCGATCGCAGGGGCGAGTACCGACGGCGTGGCGGAGCTTAGAACGGCGATGCCTGGAAAGGTTGTCCGGATCATTATGGATGTCGGGGCTAATGTTGATAGCGGTGATGCGGTGATGGTCGTAGAAGCGATGAAAATGCAGAACGATCTAAAGGCACCTAGGCCAGGAGTGATCAAAGAGATCCGGGTAGTTGAAGGACAAACAGTTTCGGCCGGCGATGTACTCGCGGTGATCGGATAACGTCAGAGCTTTGCTCCGCAGTATTTGCAGTGGATCGCATCGATGTCGTGTGGCTCGGCGTGACATTCCGGACAGACGTGCGTCGACGCCGACTTCGCAGCCTTGATCAATTCGCCCGTTACGATTCCCGTTGGTACAGCAATGATCCCGTACCCCATTATCATCACACAAGATGCCAGAAACTTGCCTAACCCCGTCTTCGGCGAAAGGTCGCCGTACCCGACGGTCGTCAAAGTTACGATAGCCCAATAGACGCTGGTCGGAATATCTGTAAAGCCGTTTTCTTCGCCTTCGACGACGTACATCAAAGATCCAACAACGGTCACGATCGTGAGTATCGCGACGAGAAACACACTGATCTTACGTTTACTGCCCTGTAACGCCGTGATGATGACACGGCTTTCAGAGATATAAGACGAGAGTTTCAGAATGCGGAAAATACGCAAAAGCCTCAGTATCCGAATAGCAAGCAGATACTGTGTGCCGGGAAACACCAGGCTGAGGTATGTCGGCAAAATCGCGAGCAGGTCGACCAGCCCATAAAAACTGAAAACGTATCGCCATGGCCGCCGAACGGAGACGAGCCTAAGAACATACTCGATCGTAAAAAGAACGGTAAAGGCCCATTCAGCCGCATACAGTTCCGGTCCGTAGACTTCCCTTACCGAGCGAACGCTTTCGAGAAAAACGGCTGCAACGCTCAACAGGATCAGAACGATAAGCGAAATATCAAAGAGCTTTCCCGGCCTTGTCTCCGCTTCGAAAACAACCTCGTAGACCCTTTGACGCCAGCCGGACTCAGCCGGTTCTTTGAATTCCTTTGGCACGAAGCTATTTAACAATACTTTTGGATAAAAAGCACCGCAATTGCTATTTGGAACCTAGGTTGACTTCAAATGTTCGGTGCGGAAACGCTGGCGATACGGCGGATCGGCTTGCGCAGACCCTCCATCAGTTCGTCAAAGTCATCGAAGGTTAACGACTGCTCGCCGTCCGACATTGCATTTTCAGGTTTGGGATGCACTTCGACAATGACACCGTCAGCTCCGACAGCGATCGCCGCTCTCGCGCATACGCCGATGATGCTTCGTCTGCCTGTGGCGTGCGACGGATCCACGATCACCGGCAAATGCGAAAGTTCCTTTACCAACGCTACCGCCGCAATATCCAACGTGTTCCGGAGGCTGCTATCAAAGCTCCTGATCCCGCGTTCACAGAGAACGACTTGCTCATTTCCACCGTGGAGCAGATACTCAGCAGCTGCCAGCCATTCCTTGACCGTAGCTGCGGGCCCGCGTTTTAGCAAGATCGGCGTGCTTAGTTTTGAGAGTTTACGTAACAGTGCGAAGTTCTGCATATTTCGCGCCCCGACCTGGATCATATCGGCAAACTTGGCGACTACCGAGATGTCGTCCTCGCTCATCACCTCGGTCACGACCGGTATACCGACGGCGTCCCCGGCTTCGCGAAGCAGTTCGAGGCCTCGTATACCGAGTCCCTGGAAATCATGTGGTGATGTCCTCGGTTTGAATGCCCCGCCTCGGAGCATTTTCGCGCCCGAACGCCTGACTGCGCGAGCGGTCGCCATTATCTGTTCCTGACTTTCGACCGAACAGGGTCCCGCAATAACGACCGCTTCATCACCGCCGATCGCCACCTCTTTCACCCAAACGACGGCCTTCCGATCGGCACGGTGCGACGATGAATCGATTACCGTTTCGTGTTGGTTATCCGCTGAAACGCTTTCCCTCGAACTCCATGTATCCAACATAGTTATCTTCCTTTGTTAATTCGTATTGCTTGACAATAAATGGAACGTTGTATGGTTCTCCTTAGCGTTCGAGATGTTCTCGCAAAGTACTTCGGCTCCGTAGATCTCCGCCGCGCGACGGCTCCCGATAGCCGCGCGGCCGTCGCGTCTGGATCGTACTGCGGCACGAATACACGATGCCGTATCTTTGCCCGTGATCTGAGCGATCTGAGGAAATTGAGAAAAGAAGTCGCTGCATTGCCTCAGCGCTTCGACATGAGAACTTACATAACGGACGTTCGCGAACTCCATGCCTACCGCGGCCGCCAGAACGTGATCTATGGTCAGGACGATCTCCGACATCTTTTTCAGACCGAATTTACGGATAAGTTGAGTCACGATCGAGATCTCGCCGACGATCTGGTTGCGGACAGGGACGACCAGGCGGTCGGCGTCACCGCTCGTTATTGCGGAAAATGCTGAATCAAAGTCGGAACACTCGACCAGCGAGAATTCGCTTTCGAAAAACCCAGCCGCGGCCTCTTCGCTATACGAGCCCTTTATTCCCTGTATTGCGACGCGTGGTATCATGCGGCCTCTGCAATCTTCGTCGCGGCAAAGATGTCTCGTTGAATCGTTCGGGATTCTTCGAGAATTACGCGAAAGATCCTGATCGCAGCCTCGTCGCAAAGATCGCCCGGGTTTTGTTCGATTATGCGTTGCGTTACGTAGATCTCGCGTTGATGATCGGCAACCGGTATCCCGGCTTGACGCTTTAGCAACCCGATCTCTTTGACTATCGCAGCCCGGCGGTTCAAAAGGCCAAGCAACTGAACGTCGATACTGTCGATCGCATCACGGCATTCATGTAGTTTCATTTTGCTTTCCCACTGAAATAAAAAAGCCGTGAACCTGATGATGTTCACGGCTTCGTTTTGGTTTTTGTAAAGAAACTTATCTCACATCCGACCAAATCTCAGCCGCGTCACTGAAAAAGTAAAAGCTGCTAAAATTTGTTGGATAGACGTTCATTGATCTGATTATGATCTTCCGATTTTTATAATACTAGCCGATAGCAGTGAAGCTGTCAATATCCTCTCATTCGGTTATTTGTTTGATCAATCGATCAAGCTCGACCGCCGCATCCTCTATCATCTTCCGGGTCGCATTGAACCAGGCGTCATCACGCGTCTCATTCTCGCGTTCGACGCCAAGCGCCCGTCGGGTTTCGGATGGAGCCGGGCCGCCGTAGATCGTTCTAATGTTAACAAAATTCTCCGGCGAGATGGCTGCTGTCAGCTCGTCTTCAGTAAGCGACAAGTCGTGTCCGAGCACCGCGTCCGCAGCTTCCTGCATGATCTCGTAAGTGACGCCCGTCCCTGCCTCGATCGCCGCTCGTACCGATCTTCCGACGATGTCGTGCGACACGCTAAAGGGGAGATTCTCAGTTCTGACGATCGTATCGGCCAGTTCCGTGACAGCAATGAAATTCTCAGCCGAGCGCTTTCGCAAACTCTCGAGATTAAATGTTGCGGACCTTAACGTGTGAGCGAACAAACTCACTGAACGATTTGCGTCGCGGATGGCCGAATAGATCAGCGGCTGAAGGTCGTCCTCAACATCATTTATGTCACCAAAAGGAGTATTGTGAACGGCGGTGATCACACCCATCGATTGACCGAGCGCCTTGCTCCCGATCGCCCGAATATGCTCGAGAGCAACGGGATTACGCTTTTGCGGCATTATCGATGATCCCTGCACGTAGCCATCCGGGAGCCGGATCGCGTTGAACTCGACCATCGCCATGAGCATGAATTCCTGTGCGAATTTGCCGATGTTGACAAGCATCGTATTCACGCCGCCCAGCGTTTCGATGAAATAATCGACCGACGCGATCGAGCCGTACGAATTCACGGTTGGCTCTGAGAATCCGAGCAGCTGGGCAACACGGTGTCGATCGATCGGAAAGCCCGATGTCGTTATTGCGCCCGAACCAAGCGGGCACCGGTTCATATTCTCGAATGCCCGCTGTAGCCTTACGATGTCGCGGCCGAGATTCTCGGCCATCGCGAGCAGATAGTGAGCGAGAGTCGTCGGTTGAGCAGGCTGGGTATGGGTGTACGCGGGCATCAGCGATTCATGATGTTCCGCCGCAAGGTCGAGAAACACCTTGCGGAGATCCATCGCTGACCTTAAGAGGATCAGACAATCCTCACGCAAACGAAGCCGATAGATCGTGACATCGATATCGTTGCGGCTGCGGGCGGTATGCAGTTTCCCGGCCGTGTCTTTGTCGCAGTATTTTGCAAGTTCCTGCTGAAGGAGGTAGAAAACGTCCTCGAACGTGCCGTCATATTCTCTCGCCCGGATAGCTTGAAAATCGAGCTTGAGGAGTGCTTTCAGGATCTCGCGAAGCTCGTCCGACGATATGATCTTCTGCTCGCCGAGCATGACCGCATGAGCAAGATCGACGCGATAATATGCGTCAAGAAAATACTTTTTGGCATCAGCAAAGCAGTCAGAAAGTACGTTGTCCTTGTAACCCTTGGCAGGAAATTTTTCGTTCATTGGTCGGTTTTGAAATTTGCTTTCGGCAGGCTGATCATGTTTGCGAACATCCGGTAAGCACCCGGTGTACCGGCTGGCAGCTGTCTGAACCAGGAGTAAGAAGTATAAATGTAGTGCCCTTTGCCGAGTCGGGCGTACAGCATTCCGCCCTTTCCTTCATCTTCACCTTCGTCGTGCGACTCAAGCAAAGGCGTGTAGCGGCTGTCAAATTCGGTAAAGCAATAGAGGTTCCGCTCCTGAACCCAATTGTCCCAATCGCTGTCGACGATCTTGTTCGGATAGTTGAAAACAGGGTGGTCGGGAACGAGTATATTGACCTTTGCGTTCTCATCGGTGACGCGCATGTTGGAAATGCGCTGATTGCCGCGAGTCACGCCGGTCATACTTGCCGGGAACGGCTGCAGATTATTCTGAACGTATTCGTGCTGCTGGTACTGAACGATCAGCGTGCCGCCGTTCCTGGCAAATTCCAGTATCCTGCCATTATTCGCAACAAAGTCGGGCCGGCTCTGTGACGCCCTGATCCCAACGACTATCGTGTCGAATTGCGATAGATCACCGGTCGAAAGGTCTTTTTCGCTGAGCATCGTCACCTCGGTCCCGATCCGGCGAAGAGCTTCAGGGACCTTATCGCCGCTGCCCATGATATATCCGACCTTCAGTGCGTCGACCTTCAGATCGAGAACATGTGCAGTGATAGCCGCCGGACGGAAAACGCGATGAGTCTGAATATGCGGATATGCGATCTCCTGCATCGTTTGCGAATGCCTGAGATCACCGACCGTGGCATTCGCCATTATCTTGTACGATCCGACGCGATATTTCGCAGGGATCGTAACCTGAAACGTAAACGCCGTTTTGTCGCCGTTTCTGGCAAGGTTGAAATCAGAGCGGTTCGGCGTGACCGTCCATGTCGAGGGTACATCCAACCCGGCCGAACCCGAGACCGCCGCAGGTGAATTATTCGTTACTGTAGTGACGACCTTGTAGGTCCGGGCTTCCACAGATACCGGAGCGATCAACAGGTCTGACTCTAGTCCGATCGTGACTTTGGGAACGACGTTTACAGATCGTCTGATCTCGCCTCTGATGTCATCCGCATATCGGTACTGCACCTCACGGCTTATCTCGACCTCCTGCCCGCCGATCTCAATAACTGCGTTTGCGATGAGAAGGGGTCGCGCGAACGGATAGCTCTTTGCCTCTCCGGCACTCTCCCAATCGAAACTTGCTCCTTTGCGGTCGGACTGCATCCAGTACGGCTGAGTTGGGACGGCGTTATTCGGTACGCTTACCCTAAAGAACGAAGCGTTAAAGGCAGTCTCGTTTCTCGGCCGAAAGCTCGTCGAGGGCGGAAGTTTTGGTTCTTCGATACTGGCAACCGTGAATCCCGCAGGTGCCTTCACTTCCGTCTTCTTGACTACGATCGCAGAGCCCTCTGGAGCGAACACCCTGACCCCGATCTCGGCTGTACCGCCCGGATTGATCTTTTCCAAATTAGACAACGCATCAACGACCACGCCTGCCGCCATTTTGAGTGCATCGGCAAACTCTTTCTGTTTCTGCCGCAGCATCGTCTTTGAAGCGGGATTGCGGGTTGAAAGCTCCGCATCCCTGGCCTGCTTCAATCCTCTTGCCAGGATAGGTAATAGCTTTTCGGGTTGGTAGACATCATAGCTTGATAGAGCTAATTCGGCGGTGGTCTGCAGTTCTGCAAGTTGGGCCAAAAATCTTTCTTCGGAGTTATTCGTGAGCTTTGCGATCCCCTTTATCGAGGTATCGATTCCGTCAAATACGCTCGTTTCCTTTTCGACCAGCGGAACATTCGATTCGATCAGCCGCATACCTGACGATTGCCGTCCGCGTAGTTCCAGCACGCCCATTTCCTGCGATTTGTGCTGGCTTCGGCCCTCCATCGCGATCTCGAAGTACGACCGCCCGATCAGATGGTCAAAATCACCCGTATTGAGCACAAGCGTCGGCGGGCTGTTGGGGTCCGCAACGAATCCTTGTGACCGATAGAACTTCAAAGGTCTCCATGGTTCGAGGCCTTCGCGAAAATGTTCGGGAAACTCGTTCGGATCACCCGCGGCCTTGAATGCAAGCGGCGACAAATGGCCCGCGAGTTGGTGCTGTCCGTGCCCGTCAGCGGTCGTACCAGAAAAACGCGAGATAACGACAAGCGGACGATAGAGGCGGATAGCTCTGACCATATCTCCGAGGACAAGCCTTTCGCCCCATTGTCTCGCTGCCTCGTCACGCGATTTCGAAAAGCCGTAATCCATCGTTCGCGTGAAGAATTGATCGCCGCCATCGAGCCGTCTTGCCTGAAGCAATTCTTCTGTCCGAATGATTCCAAGCCCCTCAAATAGTTCCTCGCCGACGACGTTTTGACCACCGTCGCCCCGGTTTAATGAAAGGTAGGCCGTCCGGGCTGATTCCTTTCTTGCAAGGTAAGCGAGCAAGCCCGAATCTTCGTCGTCCGGATGCGCCGCGGTATGCATGGCGCTTGCGGTTGTTTGCAGCCGTCGAAGTTTTTGCCCGAGGCCGGCCGCGCCCAGGTCGTAGATCGGACGAACCTGTCCATTTGCATCAACGGCCAAAGCAAGTGATAACGAAACCGCCAAAACACAAACTGTCACAACGCTAGCGAGCGTTGTATGTATCACCCGAAACAATCGAAAAACATTGCACATAATGATCAGTATCTGAGCACCCTTAGTTTGCAGGCACTTCATAGCCAGGCTCATCCGTTACGGTAAGGCTGATCAAATAGCCGGCCAGGACGGTTACCAGACAACCCACGACGTTGAACCATAGAAATTCGATCTTTGTATAGCTGCTTGCGATCCAGACCGAGGCCACGCCGAACAGTAACCCAAAAAACGCTCCGCGTGCCCTTGCTCGTTTGACCGCTATCGCCAATACGAAAACACCCAAAAGCGAACCGTAAAAGAACGAGCCGAATTTGTTAACTACCTCAATAAGCGAACCGAGATTGGTGGCATAGATCGCCACGATACACGCGAAGATGCCCCAGACAAGCGTCGCGATTCGGCCGAACGCAACATAGTGGCCGTCCAACGCGTTCGGCTTAAAATGCCTGCGATAAAAATCGATCGTCGTCGCGGTCGCAAGAGCATTTAACTCTGCGGAGATCGATGACATCGCGGCGGCAAATATCGCGGCGATTATGAGCCCGATCACGCCCATCGGCATGTTCTGAACAACGAATACGGGAAACACATAGTTTACGTCGTTAAAGGTCTTGTTGCCCGTAGCTTCCTTTACGTGATCGACCGCTTTTTTCCGGGTTTCATTGAACATCCGATCTGCCGCGACGTAATCCTGACGCGTCTGGTCATTTTGCGACTCGACGAACGCCAAGGCCGCTGACTCACGCTTTGCGTGAACTTCCTCATACTGTCCGCGGATCTGCTGGTACTCGACAGTGTTCTCGACCTTCGCCTCTTCGACGGAATTGAAGATCATCGGTGGCGTTGCAAACTGGTAAAAGACGAAAACAAGCACACCGATAAGCAGGATCATGAACTGCATCGGTATCTTAAGAAAGGCGCTCATCAAAAGCGAGGTCCTGCCTTCGCTCACCGATTTAGCGGTAAGGAACCGCTGCACCTGGCTCTGGTCGCAGCCGAAGTATGACAGAAACAAGAAAAGTGCCGCTATTACACCGGACCAGATCGTGTATTTTTCTGTGAGGTCGAAGCTCGTGTTGACCGTCTCAAGTTTGCCGACCGATCCCGCAAGATAAAGACCGTCGATAAGGGAAACGCTCGGAGGAAACTGGGAAACAATGACCATTAGTACAACGAACAACCCAACAAATATGATCACCATTTGTTTGACGTCGGTCCAGGTCACCGCCTGAACACCGCCAACCATTGTGTAGATCGTGGTCGAAAGGCCGATAAGAAATATCGTTGCGATCTCGCTCCATCCGAGCACTATCGAAAGTATGACCGACGGTGCTGCAATGATCACGCCGACGCCAAGCCCGCGTGATAGAAGGAAAAAGAAACTCGTCAAACTCCGCGTTTTTGCATCGAAGCGGCGTTCAAGATATTCGTAAGCCGTATAGACCTTCGCACGGTAAAAGTAAGGAACCGCCGTCACACAAAGGATCACCATCGCCAGCGGAAGTCCGTAGTAGAACTGAAGGAACCGCATGCCGTCGGAATATGCCTGCCCGGTTGTACCGACGAGGGTGATGGCCGACAGTTGCGTGGCCATGACCGAAAGGCCGACCGCCCACCAGGGCAGGCTCCGGCTGGCGAGGAAATAGCCTTCGACGTTCCCGCTGTTCTTCGTCATTCGGATCCCATCCCAAATGACGTAAACGAGATATCCGACAACGATCGCCCAATCGAGAAACTTCATTTTGCCTTAACTCGAAAAGTGGTTTGAAAATGCCCAGAGGAGAAGGATGACGACGATGGTCGTAAAAATAACGGCCGTGTACACTTTGTGCCACCAGGCATCCGGCAGCTCTTCCACGGGCTCGTTGATCTTAGTTTCGTGTGATCCCATCATGTAAAAAGTGATTACGTCTGCCGGCTCGTGAACCTTGAATATAAAGTTCACGTGCCGACAGAAATAAACCGATCAGGACTAAAAGATGAACTTGAAACCGATCTGGAACTGCCTGCTGTCGAGCGACGTCACAGGTCGGTTCTGCGGGGTCGGCAGCGCCTGAGTCGGGTTGCCCAGCGCGTCAGTCGTTACAGTCAAACTGTTTATTTGAAAGACGCTGTTTATGTTAAAGACATTCAAAAACTCGCCGAACGCTTCGAGGCGAAAACGTTCGGAGAAGTTGAAGAACCTTGAGTACCGAAAATCAACGTTGAACTGATTCGGCGTCACACCAGAATTTCTCCCGATACCGACCGGATTGTCGGAACCGAGAAATCCGTCAAGATTCACATCAGTCGCAGTTGTGATATTGAACCGCTCACCGCTATTTGCCGTAGCGATGATCCCGAACTGGTTATTATTCACAAGATACCGAACGGTCTTGTTCTCGAAATTGAACTGCGGTCGGCCGACAAAGCTCATGACGAATGTGTGCCGCTGATCGGCAAGCGACGGCCCAAAATCCCGCGACCGGTCGGTCGGGTCCTGCGTTACAAGATTGCCGATCTGGGTCGCAACCAGGTTCTGCTCGGGTGCGTCATCTTCTGATTTCGAAAGAGTATAGTTTGCGCTGAATTGAAAGCCCGCAGAAAACCGCTTGTTCAATTGCAGCGTAAGGGCGTTGTAGGTCGAATTACCGACCGATTCAGCCATCAGGATGTTGTTGAACCGCGGATCGAGTCGTGTTGTCGCGTTGACCGTATTGCTGAAGATCGGTCGGCCATCCGCCAGTGTCCCGGTCGGATTTATCCGGTTGATGTTGCGGTACAGCGGTATATGTCTGCCGCCAGAGCGGATGAAACCGACCGTAAATGAGAGATCTTCGGTCAACGCCTGTTCGAGCTGTGCATTGAAGTGCATCGCGTACATATTCTCGAAATCGGGCGATATCGTTTCAATGCTCTGTTGAGGCAAGACCGATCCGGGCGGCAGGCTGCCCAGTGTTGACGGGAATGCCGGTGAACCAGCTGTTGCCGGTGCAAAGGTGAAGTTGAACAGCCGCGGACTGCCATTATTCAACAAAGCACGCTGATAGAAATCAAGATAGACGGTATCAAAATATATACCCGCGCTAGCCCTGATCACTGTCGGGCGGTCACCGTCGCGCAATGCATAGACCATTCCCAGGCGCGGAGCAAAATTGTTCTTGTCGACCTTGAAGCTCTGCGAGGCTGAGAACGGCGAATCGCTGAACGCCTCGGGGATATTGTAGATATCGTACCGAAGCCCGTAGTTGAGCTTCAGCTTTCGAGTTACCTTCCAATCGTCCTGAGCAAAGAAGTTCCAAAACGTCGACTGATAATCGATCCCGGGCTCTCCGAACGCTTCAACGTAGTTCGTATAACATCGGGTCGCCCCGCTCGGGCAGGTAGCACCGGTCTGAACGATTCCGGTCTGCGCCGATACGTAGGCCGCGATCGACGGAAACGTGTAGCGGGCAAACTGATTCGATCGTCGTGTGTCGTCGATCCGATTCATTCCGCCGCCAAATTTCATCACATGATCGCCACGCGTCCACGTGAGATTGTTTTGAAATTGATTCGTGGTTTGAAGCGGAGCGATCGTGTCGTCATTTTCCGGAGCTCCGAAATTGGCTACGTCTGTGATCACGAGGCTAATCCCGGAAGCTGAATTCTCGTTAGCGATATTTCGCGAATCACGTTTCGCGTACTGATATCGGAATTCGTTAAGGATCTCAGAGTTGATTATCGAAGCGAGTTGGACTCCGACCGAATACGATTTATCGTCGAACGTAATGCTCCGCTCAAGCGTGTTGAGGCCGCCGGCGATGTTGTCAGGAGAGACGTTCTTAAAGTAATTGAACCTGCCGGACAACCGATTGTTTTCGTTCAACTGTGCGTCCGTCCGAAAAATGAAGAAATTCACCTTTTGCGAAGCCGGTATCGCTGTAGGAAACGCACTAGCCGGCACTCCGGCAGCGATCAAAGCCGCTTTGTTCGCATCTGATATCGTGATAACGCGTTGCGGCTCCCCCGCCAGATCGCGTTCGACCCATTCATACCCTCCGTAAAAATGCCATCGATCTTTGATGAACGGCCCGCCGATGGCTCCCGTAATGTTGTCGACCTTCGTTTCAGGCTTTTGGGACGTCGGCGAAGTGTTGAACGGACGGGATGACATTGCCGTCCTGCGGAAACGATAACTCGCAGACCCGTGAAGGCCGTTCGTGCCCGAAGGCGTAACAGCGTTCATGATCAAGCCGGGTGTATTGCCGAACTCCGCCGAAAAACCATTGGTCACAAGCTGGACCTCACTGACGAACGTATCCGAGATCGGCATCAATCGAATGCCGCCGCGGTCTGCCTGCGTATTGTTATTACCGTCAAGCTGATAATTTGTGCGACGTGTGTAGCCGTTCGCGTTGATACGCGGAACGCCGAACTCGACATTCGGCCGGCCCGTTACATTCGCCTGAAGAAGTGCATAGTTATATGGATTTCGTGAAACCAGCGGAAGATTCTGGACCTCGCGTGCGTTCATTACGCGGCCGACATCGATCTTGCCGGGGTCAGCGATCGGTGCATCCGACGTGATCGTCACGGTCTCCTCCAAGCCGCCGGCTTCAAGAGCCGCGTTGACGGTCGCCGTCGAGCCCGTCGTCAACGTAACGCCCTCACGGATGAGACGCTTGAAATTCTGAGCCTCGATCGTCACGCGATAAGTTCCAAGTGGAAGGAGAGGCGCCCGATAGCCACCGCCGGCGTCGGTTGTCAAAGTTCGCTCGGAACCGGTTTCGATATTACGGATCGTCACCGTTGCATTCGGAACCGCAGCTCCGTTGGCATCTGTAACGATCCCCTCTATCTGGCCGTTGATCGCTTGCGATTGACCGGCGATCTCAACTGACCCCAAAAGAAAAGCTGCCGCGGCGACGACGATCATCGCGGCGAAGCGGCTCATGGTCATTGTTCTGCGCATTTTTATTTTCTCCTTCGCACTGAATTATTGCGTTTCGTAAAACACGACTTTAGCACTCCCGAAAAGCGACCTCTAATTTTGCTGGCGATATTTATCGAAACGGGCCAAGACGCCCTTTGGTTTCAAATTGTTTGTCGGAGTTGCCAACAAAGTTTTAATATACGCCGCCGCCAGAGTCAAGGCGACTTTCTTGCAAACTAACTTGCGGAGCCGAACTTCCTTGCCAAGACCAAGCCAAAGGCACCGGTCAGCGTCGGCGAATCACCCAACGATGATGGCATAAGGACGGTTTGCGGCAACCCCGCAAGCATACTCCGATCGGTAACGCGGCAAAGCTCGTCGGAAAACAGATCCCACGCTTTGGTGATCTTACCGCTGACCATCACCACCTGAGGAGAAAGCCCTACGATCAGGTTTGATATTCCGTCTCCAAGGAACCGGGCCGTCTCCTTGAGGGCAAGAACGGCGTGCTTTTCGCCGTTCAGGGCCAGTTCGACCAGATCACGGATGTCCATATCGTTTTGTTTCAGATCATCCGTTTTTAGATGCCTTTTGTACCTTTCGATGATCGCCTTCTCTGAGGCGTATGCTTCCCAGCATTCCCGGCTGCCGCAGGAGCATTCAACAGGAGCATCATTTCCGGCGATCATATGGCCGAATTCTCCGCCTGCGCCCTTCTCGCCGCGAAAGATCTGCCCGTCAAATATGATACCGGTCCCGATTCCCTCGCCGACCAGGACCATGACGAATGTATCTGTTTTTCGCAGTTTTTCAGGTCCAAACCACAATTCTGCCAATGCTGTTGCGTTCGCATCGTTTTCGACCGTTACGCGTAAATTGGTCAGTTGTTCGATCTTCTGACAAATGTTCCAGTCCCGCCAGTCGAAGTATGGAATGTGAAAGATCTTACCGAGTCGTTGATCGACGAGCCCCGGAACGCTCATTCCAATCTCCAATCCGCAGCCGTCGTATTTATCCGCCAACCGCTTGACCCGATCGAGTATCTGGTTCGTCATGAACTCGATATCAGGCGAGGTCGAAAAGGACTCCTTCTCCATGACCTGCCCAGCGAGGTCGGCAACAGCTATCGTCGTTATTCGCGGCGTTAGGTCAATGCCGATAGCAAGCGGTTTATTCGATTTCAGCTTGAATAATGTCGGTTTACGTCCGCCGGAAGAAATGCCGACGCCGATCTCTTCGATCAATTCGACAGCAAGCAGTTCGTCGATGATGACGGAAACGGTCGATCGGTGTAGTGCGGTTTCCCTTGCGATCTCAGCCCTCGAGATCGGAGCTCTGTCGCGGACATAATTCAAAACGATCTGTTTGTTTATGTCACGTATCGTGTTTGGCCTGGCGATCTGTGATTTCGCTCGCTGTAGGTTTATTCTCTTCATTGGCCTAACACGATCACTGCATATTACTGACTGATAAAGGTCGAATGCTACGCAAAACAGAATTTACTCCGCACTTTGTCGGAAGTCAAGACTAACTTCATCGCTGTGCGATCTTTCTTAACGCTCCTGAACGGGCGTTTGCGATCTGTAACGGAATTCGAAGATCTAAGTACGCTGAAATCCGCGCTCGATATCTTTCATGGTCAAGCGAAGGATCACAGGACGTCCGTGGGGGCATGTGGTCGGCGATGACGTAACGAGCAGCCGGTCGATAAGCCACTGCATCTTTTCCGGACTAAGCGACATGTTTATTTTGACCGCGGCCTTGCATGCGAGGCTGGCTGCGATATCGTCGCGAAGGCTCGATTTTGCGGACCCACGACTTTCGAGTTCGACCGTATCAAGTATTTCACTGAACAGATTGCGTGCCTCGGAGGCAGGCAGATCGGTCGGTATGGACTTGATCGCAATAGTTCGCCCCGAAAGCCGCATGGTTCCGAAGCCAAGCGAGGCAAGGTCCGCCTCAACCAGATGGAAGGCTTCTGCCTGAGCTGGCGTCAGATCGACGGTTTCGGGCAGCAAGAGATTTTGCGATTCGATCGGCCGGTCGGTTTCCTGCTTTCGATATTTATCGAAGAGTATTCTTTCGTGAGCAACGTGTTGATCGATCAGCAGCATTCCTTCGTCGTCGACGGCGATTATGAAGCTATCGTGAAGCTGGGCGATCGGCCGGATCTTCGAATATCTGACCTCATCGATCTCAGCAGTCGAAACGATCCGTTTTGCCGAATCAACCGGCGGGAGAGCCCGATTTTCTGATCTGGCGGAACGCGCCGGAGGCGGTTCTTCGATCGCCGTTATCGTCTTATGATCGAAAATACGGCGTGTCTCGGCGATCTGCTCAAACACGAGAGAGGCGGGAGCAATATCAACCAACGCATCACCAAAAAGGCCTGAGGGCGGTTCTTCGGTCGTCAGTTCCTTGCCCATCGTGTCTTTGGACACATCGTCAGTTCGCTCGATCGGAGCCCCGCTGCCTGCAAAAGCAGTACCGGGACCAAACGAGGTCGCTCCATCCGCGAGCGGCGGATCAGAGGTCCTTTCCGTCGGACTCATGAATGCATCCAGCCGCTCAGGCCTGGTTTCATCTTCGGCAAGGAAACCGGCTTGGGCAAGGGACATTCGTACCGATTCACCGATCACGTCCTTTACCGCTTCGCTTCGTCTGAAACGGATCTCGGTCTTCGCCGGATGGACATTTACATCGATCTCTTCCGGTGGAAGGTCAAGAAAAAGAAATGCGACTGGATACACGCCGTTCGGAAGGACCGAACGAAACCCTTCACGCAGCCCCTCGGCGATCGTTTTATCACGAACAAAGCGGTGGTTCACAAAAAAGTACTGTGAGTCGCGATTGGTCCGCCGCTCGCGGGGAGCCGAAATGAACCCTGAGACCCTTGCAACATGGTCTCGTCCGCCCGAAACGGGGATCAGGCTCTCCATAAGGCTGCTGCCAAAGATCTGAAACGCACGCTCTTTAAGATCCTTTGCAGGAGCGGCAGAGATCGTTTCCCTCCCATTGTTCATCAGGGTGAACGCAATATCCGGGTGCGCAAGAGCGTAATGCGTGGCGATAAGGGTAATGTGATAATTTTCAGTAGCCTCCGACCGCATGAACTTACGGCGGGCAGGCGTATTGAAAAACAAGTCGCGGACGGTGATGGTTGTCCCGACCGGCCGCGCCGCATCTTTTACATCCAGCAGCCTTCCTCCCTCGATTACAACACGCGTTGCCGGTTTATCGGCATCGGTGTTCGTCAATAGCTCGACTCTTGCCACCGATGCGATGGACGCAAGAGCCTCACCACGGAACCCAAGCGTGACGATACGCCCAAGATCGTCCAGTTCGCGTATCTTAGACGTTGCGTGACGCTCGAAGCACAAGATCGCATCGTCGCGTTCCATTCCCTCGCCGTCGTCGCTTATTCGCATCAAACGCCGGCCGCCCAGTTCTATTTCGATCTTTATCCGTGAGGCACCGGCATCGATCGAATTTTCGACAAGTTCCTTTATTACGGAAGCGGGTCGTTCAACGACCTCGCCTGCCGCGATCTGATTGGCGAGATTGTCTGAAAGAACGCGGATCTTGTTCATGTTATAGAGACACGACGCGGTGGCCTTTGTCGCTTAGATCGATACTGTTATATATCCAATCGACAAAATCAGTGCCGAATCGATCAACAAAGTAGAGAATATTGAGACTACGTTCCTGAAGGTGCTCGTGAGGCAAGATGGCTGCGAACATCGTCTCAAGCCGCCGCCTGATCACCTCGTCGCGGGAGAACTGCGAGTGGCGGAATTTGTTTCGAATTGACTCGATATGGTAGATGATCTTTCTGCGCCGCTTCTCGAGGTTATTGGCCAATGTCGGATCTACCGCCGCAAGGTTGAGGTCGAGCCGATCTAGTTCGCTGTTTATTCGCGCCTCTACCTCAGCGATAAGCCCGGCCGTGTCCGCATTCAAGTATTCATCGACAATTCTCGGAAGCAGTGAATCGAGCCCGGCAAACAGATCGGTGAACCGCAATTCGTATTTCTTCAGCGATCTTGCATGACGCGATTCGACCATCGTGAAGCTCTGGCGATGGAGGATGGGCGTTATCGGTCGGTCAAGAACCCGATACACCTCGCCGCTCTGTGCAAAATAGGCGATCTCAGCCGCACCTCCGAAATAACAAATCGTGGGCAGCAAATGATCTTGGACGACCGATCTGAGCACAACGCTCGGGCTGAACCGCGTCGGCTCGCGCTCGGCGATCTCGGCAAGTTGATCGAGCGTGAATTCTCTTGATCCGTCTCTTGTCCTTAATGTACCCGTCTCGCTCTTTTTGAGCGAATGACGGCTTCCGTCGCGCGACTGCCAAAACAACGGGAAGTAATCGTCGCCGATGAAGACCTGAGCCTGATAACCGTCAGCGACCAATTCGTCACTTCGTTTACGAAGTGCCTCAACGATCTCGGCCGATCGCATGATGGCGTCGCGGTAGACCGGCGATGCAAGGCCTTTCAAACGTGAATCGAGCGGGCATAGCATTATCAGTCCGTATTTGCCCAGGAGCGAGGTCAGTTGCGTCGCAAATGCATCGCCGAAGTAGTTTTGCGGAGTCCAGCTCTCTTCGACGATCGCCCGTAATTCCGCCGAAAATTCGGTCGGGAGCAGCTCTGCAATAAGCACGTCAATTGTTTCACGAATGCTGTCGTCGAGTTTGATATAGCCGACCGGAAGCTCTTCGTGACAACGTTTAGGCTGATTTTTTAGTTCAACGATCCGGCCTTCGCTGTTCAGCACGAACGTCTTCGAAACTTCCTCGAAGTCGTGATCTTCGGTGGCGATCCAAAACACAGGCACGGCCTTGATGCCGCGTCCTCGAAGGCATTCGGCCATCTTCACAGCTGAGAGCGCCTTATAGATCGTATATAGCGGCCCGGTGAACAAACCTGATTGCTGACCTGAAACGACCGCAACACAGTCCGGCTCCCTGAGGGAGGCAATGTTGTCGAGTGTGGTCTGCGGAGCACCAAACTTACGGTTCATATCCTCAAGTGCTTCGCACAAGATCGAACGGTCAGCTGTATGGTGTTTTAGCACGTCGTTGACCCGGTCCGCGATGTCCGTATGCGAGGCAACAGCCGTTGGATAATATTTCCGAAGCGACAGCGGATCGGCTTGGTATTCCCTGAAGAGGCGCGATTGTCCGGGCAGATCGGAAAACGGAATGCTCTCAACCGAGACGGTCACATCGCCGCTCGGTGCTGGACATGCTATTTCTTGCATCTAACAGATTTGCTCCTCGATGAAAAAAGTATAATTGTCCAGGCCGTCAGTTCCAAGCCCCAAATGAAAAGAGACGGCCGATTGACCGTCTCTAGTATCGGCCGGATCGTCCCGGCTAATTTCCAAGCTGCTTCGAAGAGGCTGCTTCGTTGCTGCGTGCCGAGTCGTCGATTCGCTGAATACGGTAAATACCGGATGAGTGTGATGCAGCGAATATTCGATTGCGGTCGACCGGGTCAAAAGCAAGGCCCCAGACCCGTCTGCTCGGAACGATCATCTCCTTCGAATCGACACGCCGCCACTTGTTGCCGGCATCGTCTGAATAATAGATCCCGCCATCGGACTCTAAAGAACTTGCGACAAACAGTTCATCCGTATTCTCGGGATTTATCAGTATGCTCGTAAACTTGCCGAGCGGGAGATTTCCGCCTCGACGCGTCCACGATCGGCCGCCATCCCTGGTCAGGTAAAGCGACTGGGTAGTTCCGGCGTAGATGTAATTAGGTCGTTTCGGATCGCCGGCAAGAGAGATGACCGGAATGTTCTGCGGCGCACCGTCGGTCTTTTCCCAGGTCTTTCCGTCATCTCGCGAAACAAGCACGCCTGATGTCGCGGTCCCTACCCAGATCGTTCCCGGCACGAGCGGTGACGAATACACAGCAAAAACGTTCTCGCTGACGCCGGCACCGAACGACAACTTTTCCCATCCTTTTGAAATGTCATAAGTTCGAAACAGTCCATTGTCCGTTCCGGCAAAGAGGCCGTTCTTTTCATCTTCGGTGAAAGCAAGTACCTTGACCTTTTCGGTCAATCCCGGAACGAGTTTCGGGCCTGCTGCCGCGGACTTTGCCGCAGCCGCCGCCGCCGCGCGACGTTGTGCTGCGGTCATGCGTTTCGACGTTGTCGCCGCCTTGGCAGGCTTCGCTACCGGAACCAGCGTCCAGGATGCTCCGCGGTCGAGAGAGCGGAAGATGCCGAGATTTGTACCCAGAAACATACGATTCGGATCGATACGATCTTGCAGAACCGAAAACAACGACACCTTATTCATGTCGAGTCCGCGAGCCGGCTGCCAATTCGCTCCGCCGTCGCTGCTGACAAAAAAGAAACCGCCGCTGCTTGCCGTATTGTGCGTCGTTGCATAAAGCCTGCCCGGTTGCGAGACATCCGCCGTGACCGAATATGCAAAGCGGCTTGTAAAGTTCTGATTTGTCTGCGAAAAGCTCTTACCACCGTCATTCGACACCATCACGCCGTTGTTATTCGTGGCAATAAATACCCGGTTAGGGACTTGCCGGTGCACGGCGATCTTGTTTATCTCAAGATTTTTCTGGGTCGTCATGCTCCAGGTCTTGCCGCCGTTGACGGACATCCAAAATCCTTCGGTGGTTCCGGCGTACACCGTTCCTGGCTGTGAAGGGTGTTGAAGGATCGCTCGTGTGCGGCGCGATGTGGACGGGATCCCCTGGATCTTTTTCCATTTCTCGCCGCCATCAAGCGATTCGTAAATGCCGCTGCAGGCCGAAGCAAAGATGTGATCGCGATTCCGTTCGTTAATGTCGATCGCAAAAACATCCGAATCGTCGATCATCCCGTCCTTGATCAGCTTCCAGCTCTTTCCTGCATCGGTCGACTTGTACGCACGCCACCAGGTTCCGGCAAATATGGTGTCTCGGCTCCGTGGGTCGATCGCCAGCGAATTGACATTTATCGGCATTGACCCGGACGAGATCTTTTCCCAATCGTCGCCTGAGTTTCGCGAGACCCATACTCCGCTCGTCGTTCCGACAAAAAGATTCTCGGGGTCGCTTTCCGATTGAGTCATTGCATGAATCGATTCGTTTCGCAGTTCCTTTGACTCTTTCCAGGTCTTTCCCCCGTCCTTCGATTTGAAAAAACCGCCGGGCGCCTTGTGGCGATGGCCCGCGGCATAAATAACGTTCGAATCGCGGCTGTCAACGAACATGTCGTCGATGACAAGCTGAGGCTTATCGAGATTTACGAGCATTCGCCACGTTCGTCCACCATCGCTGGACGAATGTATCTGTCCGTCAAGCGTACTGATATAGATACGTTCAGGATCTTTAGGGTCGATAGCGATCGCTCTGACATCTCCGCCGTCGGGTCCAACAACGGTCCATTCAGCAAAGTTCTTCGGATCCTTGAAGACATTCCCATCCGCTAATAGCGTCGTCGGAATCGAAACCGCAATCAGCGCCGCGAATACCAAAAGTGATGTGACTCTATAAATCTTAGCGAGATCGATGTTCATATGATTTTATTGGCCGCTTCGGGTAAAGAGAATCAATTTCAGGAAGATCAACGGAGATCAGATGAAATCAGCTCGTTTAACGTTCGCACCAAATTAAGTTTGGGGGAAGTATTTCGAACGCGGACAGACGTTTGAGCTGCAAAGCTTAGTTTAGCCAAAATACGCGCCCAAAGCAAAGAAATAATGTGCGGGATAACCGAGAACGAAAAAAGCGAGCAGGGAATCAAAGTTCCCTGCTCGCTGCTTTTATGATGTTCATGCCGTTTCCGGCATGAAGCGAGTCAGACGTTACGGTGCCGGATTCTGTGCTCCGGGCGGTATACGGTACAGCTTGGTGTTTATGCCTGCACCGGTGTCTCCGCCGCGTACGAGCGTGATACGGCTGCGGTCAAAGCGACGGAAGTCAATATGATTATTGATCAGCCGTTCGCGTGCAGCGATATCTCGGTCAGTACCGTAATTGATGATGTAGCCCTGATTTGTCGGGTTGTTCTGCAGTTCGACAAAGAAGGCGTCGAGACGTGCACGAACATCATCGTTCTGTAGCTTAGCGAATTCGTCAACCAGAAGCGGTTCGGGATTCGGATCGACAGGAGCAGTTTCCGAAGCAGTCTCCGGACAATTACATGCTGGATCCTGTCCGCCAAGGTTCACCGTGGCAGTTATGTTCTGGCCCGCGTCTTCACGCGAGGTGCGAACACGAATGCTCGGCGTGCCCTGACCGCTTTCGATCGTTCCGCGGCTCACCGTCCAGTTGTACGTTACGCTCGCACCACCACTAACGTTAGCGGTGAAGGTCATTGCGTCACCCGGTGTCGTGATTCCAGCCGGGCCGGTCACCGACAAGGTCGGGCAGTCGCAAGCCCTGCGGCAGTTACAGTCTTCGATCGTTACGGTCTTGGTCTGGGTCTGTCCGCAAAGTCCGCATCCGTCATCGACGCCTGCGGTCAAGGTGTAGGTTCCCTTTCCAAGTCCACTCAGATCCCACTGGACATTAGCACCTGAACCAACGATCCGTCCGCCCGAAACCGTGTAGTTGTAGGTCAGGACGTCGCCTTCCGGATCGACTGCGGTCGTCGAAACATTGATCGTTGTGTTGTCGTTACATGTCGCACCTTCGACCGGAACAAATCCCGGGCCGCAAGGCAGCGTAATGGTCGAATCGCTGAGTTCTACAGCTGTAACATTTGCCCACTGATTGACCTTGTCCTCGAGACGCGTGTTTCGTCGTCCGATAAAGGTCTGGAAGATATAACCGTGCGGGTTATCGGAAAGGCGGAGTCCCGGAGGACGTCCCGTGAACGTATTTGTAACAGTCTGCGGAATACATCCGCCATTGCCTAGATCACCCGGCTGGGTCACGACCGTAGCACAAGGAATGAAGGCAGAACCGGTAAATGATTCATCGTCAAAATCGCCGTCATCCAGCTGGTTGACGTTGTAGCGATAAGCGAAGCTCATACCGAACCAGCGCGTCGGGAAAATACGGAATCCGCCGATCAGATCCATCGGGTGCTTCTCAAGTGCATTCGGCGTTCTGCCGCCGATATAACGAAGCGAGCGGAACTCGACGATCGGTTGGAAATATCGGTTGACCGGGAAATCGATCGCTGCCGACGTAAGGAATTCGTCAGGACGATCGAGAAGCGTAAATTCGCCGCCCGGGAAATCTCCCTTGACGCTTGCATTCCAATGGTAGCCAACGTTTGCCGAGACATTTGCCCAGCGGGCTACGCGAGCATCAGCAAACAGAGACAGCAGAATGTCACCGCGGTTTCCGCCCGGGCTGGCACCACGCTGAAGCTGATTGAAACCAGCGAAATCGTTTGCAGTATCAGCATAGAAACGATACGCACCCATGATGCCGAAACCGACCGGATTGTTGACGTTCGTCCAACGCCACTTGCCGCCGACCGTGAATGTGCTGAACGATGCCGTTCCCCACGTACGGTTTATGAACGGTGCATCGGGGAGGTATGACGGAGCCTGCGTAAACACCGTCGGTGCTGTTCCTGCAGGAGCTCCAGGCAAATTCAAAAGGGTGACTGTCTGAAGTACGATGCCCGGAAGAATGCTGCCATAAACAGATCCTATCCCGGGGAAATTGTCAGCAGACGAACCGCCGCCACCTGGCCTCGGGGGTCCCATAAGAGCGTTCGTGCCTGCGCCAAAGCCAAAGAGCGGCCCTGAAAACTGCGGCGGAATCAAACCAAAGGTGCCAGAGTTGCCGCCGATGTACGGAAACACCGACCACGGTTGTGTACCTGCCGGACGAAAGACCGCTCGGCCAGAGTAAATACCCGGTGACGGCCCCTGCGGAGCATAAATGATCGCAGCCGGGCTAATGCCGTTGATCCGCGAATTAGGGAGGTAAAAACCTGATAATGTTGCCGGGTTGTTCACCTTCACACCACGGTATGCATCGGTGTTAAAGAACATTTCAAAGTAGTTCGTAAGACCTACCTGAAAGCTGACGGGCACCTCAGTAAAGTCAGCGTTGCCCGGATCACGGTCATAATTGCTGACCGCAGCGCTAAATGTAAATTCACCCTTTCTAAGGGTTTGGCCGTCGTAGACTGTGAAGAGACCGGTAGGGCCGCCAGTCGGGCCTCCAGTTCCTACAGTAGGAGCCGTGTTTCTGTCATCTTTAGCAGACCGCTTGCTGTTGTCCGTTTGCGAATTGGCCGCAAATACAAGTGCCAAGAGGGTCAGCGTTACAATAAACACTCTGTAAGCGAGATTCATCATATTCCTCCGCCGAAATAAATAATCAAATTTCAATTTGTAGCTGTAAAATATGGTAGTGCAATATTTTCTGAAGCTACATAAGTATTACACACGCCTAGACTTTTGCCAAACCATTTGGCGAAAGAACATTTAGCGCTCAGTACAAAAAAGCTCTATTACTTGCGTTCCTGCAAGATCACACAAACCTAAGCCGTCCTAAAACCGCCAATGCTTATGGTCTTACTTCACAAAGACCTTATTACAAGTTTTCCCGAAAATCAAGTATTTTTAACTAATTACGCATTTTTTCTTTATGCATAAATGCCGCGCATTCGCGTGTCGTACGCTACGCGGTCGATCGCCAACATGTACGCCGCGGTACGTGTGTCGACCTCGTGTTTGTCGGCGTAGTGGCAAAGCTCATTAAAGCTCGCAACCATTTTTTCCTCGAGCCGCTCATTGACCTGGCTTTCAGGCCAAAAGTAGCCCATTCGGTCCTGAACCCATTCAAAATACGAAACGGTCACGCCGCCGGCATTGGCCAGAATATCAGGAATAACGAATATCCCCTTATCATGCAGTATCTTATCGGCTTTCGGCGTCGTCGGGCCATTCGCCCCCTCGGCAAGGATCTTACACTTGATACGATCGGCGTTCTCTGACGTGATCTGGTTTTCGGTCGCACACGGGGCAAGCACGTCGCATTCCAACTCAAGCAGGTCCTTGTTCGAAACGGGTTCGGCGTTCTGGTACCCCTCAAGCGATTTATTCTTGTTGAGATACTCAAGAACGTTTGGGATGTCGAGGCCGTTCTTGTTGTAAATTCCGTTGTTGATGTCCGAGATCGCTACTACCTTGTACCCCTGTTCGTGCATCAAGGCGGCGCCGATACCTCCGACATTGCCAGAGCCTTGGACGACAACCGAGGTCTCCTGTGGGGTCAGTTTGAACCGCTTGATCGCCTCATTGACCGTAAAAAGCACTCCGCGGCCGGTCGCCTCTCGGCGTCCGAGCGATCCGCCCAAAGCCACCGGCTTCCCGGTCACGACGGCAGTAACGGTGTGTCGGGCATGCATCGAATACGTGTCCATGATCCAAGCCATGGTCTGTTCATTTGTGTTCATGTCCGGTGCCGGCACGTCCTTATCGGGGCCTATGAAATCGATCAATTCCGCCGTGTATCTGCGCGTCATTCGCTCAAGTTCGCCGATCGACATCTGTGCCGGGTTACAGATTATCCCGCCCTTGCCGCCACCGAAAGGCACGTTGACGACCGCGCACTTCCATGTCATCCACGCCGAAAGAGCCTTAACCTCGTCGAGTGTGACATCAGGTGCGTATCGAATGCCGCCCTTTGCCGGCCCGCGTGCAAAATTGTGTTGAACGCGAAAGCCTTCAAAGACCTGTATGTGACCGGTATCCATCCGTACCGGGATATATACCTTCAATTCCCGGCTCGGAACGCGCATCACGGCGTAGAGGTCGGGGTCAAGGCCCATCAACTGAGCAGCACGGTCAAACCGTTCGCTCATTGCCTCGAACGGGTTCTTTTCATCGCTTCCCTTGAATCGCCGCATTTCATCGGCCATCGGATTTGCCATTTCTTTAGATCATCTCCAAGTATTTCGAGTCATTTCAGACGACCGTCGTCGCCTAATTCTTGATTCATAGACCCTGATCGAAATCCGTCAAGGTCAAATGTCACATATTTGAATCCAAACTTCTTAAAACTGTCTGCGATATCCGTGATCACATCGCGGTGAAGGAACTTGTCAAACTCGCCTTTTGCGATCTCGATCCGCGCGAGATCGCCGTGAACACGAACGCGAAACTCGATGAATCCAAATCCACGCAGAAGTTCTTCACCCTTTTCGATCCTCGTCAAACGTCCGATCGACACAGGTGTGCCGTAGGCGATCCTTGACGAAAGGCACGGGCTTGCAGGTCGATCCCACGTGGGTAAGCCGAGTTGTCTGCTCAGCGCCCGGACGCCGTCTTTCGTAATTCCGGCATCCGCAAGCGGGCTTGCAACATCATTCTCGGCTGCCGCGGCCCGACCCGGTCGATGATCGGTGAGGTCGTCTGCATTGGTGCCGTCAATGATCTGATCGATCCCTCGCGCGTTGGCGATCGCCCGCAACTTTTTGTAAAGCTCGGCCTTGCAGAAGTAGCACCTGTTCGAGGCGTTTGCCTTATATTCCGCCGTTTCGATCTCTGCCGTCTCAACGGTCTCGAATTTCAGCCCATAGCGACGTGCAAAGCCGATCGCTTCAGACCTCTGATGCCTCGATACACTCGGCGATAACCCCAAAACACAAACCGCATTGGAACCCAATTCCTGATTTGCAACATGCGCGAGATACGAACTATCTACCCCACCGGAAAACGCGATCAGAACCGTCTGCATCGAACGAAGCATGGTTCGGAGTTTGATCTCTTTTTCAGATAGTCTTGGATCTATCGCAACTGACGACCCGATCGGCAGGTATGGCATCGTGTTCTCGAAGGCTTTCTGATCGGCGTTAGTCACATCGCAAAATCAAAATCTTAACTTAGCGGTTTACGATAGGCAACCGTATCGAATCGAAATCGACGTTTCGTCGAACAAAGTGAATTTCGTAGGAAAATTCAGAACCGAATGGTATGATTGAGCATTCTCTATGAGTTTTTTTCGTGTAGTCTTCCAACTGCGAAATTGTCGTCCGATCCTTTGGTGCGTCGCGGTCGTTTCTCTGGCTTTGGCGGCGAACGCCCCCCGAGCATTCGGACAAGAGAATGGCAGTACGGACACTGACGCCGTCGCGCTTTTCAATCGTGGGCAGGACCTCCATGAAAAAGGCGACCTGAAGGGTGCGATCGACCTTTACCGTCAGACACTAAAACTCCTCCCTGAATTCCCCGAGGCTGAGCTGCAGCTAGGAAACGCTTATTTGGCTCAAGGAAATTTTGAAGAAGCCGAGTCTGCATTTCGCCGATCGGTCGAACTCAGAGAGGATTGGACTCTCGCTTTGGCGTGCCTTGGTTCGATTCTCGTCACAAATGCAAAATTCGCGGAAGCCGAGCCGATACTACTAAAGGCGATCAAACTCGATGAATTTAATTTCCCGGCGTACGCTGCGATCACCGAATTGCGGATCGCAACTAATGCATCAAAGCCGGTCCTTCGTGATCTGCTAAATACAATTTCATCCTTGACCGAGAAAGCAAAACCAACGGCCGCAATTTGGGCATCTCGCGGTGCATTGGAGAATGCGCTCGGCGATCATTCCGCTGCATTTTCCAGCGCACTAAGGGCGCTGCAGGTCGATCGCGAAAGCACGTCCGCCATGACGGTCGCTGCGGCGGCTTCGCTCGCACTTGGCGATCCAACCCGTGCAGAAGAATACGTCGCCCGCATCGAAGCCGCCGGCCGTAGAAGCGGCACGACCCAATTGCTTCGGGCTCAGATCTTGGCCGCGTCAGGTAAGACCGATGATGCTGTGGCTCTGATCGACGCGATGCCTTCTAAGTCAAAAGCAGCGGTCGAGTTTCGCGAACGGCTGAGGGTCGAGGCGACCGAAAACCCCGCCGATCTTGAAAAACTACTGGTCGCGGATCCGACCGATGCCGCAGTTCTTGGGCGTCTATGTAATCTGTATCGCGCGAGTTCGCCGGCAAAAGCGATGCAGTATTGCCGTTCCGCCTACGAACGAGAGCCGAGTAATATATCCCATGCGATCGGTTTCGCCGGGGCGTTGGTTCAAGCCAAACTCTATCTTCAGGCGATTGACCTGCTTCGCGAGATATCCAAAACGTCGCCCGAAAATTCGACGGTCCGCGCAAATCTCGCGACCGCGTTATTTCAGTTGAAGCGATACCCCGAAGCGAAAGGGGAATTCCGATGGCTGATCGAACACCAGCCGAATCTGACCACGGCCTACTATTTTCTGGCGGTTTCGCATGACCACCTGAATGAATATCTCGACGCGATGGCGAATTATCAGGAGTATTTACGCCGTGCGGACCCGGTAAAAGATGCTCTTGAAATAGATCGTATCAGACTTCGATTGCCGACTCTCCAGCGGCAGTTAGATTCAAGAAAGGGAAAGTGAGAACAAACAGCTACCATCAATTGCGCGAACTCGTATTGTCTGCGGTACGTGGAAAGCAACGTAAAGGCGACCCCTTTGCCGTATTCGTTCTTTCAGCATCGGTTTTATTCGTTTCTGCGTTTCAGATAAATGCCCAGACACCCGCCGAGATCGACACGGTGCCTCCTCCGTTGAAGGTCATCTCGAAATCTGAGCGAGACGAATTGAGTAGTTCAAAAGGCGTCAAAGAGCGAACCAAGACCGCTCTCGAGTTTATGGACCTTAGGCTAAAGAACGCCGAACTTGCGAATTCGCGAGGCGACCTTGATGCCGCTTTTGCCGAACTAGGTGCTTTTCATGCCCTGATGGACGACACCCTGTCGTATCTCGGTTCGAACGATAAATTCAAGGGGAGGGTTCTGGACAATTTCAAGCGGTTCGAGATCGGCCTTCGCCGGTTCACACCGCGTCTGGAGTTGGTAAGACGCGAATTGCCCCTGACCCATGAATTCTATGTAAGGAGCCTTCTAAAGCAGCTGCGTGACGCTCGGACCAAAGCGACAGAACCGCTCTTTGGCGAAACCGTACTTCGCGACGGTTAGAATGGCAGATCAAATGATCCAGATACGTAACATCCCGCACGTCGTTTTCTTGTGGATTTTTTGCATCCTCGTTGTCGTTGTATCGGTCGACATGGCAAATGGCCAACGGCGCGATTACATGACCGAGGCGGAGATCGAGCTAGTTCGTGAGAACCAGGATATCGATCTCAGGATCGATGTGCTGGTAAAAATGATCGATCGCCGCTTTACCTTACTCGGGATCAATTCCGGCGGTGATGAGGTCAAAAAGAAGGACGTGGACAAATGGGGCGAGCCACCAACTGGCTCCAGCTTAGAGCTCTTTTTTGATATTCGCCGGTTATTGGAAAAAGCCATAGATGACATCGACGTCATCGCCGCTCGCAACAATGACGCGTTAAAACAGAACAAGACCGAAGGTGACCTGTTCCCGAAAGCCGTTAGAAAGCTCGAAGCAGCCGCCCGGCGTTTTCTCCCGTTACTCAATGTCGCTTCGGACAAAGCACGAGACGAAAAAGAACGTGCCCACATCCTGAATTCAATGCAATATTGCGAGCAGATAATTGAGGCCGCTTCTACGCTTCCCGCTCCCGCGAAAAGAACAAAGAGTTAGCTCTGACAGGCCTTGATAGTCGGGTTCCAGCCAGATCAGGTTCTCGAATCTGTCGCATTAATATCCATGATGTTGTAACTATTGACGCTATCCGCTTGAGCGTGATAGCGTCCTCATTTACAGTTACCCGTATATGTCAGATGAAAACTTGAAAAAGACGCCGCTTAACAGCGTACATCGCGAACTCGGCGGGAAAATGGTCGACTTTGGCGGTTGGGATATGCCCGTCCAATATGCGGCGGGTGTGATCGAGGAACACATGGCGACGCGGACCCGAGCCGGCCTCTTTGATGTTTCTCACATGGGCGAGATCTGGGTTGAGGGTCGGGATGCAATATCGTTCGTAAATCGCATTACGACAAATGATGTCGCGAAGCTGATCGATGGACAGGCGCATTATTCTGCGTTGACTAACGAAAAAGGCGGCGTTGTTGACGACTTGCTCGTATACCGATTTAGCGGCGAACGATTGTTGTTGGTCGTCAACGCCGGCACCACTGAAAAAGATTGGGCGTGGATCACAGACCAGAAGAAAGACGACAGTGTTGAATTGAAAAACGCTTCGTCAGAATATTGTCAGATCGCGATACAAGGGCCGAAAGCGATCGCGATCCTCCAACAGCTCACCGAGACCGAACTCGAACCGATCAAATATTATCATTTTACCGAAGGTAAGGTCGACGGCGTTGATTCGATCATCTCTCGGACCGGTTACACAGGCGAGGATGGATTCGAGGTGTATGCGGCAGCCGAATTTGCGGTTCAGTTGTGGAACAAATTGCTTGCGACCGGCGAGCCGTTCGGCATACTTCCCTGCGGTCTCGCGGCACGAAACACGCTAAGGTTGGAATCGGCGATGTCGTTATATGGCCACGAACTCGGAGACGAAATCTCACCGCTTGAAGCTAACCTCGGATGGATCACGAAATTGGATAAAGGCGCTTTCATCGGAAGCGATGCCCTCAAGGAACAAAAGGCGGCGGGGATCATGCGCAAACTGGCCGGTTTCGAGATGACCGAGCCTGGCATCGGGCGCGACGGTTTTGATATATACATAGGCGAGGATAAGGTTGGTGTCGTCACCTCAGGTTCGCCTGCCCCATTCCTTAAAAAGAACATCGGCCTTGCTTTCCTGCCCATTGAATTTGCAAATGTCGGGCAAGAACTTAAAATCGATATCAGAGGAAAGAAAGTTAGTGCCCGAGTCGTGCCGACGCCGTTCTATAAGCGTCAAAAATAGCCCCGATCTTTGTTCGAATTTTACGTGATCGCTTAAAAAATATGTCAAATATCCCCGAAAGTTTACGTTACAGCAAAGACCATGAATGGGTCTCGGTCGAAGGCGATGTTGCAAGCATCGGTATCACAGATTATGCGCAGGCATCATTGGGCGATGTGGTCTACGTCGACCTCCCGCGAGTCGGCGATAAGTTCGCAACGCACGAGGCCTTCGGGTCGGTAGAATCGGTCAAGGCGGTTTCGGAGATCTTCACGCCGATCGCCGGCGAGGTCGTTGAAGTGAACGATTCGCTTAACGACACCCCGGAAAAGGTAAATGGCGACCCTTACGGCGAAGCCTGGTTCATCAAGGTCAAGATGGACAATGCAGGTGAGGCTGACGGACTTCTGTCAGCTGAAGAATACGAAGAATATTTGTCGAGCCAAGGCTAGATCTCAGATCGATCCTGGATCGCCTTACATGACTCGTTCCAACTGATCAGATCAGATCGAAGCACCCGGCTCGACGATCGAAGTCGCAACGCATAGCTGAAAACTTAATGAGATATATTCCAAACTCGCCCGAAGAAAGGGCGGAAATGCAGGCACAACTCGGGATAGCAGATGCTAACGATCTGTTTCGCTCTATCCCCTCTGACGTCCGACTTGACCGCAACCTGAAGATCACCGATCCGCTTGCAGAACCTGAGGTCATCGCGGCGATGGAAGAAATGGCTGCGAAGAACACAGGCGCCACCAAGCCATCGTTTCTTGGTGCGGGCACCTATTCTCATTATTCGCCGACCATCGTCGATCATCTGATCCAGCGATCGGAGTTTTTCACATCCTACACGCCGTATCAGCCCGAGATATCGCAAGGAACCCTTCAGTACATCTTTGAATTTCAAACTCTGATCTGCCAATTGACAGGGATGGAGGTTGCCAACGCATCAATGTACGATGGTTCGACCGCGATGGCCGAGGCTTACGTGATGGCGCAGCGCGTCACCAAACGCGACAAGATCGTCGTTGCAACTTCGGTTCACCCGGAATATCGCGAGGTCGCCAGTACCTACACGCAGCATGGCGATACGAGTATCATCGAGGCACCTTTTGATAGTTCGACCGGACGACTCACGGATACATCGGCTCTTGATGATAAGACCGCCGCACTTGTGGTCCAATCGCCCAATTTCTTCGGCTGTGTCGAAGACCTCGCTTCGTTGGCCGACGCTGCTCATGCGGTCGGGGCTTTGTTTGTGGTCGTTGTCACAGAGGCCATCTCGTTCGGTATGCTCAAGTCGCCGGGAAGCTGCGGTTCTGACATTGTCGTCGGCGAAGGACAGAGCTTCGGGATCCCTATGAGCTTTGGTGGCCCGCACGTCGGCCTGTTTGCAACGCAGGATAAATTTGTACGGCAAATGCCGGGACGTCTTTGTGGTGTCGCATACGACAAGAATGGCAATCGCGGCTTTGTGCTTACGCTTTCCACGCGCGAGCAGCATATACGCCGCGAGAAGGCGACCTCGAACATCTGCACCAACCAAGGCCTGATCGCGCTTGCCGCGACCATTTATATGGAAGCGATGGGTAAGAAAGGCCTGCAGGAAGTTGCCGAACAGAACGCGCAAAAAGCCGCGTACGCAAGAAAGAAGATCGCCGAGATCGATGGTTATGATATCGCTTTCTCGGCACCGACTTTCAATGAGTTTGTTGTACGCGGGCCGAAACCCGCGGCCGAGTTGTTGGGATCGATCCGACAGAATGGCATCATCGGCGGACTCGCCCTCTCGAAGTATTATAAAGGCCACGAGAACGACTTTCTCGTTTGTGTCACCGAAACCAGCAAGCGCGAACAGATTGATCGATTGGTCGCGTTGCTCTCGTAGGTTTTGTTGATGACATAACTGGTGCAGAAGCCCGGTTTTCGTTCTGGTTGTTCAAGGGCAATGCTTTTTGGAACTTTCGAGATCGCTATATGTTTGGGCGTTGTTTTGCTCGCGGCGCTGACGGCCGCTCTTGGGTTGGGAGCACAAAACATTTTGATCTGGTGGACGGGCCTCAGGCCACGATGTCCAAAATGCCTCTCAACCGTAAATCCCGAGGCCTATATTTGCTGGTCGTGCAAAGCGGAGTTGGAGCAGGCATATGTCGATCATCACGAACTTTCCTGACATCGATCGACGTCGCTTTTTGAGATCGGCCGGAAAGGGCCTGGGCCTTATGGCCTTGTCGTCGACCGCAGTTGCATCGCTCTTTGAAAACATCAAGGCCGCCGGCAAGGCGATCGATCATCTTTCGCCGCTTGAAGCCGCGATGAACGAGGATTATTGGGCGAACATTCAGCAAGCTTTTTCTGTCACTCGCGGGATCATCAACCTGAATAACGGCGGCGTAAGCCCGAGTCCGCGAATCGTAACAGAGGCATTTGTTCGCTACACCTGGCAGCAGGAGGACGCAACCGCTTACACGATGTGGCAGATCCTCGAACCACAGTCTGAAACGATCCGGACCGGCCTTGCCGAAATGTTCGGCTGCGACGCCGAAGAGATCGCGATCACACGTAATGCTTCCGAATCCCTTGAGATCTTGTTGATGGGACTCGATCTCAGATCGGGAGATGAGGTCTTGACCACAACTCAGGACTATCCGCGAATGATCACGACGCTCAGACAGCGTGAACTTCGCGAAGGCCTGAAACTGAATCTGATCAAGATACCGTTAGCCCCGAAGAACGTTGACGACATCGCATCAGCGTTCGAACGTGCGATAACGCCGCGAACCAAACTCATCCTGGTTTCTCATCAAATAAATCTGACCGGCCAGATCGTCCCCGTTCGCAAGGTGTGCGAGATGGCTAGATCGAAAGGCATCGAGACGATCGTTGACGGTGCTCATTCGTTCGCTCAGTTCGATTTTAAGCGAGACGATCTCGGCTGTGATTATTACGGCACGTCGCTTCACAAGTGGCTTTATGCTCCCAAGGGAACTGGATTGCTGTATGTCAAGAAGGATAAGATCGCCAAGGTGTGGGCGTTGATGGCGAGCGAGGACAAGAACCGCAGCGACATTCGCAAGTTTGAAGAGATCGGAACTCATTCGGCGGCGATGCGATTGGCGATCGGCGAAGCGATCTTGTTTCACAATGCGATCGGAGGCAAACGAAAGGAAGAGCGGCTTCGTTATTTGTCGCGATATTGGATGAACCGTTTGAAGGATGTTCCCGGGGTTGGTTTCAATACTTCGTTCGACCCCACACAATACTGCGCGATCGCAAATTTCAAGATCGACGGTGTCGACCCTGTGAAGCTGGGAAGTTATCTGATGTCGAAGCACAAGATATTTACGACGCCGATCGAACACGAAGAATTTTCCGGCATTAGGATCACCCCTAATGTTTATACGACCATCTGGGAACTCGACAGATTCTGCAGTTTGGTCGAAGAGGTCGCAAAAACCGGCCTGCCGAAGACATAATGGGACCTAGATTTGAAAAGTTATTCGAGGCTGGTTGGCGTCATGTCGATCCGAATGGTCACGTAGCGAACATGGTCTATCTCGAATATGCCGTCGATACGCGGATCGCCTTCTTTGCATCGCAGGGCTTCCCGCCCGGAGATTTTGGCCGGCTTGGGTTCGGGCCGGTGATCAAGAGCGATTTCGTCGAGTATTTCCGCGAAGTGAAAATGCTTGACAAGATCTCGGTCACAATGGAGAACGGCGGAGTCAGTCCGGATTCGTCGAGGTTCCGCGTAGTGAACAACTTTTATATGCATGACGGGACACACGCGGCCAGAGTTACGAGTGTTGGCGGTTGGCTCGGGTTGAAAGAGAGAAAACTTGTCGAGCCGCCTGAAAAGCTAAAGGACGCGTGGAATCAATTGGTCAAGACCGAGGATTTTGAAGAACTTAGATCGAGCATCAAACGATAGTATGTCAATTACGAAAGTCACACAGCATCCTACACAGAACGAGGGACTGATCTTTGAACGTTCGCAGACCGGACGCGTCGGTTATCGCCTCCCGAAGCTCGACGTCGAAAGCGTCGAACTCGATTCGATAATCCCGGCGGCACTTCGGCGGAACGATGGGCTCGAAGGCCTCCCTGAGGTCTCAGAGGTCGACGTCATCCGCCATTTCACTCGGATCTCGACGTGGAACTACTCCATCGACCTCGGGTTGTATCCGCTCGGTTCTTGCACGATGAAGTACAATTCGCGGCTAAATGAGAAAACAGCCAGAATTCCCGGTTTCACAAATCTTCATCCGCTCGCACCGGAAGAAGAATCCCAGGGCGCACTTGAGCTAATCTATCGCCTTCAGGAAGACCTCGCTGAGATCACCGGCTTGCCTGGTGTTTCGCTGCAGCCGGCCGCCGGCGCACAGGGCGAAATGACAGGTGTGATGCTAATTCGTGCATTTCTGGATAAACGCGACGGCGAAGCCTCGCATGATCGCCGCGTGATCCTCGTGCCGGATTCGGCTCATGGAACAAATCCGGCATCGGCTGCTCTGGCCGGCTTTACGGTCAAGACGATCAATTCCACGGCCGAAGGCCTGACCGACATGCAGCACCTCCGCCAGCTTTGCGACGAAGGTGGAGTTGCAGGCTTGATGCTCACAAATCCGAACACGGTCGGCATTTTCGAACGCAACATAAAAGAGATATGTGAAGTCATCCACAATGCAGGCGGCCTGGTTTATATGGACGGCGCGAATATGAACGCTCTCGTCGGCGTTGCGCGGCCGGGCGACATGGGCGTCGATGTTATACATCTTAATTTGCATAAGACCTTCTCAACGCCCCATGGTGGAGGCGGTCCCGGCTGCGGGCCGTGCTGCTGTACGGCTGAACTCGCTGAGTTCCTTCCGGTTCCGCGAATCGAAAAGACCGGCGATCGTTATCATCTGAACTATGATCTGCCGAATTCGATCGGGCGGGTAAAGGCCTTCTTTGGTAATTTCGGGATGATGGTTCGTGCCCTCTCATACATCTACACCCATGGTGCTGAAGGCCTTCGAGAGGCGACCGAGGCTGCCGTCCTTAATGCCCGTTATCTGGCCGATAAGCTGAAAGATACGTTTCATAAGCCCTACGATTCCGATTGTATGCACGAGGTGATCTTCTCGCATAAGAATCAGACCGCCTCCGGCGTTCATACTCTCGATATCGCCAAACGGCTCATCGATTACGGTTTTCATCCCCCGACAATTTACTTCCCTCTTGTGGTTGAGGGCGCGATGCTCGTCGAGCCGACCGAATCAGTAGGCCGCGCGGATATGGATGCATTCATCGATGCGATGAAGAACATCGATCGTGAATCGTGTGAAGATCCGCAGTTGGTCATTAATGCTCCCCACTCGACTCGTATCGGCAGGCTGGACGAAGCCGCCGCTGCGAGAAAGCCTGTGCTCCGATGGAAACCCGAAGGTGATGCCTCCGCCAAATCGGCATAAGCGTAACCATTTCGGACTAAATTGCACGCCGCAGAATATCATTTGGATATTCTGCGGTTTTCGTCTATATTCTCTCGGCAAAGGAGACAATTAGATGTTGAAAAAGCTATTGATCGCTTTCGGACTGTTGATTTTCGTTGGCATCGCTGTGATCGCCGCACTGATCATGACCACAAAGACCGACTTTGGTGTCGAACGTGAGATCACGATCAACAAACCACGAAACGAGGTTTTCGCATACGCAAAATTGGTCAAGAATCAAAACGAATGGGGTCCTTGGTTCAAGCGAGATCCCGCAATGAAACAAGAGTTCTCCGGGACGGATGGCAGCGTTGGATTTATCTCAAAATGGGAAAGCCACAATCCCGAGGTCGGTTCGGGCGAGCAGGAAATAAAACGGATCGTCGAAAACGAACGCATCGAAACCGAACTCCGGTTCAAGCAGCCGTTCGAATCAAAGGCAGATGCTTATTTAACGACCGAGACAGCAGGCGAAAATCAGACCAGGGTGAAGTGGGGTTTCAAGAGTTCGATGCCGAAGCCAATGAATCTTTTGCTTCTGGTGATGGACATCGAGAAAGAGATCGGAAAGGACTATGAATCGGGACTGGACGGCCTCAAAAAAGCAGTTGAATCGATGCCCTGAAAGTGACCGTCGTCACTTGCTCGCACACTGCAGATTAACGATCTCGGTTTTGATTGTAAGTTAGTGGTGTTGGGTATATAATCCGGCGCAGGAGGCGGTTTCGCGAATGCGATTTTTGGCCGCTCATGTTATCGGCTTGGCTCTTTGAATTTTTGTATCATTCCTACTCTCAAAGAGGTGAATATATGAGTGTGAGAACAACTTCATTTTTTATATTCGTCGCTTTCCTGTTGTCACCTGCATTGACGGTTCGGAGCGAACGTCAGACGATCATCTCATTTACCAGTGCGAGTTCTGTTTCTGCGCAAACTGGCCCCGTTTACGATTCTTATAAAGGCGTTAAGATCGGAATGCCCGCGGCCGAGGTCCGTGCGAAACTCGGAAAGCCAAAAGAGGAATCTGACGCCGAGGATCTATATGAGATATCGCCGCTCGAAACGGCACGGGTCTTTTATGAACCCGACAAGACCGTACGCGTCGTTTCCATCATGTATTCAGGAGACATGAACCTGGCTCCAACGCCAAAGACCGTAGTTGGCACTGACGTACCTGCCAAAGAGGACGGCGGGATCTACAAGATGATGCAGTATCCGAAAGCCGGCTTCTGGATCAGTTACGTCAAGACCGGCGGCGAGGGGCCGATCGTGATCGTCACGATGCAAAAAATGGCGAAAGAATGACCTTCGATCCCAACGCCGCTCGCTGAACAAAGCTGTTCGGTCGTCACAATCAATTGCACACCATCGATTTACACTGTTCGTGTATCTCCTATATAGTATTTTGGAAAATATGGCAGTTATCGGTATTCCACGCGAAATTCACCCCGGCGAAAAGCGCGTTGCCGGCACACCTCAAACCATTTTGAAGCTCAAGAAGCTCGGTTTCGACGTGGTCGTCGAGACCGGTGCGGGCGAGGCGATCGATTGTTCGGACGGCGAGTATCAGGAAGCCGGAGCCGCGATCGTCGAAAATGCAGCCGAACTTTGGGCAGCATCGGATGTTGTGATAAAGGTGCGGCCGCCTGAAGACGGCGAGACCGAACTTATGCGCGACGGCGGCTGGTTGGTCGGTTTCGTTTGGCCGGGCCAGAACCGCGACATCGTGGACCGGATGGCCAAGAAGAATGCAACTGTATTCGCAATGGACAGCGTCCCGCGCATAACACGTGCGCAGAAGATGGACACGCTCTCGGCGATGGCGAACATCGCAGGATACCGCGCGATCATCGAGGCCGCCAACAATTTTCCGCGATTTTTCACGGGGCAGATAACGGCCGCGGGCAAGATCGATCCGGCAAAGGTATTGGTGATCGGTGCCGGCGTTGCCGGGCTTTCGGCGATCGGCGCCGCAAAGGGTCTGGGAGCGATCGTTCGCGCTTTCGACCCCAGATCAGCCACCAAGGATCAGGTCGCCTCAATGGGCGCCGAGTATCTCGAACTCGACGTTAAGGAAGAAGGCGAGGGCAAAGGCGGTTACGCCAAAGAAATGTCCGACGCTTTCCTGAAGGCGGAGATGGCTCTCTTTGCACAACAGGCGATGCAGGTCGATATCATCGTTACGACCGCCCTGATACCGGGCAAGCCCGCTCCGAAACTGATCACCCAGGGCATGGTCGAATCGATGAAGCCCGGTTCGGTGATCGTCGATCTTGCGGCTGAACAGGGCGGCAACTGTGCCCTTACCGAACCCGGAAAGGTCGTCCGCCATAAGGGTGTGACGATCATCGGGTACACCGATCTGCCATCGCGAATGGCGTCGATGTCGAGTCAGCTTTACGGTGCTACCGTGACCGCGCTGCTTGCAGACCTGCAGGATGAGAATGGCGACCTGCATGTTGATCTCGAAGATGAGGTCGTGCGCGGTGCGATAGTGCTGGACAAAGGCAAGATGTTGTGGCCGCCTCCGCTGCCGCCGGCCCCGCCAGAGCCAGGCGTACCGACAAAAAGCTCGGCTAGTGTTGCGGTCGCAAAGGCAGCATCGGGCGCCCACGGAGCAGAGGAAGGAAGCGGAATGCACCCGCTGGTTCTGGTCGCGGTCGGTGTCGTATTGCTTGGTTTGGGTTACTTCGTCCCGGACAACAAGCTGTCGCATTTCACGGTTTTCATGCTCGCGGTATTCGTCGGCTTTCAGGTCGTTTGGAACGTCAAACCTGCCCTCCATACACCGCTAATGTCCGTTACGAATGCGATCAGCGGCATCATCCTGGTCGGCGGTATGCTGCAGCTTTCTGGTGACCTGAGCGTGACCACGATCCTCGGAGCCATCGCCGTCCTCATCGCCACGATAAACATTGTCGGCGGATTTCTTGTAACCAACCGAATGTTGGCGATGTTCAGAAAATGAAAACCAGCCTTATCACCATTGCATACATCGCCGCGAGTGCGTTGTTTATCTTGAGCCTTGGCGGCCTGTCAAGACAGGAGACAGCGCGCCGTGGGAACTGGTACGGCATCATCGGGATGCTGATCGCGTTGGCGGCAACGGCGGCGGCGATGGACCCGAGCGGCTGGCCGATCCTGGGCGGCGTACTCATCGTCGGAGCCCTGATCGGTGCAACTCTCGCCTCACGTGTCCAGATGACCTCGATGCCGGAGCTTGTCGCGATCCTGCACAGCTTTGTCGGCCTGGCGGCGGTGCTCGTAGGTTTCGGTACATACCTCGGCGGAGCGTCGATCCCGCAGAATGAGATACTGATCCATCACATCGAGATCTTTATCGGCGTATGTATCGGCTCGGTCACATTTACCGGTTCGGTGATCGCGTTTCTGAAACTTCGCGGGTCGATCGGCGGCAAGCCGTTCATGCTGCCCGGTCGCCACTTCATCAACCTCGCGATGCTGATCGCGACGATCGCTCTCGGCGTGCTATATGTTATGGCTCCGGGCGTTAGTGGCAACCAGTACCTGCTCGCAGCCACTATACTGACCGGCATACTCGGAGTTCACTTCATCATGGCGATAGGCGGGGCAGATATGCCGGTGGTCGTCTCAATGCTCAATAGCTATTCAGGTTGGGCGGCGTCGGCGGCGGGCTTTATGCTGTCGAACGATCTGCTCATCATCACGGGAGCCTTGGTCGGATCATCCGGTGCGATCCTCAGTTACATCATGTGCCGTGGAATGAACCGTTCGTTCATCAGCGTTATGCTCGGCGGATTCGGCACCGAAGGTGGAACCGTTGCCGCGGCCGGTTCGGCACCCGCGGGAGAGGTCCGCTCGGTCGACGCCGAAACGACTGCTTCGATGCTCCAACAGTCTAAGAAGGTGATCATTGTTCCAGGCTATGGCCTGGCAGTGGCTCAAGCTCAACACTCGCTTGCCGAGGTCGTGAAGATACTTAAGGACGGCGGCACCGAGGTGAAATTTGCCATCCATCCGGTAGCCGGACGGCTTCCCGGCCACATGAACGTTCTGCTTGCCGAAGCTAGTATTCCCTATGACATCGTCTTCGAGATGGATGAGATCAACGATGAGTTTAACGGAACCGATGTTTCGTGGGTTATCGGAGCTAACGACATAGTCAATCCGTCTGCGCTCGACGATCCTGCATCACCTATCGCCGGAATGCCCGTCCTCCACGTCTGGGAAGCCCGCGACACGATAGTCATGAAACGCTCGATGGCATCGGGCTACGCCGGCGTCGATAACCCACTCTTCTATAAAGACAACACCCTTATGTTGTTCGGCGATGCAAAGAAGGTCGTCGATGAGATTTTGACCGCGATGAGGGCGTAACGAATTTCTGGAACTACCCGTTGACCGTTTTCGTATTTCGGTCATGCGTAAAATATTCCGCCCTTTCGCGGCACTCTTATTCTTCGCATTTTTCTTCGGAGACGCGACGGGTCAAGCAGCCCGTGAAAAGATAGGCCCAGACCTCGCGGCAATCCGCACGGAACTTGTCGGGAAGGCCGCCGAAGGTTCGCTGCCATCGGTCTCGGTTGGAGTTATCCGCAACGGAAGCGAGCTTTGGAAAGAATCATTCGGCTATGCAGATGTCGAACGTAAGATCAATGCGACGCCCGATACGATCTACGCGCTCGGTTCGTTGTCCAAATCGATGACCGGCACCGCGGTTTTCAAGCTTGTTCAAAACGGCAAGCTCGATCTCGACCAACCCATCAACAAATATCTACGAACGGCAACGATAAACTTCCACGGACGCGACCCTGATAGATACAAGGTCTTTCATTTATTGAACATGGCGGCGGGTCTTCCGCATTACTGGCGCTATTGCTACAGGGACGCTGGAGACCTCGGCCGCTGCGAGAGCGAACTGCTCGATCGAGCCTCGTTCTCGGCATTTGGCCAGGGTGAAGTTCACCTTTACTCAAACCTCTCTTTCGGGTTGGCAGCCCGTATGGTTGCAGACGTTACACGCAAGCCGTTCGCAGATTTCATGCAAACCGAGATTTTTAGACCTGCGGGTATGAACGGCACGTTCACGCACATACGTGAGATCCCTGAAAACGGTTCGATCGTCGCGAGGCCTTATAAGACCGACGGTAAACCGGCGAGCCCGTTTCAATTCGAGCCTGCGGGCGGCGGCGGGTTCTTTTCGAACGTCAACGATCTGTTGAAATATGGCAAGATCCACCTACCGAAGCGAGATACCGAGCGTCAGATACTGAGCAATGCCACGCTTGCCGAAAATCATCGGGTCCGCTCTGAATTGCCGCATCAATACTATGCGAATGGGTGGGGCGTACTCCCGCTTCCCGGCAACGGCAAGACTCTTTTATCGAACGGGGCGATCGAAGGTGCCGCCGCTACGCTGCTTGTGCTGCCGGATGCTGAGATCGTCATCGTTGTTCTTGTGAACAAAACCGTCGGAAACGACTTTACGGACGATATTGCATTTCGAATTGCCGGAGCAGTGTTGCCCGGATACAAAAGGGATCTCGATGCGCTTTTCAGCAAGATCGGGCCGACATTTTCCGAGGAGCAGTTCACCGGCGAAAACAACGCAGATGGAACGTGGGTCGGAAAAGCCGACATCGGCAACCGAAAGATGAGCTTGAGGATAAATATCCGTGGCCCCGAGATCTCTCTCGCTCTCGGTAATCGAGCGATGCAGAAATTGTCGGATGTGAAGCGCTCGGGCGGCCTGATCCGCGGCGATCTTGAATTGGACCGATCGCTCCAACCGGAAGTTCAAAGCAAGACAGTAACGGTTACTTTCCGAATTTCGAATGACAAGTTGACGGGTTTCGTTCAGGATGAGGTGCTGAGTCCGCGTCCGACACGTATGCTCTCGTATTTCATTTCGGCGTCCCGCTCGAAATGAAACTCATTCAGGGTGATCATTTAAACTTTTCGTTCCAAATGTCCGTATCGGTGGTATATTCACGTCTTACAAACTGGAGGTTTAGTATTTATGAGTACAGCAGTTTCTCCGGAAATGGAGACCCTTAAAACAAGACTTAAGACGATCTGGGAAGCAGGTGACTTCACCGAGGTTGCGAAGCATATCGAAACGGTTGCCGATCAATTTGTCGAGCGGCTCGACATCAAGCCTGGAATGAAGGTCCTTGATGTTGCCTGCGGCAGCGGCAACCTGGCGATCATTGCGGCGCAAAAGGGCGCCGATGTGACGGGCATCGACATCGCAGACAATCTTGTCGAAGCGGCAAAACAGCGAGCGGAAAGGCTTGGGCTCAATATCAAATTCGAACAAGGCGATGCTGAGGATATGCCCTATTCTGACGGCGAATTTGATCTTGTAATGACAATGTTCGGTGCAATGTTCGCACCTCGGCCGGATGTTACGGCAAGCGAACTTGTTCGTGTGACGAACCCCGGCGCGACGATCGCGATGGCAAACTGGACGCCGACCGGTTTCGCAGGCCAGATGTTCAAGCTCTCGGGCAAGTATGTGCCGCCGCCGCCAATGCCGCCCCCGGTGCTATGGGGCGTGCCTGATGAGGTGGCCGCCCGTTTCGGTGACAGCGTTGAAGACCTGCGTATGAGCCCGCAGCTCGCCGACATGATCTTTGAGTTCGGCCCTGCTGACGTCGCAGAATTTTTCAAAACCTACTTCGGACCGACCGTGATGGCAATGAAGGCGATGGGCGAGGATAATCACGAGGCGTTCACAAACGACCTCGTTGAGATCTGGACCGCGAACAATACGAAAACCGACGGCACGACGCTGGTCAAAAGCGAGTATCTTGAGGTGGTCGCAAAGAAGAAATGATCGGGCAGGATCTATTCTGAACAATGGGGTTACCGGGAGTTTCGAGATTCACCCTTCAACCTGGGGTGTCTTCAACTCCATTAAGGCGAGGCGTTTGACGACCTCGCCTTTTTCGATATGAGTTTCGACGATCTCGCCGACGTCTTCGGGCATGACCTGGCCGTACAAAGTGCCGTCGGGATAGACCATGACAGCAGTCCCGACCGAGCAAAATCCGATCGAACCGCATTCGGTCAGGACGACCTCGCCCAGCGGGTTCCGGCCCTTTGATTCCTTCCCTTGCCGAAGGCCTTTTTCTTCCAGAATCCGTGCAAACTCGTTCTTGACATCGACGCCGCCAACGGCGGCACAAGATTTGCCGGTGCAGACAAACACCTGCCGTTTTATCGGTGCCTTTAGCATCGGAGCCAGTTTCTCCAACTGCTCCCGATCCTCTATGAACTTCTTTTCAGCCATTGCTTATATTTTGCCACGAATGTCCCTGGGATTGCATCGAAGCGTGTGTTTATTGTGGTAGAATTCGGGTAGGTAGACGTGTGTCTGCTGTACGATGGCACTAGGCATTATCATCCACATTTCGGTCGGCTCTGAGAAAAGAACGGAGTTCTTTTCCGATGAACGGCTGAGCATCGGTTCAGATGAAACGTGTGACCTCCAGATTCACAGCAGACAGCTCGAATCGTCGGGCGTTTGGCTTCAATTGGAGAACACCGAAGGTGTGTCTCGCGTCATCAATTTCGATCCCTCGCTTGGGCTGACCATAAATGACAAGCCGATTCGGCGGTTTATAGCGATATCTGACGGCGATGTTGTCAAGATCGATTCGGCCGACATCTCGTTCGCATTTTTTACGCTCGCCGAAAAGCCCTCGCTGATCACGACAAAGCGGAACGACCCGCATGTAGCACCGTTCATCTCCGACGCTGCCCTCGACGCCGCAGCTTCGCCTCAGCGTGATGATGCCAAGGCGTTCTTACGCGAATTTACCCGCGAGCTGATGCGGGAGATCAGTTGGACGACCAAGGCGATAACCCTTGTCCTTTCGGTCGGGTTTCTTACAGGTATTTTGTATCTGGGCTACGCCGTAAGTTCTGAATTGCGGGCCAACCGCATCCAGGCCGAACAACAGAAAGACATTATCTCAAGGCTCGAAGAACAGCTCGGGACGGCCAGCAATCAGCTCGGGGAATTGGATAAGACCAACCGCGAGTTGATCCGCTCGCAGTCGCTCGCACAAAACGTTCGTGTCGAATACGGCGGCGGCATCTGCCTGATCGTAGGTGTTTATGACCTTGTGGATCGAGGCACCGGAAAGGTCTTGCGCTATCCCGATCCGCAGTCTTATCAAGGAAGTCCGTATGAGCCGCCTTCCGAAGATGGAGCGCCGCAGCCGTCAACGCCTCCGACGCAGTTGACGACCGAAGGAGCAGGTTCGCCGGTGGAATACGACTTTATCGGAACCGGATTTCACGTCGGCAGCGGCTATATTGTAACGAACCGGCATGTGCTCCAGCCCTGGACCGAGGACGAGATCGTTCAGGCAATGATCCGAGATTCGCGCGGACGTGCCCGCGTCAAGCGTTTGGTCATCTACTTCCCTAATCTGCCTCAGCCTTTTCCGCTTAAAGTGTTACGGACCGGAGGTAAAGAAGACGTCGCTGTCGCCTCTATCGATGCTGCTTTGATGCCGCCCGAGATCCCGACACTCCCACTCGAGAATGACTCCGAGGCCTCGACGATCGGAAAAACGGTCGTCACGATGGGTTACCCGAGCGGACCAGACCGCCTGCTTGCAATGGTCGATGACGAGGAAGCCAAATCTATAAACTCACGGTTTGGAAATTCGCGGCAAAACCTTATCAACTTTCTCGCTCAATCGAAAAAGATCGTTCCCCTGACGACGCAGGGTGCGATCACCGATCTCGATACGAGGCGGATAGTTCATGATGCAAAGACTGCTGAGGGAGGTTCGGGTGCTCCGCTGTTTGGACAGACCGGCAAAGTGATCGGGGTCAACTTTGGTGTTTTCACTGAGAATACCGCGGTCAACATGGCTGTTCCGATCCGCTATGCTCTCGACCTGCTCCGCCTCGCTGGATGGAGATCGGCCGAAGAGATACTGCTTGACGCCCAACAGAATACGATCGCCGGGGCAAACACTAATACAAATTCAGCCCCGACGCTTGCCCAACCTCAGAAGTGATCAATGGATAACCTCGTTCTCTCGAATATGTTCCATCGGCCAGCGCGAACCGTGGTCAGCGTACTAGGCATCGCCGTCGGCGTTTTGCTGATCGTTTTTACGGTCGGCCTTGCGAATGGCTCGATCCGCGAACAAGCAACTCGCGAGGCGAATGTCGGAGCCGAACTCTTCGTGAGAGCCTCTGGTTCGATAGGTATGAGCGGCACCGAGTCGTTCCGGCTTCCCGAGACACTGGCCGCCGAGATAGCGAAGGTGCCCGGTGTCAGATCCGCTGTCGCGATCGGACAGAATTCTGTCGATGCCGCAGATAATAACACCGGCAAACGCCTGATAGATGGCGTCAGATTTGAGGAGTATTCTGCGATTTCGGGCCTCGTGCTGGTCGACGGCCGCCGGTTCATCGACGGCGCAGACGAAGCCATCATCGATACCGCATGGCAGCGTCAGAAGAAACTCAAGGTCGGCGATACGATCCCGTTGTATGAACGGCCTTTCACGATCGTAGGCACGTATGAACCGGCCGGCGGCGCACGGATCAAGATTCCGCTCTCTACGATGCAGGCTCAACTCGGAGGCGAAGGTAAGGTTACGTCGGTCCTTGTTTCTATCGCCGAGGGATCGACGGCGGATGACGTCGGGCAGCGTCTTGTCGACGCATTCCCTGACAACCAGGTCATCCGAACAGAGGACCTGGAAGAGTTGTACATGGCCGGTTTTCCGGCATTGAACATTTTTCTCAATGTTTTCATCGGCATCGCGGCCGTCATCAGCGCACTTGTGATCCTATTAACGATGTACACGACCGTTACTGAACGCACGCGCCAGATCGGCATTATGAAATCGCTTGGAATGAGCAGTGGTCGAATTGCCTGGACCATAACTCAAGAAGCACTACTGTTAAGCCTTTGTGGTATATTTGCGGGCATACTGATGACGGTCGTCTTGCGTTTCGGATTGAATCTCGTCACTACGCTCGAGGTCGAGATCAGTCCAACGGTCATTTCCATAGTCTTCGTTGTCGGTTTGATCGGAGGAGCGATCGGCGGGCTTTACCCCGCTCTGCGGGCTGCGCGGCTCGACGCCGTTGAAGCTCTCAGTTACGAGTAAGTTAGCCCTTTCTGATCGACCCCGGTCTTTTGGCCTTATGGGTGCCTAACGTTGCACCGGCATCCGATCTCAATTTATCGCGATTCCTGATACGATTCGGATCCATTTTACGCGTATCTAACTAGACGAGCTTTATCGTCTGAATTCTCACCTTTAAGTTGGCTTAATTTATCAGATCAGGAGGACGGACATGGCAGATTGGAGTGAAAAATTTCAGGCAGCGTGGGTAACCATTAAGAAGAAAGCAGGAGCGTGTGCTGCAAACACCGATCTTGAGGAGATCAAGGCCTCGGTCGAGCTTGGGCAAAACCGCATTAATCAGGCATTGATGGCCGGAACGATGCTTCAGGGCGATTCAGCGGTCTTCGAGAAACTCAAGAAGGCGAATGAGGGCCTCGGCCAGGTTGGCGAAGCACTCGGAAAGGTCCAGGACATATGCCTGGATATAACCGCGGTTGGCAAGATCCACGATGCAGCCGTTGCCCTAAGTAATGACCGCTTGATCTACGACGACCCGCAAGCTGCCGCTGCGGCTTTCGATTCGATGTTTCAAGGATTCGGCCGACTTTGCCGTTATTTGCCTCCGCCCGCGAAAGCTTGGCAGCAGTTCTTCGAGAGCTTCAACCTATTTGGGAATATGGCTCCGAAACTGATCCCTGAGCTTCGCTGGAAAGACACCTTCAAGCAGGTCGAAGGATTTCGTTAAGGGTTGACGGGGCCGTCATCTCGCGTCGATCGTGGGTAATTGAACTGATTGCGATCCGCTTCACCTAGTTCGCCGATCTTCTTCATCAGATGGTCGGCGATCTCCTTATGTGTTCGAAGCCGGTCTGACCTCTCATAAAACTCATTCAGGTCAAGTGGTTCGCCAAACCATATCCGGATCTTTTCTCCGCCTCGCCAATTTCCCAGTATTTGTTTTGGAAGGTCGTTTCCCAATCCCGCAATAAAGACCGGGATCACCTGCGGCCGTGCTGCGAATATCACTTTTCCAATACCTGGCTGAGCCGGCAGAAAAGAGTACGGATCGCCATTCAGATTACGTTTCCCTTCCGGGTGAAATCCGATCACGTGCGCATGGCCCTTTGAGCAGATTCGGGTCAGTTCGCGAAGTGAGAATTTGTCGAACTCGCGCTTTACGGCTTCTTTCTCCTCACGAAAGAATGGCGGATACATCGACCACCAGCCCATGACCAGGTTGACAAACCAACCCGCCGGATTCGTATAAAAGAACTTCGCCCTGACTGGGAAATAGAGTTCGATCGGCCGTTTTGTCCGGCGAAAGAGAACGCTCGATACTGTGTACATATCGAAGAACGATCTGTGATTCGCCACCAGTAACAGCGGCCTCGAATGGTCGGCACGCTCGACATTTTCGATCCCGAAAACGTTCATCAGGTTATAGGTCGCAAGGTAGATCCAGAGCGATCCGATGTGACGCTGACAAAATGTCCAGACGCGTTTCCAGGCACCAAGGTTCATCCGGCGGGTGAGGTAAAAGCCCGCTCTTTCGGTCGCATTGAGTACAGAGATCTCCTCGGCCGCCGGTAGAGGAGCTTGCCGTCTTTCGATGGAATCTGACGTCGCGATGATATCTTGGTGATCGTTAGGCATCCGCAAACCAACCAGTTTAGCATTTTCGGAATTGGTGCAGGAAATCGCTATTGTCAGAGGTCGACAACGATAGGCAACTGCGTTGGGCGATAATCTTCGTCGCACGTTGAGGCGTTTACGAACTTCATTCCGAACTTTTCGTGAGTTCCATAGCCACAATGGATGTGGCCGAATACATGCAGCTTTAACCGACCGTGTTCGGCAATTTCCGCAACACGTCGTCTCAGTTCCTCGCAGCCGGTATTCTCAATTCCCCATTGCCTCGGAACTTCGTCCAGAATTCCCATCGGCGGGCCGTGTGTAATTAGAATGTCGATGTCGTCGGGTATCAACTTCCATTTTTCAGCCAGCTCGTCTCCGCGGTTCAGGTTGAACGCCCAGTCAAAAAAGCGCGGCTGCCACGGACTGCCATAAACCTTTAGGCCTCTAACCCTGGCTTCTGAATCCCTTAAATAAATAACGCCGCGGCTGAGAAGCTTTTTGAAGGCAAGCTCGTCGCGTTCGAAGAGCCAGTCATGGTTACCTGCAACGAATATCTTACGTTCGTGAGGGAGGTTCGAGAACCAGTCGATGAATGCATCGACCTCGGCCTCCGTGCCGTTCACGGTCGCATCACCGGCGTGAATGATCAGATCACCGTCCGGGACGGCGATCGCCTCGTTGCAGTTGTTTGTATCCGAAACGCAGACGATCCTCATCTATAAACGGTCGAGACAAACTTCCCACTCATGAATTCATCGGGTTCGAGTTGGCTCTGCAGGATCACACCGCGGTATTTGTCGGTCAGTAACATCATTGCCGATTCGCAAAGCGGAGCCGCGGTTGTCGTTTGTATAGCCCGCAGGTGCTTGCCATTGATCACGATCGGCTCGACGAAATACGCTTTCTCGAGCATTCTCCGCCTTCCGCCGGCATCGAAACCATCAACGGAAGCATGTAGAACGACAAGATCATCCTCGACTGACGGAATAGCCTGCAGCATCAGATCCTGCAGCCGATCGGGGAGGCTCTCATTTTTCGGCAATGTTTCGACGATAGATTCGACCCAATCGTAATGACCCGGATAACGAAGAGTTTTGTAATCTAGTTCGCGAGCCTTGCCTGCAAAGAAATCAGGCAGGTCGGCGGCTCCGCCGGATGTCAGATCTGCCTCATAATTACGCGCTCCGATGACGATCCGCTCGCGAGAAGAAAGGGCGGGCCGTTCGGCGATCTTAAAATCACGGATCACACGCGAGTCTTTGACATATTCTGTCGCAACGCCGATCGGCGACCATGTAAATCCGTAATAGTGCGGCTCGTGAGCGTGGGCGGTCAGTGCCCCGACCTTCATCGCGACCCGCTCGACCATTTCATTTTCGTGTTTTGCAACAAATTCGCGGTAAAGTGCCATCGCCTGAACGTTGATGAACCCCGGCGCAAGACCGGTCTGAAGCACGAATCCGGTTCCGGCGTCCTTGGCGAGTTCCATTATCGCTTCGGTTTCGGCGACATACTCGGTGAGATTCGCGTAGTGCATTTTGAATTCCCGTGCATATCCGGCCATCCGCGGCGCCTGGCCGCCTGGGGTGCAATCGAGAAGAACGTCTGCACGCTTAAACGCAGCCGTTAAGTCATCTGATTCGCCTTCACGCGGCATCAGAACCATTTCGACAGGTGTCGTTTTCGACGAGCCGTCGCACACAAAAGCCTTTGCTTTCGCCAAGCTGTCTTCGCTTCTATCACCAAGAATTATCGTCGTTTCGAATTCACTCCACTCTCGAAGTAAAAGTGCGGCAGCCTCACCGATCCCGCCGGAACCGGCAATAAAAATTGTTTTTGTCATGTGAAGATTATTAGAGATTACTCAATGCAACGTGAGCATTCCGGCCCCTTGATCAGAAATGAGATTTGCAATTGCGTCGCGGTTTTCCATTAATATGGTAGCGATGGCTGAGGTTCTACAGTTACCTCGACGGATCCATATCACTTTAGGCGGAAAACCCCGGAGAACCGAAATATCGCCAAAATCGGCATCCTTAGTAACAAGGATCAGACCATTTTCTTTGGCGTAATCCCAGATCTTAGGATCCGAGGCCGAATCTAACCCTATCAGATAAACATGTTCCGAATCGGGAAAATGCTCTCCTAAAATGTCGATTAGCTTAGGTGACAAATTATGGTCAAAAAGCAGCTTCATCAGTCTAGGCAAAGAGAAGGCTCTTCTCACGATCGGCTGCAAATGCCAAGCACGCAGAAATATCCTCGTGCGTCAAATACGGAAAATCGTCGAGTATTTCCGCTTCAGTCATGCCTGATGCAAGATATTCCAACACATCGTAAACGGTCATTCGCATCCCGCGAATACACGGCTTTCCACCACGTTTATCGGGCTCGATGGTTATTATGTCGCGGTAATCCATTGCAATATGATACCACGCTAAACTACTCGATGTTAAAGTACGCCTTGGTGAAACGGTGTTTTCCTTATCGCTCGTTGAGTCTCCAGTTTCGAGAAAGATATCTAGTAAGTTCGTCTGCCTGAGGACGGTCATTTTCCAATTTCTTCCACAATTCTGCATAAACAACCTCTCGTATTGGAGAGGTGATCTCTGGACTCAACAATTTACCTCTGTAGCTTCCTTCGAAATGCGGGCGAGCCATTTTTACGTGAACCGCACAATTAAGCGATCTCCGTATTGCACTTTCACTGATCTCGTGATCTTCATCCGTTTCAACATTCTTTGCAAGGTATTCGTTTACAGCTAAATGTATACCGGCAAAAACCGAGTCCAAATGAACGCCGTTTTCTTGAGATATTTCGTGGTTGACAAAAGAGATCTGATAAGGAATATTTATCGAATTCTCCCAAAACCCAAAGGCAATTTCTGCTTTGAAGGTATCCGAGTCGATCTCTAAATTAGCCGGAAAGTAAAGTGAATCAGAAATTGATCGGAGCCGCTTCATCTCGATCAGCTCAGATAACCCATCTTCAAATTCGAACCTGACGATAGAATCTCGTTCGTTTCCGTTAAACGCAAAATCAATAGTCTTCCTTTTGCTCAGGAGTGCTAATGTCTGCATATAATCCAAATAAAAATAAGGATTTAAGTATGAACCGGTGTCCCAAATAGATGTATCAAGCTCAAAGGAGATCGAGATCTTTGAAGCTCGAAGATCCTCTCTTGCGATGATTCCAGATCTACAAGAACCTTTAGAAAACACTAACGTTCTTGTCGCTTCATCATCAATCTCTATTCGTATTTGACATGAACTACTTAGGGCGTTCAATGCACCAATTTCATAGAATCCGCCAAGTCCATGGGGATGATTATCTATAGGGTCACTCAAAACACGATCATTGAAGATTCCATCAATTTTAGAAAAAGAGATTTTGCCGCTCATTTTTCCGTTGATTTGGAATGAGAACTCCTTCGCATTCAGATAGTCGACCGCGTACCGGAAAATTCTCCGAAGGAGTTCGTTAAAACCGCGAATTGAAGTCGAACCAGTGTACATCGCTGGACGACGACGGACCGCTTCAATGAGGGCGATTTCGGATTCACTCATTCCAAATTATTCGATATTGAAATACTTCGCCTCGCGATGATGAATGATGATCGCAGACGTCGATTGTTCGGGGTCAAGCATGAATTCGTCTGTAAGCGAGACGCCGATCCGTTCCGGCTGTAACAGCTCGAACAGTTTTGTCTGATCCTCGATATTTGGACACGCCGGATAGCCAAAACTGTAGCGCGAGCCCTGATACCCCTGATGAAACAACTTCGCAAGTTCTGGAGAATCTTCGCCGTCGATACCTAATTCCTCTCGTATTCGCTTGTGCCACATCTCGGCGAGTGCCTCGGCAGATTCGACCGAAAGCCCGTGAAACAAAAGGTAGTCAGTATAATTGTCCGACGCAAATAGTTTCGCCGAATGTTCGCTCGCCTTGCGGCCCATCGTTACCAGATCAAAAGCGACAACATCGATCTTGCCCGACCCGACCGGTGCGAAATAGTCCGCTAAACAGAGATTCCTGCCGCCTCGCTGTTCAACAGGCTGACGCGGAAACGTAAATCGCATTCGCTCGGTCTTTTCGTCGTCATTGTAGATCACGAGGTCATTGCCGTCTGAATTGCATGGATAATAACCATACACAAGCTTGGCCTCGAGCAGCTTTTCACGGATCGTATTTGCTTTTACCTCCGCGTATTTCGGGTAGACCGTCTCATCGAGGATCGCGGCGTATTCGGCCGCAGATTTCTTACCTTGTTTGTACTGCCACTGACCCTTGAACAAAGCCGTCTCGTTGATGAATGCAAAGACCTTTGTCAGGTCGGTGATCTCGACAACCTTCGAACCGTAAAACGGGGCCTTCGGTATTTCCAAACCGACTGACACATCTGATCGGGTCGTATGCGTCGTGTCGCCGGTCGAACGCGATGCGACTCGTGCGGCGACCGTACCGAGTTTCGCATCTTCACCGACAAGGTCCTCTGCATCAGTTACGGTCTGGACAGCCTCGCCGGACACACTGCTTACCGCTCTTTTCGACGCCGCCTTATGATCTTCGTCCGAGGCCGTGCTTTCGATCGTCGTATCTTCAACGGCATTTGTGATCTCGTCCATTGCGTGAAGCCCGTCGAAGGCATCGCGGGCGTAATAGAGTTTCCCGTTATAAAGCGGAATAAGATCATTGTCGACATAGCGGCGATTGAGCGCAGCCCCCCCAAGGATGACCGGGACGCTGATGCCGCGTTCGTTCATGATCTCGAGGTTATCGCGCATGATCAGGGTCGATTTCACAAGCAGTCCGCTCATCCCGATCGCGTCTGCATTTGTTTCTTCCCAGGCCCGCAATATCTCGTCGACGGTCTGTTTGATGCCGAGGTTCACGACCCTGTAGCCATTATTGGTCAGGATTATATCGACAAGGTTTTTTCCGATATCGTGGACGTCGCCTTTGACCGTGGCCAGAACCATCGTCCCCTTATTGGTCGAATCGGCCTTTTCCATGAAAGGCTCGAGAAATTTCACCGCAGCTTTCATCGCCTCAGCCGACTGCAGCACAAAAGGCAGCTGCATCTGTCCGCTCCCAAACAGATCGCCGACGACCTTCATTCCATCAAGCAGCAGATCGTTGATTATGTCGAGCGGCGGATAGGTCTCCAACGCCTTCTTGAGCGAATCTTCGAGGCCTATCTTTTCGCCGTCAATGATGTGGTGTTTGAGCCTTTCTTCGATCGGCAGGTTTGTTATATCCGGTTTTATCGATTGTGCCGTTTTGCCTTCAAAGAGCTTTGTAAACTCTGTCAACGGATCGTACGTGCATACGTCGCCGTCAAACCTTCTTCGATCAAAGATCAGGTCGCGGGCCGTATCGATCTCGAGTTCGCTGAACCTCATGAGAGGCAATATCTTCGACGCATTCACGATGGCCGAGTTCATTCCGGCCTCAACGCAATCATGCAGAAAAACGGAATTGAGAACCACGCGTGCGGCAGGGCTCAGCCCGAACGATATGTTCGAAACCCCGAGAATGATGTTGGCATCAGGCATCTCCTGGCGGATCTGCCTTATTGCCTTGATCGTCTCATCAGCATTCTTGCGGTCTTCCTCGATGCCGGTCGAGATCGGCAGAGCGAGCGGGTCAAAGAAGATATCGTGGCCGGGAATCCCGTAGTCAGTTGCGTGCTTGTACGCCCGACGTGCGATCTTCAGTTTATCGCCCGCGGCACGGGCCATACCGGTCTCGTCGATTAGCCCGATCACCACGGCCGCTCCGTATTCTCGTGCAAGATCAAGCACCTTTAGGAATCTAGGTTCGCCGTCTTCGTAATTGGTCGAGTTAAGAATGCACTTTCCGCCGGCGTGTTCAAGGCCTGCTTCCATTTTTTCCCACTCGGTAGAATCCAGCATTATCGGGATCTTGACGCTCGTCACCAGACGCGAAACGAGTTCGTGCATGTCGGCAACGCCGTCACGGCCGACGAAATCAACGTTCACATCGAGGATGTGAGCTCCCTCTTTTTCCTGCGATTTCGCAAGGTTTACGAGGCCGTCCCAATCTTCGGCATCGAGAAGGTCACGCATCTTCTTCGAACCTGATGCGTTCACGCGTTCGCCAACGATCAGGAATGATGCATCCTGCGTGTATGGCTGCTGGAAATAGATAGACGACGCCGACGGTGCGAGCTTGGCGTCACGCTGTTTCGGGGAGAGTCCGCCCACACGCTCGATCACTTGACGCAGGTGTTCGGGTGAGGTGCCGCAGCAGCCGCCGACGATATTCGCCCCGAGGTCCTTTGCAAAATGCTCCACCTGTGCCGCAAAGCTCTCCGGAGTCTCATCGTAATGCTGCTTGCCGTCCTTGACCTCGGGCAGGCCGGCATTGGGCAAAACGGAAACCGGTATCGGCGAGTTATCGCAAAGATATTTGAAGCTATCGGCCATTTGCTTCGGGCCTGTGCCGCAATTCATCCCGATAACGTCGATCGGAAAGGGTTCGAGAGCGGTCAATGCTGCCCCGATCTCAGTCCCGTTCAGCATCGTGCCGAAGGTTTCGATGGTCACCTGTGCGATCACCGGAATTCGCACCTTGCGTTCTTTGAAAAGATCGAAGATCGCCGAAAGAGCTGCCTTGGTCTGCAAAAGGTCCTGACAGGTCTCGACAATAAAGACGTCGGAACCGCCGTCGTACAATCCGCGGACCTGTTCGACATAAGCCTTTTTCAGATCGCGGTAGGTGATGTGTCCAAGTGTCGGCAGCTTTGTTCCCGGCCCGATCGAGCCCGCAACGAAACGCGGTTTGCCAGGAGTCGAATAATCGCGTGCAAGCCGCTTTGCAAGCTCGGCCGCTTTTTTGTTGACGTCATATGTCTTTTCGACAATGCCAAATTCAGCGAGCACGACCTCGCTGCCGCCAAAGCTGTTGGTCTCGATGACGTCGCAGCCGACATCCAGAAAGCTGGTGTGCACCTTTTCGATCGCGTCGGGCCGCGTATAAAGCAGATTTTCGGAGCAGTTCTCGAAATTCGGCCCGCCCCAATCGTCGATGGTCAGATCCAGCGACTGCAGATTGCTGCCCATCGCGCCGTCGAAAACTACGACCCTCTCTTTCAATAGATCAAGAAAATTGTCCATACACAAAAACAAGAAGCCTCGCGAAACAGCACGAGACTTCTAAGAATACTTGGTTGTCCGGTAAGCTGTTTAGCCGTTTATTTTACGTGGCCGCAAGTCGCAATAACTCACCACGCATCGAAGCTACAAGGTTAGCCAACTGTCCCCAATAAGTCAATCAAAACCAGTGCGTAACGGCGGCCAGAGGCGACCCGATCAGGCCGTTCATTTTGCGATGAGCCAAAAAGCCCGGCTTGCTTCTAAAGAACCGAAGAAAAAACGGATTCGTTCGCCGCAATATCTGACGTAACCTGGAGCATCGGTTACCGACATTCTATCGAACTATCGAACGATTTTACCGCTTGGTGATATAGTTCAAGGCCATCGAAGCGATGTCGTCCATCGCGGAGCCGTCGCGGTCGCTGTCCAGCATACTTGACGCCATATCGACCATCACGTTACCGGACGATTGTGGTGCGGCCTGAGCCTGTCCTCCTAAAAGTCCGCCAAGCAAACCTCCGAGACCATCTGCGCCGATTCCCTGCTGCTGCTTCTGCTGTCCGAGATATCCCATCACGAGCGGAGCGATCATCATCAGGATCTGTGCGACCTGCCCCATATTCAGGCCTGTATTGTTGCTGACCTGTTCGACCACCGGGCTTTGGTTCGCTCCAAGTATATGGCCCAGTATACCGCCGGCATCAAGCTGCTTCGGCGTCGGTTCCGGGGTCTGGAGCTGTCCAAGGATCATACTCCCGAGCCCTCCGAGATTGTTCAAGATGCTTCCGTCATGATCTCTGCTCAACGCAGCATCCAGACTCTCGGCTCCCTGCGGATCAGACGCATTTTTTGCCAGGCCGCCGATTATCGCAGGCAGCGCCATCTGAATCGCCGAATTTACAAGCGAATTGTCGGCTCCGACGGTCTGGCTGATCTCGTTAAGTGCCGATTCTCCCTGTTCCTGCCCAAGCAGATCCTGAAGTGAAAGCATAGTTGATCGTTCTCCCTTGAATTGAAGTTATAAGCTGTAGGATGATAGTAACAGAGTCCTCTAACCCGTAGCAAAGTTTTTCCTGTGCCAGCTTCTTTCAAACCCTTTTGGCCCAGCCCAGAAATTTGGGTCCTTTTGGCCGTGATCGGCGTTTTCATATCGGGATGTTCCGATGCCGACCGGATCATCTCGCTCCAACGCGTGTCGACCAAGATCAACCTCCGGGATAAGCTGGCCGAGCCTTTCGGAATAGCGGTCAAGGGCGATGAGATCTATTTTTCTGACGGAAATAGCGGCAATATACATCGCCTCTCGCCCGCAACTGGGTTGACCGTTTACGCCGGAGGATTCGACACGCCATCTGGGATCGCGTTTGACAAGAACGGCGGATTGCTGGTGGCCGACTCGGGGTCGCATACGGTCAAGCGCATAGATCGGTCGGGAGTAGTTACGATCGTCGCGGGAATTGCAGGATCACGAGGAAACGCTGACGGTGAGGCGGCGACGGCGACTTTCAATGCTCCGATCGGCGTCGCCGTTTCGGACGATGGCCGCATTTTCGTAGCTGACACCTATAACGACCGTATTCGCATGATCGAAAACGGCGTCGTTAAGACCCTTGCCGGCAGCGTGAAAGGCTTTGCTGACGGACTTGCCGGTTCAGCGATGTTTGATACCCCACTCGGGATCGCCGTATGGCAGGACAGCAAATTGCTTGTTGCAGATTCGGGAAACCGCCGGTTGCGGGTCGTCGAACTGGATGGCCGCGTCACGACGCTCGCGGGCGATGGCAGCTACGGCCTACGGGACGGAACACTCGGCACTGCATCGTTTGTTCAACCGACCGCCGTTGCTCTTGATCTCAGCGGTTCGATATTCATAACCGACGGAAATGCGATCCGGGCAATAGGGCTGCGTCCATTCGCGGTCGTCGAGACCATTTCGGGTGGCAGCCGCGGGTTTCGTAATTCCGTCCCATCTGCTGGTCTCTTCAACCGGCCTTCGGGCATCGCAATAGGATCGCATGGTCAGCTTTACATTACCGACAGCGATAATGCATTGGTCAGAGAGATCGGCGCTATTAAGGATGACTTCCAGGAAACGACATCCGGAACTGAGGAACCGCCTCGTTTCACAGCATCTGAATTTCGTGCCATCGCATCCGGTCGCTGGCCGTACGAACCGCACGACCGGCCGCGTGAGATCGCCGGAACACTCGGTGAGATACGAGGTAACATCGTTGACGCTTCGTCGGAAGTTTGGTTTCATAACGGCCTCGATATTCCCGGTGCTTATGGTGAAACCGTCCGTTTCATTCGCAATGAAAAGGTGCTGCATCCGGCCGCGGTCGAGAATTTTGAGACTTCGCGAGAGCTTCTCCGCATGCCGACCATAGGCTATATTCACATAAGACTCGGCCGCGAAGCCTCGGGAAGTCCCTTCGATGACGAACGATTTTTGTTTGAAACTGAAGGTACTCGGATCATTGATATCCGGATCCCGCGAGGGACGAAATTCGCGGCGGGCGATGCGATCGGCACTCTCAATGCAATGAATCACGTTCATCTGATAGCCGGTCGCAGCGGCGCCGAAATGAACGCTATCGACGCGTTGACCCTGCCCGGCATCAAGGATTCGATCGCCCCGATCATCGAAGACGTAAAGCTTTACGACGAAAATTGGGACGAACTCGAAACAAAGTCCGCTGACGGGCGTATCATCATCAACGGTAAGACGCGTGTTGTTGTTCGTGCATTTGACCGAAAGGACGGAAACCCCGAACGCCGGCGACTTGCCCCTTATAAGCTGAGCTTCATGATATTCAGACCAGGCGAAGAGACAGATCGCCCGGGCGAATGGAACATCTCATTTGAGCGTATGCCGGCTCACGATGCAGTCAAATTCACTTACGCCGTCGGCAGCCGCTCAGGTGCGACCGGCGAGACCATTTTCAATTTTATCGCTTCGAACATTGTTAACGGGGAAGGCCATCGTGAAGCGTTTATCGACCCCTCAACACTGGAAAATGGCGGATACACGTTGCGCGCGTTTGCGGCCGACTTTTTCGGCAATATCGCGTCAAAGGACATTAGAATAGAGGTAAACAAATGAAGAAAGTTATTATCTGGGTGTTAATTGCTGCATTTTTGCTGTCCGGTTTAAGCGTCGCAGTATTTTCGAAGGACGCAATGGACCCGAAATCGCCGGCGATCAAGGTCGCTCCGCCAGCCCCGCGTTTCAGTGATGCCGAACGCCACGCCGAACTCGCCCGACGCAGGACTGCGGTGGCTTCGAAAATGGCAGACAACAGCATATTGATCTTGATGTCCGCCGAGCCGAAACTTTATGCGAACGACGTCGATTACGTTTATCGGCAAGAGAACAATCTTGTTTATCTGACCGGCCTTAAACAAAACGGGGCAACGCTGGTATTGCGTAAGAATGGCGGTTCCGTCTCAGAGTTTCTTTTCCTGCCGAAGCGAAATCCGCAGTACGAGACGTGGAACGGCAAGATGTATTCGAATGAGGACGCATCGAGGATCTCGGGCCTGAGGAACGTCCTGAATGCAGCCGAGCAGCCCGCGTTTTTGGAATCGCTTAGATCGCGCTCGACCTTCACCGCAAAAGAGGGCGGGTTTGAGATCGCTGGTGAACCTGCCTCGGTCTATATGCTTTTGCCGAACGGAGATCGTGACGGCAACGGCTCAAGAGAATATAGCCAGGAAAGCAGGTTCGCGGCTCAGCTTTCAGGTCAAAAGGTAGAGAATGCTCGTCGCATCTTTGACGAGCTTCGGCTGATCAAATCGCCTTATGAGATCAAGCTGATGCAACACGCGATCAACATCTCGAATGAGGCGCATATGCGTTCAATGGCAATGGCGAGCCGGACGAAATGGGAATACGAGGTCCAGGCCGAGGTCGAGTACACCTTTCGCCGTCGAAATGCCGATTTTTGGGGCTATCCGTCGATCGTCGGCTGCGGACCGAATGCGACCACGCTGCATTATCAGATACCTGCGGGTGAGGTCCGTTCGGGCGACCTTTTGCTGATGGACGTTGGAGCTGAATTCGAGCATTATACAGCTGACATCACACGTACGTTTCCGGTAAATGGACGATTTACCAAAGAGCAGAAAGAAATATACCAGATCGTGTTCGATGCGCAGGAGGCCGTTGCGAAGGCCACAAGGCCCGGTGTCAGATTTTCGGCGCTTCAGCAAATAGCAGCTGGTGTCATCGAAGACGGCCTTTTAAAACTCGGACTGATCACAAAGAAGGACGGCAGGCAGTTCCGCGTTTGGTATATGCATGGCCTTGGCCACTGGCTCGGTATGAATGTTCACGATGTCGGCGATTACGGGACGCCGCTTGCGCCCGGAATGATCTTCACCAATGAACCCGGCATCTACATCCGACCCGATACGCTCGAGTGGCTGCCTGATACGCCCGAAAATCGAGAATTCAAGACAAAGGTCGGCCCCGTTTTCGAGAAGTATAAGAGTATCGGTGTCAGGATCGAGGACGACATGCTTGTTACGGCTGATGGTGTCGAATGGATGAGCAAAGATCTGCCGCGAACGATCGCCGACATCGAGTCATTCATCGCACGGGCTTCAAAGGAGATCGCCTATCGCCCCAGCCTTCTGGTCGATCCAAGCCAACGAGTCCCGATCAGGCACACCGCGGCTGAATAAAGACCTTCAACGGTCGACCGAGAGAACGATCGGCCGGTGGTGAATGATTGACAAGAGGCGCGGTCTGAAAGCAGAATTGTCGCTATTGATGCGATTCACATCTATCTTTCTGCTCTTGCTGATCACCTTTGCTCCAGGTTGCACGATCGATCGTGACGGGGCGGATCGTCCAGCCTCCAATACGGCCATCCGGAGCGACAATTCAACTGCCGCAACGGCAAAGCCGGCTGATGCTCCTGCCGAGGCGGACGCTCGGGCCGCCGCCAAGATAATGGGTTCGAACGCCGAGCGCGAACTTTGCTACCAGACTGATACGGGAGACAACGTCGTCCTCAAGAGCCAGACATTCGCGATCGATTTCGAGCCGTTTAGATCGACGTGCTTCGTTACGGAGCACAATCCGGAATACGACGACCCCCCGATGGACTCTGAGATCGCGATCTACCGAAAAGGCAAGCGCTTATTTGGCTTCCCAAATCAGTTCAACGGCGTCACTACGGGATGCTGGGTCGAAGCTGTCGGATTTCAGGATCTAAACTCGGACCAATTGATCGACGTGATCGTCATCGGCAAATGTTCCGCGAAATCTGCGCCCTACAACGAAAATATGGTCTACGTGAACACCGGAAAGGCCTTCACCACTAATGAAGACGCAAACACAAAAGCCTCCGAATTCACCACGGTAAAGGCCGTCGTCGGCTATGTCACGGAAAACCGCGAGATCTTCTTCAAGCAATAAATGCTGCCGATCGTAATCGTAAATCCGAAATCGGCTGCCGGTTCGACTCGTGAAAAATGGTCCGGCGTTGCATCTGACCTTCGGGCCCATTTCGGAGCATTCACGGTCGTCTTTACAAAAGCGGCCGGTGACGCGATCGAACTTGGTGAAAAATATGCCAATGCCGGGGCTGAGTTCATAATTGCCTGCGGCGGCGATGGAACTATCAACGAGGTCGCGAACGGCATTTTGCGGTCAGGGAAAGATTGCGAGCTTGGCGTCTTTCCGTCGGGCACCGGCGGCGATTTTCGACGGACGATCGGCCTGCCATCGATTCCGCGTGAGATAGCCCGAGCTCTTCGTGAAGGCGAGACCCGGACGATCGATGTCGGGAGCGCATCTTTCGTCGGACACGACGGCAAGCCGAAAGAGCGTTATTTTATCAACGAGTCGAGTTTCGGCCTTGCGGCGGCGATCATCGAACGTGTTAAAGGTGCGACAAGCCTTGATTGGCTCCCGCTCGACAATGTTCGAGGGCGGGCGAGCTTCGCACTTTCGACCCTACAGGAGGTTGCCGGACTTGATACGACAATGGTTCGGATCAAGATAGACGATGGTGATGAGGCATCTCTCCAAACCGTCAATTTCTCGATCGCAAACGCTCGCTATTTTGGCGGCGGCATGATGATCGCTCCTGACGCAAAGCTTGCTGACGGGTTTCTTGACGTGGTCAATATAGGTGATATCAACACCGCCAAGATCGTCCTAAAGGCTTACACGTTGTACATGGGAACTCACCTCGATCTTCCCGAGGTGAAAAGTAAGCTCGTCCGACGTGTGACCGCTGCTCCAATGAACGAACGGGACGAGATCCACATCGAAGTGGATGGTGAACTGCCCGGCCGTCTGCCAGCAACGTTCGAGATCGTCCCGGGAGCTCTCAGGATCAGAGTTCCGAAACGATGATCACCTCGAAACTAAACCTTGCCTTTTTTCGTTCGATTTTGCTAACCTCAATCAAACCAAATTGCCGAAGCTGATCTGCAGCAGCATATCAGCACGGGGGATCCAGTCGCCTTGAAATCATCAAGGCCGGGGCGTATCTGCATAACAGAAGAAGACTTCTTCGCTTCCAGCCCGTCAGCTAACCTCGTAGGCATCACGAAGAAGGACGCTATTCGATACCTGAAGAGGTCATGAAGTGTCTGCTTCATGGCCTCTTTTTGTATCGGCAGATCCTTCGATCTAGACCGCGGAACGTAGGAGGCCGGATCGAATGAAACGAATAACAATAATTGGTGGTGGTGCAAGCGGAACTCTGCTCGCAATAAATCTACTCAAAACGAAATACGACGGCCGGCTTGAAATAAACCTCGTCGAAAAGCGAGCGCATCTCGGCGGCGGGGTTGCATTTTCTACGGAGCAAGATGTGCATCTGCTTAATGTTCCCGCCGCAAAGATGGGAGCATTTGCAGATAACATCGAGCATTTTTTCGATTGGCTGCATGACAACGGACACGCTTACCAGCATGCCGATTTCGTGCCCCGAAGACTATTTGGCGAGTATCTTAGGGAATGCCTCCGCTCGGCATATGAAGTTCGTGAAAAAAACATTCACCTTAATATTTACGATGACGAAGCGATAGATATTGCGTTCGACGATGGCAAAGCTCAAATTATCCTGAACTCGGGCGACATTCTTTATGCTGAAAAGGTCGTACTCGCATTCGGAAATTTTCTTCCGCCACAGCCTTCGGTCGATGACCTCGATTTCACAAGGTCGCCAAATTACCATCGCGATCCCTGGAGTCCGCTGGCACTCGATTCGATCGATCGTGTAAGTAGGGTGCTTATCATTGGAACAGGCCTTTCAATGGTCGATGTTACAATGCAGCTGCACAAACAGAAGCATCAAGGCGAGATCAATGCGATCTCTACCCGTGGCATGCTTCCCGCCGTACACAAACTCGGATTTACGTATCCGCCATTTGATCATGAGCTTGCCGGGTCTCGGCGGATCACCGACATCCTGAAGGTCGTCCGTCGTCATGCCGAAAATGCCGGGTCAGTCGGCAGCGATTGGCGTGCCGTGATCGACAGTCTACGTCCGGTCACACAGCGACTATGGCTTGAACTCCCGCTTTCTGAGAAGAAATACTTCATGCAGCATTTGAGCCGGTATTGGAATGTCGCGCGACATCGCATGCCGCCGACCGCGGCCGCCATCATCGACGAACTTCGCGGTACGGGCCAGCTTCGAATTCTCAAGGGAAGGCTTCGTAACATCGCGTTGGAGGACGACGGCCATTTTGAGGTCACCTACGCGACGATCGGAGTAGAAGACCGGATCGAGGCTGACGTGATCGTCAATTGTATCGGGTCAGAAAGCCGCTTCGATCGGCTCGACTCGCCGCTTATTCAAAATATGATCGCGGCCGGCTGCATACGGACGGATGATCTCCGGTTCGGTCTCGACGCGACGCCGGATGGTGAGCTGCTCAACCGTTTCGGCGAAGCGAAAGGGATATTGTTCACACTGGGAACGGCTCTTAAAGGGATCTTATGGGAATCTACTGCGATCCCGGAGATACGCGTTCAGGCACGAGATCTGGCCCAACGACTGGTGGCTTGAGTTGACGTTCCGCTGATCCGACCGCACCAACGCGACCTCGGCCGCGGCCGGATGGCCTGATTGCGAATTTCGCGATTCCTGTTATCCTAACCAGAAGTAACTTTCTCCCTGTGTTCCCTCTATGGCCGGTTCATATCTAAATCGAGTGGTCGGTTCATTCGAATCCCGCTCGGATCGTATCGCAATGCGGATCGTCGGCGACGATTCGCAAGTGTATACGTTCGGCGAGTCGCTTCGTCAGATACGATCGGTCGCCTATCGCATACGGCAGGAAGGTGTCAATTTTGGCGACCGCATCGTTGTAATCGGCGAGAATCATCCTAGCTGGGCCATCTCATATCTCGCAAGTCTTTATCACGGTGCCGTTTGCGTCCCGGTCGATCCGCACGGCGAGATCGAGACCATCACCAATTTCCTCGAGAACTCGGAAGCAAAGCTTGCTTTCATCGACACCGATCAGCGTACACGTTTTGGTCTGATCGAAGAAAAGCTCGGCCGAAAGATACCGGCGGTTGTTTGGTCGGCTAGACCAGATGCGACCGACGCTGCGGTATCGAACGGATTTCAGAGCTTCGCTGAATGGGCCTCGACCGATTTCCCTGACAGCTTTGCGCAAGAGATGCCAAAGGCAGCCGGTGACGATGTCGCGCTTCTGATCTACACGAGCGGTACGACCGGCACGCCGAAAGGTGTCCCACTGACGCACGGAAACATCGTTGCCGAACTTGACGGCATTAACGAGGTACTCAAGCTCTCGGATAAGGAAAAGATCCTAAGCCTGCTGCCGCTTTTTCATGCCTATTTGCAGATCGTCAATCTTTGGGTCGCGACCACATATGGGTGCGAGGTCGGTTATCTGAAGGAACTCTCGCCGGCCGAGCTTGGAAATGCGATGAAAGAGTTCAAGCCGACGATACTGACGACGGTCCCGCGGCTTTGGTACCTTTTCCATAAAAAGATCTTCGACGCGGTCGAGGCCAAACCGAAAGCGGTTCAAAGTCTGTTTCGGATCATGCTTGCGGCCAACGGCACATTGCGCGATACGATCGGTGTGAATGTCGGTAAACGCCTCTTTGGCCAGGTTCACGAGTCGTTTGGCGGCGAATTGCGCATCGCCATCTCGGCGGGTTCCCGATTTGACGAAGATGTAGCGATCGATTTTCATCGCCTCGGGTTCACCATCCTTCAGGGTTACGGACTTACCGAAACAAGCGGTGCGGCGACCGCCACATATGTTGACGATAATCGGATCGGTTCGGTCGGCAAGCCGATGTTCAATGCCAAGATCAGAATAGCTGACCCGGACAAGGACGGCGTCGGTGAGGTTTTGATAAAGGGTGAGATGGTATTTTCGGGCTACTACAAAAACCCCGAAGCGACGAAGGATGCCTTCACTGACGACGGTTGGTTTCGCTCGGGCGACCTTGGTCGGATAGATAAAGACGGGCATCTTTTCATAGTCGGGCGGGCCAAAGACGTTATCGTGCTCCCATCGGGTAAGAATGTTCATCCCGAGGACCTTGAGGTCCACTACCTCAAAGCCCCAGAGGTCGAAGAGCTTGCGATCATCGGTGTTGCCGACGAAAGCGAGGCTCGGGCCGGAGCCGAAAAGCTGATCGCCGTCGTAATACCCGATTTTGAATATCTTAAGCAGGCAAAGATCGCTAACTCGAAAGAGGCCGTCCGATATGCCCTCGATAACCTCGGTCGCGAACTGCCCGAATATCAACGGGTTCGTGATTACATCGTTCGCGCTGAACCGCTGCCTCGAACCGCTACCAGAAAGATCAAACGTTTTGCGCTCAGGAAAGAGATCGAAAGCGGCGTTATAGTCGAGGGGCTGCCGGAGAAAAGGTCGTGGGTCCTGTCACCGGCCGATGCCGCCCTGCTAGAATCGAACGTCGCACGAGCGATCGTCGACGTTGTCAGAAAAAACGCAAAAGACGTATCCGTTATCCATCCTCAGATGAATCTCGAGATCGATCTTGGGCTTGATTCTCTTGCACGTGCCGAAGTTTTTGCTGCTCTCGAACAGGCATTTGAGGCTGAGTTTACGGCCGATGAGGCTGCATCAGCCCTGACCCTCGCGAACGTGATCGAACTCGTCGGTTCGACACCTGCCGGAAAAGCGGCGGCCGCAGCCGATACTGCGATAAGCGCCGATCTGAATTGGTCAAAAATACTCAAAGAGGCTGATGACGACTTTCCCGAGGTACGTGCGGTGCTTCGAAAGCGTCCTATCTTCATCACCTTTGCATTCGTCGTTTACCGCTGCTTCAATCTGTTTTGCCGCGTTTTTATGAGGCTTGAGATCGAAGGCATCGAGAATCTCAAAAAGGTCGAGCGGCCTTATCTGATCTGTCCGAATCACCAGAGCTTCCTTGACCCGTTCGTACTTTGCTCCAACTATCCGCTATCGGTCTTTAGGAATATCTTTCATGTCGGTGCAAGCATGTTCTTTAAGAGCCGCTTCATGCAGTTTGTTGCCAAGATGCTCAATGTCGTCCCGATCGATCAGGACACGCAGCTGTTGCGGGCAATGAAAGCAGGCGCGATCGGATTAAAGAATGGAATGATCCTGAACATATATCCTGAGGGCGAACGTGCGTTCGACGGCAACCTGCACGAATTCAAAAAGGGTGCGGCCATACTTGCTACCGAGCTCGAACTGCCTATCGTTCCGGTGGCTCTCGATGGGCTACAAAACGTGTGGGCGAGACGCTCGTGGAAGATCAGGCCGGCAAAGGTGAAGATCCGGATCGGCCAGCCGTTTTACCCGTCTGACGTGCATTCAACTGCTTCCGTCGATCAGGAAGACCATGAGAGCAAAACGGCGATCTCTGACGACGCACGATACGAGTTTGTTACCGAACATCTAAAAGCGACCATCGAACGGATGATCCAGGAAATGCGAAGTTGATTGCGCTTGTCGTAACGTCAAAAATCAGCGAAAATCATTTTTCGCGGCGACGTCCTTCGACATCGCTCCTCACCACTAACCCGGGCGAACCTCTTAACAGGAGTTTGTGACCAAACAACCGATCGAACATCAAAAAGATCATGAAACGAAATCAACCAATCTTACTGCCGCTGTTAATTCTCATATTTACGTCAGCAGCCTTCGGCCAGACATGGCAGCAACTGTTTGATCAGGGCCTCGCCGAATTCCGCGCAGAAAAATATGTCGAAGCGGCCGCGACCTTTGCGCGTGTGAACGCATTGAATGCAACGAATCATGCATCGCGATTCAATCTCGGTCTTTGCAACATGCGGTTAAAGCGATATTCGGAAGCGATCACCGCGTTCAATGAGGCAGTAAGGATAAAGCCTGATTACACTTTGGCGTGGATCCAGCTCGGAAATGCGCTTGATTACAATAACCGCTATCCCGAAGCTCTTGTCGCCTATCAGAAAGCCTTATCGATCGAACCGAACAATTCGCAAGCTTATTTCGAGATCGGTGTCGCTCACTATGCGGCCAAGAAATATGCTGAGGCCGAAACGGCGTACAGAACATCGATTCGGCTGAAGGCGGATTACGCTCCGGCACAAGAAAATCTGGGAAAATCACTTGATATGCTCGATAAGATCGAGGCCGCGGTGCCGTATTACCAGGAAGCCGTCCGGCTCGATCCTAAAATGTCGCATTCACATCGCCGGATCGGCGATTTTCTGGTAAGACAAAAGCGGTTCCCGGAAGCGATCGAATCGTTTCGTAAATGTCTGGCTTTGACGCCGCGAAACGCCGATGCGTACCTTGGCCTTGGCAACGCATATTACAATGACAAGAAATATGCCGAAGCTGCACCAAACTACCGCGAAGCAGTTGCGATAAGTCCGAAATGGGTTTTGGCAAATGTATACCTTGGCGATTCGCTTCGATTGCTGAAACAGTATTCCGATGCTGAGAAAGCTTACCTGAAGGCTCTCGAACTCGAACCGCGTCATGCCGATGCGATCTATTGGCTTGGGATGCTTCAGGTCGTCGCAGGTAAGAAAGAGGCCGCAAGGGTATATTACGATAGACTGAAACCCATCAATGCTGAAAGGGCAGCGCGTCTGCTCCAATTCATCGAACCATGACCTTCGACGACAATTATGAGAAACGAATGGCCGCCCGACAAAAGGCGGCCTTCTTTTTTTCGTTTTATCGTACTCATTCCACCGCACTCGTCTTTGGCCAAGAGTTCTGTTAGATTTCAATTAAATCCTAGATCTTTCTTCTGAACATTTATGCCAAATACGTCAATTTTATTCGGAGTTATTTTGCTATTGGTCGGCATCGCCGGTTACATTCACGGCATCTCGACTGAAAAGGCCAGTCTCACGGCATTGATCCCGGCAGCCTTTGGTTTGCTGCTGGTCATTTTCGGAGCGGTATCGAAGGCGAAAGAAAGCCTGACCAAGCATATGATGCACGCCGCAGCAGCGGTCGCGTTTCTTGGCGTCATCGCAACTTCAGGTCGTCTGATCCCGCGGCTCGGCGAACTCACGCTCTCGGCAGCTGTACTGTCGCAGGTAGCGATGTTCGTAGTCTGTCTAGCTTTCGTACTTTTGGCGGTAAGATCGTTTGCTCAAGCTCGTAAGAACCGATAACGGGCAGATCAAATATGGCGGTCGAATGATATTTCTACCTCGAGGCCGCCGTCGGTATTTCGAGCCTTGATCGTTCCTTTATGGACCCTTACGGCTTGCTCAGCGATCGCCAGTCCAAGCCCGATACCGCCGCTTCCGCGGTCGCGGGCCTCGCTTACACGGTAAAAGGGTCGAAAGAGATTGGCAAGTTCGTCTTCGGGAACTCCGCCGCCGTGGTCCCTGACCGTCACGACCGCCCTGCCGTTTTCGGCTCTTAAGGTTACTTCGACGGTCGTATTTTCTTTTGTGTATCTGACGGCGTTTCGAAGCACGTTCTCGATCGCGCTCTGGACCAACGTCTCGCCCCCTCGCATTCGGCATTCGTCTGCACGTATGATGCGGACGGATCGGCCCTTTGCAGCCGCTTCGAAGTCAGCGTCAGCTGCGACCTGCTCGACGAGTTTCTTTAGATTCAGCTCTGACTTTTCAAAATCTTGCGAACCGGTTTCAAGTTTCGAAAGGGTCAGGAGCCTAGAGATCATTTCGTTAAGCCGGTTAGATTCTGTTTCGATTCGTTCGAGGTTTGGTGCTGTCTCGGCGTTGCTTTTCTGCTTGGCTATCTCGAGCGCAACATTCATTCGGGCGAGCGGCGAACGCAGTTCATGCGAAATGTCGCGAGACAGCCGCTTCTGCGAAGTTATAAGTGATTCGATCCTCTCAGCCATCACGTCAAAGTCCTTGGCGAGTGCCGAAATCTCGTCGCCTCGTTTCCCGACCTCCCCGGCAACGCGTGCACTCAGTTCGCCGCCCGCGAGACGCTGTGTCGCCTTTCGAAGTTTCTCGATCGGTTTTGACATGTATCGGGCAAGCGCCCAGCAAAGCAGGAGTGCCGTCAAGAGCAAAGCCGCATAGCGGAGATACCGCAGCGGCGACTCACCAAAAAACGGCGTGATCCTAGGCCTTTCCCAGCGAACGATCAGAACGTAACGGTCACCGTTCGCGAACCTCAACTGCCTTGCTGTAAGTGCCGTTTCCGGCTGGTTCAGTTCGAACTCGACCGCATTGCTTGCCAGCGATCGTGCGATCAGGTCGCGATAGTTCTCTGCATTCACCCCTTCGGAAAGATATAGTTTGCCGTTTTCGCCGATAAGGTCCACTTCGCCGATGGTCTCGGCTTCGCGGATCCGTGAAAGGAATTCATTGAGTCCCGACTCGCCCTGATTGGCGTGGATCTGGGCCGCGGTGGCGGCATAGATATTTGTCTGATTTCTGACCGAGATCCGCCATCGGCTTACGACCGGTTCTGTCTGGACGGTCCAATTTAGAAGCAGCATCACGCCGACCATCAGCGCCAATGCGGCGAGAAACCACAAAAAGATCTTTACGAACAGATTCATACGATAGTGTAGATGTAACCGACGGACCTGACGGTTTTTATCCTTTCAGTGCCATCGGCCCGAGCCCCCAGCTTTTTGCGAAGGTTGCTGATATGCATATCAAGACTGCGGTCGTATGGCGAAAGTTCGCGTTCAAGGACGGTCTCGCTAAGTTCGTCCTTTTTAACCACGTTTCCGGCTTCCCGAAGCAGAGCTGCAAGAAGGTCGAATTCGACCGAGGTAACAGCGACCGGAACGCCGCCGACCTTTACCGATCGTGACGACGCCGAAAGTTCAAGATCATCGACGACTATCTTTTCTGGCGTATGACCTTCTGCTTCATCGACGGTTGACCGCCGCAATATTGCCCGCAAACGGGCAACAAGCTCCCTTGGATTGAAGGGCTTTGGCAAATAGTCATCCGCTCCGATCTCGAGTCCTACTATCCGCTCCATGTCGTCGCCCCGCGCGGTCAGCATAATGACCGGCAGTTTCGACGTTTGACGAAGCTCGCGGAGCACCTCGAAACCGTTCATCTTGGGCAGCATCACATCCAGGATCGCGAGGTCATAATCGCCGGTCTTCGCCTTGGCTAGCCCCGACGCTCCGTCGTGAACCGCACTTGTCTCAAAACCCTCGACCGTAAGGTACTCAGACACCAGTTCACACAGCTCGTCGTCGTCGTCGATTATCAAGACCTTGTTCATACGAAACTGAATTCTACGTCAAATGTCGCTGCTATGCATTTGGTTTTACAAATCTTTACGTTACTTCACAAAATAGCCACAGTCGGGGGCCTCGCGATCTCGTCTAAGTGTTAGTTCGTCAAAATGACGAAAAAGATTACAAACGGTAAAGGAGAACGAAAGTGAAAAAGGGTTACATAGCAATGATACTGGTCGCGGTTCTTGGGCTCGGCGCAGTTTTCGCGGTCGCGCAAAGGGCGGGGCATAATTCGGAGGGCGGCAAAGGCCGTCATTTTGGCGGACACAAGGCCGGCAAGCACGGCATCGGCATGGCACTTCGCGGACTCGACCTGACGGACGAGCAGAAAGCAAAGGTCAAGGAATTGTCCGATGCACACAAAGCCACGGTCGAGCCGATCAAGGCAGCGGTCAAGGAATCACGCATAAAAATGAACGCGGCTACGGCGAACGGTGCGTTTGACGAAGCTCAGGTTTCGGCGATCGCAACGGAGCAGGCTGGACTAATGGCCAAACTCGTCGTTGAAAAGGAGCGTCTCAAGGCACAGGTTCACACCTTGCTCACCGACGATCAAAAGGCCAAGCTCGCTGAAAGGAAAGCCAAAATGGAGGAGCGGATGAAAGATCGGCAGCAACGCAAAGCCGAAAAAGCCGGCGAATAGCGATCCGGTTCAGAACGAGCAGGGGAAGAAAAGCCCGACGCCTGTTAAGGCATCGGGCCTTTTTGCGTGAAGACCCATTGCGTTCTTCGTGGCCACGATCAGGCGGATTCGAAATTTTCGACCATACGTCCGCCGATGATCACAAATCGTATATGACCATCCTCATCCCATCCGAACAGATCAGCCCTTTTTCCGACGCCGATCGCACCTCTATTATCAAGCTTGAGCAGCCGTGCTGGATTTGCTGAGGCCATTTGCGCGATCTCGGACGCAGAAAACCCATATGCCACGAGGTTGCGCATGGCATCAAGCATAGTTATCACCGAACCTGCGATACTTCCCCGCTCATTTCGAGTCCTGCCGCCTTCGACGATCACCTTTTCGCTCCACAATGCATATGTGCCGTCGCCTAAGCCGGTCGGAGCGATCGAATCGCTAATGAGCAGAACCTTTTCAGGCGATTTTGCACGAAGTGCGAACTCGAGCATTGTCGGAACCACATGAATCCCGTCGGCGATAATATCGAACGTCACATCAGGGCTCGTCAATGCCCATCCCGCAACGCCGGTTTCGCGATGATGGATACCGGTCATGGCATTGAAGAAATGTGTTACGTGCGATGAGCCGGCACGACGAGCCGCATCGAGCGTCGTCACATCGGCATGCGTATGTCCGATCGAGCCGATCCATCCTTGACGATCCAGCTCCTTCGCCAATTCGATGCCGCCTTCGATCTCAGGAGCAAAGGTCATCATGTGAGCGCCTTTCTTGAGCCTTGGAAGTTCGTCGAGCTCGCTACCGGTGAACTTCTTGAAATATTCGGGCCGCAACGCACCGCACATCTTTTCGTTTGCGAAGACCCCTTCATAATGCACGCCGACGGCTTGAGCGACCGGCAAATCACGCTGTCTTTCGATCGCTCCATCGATAGCGGCTATCGCCTGCCGATAGTTCTCGGCGGTGTCCGGAACAAGCGTTGGCATCCATGCCGTCACGCCGTTCCCGGCGAGGAATTTTCCGATCTCCAGCAAACCTTCGGTGTCCGCCGCATTCACGTCTATTCCGACCGCGCCGTGATTATGTACGTCGATAAAGCCCGGAAAGACCGTCAGGCCGTTACAGTCGATAACGATATCGTACTGGTGCAACGCCTTTTCGATCGTGGCTTCTGCGATCAAACCATCTTTGATCCCGATGGTCCGTGACTGTTTCGGATCTGGTTCGCCCGCGCAAAGTGCATTCAATAGACAGATCGATCTCATCGTTTAGAATCTTATCAAAGAAAAAAGCCCGCGTCCTTGAATGAACGCGGGCGATAGGTTGAAAGCCGAGCCTCGATCAGAAGTTGAACTTCAGACCGAACTGCATCGTACGCGGATCGCGAACCGATATCACCTGGCCGAATGCGGCACTCGTAACATTGGTTTGCAGACCGCGGAAGTTTGACTGATTGAACACGTTGAAGGCCTCGGCCCTGAACTGCAATCGGAATCGCTCTCCGAAACGCAGATTCTTGACCGCCGTGATGTCGAAACGCGTTGTCGGCGGCCCTTCGATATTACCGCGAGCGGTATTACCGACGACGTTAGGCACGGGCGTAAATACGCCGGTGACAAGCGGCGGATTCGTAGTGAAACAACTAGTGTTGAACCACTGCTGCGGTGTCCGTCCGCCGCCCGAATTCGGATCGCACAGCAGGTTCGGCCGGGCCGCAGGGTTCGTGTTCACAATGCCAAGTCCGGCCGCATCATACAGCGAGGTTGTTGCCGTAAACGGGATGCCCGTATTGTATGTGACTATTCCTGACAACTGCCAACCGCCGAGCACCTTACCAACAAACCCTTCCTGCTTGCTGAAGAAAGGAACCTCGTACGAATAGTTGATCGAGAGAATATGTCGCCGATCGAATGCGGCCAACTGATATTCGCTTCGGATGTCGTACGCATTTTGCGGTGACGTTGATCGGTCGTTGATGCTCGTCGTAAGGTTCTTTGACCACGTGTAATTCGCATTTATGAACGAACCCCCGGCAAACGACTGCTGTGCCGAGACCTGCAGGCTGTGGTAGTTCGAGTCATACCGCGGCTCGACCATAGCGATCGAACGGTAACCGCGATAAGGCCGAAGCTGATCGAGTATTAAAACATCGGTGAAGGCGGTCGCACCAACGACGTTCGTGTTTCCTTGCAGAGCCGTCGTGGCCGAATTGCGGAAAGCGTATCCGGGCTGTTGGCAGGCAACAAGCGTGAAGGGAGCGGCCTGGCCGACATAATTGTTGCCCGGCGCGCATTGCGATGCGAGGGCCTGGCCCACGGGCAAGCTGTTCTTTTCGGTCAGGCCCTGAAGGTGGGTACCTTTCGAACCGTAGTAGCCGATCGTGACAAGCGTCCGACGCGTCAGCTGCTGCTGCCAATCGAGTGACCAATGCTGCATGTAGGGTGTGTTCCAGTCAGACTGAACCGCACGCAGACTCGGCGTTACGAGCGATATCGCCGCGGCTGCATTCGCCGCCGGATTATTGAGGCTCGTGTTCGAAGCGGTCGCATTCAACTGGTACGGAGGATTGACACCGATATTCTGCAGGAACGTACCATTAAGGACCTGCTCATGATAGATGCCATAACCGGTTCGGATCGAGGTCATGCCTTTGCCGAATGGATCCCATGCAATTCCGAATCGCGG